>Ga0157290_10000019_pt1 | contig 80797 bp, 54 predicted proteins | sample NitcycUS149409B1_FD_108389 | JGI IMG/M metagenome (GOLD analysis project Ga0157290, IMG submission 108389) | Soil microbial communities from Arlington Agricultural Research Station in Wisconsin, USA - Nitrogen cycling UWRJ-S149-409B-1 | ecosystem: Environmental > Terrestrial > Soil >...
CGGAGTACGACGAAGCCACGCTCGCTGCCCTGGCAGCCTACTTTCAGACCTTCGCTCCGGCGGCCTCAGCCCGGTGATCGGACGCCTGTCCAAGATCACTGGTCGGCCCTAGCGGTGTTCTAGTCGCTGGTTGCCAATTTTCCAAAACCTGCTGCCCGCTCGGTCTATGAGGGTAAGGAAATCTTTTGCGTCAGAAGAATAATTCTTGAATGCAAATCGCACTTCGTCACTGGTGTCTGCTGTCGTTTTCCTAAACTACGAGAATCGGTTTATTCATTCCAATGCACCTGCGCGGTCCCCGAACGAGTAAGGGTTACAAAATGATTGAAGAAAAAACTTGGCTGTGGCTGGCAGACAATCTCGCGCTGGACTTCCTGAACACCTTTTTGATTAGGCACGGTGAACTCACCGAGACGCTGCACGAGGATGTAGACGTGCGACGTTGGCTTGCAGAAGGCTCTCTCGCTGCAGAGACGGACCGTCCCATAAAAGCAGGACGCCTGCTAAGAGCAGCGAGAGAACTGCGGGAAGCAATCCGCGTTGCAGTTCAAGACCGAAAGCACGGCCGTGAGGTCGATACTGCCGTGCTGAACGAATTCCTGCAGCATCGCGTTGCGCGGTTACATCTCACGAAACAACGAAGCCACGGATTGATGCTCGTGGAGGAATACGCTACGGGAGACGAGATGGAGTTCCTCAGTCCCATTGCACAGGCAGCCGCTCGCCTCCTTGTAGACGCCGACTTCAGTCTGGTCCGGCAGTGTGAAGGATCTGCCTGCGTCCTTTGGTTCCACGACAGCACGAAAGCCCATCGTAGAAGATGGTGCAGCATGGCTACTTGCGGCAATCGCCACAAGGTGGAAGCGTTTCGAAGCCGAATTCAGATCACAGAAAAGAAGCCACTCCAAAAACGGCCAACACCCAAGCGGTAGCTGGAATGAGTCGGCTTCGCGATCCAAAGTGTTCGTCGGCATTGAAAGCTCAATATCACCTATGATCTTTGGGCTAAGCAGTTAGGCTTTGTCTTCCCAGTCGAGATGAACGTGCGTGGCGTTCTTCTGCGCGCGGATTGAAAGCTCAGCGGCAAGCAGGCACTGCGTCTGGTCCTGTGCGGTGTGCGTGCGGTGCACGACGTCCGAGACGAACTGCGCACCGAAGGGAAGCTCGACGTTGTTGCAGTCGATCATGCGGCTCTCTTTTGCGTCGACGACGAAGAGGTGGTTGCCCTGCTTGCTGTTGGCCACGTCCACGTACTTGCGAGCCTCCATGTAGCCTTCGGTGCCGAGGATGAAGAGGCGGCCGTCACCCCAAGTGCCCAGGCCGTCAGGCGTGAACCAGTCGAGGCGGACGTAGCCGAAGCCGTTGTTGCCGCGGAGGGTCATGTCGCCGAAGTCCTGAAAGTGCGGGTGCTATAGCGCAGGCCAAGGTTGAGTGTTACGCGTGGCGTCACTTTCCAATTGTCTTGCACGAAAGCTTCCAGAATGTTCTCGCGCAGGTCCGGTGTAATGGCCAGCGAGGTTTGCGAGAAGCCATTCGTCGTACCGCCGTTCGCATTGCCAATCAGAAAGTTCGCAAAGGACTGCGATGCATTGAGGCTGGTCTGGTTCACGCCCGTTGGGGCGGTGATGGTCGCGTTGGCTCCGAAGTTGAAGCCACCCTGGTTGCCACCGGTGGAGTTCTCCGTCTTTTGGTAGCGGTTATAGGTGGCACCCATGATGAGAGTCGTGCGGCCCAGCGTCTTCGTCACGCTGCCAAAGCCGTTGTGATTGATATTGTGCTCTCGATAGATGCCCGTACTGCCAAGACCCGTCAAAAAACTATTGAAACCCAGCGTCGGGATTACGCCGAGTTGGTTGGAGTAAGGCAAGGACGGCCGCACATCCGGCGAGTTCGCGGTCGTCAGCGCACCGACCGGGTCGGTCAAGATTGCTCCCGACGAGTAAGCATAGCCAACATCAAACAGAGTTGTTGGATTGAAGATAACGGTGCCATGACCCATGTGCGTGGTGCCTGGCTGCGTTGTGGTCGTATTGGCGATGCCCGGGATGGGGACTGTCGTGAACGTGCCGGTGCCCGACTCCACAGGCAGGCTGTCATGGATGTATCGGTAGAACAGGTTGATCTTTGAAGCGATCGCCTGGTCAATGCGCACCAGATATTGGTCATCACCGAATTTGTTTCGTGCAGCGGTGAATAGATTATGCGGATCCAGACCATTACTGATGTCCTGCGCCGAGGTAGGCAGCGGAACCTGAGAGTACAGGTCCTTGAGGTAAGCCGTGGCCGTCGGTGAGATATTCGTGACTCGATTTCCTGTAGCCGTACATACGCCATTCGCGCCGTACGCGGTACAGACGGTGACCGGACCGGACGTCCAGGCTCCATTGCTCGTTTGGTAATAAGCGTTCGTGAAGTCGCCAGTGCGCTCCGCGGCCGTGGGAACTAACGAGTAGCCGCCGACATACTGAATGACACGCCGACCCTCGTACGAGAAGAAGAAAAAGGTCTTATCGTGGCCTTTGTAGACGCCGGGGATGTCCACCGGACCACCCACCGTTCCGCCAAAGTCGTTGTACCGAAGTGGAGAAGACGAGCGCGCGACCTTGTTCAGATTATTGAAATACCCGTTAGCGTTAAGCGCGTCGTTGCGGAAGAACTCATACACCGAACCATGCAAGTTGTTTGTGCCCGACTTGGTCACCACATTGATCTGTCCACTGGCCCCTCGACCAAATTGAGCCGAGTACTGACCGCGCAACGTCTTGAACTCAGCGATGGCGTCTACTGAAGGGTAAACAAGCAATGTCAGGCCAGAGCCGCGGTCTACGTTGTCGGCACCATCGATGGTCCAGTTGTTTGAGGTCGAGCGCCCTCCGTTGACAGAGAAGGCGACCTGATTCGAACTGCCCGAGGGAACCGTGGAACCGACATAGAGCTGATCGTTTGCACCACCGTAGGAAACGCCTGGCTGCAACTGGATCAGTTGTTCATAGTTACGGTTATTCAGCACCAACTCACGTGCCTGCTGACCACTGATGAGACCAGCGGAGGTAGCATCCTCGAAGTTCAACTGCACCGCGTCCGCCTGAATGCTGACCTGTTCCGTAGCATTGCCAGTCTTCAATTGCTGATTGACCGTAAGCGCGTCGTTCACATGAAGCATAAGCCCGGTTACATTCGCGGTAGCAAAACCGTCAGCAGTGAGCTTGACCGTGTACAAACCCAACGGTAGCGACGTTGCAGTGAAGTAGCCCGCGCCGTTTGTCGTGAGAGTCCGCACGTCCTGACCGCGGTCCGTATTGGTCAAAACGACGGTCACACCTTTAATGGCGGCTCCCGTGGAGTCGCTGACGGTACCGCTGATCGAGCCGGTCGTCTCCTGTGCATAATCAACACCGGACAAGATGATGACTAAAATCGCGACGATTGCAATACGGTACTTCCTGAGGAACGAGGACATGCTAAAGGTCTCCTGATAGCGATAGGCTGCTCGCCAAAAAGGCGATTGCGGCGATATTTTTGGGCGCAGACGTGTGACCGCAGAGCGGTTGAACTGGGGCAACGCCTGACGGCGCAGCGTTTGAGAAGGGCTATGAATAGATGATTACGGTCTGAAAAAAATGTCAAATCTCCTGAACCAAGTGACGGCCCTAACAATGGCTCGGTAACACTGTCTCTAAAGCAGCCACGAGGTCCTTGTGAGATCAAAACCGTAAATAAACTTTGTATTGAGCAGTCGCTGGCTTCCTAACGCAAGTTTGCGTCGTCATTGTCTTAGATTGACAGAGGCATGGTCAGATCCGTGCACCGCCGGAGCATAGATTCGCAGAGATCCCCGGATTGTCTTGTTGAATGAAAGCTTGAACCGAATGTGCATCTACTGACTGGGACTTTTCACCAAGGCAGGATGGCTCTATAGTCAATCCGAGGAGCAAATCCCTGGAAGTCCATCTTGTAGACGGCACCTACGAGTTATTCCGCCACTACTATGCCCTTCCGTCTACGCTCGACAGCGAAGGCCAGGAAGTTGCGGCCGTTCGGGGGGTTCTCGCTTCCGTTCTCAAGATGATTGAGGAAGGAGCAACTCACATTGCTGTTGCCACCGACCATGTCATCGAGTCGTTCCGCAACACCATGTGGCCCGGCTACAAGACAGGGGCAGGGATTGAACCAAACCTGCTCGCACAGTTTCCTCTGCTCGAGGAGGCGCTCACGTTACTTGGCGTGGTGGTCTGGCCCATGGTCGAGTTTGAAGCCGACGACGCTCTGGCGGCCGCAGCAGCGAAAGCAGCTGAAGATGCTTCAGTTGACCGGGTCATCATTTGCACCCCGGATAAGGATCTAGCTCAGTGTGTCCGGGGAACACGCATCGTTCAGTTGGATAGGCGCAAGCGAACCATTCGCGATGAGTCAGGCGTGATCACGAAATTCGGCGTTGCCCCGACCTCCATCCCCGACCTTCTGGCTCTGGTCGGAGACGCAGCGGATGGCTACCCTGGGCTGCGCGGCTGGGGCGCGAAGTCTACCGCAGCAGTTCTGTCGCGATATGGCCACCTAGAATCCATCCCGGTCGATCCTAGAGACTGGAACATCGCGGTCACTAGCCCCAGGGCTCTCGCCCAATCACTCCACGAGCAACGAGATCTCGCTTTCCTGTTTCGCAATCTTGCCACTTTGAGAATCGATATTCCTCTCTTCGACTCTGTAGAGCAGCTCCGGTGGCAGGGGCCGACCGCCGGATTTCCGCCTCTTGCAGAAAGACTCGACCATTCCCTTCGCTCTAAAAAATGAAAGACCTTAGCCCCAGATCTCGGCCCGCGCTTGTCTGAAAACTAAATCGGGTCGGAGCAAGTTATGAGCGCGAGACGGGTCGATATCCAGTAGCTTCCGCCCCGATTGAGAGGGTTCTCGAAGTGAATAACATCCACGCCATCACGGCCGAAGTGGTCTTGCTGGGGCGCGAGGTGCTCCGGGTTTTCGGTGCAGGTTTTCGAAGTCCTCTACGGTGCGACCGCAGCTTCGTGAGACTTCAAGGGCGAGTGCGTCTCCTAAGCCGAGCATGACCGCCGTGGAGGCAGTGGGGGAAAGGCCGAAAAGGCACGCCTCTTTCTCCACACTACAGTCTAGGAAGACATCGCTGGCCTGGGCCAGGCTTGACGTGGGGCTGCTTGTGAAGGTGATGAGCTTCACGCCGAAGTCCTCGAAGAAGTGCAGCAGCTGCATTATCTCCTTCGTCTCCCCACTGTACGAGAGGGCGATGACAACGCAGTTAGTAGAGAGCATGCCTATCTCACCGTGTGCGGCGTCCCCCGGGTGCATGAAGTTCGCCGGACTCAGGCTCGATCGCAGAATTGCGGCGATCTTTTGCGCGATGATGCCGCTCTTCCCCATACCGGTCACGAAGATCCTCCGATGCTCTGATACTGCCGATCGAAGGATATCGACAGCGTGAGAGAAGGGTGCAGCCATGGGGCCGTCCATTCTTGCTGCAAGGGTGAGAAGTGCCTCCGCTTCGATACGAACGAAGTCTGAGGGGCGTCCGGTATCTAAAGATGGCGTTATTGCTGTGCTGGTCATTTCAGACTCCTTGCCGTTGTTAGGGTTTTTGGGGTGATGCATTTCTTTTTCTTTGGGGCAGCGCGTCCGCGCTTCTTATCCAGGCCGTATAGATCAGATTGCGAAGCTCCGTTGCACCTGCGGCCAAGCGTCGCGCAGTAAATTCCTTCGCCTCCACTGAACCCTGCTCTTTAAAACCTCCTGCCTTCTCGATCTGGTACACGCGTTCGTAGAGACTGTGGGATTGCTTGAGATAAGCGATGTAGTCTCGGAAGACGTTTGTCACGACCTCGGGAGTTACGGCGATCATGGGCCGAACATCAGATTCGTTCAGGTTCGCCTGGACATACGCACTCTCAAACATGCTGTGGGTCTGGCGCGAAGTTGTGTACCCATTCGGGTTTGCATCGAGCCAGCCGTTGTAACGATAAGTCGTATGGAGTGGCTGCGACCCGTCTCCGACATAGTGCCCCAACCAGCCTGCGAGGAAGATAATCTCGGCTTCTACAGGCTTCGTATCCTCGTTGGCCGCAGTCAAGGCGCGGTACTGTCTCATAGCTACCTTCAGCCTTTCCCATAACTCATTGGCCTGGTATGGCTGGGTACCCACATCCTCGGCTTTGAGTGTCAACTCAGGATGCTTCACTTGTTCCCGAGCGAGCGCGCGTACGTAGTCATACCGGTCCCGGGGCAGATCCCCCAGAAGATCGGACCACTCCATGCTGAGGAAGTGGTCAGGTTCCTGAGCGTTCTTCAGTTCTGGCTCGAGCGGAGATCCCCACCGGTCAGGCTCAGGCGCGTAGTATCCCATGGCATCGTGGGCACCGCCATTGCGGAGGAAGGCGGGTACATCTTCGGGGAGTGAGGTGATTGCAAGCTGGTTGATCATCTCGTGACCATGACGCCCCCAAGCGAAGCTCGCGCGCGTGAAAGACAGCACAAGCAGGAGCAACATCGCTTGCTGCAGACGGGAGATTCTCTGTGATCGTGGATTGGGTTGAACGGGCCGCGAACCGCGTGAAGTCAAAAGATTCCTCCTAAGTTGTGCTGCAGGAAATTGCCTGTGCATCCTAAGTCGCTTCTAGATAACTGGTAAGACGTTCGTCTGCCTGCCGCCTGTCCAGAGCGAAGGCTTCGTCAGCACCGGAGCACTCGATGACCATGGCTGCTGTTACGACAGCACGCTGGGCGGAGCTTCGTGGAGAGTGGCCTGAAGCCCGACAGGCCGCGTACGCCCCAGAAAAAGCGTCACCTGCGCCAGTGAAGTCCTTTGGAGTGGCTTGCGCAGCAGCAAGAGTCTGTACGTCGCTCTGCTCCTGATCCATCAGGAGACAACCTGCCGATCCACGCTTCATCACCACCTCTTTGAAGCCATGGTCGAACAGATCCGTGACAGCGTCAGACCATGTCGCAAGTGGTGAACTCATATGTTCCACTTCTGCCTGGCTGGGAAGGAATGCGGTGGCCCCGCACAGGATCGCCTGCAGTTCCGCCGCGTTCTTCCCTCGAGAGTAATGCGGGGATGGGTCTACAGACAGAAAGCTGGTCTGGTTGAAAAGCAACTCACAAGATACTGCGTGGCGCTCCTGCACCTGTGGGGAAAGATGGACTGCTTTCGCGGGAAGCCATGCAGCCGGGATGTCATAGAAGGACGCGCTCAACTTCTCGATATGCGCGAGGTAGCGCTCGTAGAGGATCTGGACATCCGCAGCCGGATCGCGGAGAGCATAATTTCTCGGAAGCGACTGGCGGTTGCCATCTTCCTCATAAAGTATCCACTCGATCAGTGCGTCTTCTTCCACCACAGTGAGACCGTCGGAACTCAGACCGGCACTCTCAAGAATGGAGAAGACATCGAACGGCAGATTCGAAGCTACGCGCGCCACCATTCCGATGCGTTCTGGTTCGCTCCAGAGACGCGCGCCCGCCACCGAATAGAGCGCGTTTCCGCCAAGGCGGCGAAGCCATTGGCCGGGCTCACTGGGAGCGGTGTCGTCGACGGTGATCTGGCCTAAGAGCAGGATGTCCGGAACCATGTGTCAGGCCAGCTTCCGTGCATCGGTCAGGACGACGCCGTGACGGATAAGTTGGTAGCCATCCGCCCGGCGTAGGGCAAACGGTTCCACTCCACGCAGACGTGCCAGGTGCAGGATGAGCATCTGCACCGGAAGATGATATGTAAAGGCACTAATAAACTCGTTCCCGGCATCCGCCAGACGAAACTCCATCAGAGCTTTTGTGAAAGCACCATGGTCGGGATGGCCTATCACAATGGCCCGACCACCTGCGCCCGCAATGCCCTCAACAAGCTCCTCTGCCCGATCGATTGAGTTACCCGGGGGGGCGAGCACCATGACGACGGAGCGCTCCTTCCATTCCAGGCTGAGAAAGTATTGCAGATGCGCCCACTCTTCAAGGTCCTCCGGAATGCCATTCCAGGGAAGCTGTTCATGAAACTTGGCAGCACAATAGCGAGCCGTGCCGTGGCTCGGTCCCGCGCCGATTGTCCAGATGGTATCCAGGTGCTTCAGTTTTTCTGCCAGCCTCGCAGCCTTTTCTTCATGTGTAGCGGCAAGCGCAGGGATGAGATCAATTGCCTGTTCGCAACTTGTGAGAATCGATTCTGCTGAGGTTGCGGTGAGCGCACCGTTCAAAACTCCTATATGGAGACCTATGAAATAAAGGCTATACATCGTGATGAGAAATTCATTCATATTCATGAAGATGCCGCGGTTGATCTCATTTATCTCCGGCAGATCTTCCACTGGTCGGAAGATATAGGTATCTGCGGACGATGCAAGCGGACCCGATTCGGAACCTGTAATTCCGACGGCCAGTACACCCATGGATTGCGCGAGACTTACCGCCTCACGCGTACGGGCAGCGCTCCCTGAGTTAGAAATAGCCCAAAGCGCATCCTGCTGAGTAAGTAGGGGGGCCCGATAGCGGGCAAATTCGATGCCGGACAAAGCCGTAGCTTGAATGCCTGCCCACCGCCTGAGCCCGGGCAGCACAGCCTCTGCGGCGAAGAGGCTGTCCCCTGACCCACTGAGCCAGAGGTGAGCGTGCTTCTTATACTTCGGATGGGCGACCATGCGTTTAAGACCGCTTTGGAGATGATTGCGAAGCCGTTTGAAGTCTATGCCGGCCTCGATAGAAGTCTTGAACAATGGCGCAAAGTTACTGAGTTGGTTAGACAAGAGATCTCCGTATCTGAAAATTCGTAGAGGCGATTGGGTCGTTGGAACTTACACACTAGATGTCTTTCATGACTCCACTGGAGCGCAGCTGACCGTCAACGAGTGCAACCAGAAATAATGCGAGTGCAAATTCGATCGCGGCAATGGCAGATACTCGAGGGTCCAGGTCAAAGGGGGTCATATAGTAAAGCTCGATTGGCAGGGGCCGCTCACGAATAGGAGCGGTAAAAAGCGAGACCGTCAGGTTATCGAAGGAGTTAAGAAATGCGAACCCGCCCCCAGCAATGATTCCGGGCCAGAGTTGAGGCAGTAAGATCCAACGAAAGATCTGCCAATGGCCAGCGCCGAGATTCTTCGCAGCTTCTTCCAGCGACTCGTTCGTCCGTTCCATTCTGGCCATCGTGAGGCGAATCATAAAGGGAAGCGTGAAGACCACGTGGCTCAGGATCATTAACGGAATCGATTGCGAGAAGCCGACGAGAGAATAGAAAAGTAATATCGCGATGCCGGTAACAGTTCCTGGAAGCATGATGGGGGCGAGCAGGAACCCCGTCACGACATCGCGTCCCCGGAACTCGCCGCGAACGATGGCTATGGCGGCTGGTACGCCAAGCATCAAATCAATGGCAACGGTCACAAGAGAACAAAGAAAGCTCAATTCGGCGCTTTGGACAATACTTTTAGAGCCAAGCACGCCGCGATATCGCGCGAGCGAAAAACCTGCAGGCGGGAATGCAATGAAAGAGCGTGTATCGAAGGACTCAATCACGACAATTAATGTAGGTAGAAAAAGGCTGAGGAGACCCAGCGTTGCCAAGGTGACGAGCACAACGGCGCCAAAACGATCCAGCCACTTTGAAGATCTCTTATTCATGTCGCGTTTGTCCATGGAGTCACTCTGCGGAAGAATCGTTGGATGAGGTAAATGACCAATCCCGATCCAACCAGCAGGACCGAAGCCAGTGCAGCCCCTCGACTCCAGTCGAGCAGCGTTGCCATTGTCTGGTAGAGATAAACGGGAAGCATTTTAAAGGTGGACCCACCAAGTAGAGCGGGAACGGGAAACTCCGAGAATGCGAGGATGAAAACAAGCGACACCCCGCCTGCAACACCAGGTAGCGTCTGCGGAACGATGATGCGCCAAAAGATCTGCCATCTCGAGGCTCCGAGGTTTGTAGCTGCTTCTTCTAACACTGGAGCAACTGTCTCGAGTGCGGCCATGAGCGGTAGCACCATATACGGCAGGAGCACCTGGGTCATTCCAATGAGAACTCCCTTGAGCGTAAATAGGAACTCTACGGGACGATCCACCAGGTGGAGCCCCAGCATAGCGCTATTGAGAGCGCCTGCCCTTCCAAGTAGAACCATCCACCCAAAGGTGCGTACCAGCGTACTGGTAAGCAACGGTGCGAGAACAAGGAGCAGGATCACACCTTTCCATCTTCCCTTTGCCCTGTAAAAGAGGAATGCAATGGGATAACCGATAAGCAGGCAAAGTACAGTTACAAAAAAAGCTATCCATAGTGAGCGGAAGGCCATCTCTAAGTAGAATCCATCTTTGAAGATGGACGTGTATGCCTCTGTTGTAAATGCGCTGGTGAATATACCGCGCTCTATCCTGAAGAAGCTAAGTACAAATAAAAAGATTACGGGCAGACCGATCATGCCTGTGGTGAACAATACCGCTGGAAGCAATGCCCACAATGTTCGACGTGAAGTCATCAGCGGCTGAACTCCCGGTTAAATTTCTCAGTTGCTTCTGCACGGTGCAGAACGGCTTTTTCCCAGTCGAAGTAGACCGAATGATTCAATCCCTCCAATGTGGTTGGCATATAGGCAGACGACGCAGAGGGAATTGTGACGTCCATATTGGTGGGGCCAAAGAACCAGGGCGCCTGAGCCAGATGCGACTGGAATTCTTTTGATACCTCATCATTCAGAAATTGCCGAGCAAGTTCTGGATGCGCGGAGTTCTTGATTACGTCCATGCAGGAAACCACGACAATTGCACCTGGCTTTGGTTGTACGAACTTCAGCTTCATGCCGTGTAATGCGAGAATGGCAGCGTCGTTATTCCACATGGGCGCTATGCTGACTTCGCCACGCTCGAACAACTGGGCAAGGGCCTCCGGGCTCGGGGCAACCACAAAAGGTCCAAGCTCTTTTAGCTTCGGCCACGCAGGTGCGAGATGCTCTTCGTCTCCACCGAAGAGCTTCGCCGTCATCACAACAAGTCCGAATCCGAGATTACTGGCAGGTGTTGTCATACCTAGCTTGCCACGGTACTCAGGCTTCCATAGATCGCTCCAGGACTCTGGTGCCGAAACCTTATCGGGGTTGTATGCAATTCCGATAAGGCTGTAAGTCTCTGGGACGCCGGTGCTCTTACAAGCCGAGATGAATTGCGGGTAGACGCGGGCCAGGTTGGGAAGATCAGAAGCGGACGTAGATTCGACCCAGCCCTCCTGAACCGCGGTGACCTGGCGGGGCACGCCTAGCGTTATCAGGTCATAAGGACTAGCCCCGCGTGCCGCTTTGATCTGTGCGACCACATCTTCCGATTCGGACGGCACGAGGCGGACCGACGTACGAGCGTGTTTCTGTTCGAAAGGGTCGGCAAGAAACCTGCGATAAGGAATCTGCGCATCTCCGGGATAGCTCACAACCACGAGCTCGCTATCCGCCGAGCTTGAATTGTGCGCTTTGCATCCGACGAATGAACCGATGAACATGGAGAAGGCTACGAATAGAACGGCTTGCTTTGTCATGGATTACCCCTAAGCTGATCGTTCAATGATCTGGTAGGCAGACTGCCCGTCGAGCGAAAGAAAGACTCTAGTGCCAGGCGGGAACGGCGTCACATCTCGTCCCCGTGTGATAGCGACAAGCAGTACTGGCCCGGACTCCAGCTTCACCTCGTACTGGACTGAGTATCCGAACTGTGTTGCGAAGACTACCTCACCGGCGTGCGATCCAGCATGTGCAGCTTCACTGATCAACAGATGCTCCGGGCGCAGCATAATCGTCAGGTTCTCTCCTGTCTTTATTCCAGTCTCATAGAGCGGGATACGGAATGACTGGGATTCAAAGACCAAAGATTCGCCGCTCTGACAAGATATGGTGCCAGTTAGTAGGTTCGACTTACCCAAAAAGCCCGCAGCAAAACTTCCCATGGGACGGTCATACAGTTCAAGGGGCGCACCGTACTGTTCAATCCGGCCTTTGTTCATCAAAGCGATCTTGTCGCTCATCGTGAGCGCCTCATCCTGATCGTGGGATACGCAGATGGTTGTGATGCCCACCCGGGCGACAAGCTTCTTCAGCTCCACCTGCATCTCAAGCTTAAGCTTCCGGTCAAGAGCCGCTAGGGCTCATCAAGCAGCAACACGCGCGGTTCGATCGCGAGCGTTCGCGCCAGCGCCGTTCGCTGCTGCTGACCGCCTGAGAGCTGCGCCGGATAACGTTCGCGCAAATGCTCGATGGCGAGCAGGGACAGCATCTCTTCGACCTTTGTCCGGATGGCCGCCTTCTTCCAGCCCCGCACGCGCAGACCGAATCCAATATTGCCTTCCACAGTCAAATGTGGGAACAGGGCATAGCTTTGAAAGAGCAGACCAATCTGGCGCTCGCTCGGAGGCACGTCGTTGATGACTTTTCCATCGATCAAAACCTCTCCGGAACAGGGCCGGACAAACCCTGCCACGATGCGCAACAAGGTAGATTTGCCGCACCCAGTCGGTCCGAGCAAGGTGAGAAACTGACCGTTTTCGAGCGTCAAATTGATCTCGTCGAGTGCTGTAACCGACTTGTAAGGTTTCGTGAGATTTCGAAGTTCAATCGTCATGTTGTTCGCTCTATCTGTCAGGAGTGGGAACTATTTGTTGCGATCAGCCAGAACTGCATGTTAGGCGGGAGTGGACGAATAGTTCAGAGTCCGCTGCATTGGAACCGTTCTCTCTAGACAACGCTCGTACATGCGCCGATAGATTGCCTCGAGCGCCTTCGCCCAATAGTCGCCTTGCTGCAACTGCTCGAGATACTCAGGCCATAGCTCACGGATCTCTGCCTTTACCTCTTCTTCGTTGACTATGAGGAGCTTGCCGTCCTCGACGACGATGTTTCCTGCCACCATCACAAGATGGACCGAGCTACCATTTTCACAAAAGACGAGTTGCCGCCGTAAGTCATTCAGCGGAGTGAAGTGTAAGGTCTGAAGGTCTACGAGGATCAAATCAGCCTGCTTGCCTACTTCAATGGATCCCGTCACATCGCCCTGCCGCATGGCGATCGCACCGTTACCGGTCGCGCACTGTAACATCTTATTAGCTGTAGGCCACTGTCGGTAATCCGGTTCAGTGATCTTGTGAACAAGGCCTCCGAACTTTGCGACATTCCAAAGGGTGACCGCGTCGTCAGAGCACATTTCGTCGCTTCCGAGGCAGATATTGATACCTAGTTTTGTCAGCTGCCGAAACGGCATAATCCCAGAGTGTCGTTTTGCTAATTATCTGGCGAACTTTTGCTCTAATTATGTGGCAAACGGGTACCGGCAAGTTGCAAGCAACGGGACCGACGGTTCCTTAGAGCCTTGATTTTGCAATAATTTGCGTGAACCTCACATCAGAAGCGTCCCTGATGAGACTACAGCGGCCCGTCCAGAAGGGCGTGATGTGCCAAAAACTGCGATCAGATGTTCGCCACATAATCAGCAAAACTACAGTGAAGGCTGGGAAGTCGAGCATGGTGATGGTGCCGTACTTCGCCTGCATCTTGTCGGCGGTTGGCTTGCCGCCGACGTTGCCGCGGTTCTTGAAGATCCAGCGGATTGGATAGCTGTTCGAGGCGACGCGTGTTGCTTTCTCATGATCCGTAAGCGGACGCATGACGCTGGCGCGGGAGATGGTCTCTGGCGTGCCGCCCTGTGGCAGGGTCTGCCCTGCGGCTTCAGCTGCGGTACCCGCAAGCAGGCTGGCTGCAACGGCACCACCTGCTCCACGAAGGAAATTGCGGCGGTCGAAGCTGCTATTGATCTGTGCGTGTGAACGCATGTTCGGTCTCCCTTGCGTAAGTGCTTCGTTGGGGTACGACGCGCATAAGCGCGGCGCGCTTATGCGAGAGCTTGCTTCCACTGGATGAGTCGCTTGACGCCGAGTTCAATATCGGCCTTGCGCTGGACTGCATCCGGCTCTTCGCGTTCGATCGTCAACAGGCCGGGATAGTTTAGGTTCTTAAGCAATGCGAGGAAACCCGGGAAGTCGACTTCCCCTTCACCTAGTGCCACTTCCTGACCTAGTTCGCCTGCGGCCTTCGGGGAGCGACCATCTTTGCAATGCACGGAGAGCACGTGAGCCTGCAGCATCTCCAAAGCCTGCAGCGGATCGCCCGAGCCGTAGAGGATCATGTTGGCGGGATCGAAGTTCACTTTGATGTTGGGCCGCGCGACATCGCTGAGGAAGCTGAGCAGTGTGGCCGCACTCTCCTGCCCTGTCTCAAGGACGAAATCCTGTCCGTTGGTTGCGCATGCATCGGTTAGCTCCCGTGCGATGGCCAGCAGTTCTGTATAGACAGGGGACGTCTTATCTTCCGGAATGAAACCGATGTGGCATGAGAGAGCGGTGAGCCCGAGCTTCGCGGCGAAGGCAGAGACTTCCCTGGTCCGCGCGATGCGTTGCGCTGCATAACCCGGCGCAGTGAAGCCAACGGTTTTGTGGACCTGCTCGAGGTTTGCGTAGTCTTCACCGGCGTAGGAGCAGACGGCGACAGAGACGAAGACGCCCTCACTTGCGATGGCAGCCTTCCACTCTTCAGCGAATGCGCTGCAATCCATCGCGGGAGGCACGCCGAGTTGGCAGGCACGCAGGCCGAAGCCCTTCAGTTCCTTCAGGTGAGCCTCCGCATGTTTCTCTGCCCAGAACACAAGTCCGAGTTCCATTGCTTCTACTGCCATGCCAGTTTCCTTCCGTTCTCTTCTCTTGATTGATCCAGTAGTAGCGCCAGCTTTACTGCCTTTGACGAGTCTGCGGGCAGGCATAGGGTGGGTGCTTCCCCCTTGCGGCAGCACTGGACGAAGTAGGCAATCTCGTCGCGATAGGCGTCCCGCTCTGTTTGGTCCCCCTCATGGGTTTCGCCGTTGTGCGTCAAGTGCAGCTTGCCGTCTGCAAGAGTTACCTTGGCGTCCTTGGTCTCGATGATGTAGCTGGCAGAGAAGGTAACTTCCGGGTGCATCCATCCACCTTCGACGATCACTTGCAAACCGCTGCCATATTGCATGGCCGCACGCATAGTATCCACTTTCCCAATGGAAACACCGCTCACAGTCTGCGGATCGCCAAACCATTGCAGCACCTGATCAAGATCGTGGCTTAGCAGATCGAGGATCGCTCCGCCGCTGACTTCCTTCTTGCCAAGCCACTGACTCCATTGCGGATAGCCGGTGCTGCGCTGCAACGTGCAGGAGGTAACGGCATCGATGCCTACGGTGCGCACAAACTCAAGCGCATACTGGTAGGGAAACATCCATCGCAGGACCTGCGCGATCATGAACGTGCATCCGGATGCATCTGCCAAGGCGAGTAGCTCGGCACAGTCGTCTGGCGTGAGTGCCATGGGTTTTTCGCACAGCACGTGCTTGCCGTTTGCGAAGGCACGCTGGATCACCTGCTTGTGTAGATGGGTTGGCAGGCAAATGTCGATGGCGTCGATCTCGGGGTCGTCGACGATGTGCTTCCACTCGGGTGTCCAATGGACCGATGCAGGCAGCGGACCCGCCTTGAGATCCAGGTTGCCGCGCACCGGGCCGTCTTCTGACGGACGGGTACGCGACGCAACCGTCGCCAGTGTGACACCCGGTATCTGCACGATGGCCGCCGCATGCGCACTGCCCATAAAGCCGTAGCCGATTAGACCAATCTTCATCCCCTACCTCGCCGTGTTCCGTTGTTACGCGTGGTGGGGCGCACGCACGGAAGTGTAGACCTTTGGCGTGAAGGTCAGGTCATCGACGAACGGGAAGGTGGGTGGTCGGTACTTGTTTTTGGGCAGGTGGACGATGTCCTGATTGATGGCGCCATCGGTCAGGGCCATCAGGTTGTTGCCGTTCGCAAGCTGCTTGATCTGCGGCTCGAGATAGCCCGACTTTACGACGAGGATCTTCGCATCCCTTGGGTCGATGCCGAGCTTGGTGAAGTCTACGATCTCGTGATACGGACGGCGGTAGGCGCTGAGGATCAGGGTGACACCGTCGATCTGCACGGCGGCTTCGCGCTTCGCGGGGCCGACTCCACCCAGGAGTGCTTTGACGGTGACCGTGACCCTTACCGGTTTGCTGGCGTAGGTGTCGAGCGTTGCGCCGATGGTTAGCGGAATGGTGGCACCGACGCCTGCCTTGTAGCAGGCCTCTGTGGCGGGGCGGTCTGCGATGCCGCCGAAGACTACGTCCTTTGCTCCAGCCTTCAGCAGGGCTTCGAGCACGGTTGCCTGATCGCCGTTGCCGCCGCCGGTGGGGTTGTCGCCGGAGTCCGCGAGGACTAGTGGGTGCGTTGGGGACCTCATAGCTTTTGCGATGCAGGTGTCCAGATCGCAGACCTCGTCCCCGAAGTTGAAGTCGCGACGCGCATCCCAATACTGCTGTGCGAGGTTCTTTGCGACCTTTGCTTCGTTCGCGGGATTGGTGCCGGTGACCACGACGGAGGCACCTCCTCGGGGCTCGTCCGCCCAGACATAGCCGACGAGCATGGAGACGTCGAGGACGCCGGGGGTCTTGTTCAGCGCGGGCAGTTGGGCCCACAGATGCTTGGCTGGTTCCCAGCCCGTACTGCTGCGCTCGCCCGGCATGAGCACGGGGATCGTGGCCCACATGAGCGTTGGCTGAATCTTCTGTTTGATGCAGTTGACGAGCATGTCTGTCGCGCGAAGCATGGTTTCTTCGCGGTCGATGTGCGGCGCAGTGCGGTAGGCGGAGAGGCAGTCCAGCGCATCGATGATGCGTTTGCTGATGTTGCCGTGCAGATCGTAGCTGGCGGACATAAGACACTTCGGCCCAACGAGCTTGCGCGCGGATTCGTACCAGTCGGCTTCGGCGTCCTGCATGCCTTCCACGAACATGGCGCCGTGCATGGGCAGGTAGAGGCCGTCGAGTGGCAGCAGGGCCTTCAGGCGATCCAGGAACTCTCCCTTCATCGTCTCGTAGCTGTCCTTCGCAATGGGACCACCAGGGACGGCGGTCGCAACCATGGTGGGCATGAACGGAACATCGGGGTAATGCTTCTTCAGAAACCGGAACCGAGTGCTGTCATCGGCTTCCTTGCCGCGCAGGATGGTGAAGTCTTCCACGCGTGCGCGTATGTGGCCGTACGTGCTGCTCTCAATGCTGATGCCACCGTAGGCGATGCGTGGCGTGTTTGCTGCTGCAAGCGATGACCGTGTTGCAAGGGTCGCTAGTGCGGCCATCGAGCCAGCCTTAAGGAACGAGCGACGTTGCATCGGGTCTCCTGCGGATGGTGCAAAACAAATCTAAGGGGAAAGAAACTGAGCGGCTCAACGTGTGAGCCGCCCAGAGGCAGTGCAGTCAGAACTTCAGTCGAGCCGCAAACTGAATCAGTCGCGGGTTGTAGGAGTTCGCCGTGCTGGTGATGGTACCGAACGTGCTCACGGGTGCTGAGCCAGAGAAGGACAACGATGAGTTCGGGTTAATGAACTGCGCGGTGTTCAGCACGTTGAAGGCTTCCGTACGGAACTCGAGCTTCATACGCTCGTAGATATCGAAGTTCTTGAACAACGACAGATCCACACGCTGAAGGCCGGGGCCGTAGAGCTGGTTACGGTGCTGGTTGCTGACCGTCCCAGTAGGCTGGAAGGCGAAGTCACTGGTGTCAAACCAGCGGGAAATCGTGGGATGGGAGACCTTACCATCACCAATCATGTTGGAGCGATCGCCATTAGCCACGGTGGGACGCGTACCGCTACGATTGACGGTGTTGGTGACAGAGAACGGCATGCCCGTATTCCACACGACCACTCCGTTTGCCTGCCAACCCCTGATCAGGAATCCCTTGAAGCCATGCGCAGCTTCGCCAAACGGAAGCCCATAGTTAAAGGTTGATGTCACGCGGTGACGAACGTCGAGGTTGCCATTACCGTACTCCAACGTTGGAATCAGAGACACATTGGAGCCGAAGCCGTTACCACCGTTGTTGCTGATGGCTTCTGAGTTATCCAACAGATGGGCCAGGTTGTAGGACACCTGCAAATCGAGACCCCTGCTGAAGCGGCGCTTCAGCACTGCCTGAAATGCGTGGTAGCTGCTGGCTCCCGTGCTGCGATAGAGCGGGATAGAGGTGACATTGGGCGCAGTTGCAACGAATTTACGACGCGTATTGAAGTCAGTCGTCGTTGCCGGAGAGTTAGTCGTGATATCTCCGGGAGTGACGAAGGACTTGGCGCCGTCCGCAACTGAGATGGTGTTGAAGTCTGAGAGGTAGTAACCGTTGTGACGGCCAAGTTCTCCGACGTACGAGAGCGTTGCCACAAAGCCGGCAATTTCGCGTTCCGCCGTCAGATTGAACTGCTCAATGTACGTGGAACGGAAGTTCGGATCGAGAGCCGCCGTAATACTACCGCTCGGGTTCGTGGCGCTGTTGGGTCCAGGGGTAGGTAGGCCACCAGCGAACTTTGAGTACTGGCCTGGGTTTGCCAAGCCGATCAGCGTGGCCTGAGCCACCGCCTGCGCTGGCGTGTAAGCACCCCACGTTGCTGTGAAGGGCTGGTTAACTAGTGCGGAACCCGACGTGGTGTTCTCTGGCGCGAAGGTCAAACCGAAACCACCGCGGAGAACCGTTTTGGAAAAGGGCGTGTAGGCAAACCCAATGCGCGGAGCGACGTTGCTGTAGTCCGTCTTCACATTGCCATGACCATCCACGCCGGGCGTTCCGGCCACAACGATCTTTCCAAGATTGATATCGAAGTTGGAGAGGATGTTTTTGGTCTCGGTATAGGGCGTGAACAGGTCATAGCGGACGCCAAGGTTGACCGTCAGATTCGAGGCCAAGTGGTAATCGTCCTGGATGAAGCCATGCGGTTCCCAAGTGCGGTTGTTTGGCGTGTAGAGGATCGAGTTACGTCCGCCGCTCAGGTAGTCGCCCGTCAGCAGCGAGGCAAAGGTTGCGAAGCTCCAGTTGCCGTTTGCCGTGTCGGTTTGCGTGGTCGCATCCTGACGGCGGATGAGGCCTGCACCGATCTTGATGGTCTGCTTGCCGCGGATGTAGTTGAGAATGCCTACATACTGCCAAGTGTTCTCGTGATAAATGATGGGGGGGCGGTTGCCGAGGGTGGACGCCGTTCCCTCATTCACCGTGATTGCCGACAGTTCCGAGCTGCGCGTATCGGTGTTGATGTTCGGCTGTCCGAATTTGGTATTGATTGCATTGCCGTAGTTCAGCGGCAACTGGGAGTTGTCCAGCACCGTGAAGCCAGCCTTCAACTCCAAGAGAACGTTCGGCGTAAAGGTATGGATGTAGTTTAGGTGTGCCTGGTGTGCGCGAGTCACAGCCGGACCAGGATAGTTGGCTAGGTTGCCACCCGGCTCCACAATGCCTGCGGCGGTGGTATTCACAGCGGGAAACAAAGTACCGATCTTGGTATCAACTGCGTTATAGGTGTAACGCATGTAGAAGAGGTCGCCGCTACCGAAGCGGTGATCCAGGCGCCCATCAGCGGTTTTGTTGTATTGCGAGTCTGCGCGCGCGCCTACGTAATTACCCGAGGTAAGGTTGTTCGTCGGCAGCGGATACAGATTGAAGTACTGAAGGCCGATGCTGTCGTACGCACTGGCAGGCGTAGCGGCGACCGTTGCGCGCTGCGCCAGGGTCGGCACCGTGGTGGTCGTGGGGTTTTGATTGTTAATCTTATTCAGGGCTTCGTAGTCTGCGAAGAAGAAGGTCTTGTCCTTGAAGATGGGTCCGCCGAGGCTGCCGCCAAACTGGTTCTGGCGCAGCTTCGGCTTCGGGATGTTCGCGCCAAACTTGAACGGGTTCGCGTTCAGTTTGTCGTTACGGAAGAATTCGTACGCAGTTCCGTGAAACTGATTCGTACCGGACTTGGTGATGACATTGATAATGGCGCCTGCGGCACGGCCCACTTCCGCCGTGAAGACGTTGGTCTGGACGCTGACTTCCTGAATTGCATCAACGGACGGGCGGACACCGATGGAGCCAATGACGCGCTCATTATTGTCGATACCGTCAATCGTCTGGTTGTTGATCATGTCCGCCTGGCCATTGACGGAAACGGACGAGGTCTGGCGACGATCGTCGGGACGATTACCGGAGGCAAGACCGTTGTTGAGGCCTTCCGTCGCACCCGGCGTGAGCTGAACTAGGTTGATGAAGTTACGTCCGTTGAGGGGCAATTCCTGCGTTGCCTTCTCCGTCACGGTCGTGATCATGGCGGCGGAGTCTGTGCGGAGGGCAGGCGCAGTTGCCTCGACATTAATGGTCTCGCTCTCTGCACCGGCTGAGAGGTGGGCATCTTCACGAGCGCGATCACCCGCGGAGAGATTGAAGGACGCGATCTGGAAACCCTTGAAGCCCGGTGCCGTTGCAGAGAGCGAATATGTGCTGGGGTTGAGAAGCGTAAAGGTGAACTCGCCGCCGGAACCGGACTTGAGTGTGCGCGTGGCGTGCGTGTTGACGTCCGTCAGCACTACGGTCGCGTTGGGGATTACCGCGCCGGTTGCGTCCGTTACCGTGCCGACCACGTCGGCGGTGGTGCTTTGCGCCAGCATGGTGGTGCTTGTGGCAGCAGCGAATAGACTGGCGTATGCCAGGTTGCGAAGCCAATTTTTTGTGACCGGGAGGATGCCGGTACAGCGGCTCGTTCCGGGGCGCTTACCCTTCGTGTGGTGTTCCATGTCGAGCCTCCAAATTGTTGTGCAGTTAATCGATCCCGTGCGCCGATGCTTCACAACGCATGCCCGCGATTAGGCAGACGCTCCGTGCATTTCACTGGAGATTGAGGGGCCGTCCGCAGGCTCCTCCACTCCAGAGTTTCCTCAACAACCAGTCCGCAATCTGTGCGTTCCGCTCGCGTCCATGCCGAATAATTCACTTAGTGAATAAAATCGGCCCAATGCTGGTAAGGCTGTTGTAGTATTCGGGGTAATCTGGTCAACAATGTTTCGGTAGGTGGATCATATCGACGACCGGATAAACGGTCAAGAAAGTTTTTACACAATCTTCACAGAACTGTGGCCCGCCAACCTTCTGTCGTCACGGAGAACTGCATTGAAGGTGTCTTTCCGTTCGGCCAAAACGGCCGTCATTGCTGCCCTACTTCAGAGCGATCAGCTTTCGCGGCTGGAGTTGAGCGAACGCGCCGGGGTGAGCCCTGCGGCCATTACGGAAGTGACCCAGACGCTGTTGCAATCAGGTCTGCTGCTGGAGACGCCTGCTCTTCCTTCGGGGAAGCGGCGCGGGCGACCCACGGTTCGGCTTTCCCTGCAGGCTTCGCATTCATGCTTTGTGGGGATCAGCATTGGTGAAGAGACGACGCTGCTGGCGATTACGGATCTGCGTGGAGCGATCCTTGGCTGCGCAACAGTGGAGCCGTGCGCTACGCCGGCAAAGATTCCTGCTGCTGTGCGCAGGAGCTTTGCAACTGCATTGCGGAATGCGGGTGTGGCGCGTAACCGGGTTCGCGGCGCGGGCATTGCGGTTGCGGGCATTGTGGATGTTGAAGCTGGCGTCTGCCGTTACTCCGTCGGCCTGGACTGGCGCGACGTGCCTGTCTCCGACATGATCGGCAATGCACTTAACTTGCAAGCGTGGGTGGACAACGACGCAAATGCGATTGCAATGGGAGAGAAGATCTTCGGTCGCGCGCGCGAGTACGACAACTTCTCAAGCATCGTCCTTGGCAGAACCATTGGCTCCGCTCACTACATGAACGGCATGCTATATCGCGGACATGATGGGAGCGCAGGCGAAATCGGTCACATCAACGTCGTGCCGGGCGGACCGCCGTGCCGCTGCGGACGTAATGGATGCCTGGATACTGTGGCCGGCGGCTTTGCACTACGGCAACAGGCGAAGGCAAGCGGACTTGCCGTGAAGAACATGCGGGAACTGGAAGGGCTGGCGGTGCGAGGTAACAGCGAGGCCTTCCGTCTGCTACGCGGTGCCGGCACCGCTTTGGGCAGTGCGATCGCCATGCTGGTCCACTTGAACAATCCCAAGGCCGTTCTCTTTACGGATATGGAAGGCTTCGAAAATGGCGTCTTTCGGACCGCGACGCGGCAGGCCATTGAGAATGGCATTCTGCCGCGTTTCCTTGGATCGACGGAGATACTCTTCGGCGATGGCGAACCGGAGTCGCTGCCTCGCAGCGCGGCATCCATCGCCGCCTTCAACTACCTGATGACGCTCTAACACCACGCAAGACCTACAAGGAGAGCAAGCCGATGCGAAACAATCAGCACTCAGAGAAGACCGTCGATCTGCAGCGACGCAGCCTGTTAAAGCACGCCGCACAAGGCGCTACGTTGGCAGGCCTGGCGAGCGCGGGAGCATTCACAGGCCTGGCACAAGCGCAGAAACAACCGGCATATGCGCCTATGGCACTGGGTCTGCTCATCAAGCCTTTTCCTGATCCTGAGGCGAAGATCAAGCTGGTGCATGACCTTGGTTTCAGCACCTGCTTCCTCTCTATGGATAACTGGCTCGGCAAATATACGCCAGCGCTCGCCAAGCAGTTCGGTGACTTGCTCAGCAAGTACAGCGTCGTTGCAACCACGGCGGAGGTTGTCGCACCTCAGCCGCTGAAGTGGAACTTCATCGAGGGTCCGACCACGATCGGCATCGTGCCGCGTCAGTATCGACAAGCTCGCATCGACGCGCTCAAGGAGACGTCTGACTTCGCCAAGATGGTCGGCATCGGACACATCCAAACCCATTGTGGCTTCATCCCAGAAGACCCGAACGACGCGCTCTACCCAGAGTCTGTCGCTGCCATCAAGCAACTCACAGAACACTGTGCGGCGAATGGTCAGAGCTTCCTGATGGAGACCGGCCAGGAGACACCGACCACGATGCTGCGCATGATCAGGGATGTGAATAATCCTGCGCTTGGTGTAGGTCTGGATACCGCGAACCTGATCCTCTATGGCAAGGCGAATCCGGTGGATGCGCTGAAGGTGCTTGGACCGTATGTGCAGGCGATGCATGCCAAGGACGGCAAGTGGCCGACGGACCCCGCGAAGCTTGGCCAGGAAGTCCTGATTGGCAAAGGCGATGTCGATTTCACCGAGGTGTTTAAGCAGTTGCGAGCACTGAACTACAAGGGCGCGATCAGTATTGAGCGTGAGACCTCAGGCCCGCAGCAGGTGGAAGACGTGAAGGCAGAGAAGGTCTACCTCGAACAGATCCTGAACAAGATCAATCACGCATAGCAGAAACGGAGATTTCCGATGGATCGTAGAAAGTTTCTCCAAGGTAGTGCAGGCGCTTGTGGGCTCCTGTTTGTGAAGCCGAGTACGGCTTTTGGCTATGCAGCGAACTCTGCCGTGCGCTATGGATTGCTGGGCTGCGGCAAGCGCGGCACGTCTGTGGCTACTTCGTTCGCGAAGAATACGGATGTACGCGTTGTTGCGTTGGGCGACATCTTTCCTGACCAGCTTGCGAAGGGCAAGACTCACTTCGATGAAGTGAACAAGGGGCTCGGCTTCGCCGCCGTTGATCCCAAGCTGACCTTTCACGGCCACGAAGCGTACAAGGACATGGCAGCGAACCCAAACATCGATGCTGTGCAGATCTCTACACCACCTTACTTTCACGTGGAGCACATGGACATCCTGACCGCAGGTGGCAAACATGTGTACTGCGAGAAGCCTGTTGGCGTGGATGTACCCCAGACGCAACGCGCTCTGGAGATTGCGAAGCGCATCGACGGCAAGGTGAGCGTTGCGGTTGGATTCCAGATCCGCAAGGCGCCACCTTTCGTTGAGCTGGCACGACGCATCCAGGCTGGGCAGATCGGCAAGATCGCATCGTTGAGCGGCTTCTACAACGCACCGCCTGCGACGTATCCAGACCGCGGCAACATGCCGAAGGATGAGCAGCGGCTGCGCAATTGGCTGTGGGACAAGACACTTTCCGGCGACATTCTGCTGGAGCAGAACATTCACGTGATCGACGTGTGCAACTGGATCATGGGCGGGCATCCGATCAAGGCCGATGCACGAGCGAGCCGCAAGGTCATTCAGAACTTCGGCAACATCAATGACAACTATGAGGTCATCTTCACGTACCCGGGTGGCGTGGAGTTCGTCTTCAACTCCACACAGTTCAACCAGAACGGCTTCTTCGATGTAGCGGAACACTTCTTCGGCACCGATGGTCTAGCAGAGGCCCCATACAAGGGGCCGCTCCGCATCCTGGGCAAGCAGCCCTGGGCATGGACGAACAACGCCGTTGCCACTGATGCGAAGTTCGCAGCGGACGGCGCGTTCAGCGACAACCTGGCTGAGGCCGACAAGATGAAGGATCGTGACTTTATCGACAGCATCACCCGTCACCAATACCAGAACCAGATCGAGACCGGTGTGATGACGGCGCGGAGCTGCATGCTGGGCCGCAAGTCTGCAGAGCTGGGCCGGGTGGTGACGTGGGACGAGATTGAAAATGATCGCGAAGAGTACGAGCTTGGGATCGACATCTCGAAGTTTGTCTGAGAACCCGCCGGGCATTCGCGGGGGTAAACCTCCCCGCGAATTTTCAAAATATTCAAAACACAATAGTGGATACAACCAGGAATTGCGGCACGATGTAGGATGGCGAGACCTTTTACCGCTGGAGAGATAGCTTGACTCGTACTTCGGAACCGTCCGTGTTGCTCTGCCTGGCTATGGCTATGTGGGCAAGACCTTTCATGCGTCACTCATCCAAGCTGTGGATGGCATGGAGCTGGCGCTTGTGCTGTGGGCGGAAGAAAGCCCTCTCCATTGCTCGACTCGTTAATTAGCGTTCCACCATCATAAATAGGGTACCCGGGAGGAACTGCGCATGCGAGCTCACACTGTAGAGAAAGCAAAGAGCCAAAACTTATTTGAAGACCACTTGAAGTCTAAGCACGGGCTTTCCTCTCTATTTGTCTGCTGCCATCGCGGACTCAATGTAGGCTATTGCGGCATCCTCAGATAGCCCAACGATTTGTGATTTGCCTTTGCGGACTTGCTCCTCATCGATGACGGAACTCGGCATGACTTTTCCACCTGTTACGTCCCACACGCGGGTAGCGACGTAGTAGCCGTTTGAGCCTGGCAGGAGTTCCAATATGTATTGTCGGGATGGTTCTAAGGAATACCGCTTTGGATCCAAGCGGGAAGTGTGTGTCTCGCCGTCCGGGGTTATTAGTCGCCCTCCATACTCGACAACATCCAATAGTGCATTGGCACTCACTTTGCTGGAAGGTGCTTGGTAAATGACTCTCTTCACTCGTATGTTTTCTTCGGTATAAAGCAACGCGCCTGCATTATCGGCAGAGTAGACATGCGATCCTTCAAATGTTCCAACGACCCAAATGCCCCCGTTGGCGATAGTTGATTTTGGGTCAACCGCCCGCCTTGAGTAATTGATGGAAATCAAAGGAGAGTTGAAATTTGCCGCTACCGCAAGACGAGGCTGAAGGTAGGAGTTTCTGGCTGCTCTCACTTCTGGGCTAACCGTATCCCTTTGTTCTGCGGCCATCGCAGGTGTCAAACGCCACTTATTTCTCGCACTCTCCCAGCCTAAAGCCCCTGGACGGGAGGGCGCTGTTGCGGACTGATTGGATTGTGGGAACGCTGGCGTGATGCCTATCCCAAGGGGGATGAGCAAGACGGTGAATATCCACGCCTTATACCTTAGCGTTTCATGGAGTCTCCTTTGTTTAGTTTGGGCGTGTGAATGAAATCTGTAATCCAAGGTAATGAGCAGAACCCGGCAAGCGACTTCAATTGGGCAGTCACACCAGCGGAGCTCCGGTATGGACCACAGCCAAAGCCCTTTTCACGTATGGCTTCAGTTCGGACACGGTGACGATCACCGAGGCACTGTCCTCATTCGTATCGTGATGGAACTGCCCGGCATACTCGTTGATTTCATTCAGCTCATCGACCACATTCTTCGCATGGCGTAACGGGCTTGATGCTTCAGCCGTTTTTATCGTCTTTACCACGTCTCCGAACATAAGACCGTCTGGAAGATAGCCCGGGAAGCGTCGATGCAGATAGCCCTCCAGCATCGGGCGAACTGCCTCGGCAACTTTGCGGGCATCGCAGCTTTGCCCACTGTCGAACTCGTTCAGCAGTCGGTGGTTTTGAACATACATGGACTCACATTCCTTTTTCAGGTCCAGAGTACCGAATGAAGTGTAATCCCCTTCCACGGCCAACAGCCGAAACTTGCTGATAACCGCCGCTTTGTCCTGCTTCAGGATTCCGCGTTCCAGATCTTTTAGGAAATAAGGGTCATGGGCCAGCACGATCATTTGGAGCGCGCTTTTGTGGATGTCTTTCAAAAGGCGCAGAGTATGGTTTCTGCGGTTCAAATCGAGGCTGCACATAGGATCGTCAATCACCACAATGCGCGTTCCGAAATGGGTGTCTGCTTGCGTCGATGCGATGAAGAACGCGAAAGCCAGAGTCCGTTTGTCCCCTTCACTCAGTGCCGTCGCGAAGGAAGGAGGTCCCCCTTCCAGCGGCACAGTCTTTCCACGCAGTAACAATCCATATTCGGTACGCGGGGCAGTGCCTCTAAAATTGGCCCCAAATCCTTCGATCCTGAAACCCGCACCGAATTTCACAAGCAGGTCATTGATGGCGTTCTGGTAGGTTCTTAGCGTTGTCTCCATCTGAGCGTCCAGGCGGGTTCTGGCTCCGCGCCTCGCAGCATCGGCACGGCTCTGCTCCTTGCGTGCTGCTTCCAGATTCGCGAACAGCGATGTCACTGCGGGTTCGTATCGCCGTTTGGTCCCCTCCAGCCGCCGCAGTTCCGCATTGAGACTTAGCAAATTCTCGCTGTTCAAGCTGGCTTTGAACGCAAGGATCGGTGCCGCGGCGGTCTCAATTGCAGTATTGGCTGCTCTAACGCTACCCAACACCAAACCCCACAGCTCTTTGCATCGCTGTTCCTGTTCCTGTGTTCCTGCAGCTTCTGCTGGCCTGTCCATTTTTTGGCGCAAGAGGTCCAATACAAGAGTGCGGATAGCTTCAAACGATAGGGAGGCAGCGGATCGGTCGAAAGATATCGCACTCGTTTCGACGTGCTCTACCCAACCGGCAGCGTTTGCATTCCCCAGTTCAATAGCACTATCAATGACAGACAACACGTCCTCGGCGACGAGGGCGCTAAAGGTTTCGTTCAGACGCGCAACTTTCTCCTTCAGAGCGTTATACGCATCGTTAAAATATGATTTGTAGGCCTGCACCAGATAGCTGGTACTGATGTTTTGATTGCAGTATGGACATGAGGTGCCGTCGGAGAACGTGGTCCCTTCGCTTAGCCATCCCTCCGCCCCTGTCTTTTCAAGATGCGCAACATGCTCCAGAACTACGCGCTCCGCATCTGCATGAACATTTTCTAGGGACGTTCTCAGCTCTGAAAATAGGGTGTCCAGACCCAGTTCCGGCTCGGCAAATTGTGTGGGAATCGGCTTGAGCTGAATAGCGGCCACGTTTGTCGCCTCTGCGATTCGCTTCTTAATCTCTGCGATAGCCTTATCAATATTGTCGACGGCCTGCAGCTGCTCAAAGTCCTTCAGCGTGAAGCCAGCATGATAGCCAGTGAGCTGGCTTGTATAGCTGGCGATAAGCTGACCCGCAGTTGCATACTCCTTCATCGCCTGTTCCAAGTCAGTGCGGGCTTGTACCGCAGAAGCTCCCAAGGCGAAATCGAGAAGATTTTTACGGTGCGTCGTGCTGACCTGTCCTCCGGAATGAACGTTCTGCTCCACAAAAGCTGAATCAAAGACGATCAGCTCGGGACGGGCTTCGGACCAGGCGTTATTTTCAAAGGTCACGCGGTGACCGTTTCTAAACTGAAGGACCGCTTTGGATGGCAATGTACCGTCGAGTGTCTTCGATGCGTTCATGCGCCCCGCGTCGCCGGTCGAGACTGCCCTCAATACCGTCGCCAGCGTGGACTTCCCCCGGCCATTGTCGGCAAAAATCAGTGTTGCTTTCTGGCAACGATACTTTTTGCCATTGGCATCATGCAAAAGCCCAGTTCCCTGGATCAATTCAATTCGTTCGAGCATGACGGCTTGTTACCCTTCCTTCTCTATTGGGGACTATCACAATGTACATGTGTCGAACCTTCTTCATCCTTCGAAGTTTCGGTCGTTATGGGGTGGTGGTGGTGGCGTGGCTGGCTTGATCGGACTATGCGTATGTACAGCCCGAATTCCAAGTGCGAGCGTACTTCACCGACGTCTCGGTGACTACCTTAGCAAGTCAGTGCAGCAGTGAAATATCCCTATTAATCCCGGGTTTTCTCTGCTATTCTGTGCTCGCCATGAGGAGAAGAAACGACGAATTCCTGACGCTGCCACTGTTCTCACTCGAGGAGCAGGTGATCTCGGAGGAGGCTCAGTTCGAGCTGGTCGTCGAAGGCGTCGACGAGCAGTTCGAGTATGACGGACGCCGCCCTCTTCAGTGCTTCACGATCAAGATGCCGCTGCCACTCTACCTCGAGTTCAAGAAGGACGTTCTGCGCCTGCAGGCGATCGCCCATCCCACCGAGAAGACCCGGTACACCATGACAGCCTTTGTGAACGGCACGGTCAAGAAGGTCATCTTGCCCGGCCTCAAGAAACTCCAGCAGGAGCTACTGATGAAAGCTGCTAGCTGAGCGGCACTCTTGGTAGTCAACCGATCAACATTGGGTGTTCAATATAGGAACTCCTGCTGATCGGCTTCGGCACCCGCAGGCAAACACGGGAGAAGTGCCGCGCATTCATGTTCATTCTGCTCCGCCACGATGCGGCGGAGCAGAATAGAGAGCCTTACGATGATTTATTCAGGTACTTCCGAACCGATCTAGAGCCCACATTCGAAAACCTTCGGAAGTACGTCGTCAGAGGAAGCAGCTTTCGGGAAGCGCAACTGCTACACAACGCTACCAAGCGCTACCAACTGGTAGCAAGCTCCCACGGTGCAAGCAAATGACGATGTCCTTCGGGCTTGGTCTGGAAACACCCGCTCCATGATTCGTTCGCGTGATGCTCTTGTCATCCGTCCGTGGAGCCGAAGTGATAGACCCCTGCCCGTCTATGCTTGGGTGGCTTCTCCGGCAGGTCGGTTCAAAACCTGCAGGCAGGCAGCTTGGATAAACGCTACCCGCTCGCCGAGCGGGAAATCAAAGAACTTTGCTGGTAGACGTATATGCCCTTGGCGTGTCTAAAGGTACATGAGTCCGCATAGCACGGTCGCACTATCTCTAGCTGGTCTTCTTCTGTTCTCTAGAGCTGCTTACGCCGGGCCGATGTTGCCTTGCCTGAGTTCGACACAATCCGCAAATGGAAAGGTACTGGTCACCAGTACCTTGAGCTTCGACGATCCTGATGAGACCCATCCCCGCAGAGTCGTAAGCTCGGTTTATCAGGTATATCGGCGCTACACCGACCTCAACGAGGGACTTCGTCTCAATGGGCCCAACTCATACTGGGCCGATTCCTTCTGGAAAGTAGAGTTTCACCAGAGTGCGAAGGGATTTGCGGTTGCATGTTCCTATATCCTGGTTCCGGATAACGGAGAATACCTTGTCTTTGTTGGGTTAGGACCCTCAAGGAACGCTCTAACCATCTATCACCATCGTCCCCACGATCCGTCACTCGGACCGCTTGTGTCACAGCAGGGGGAACTTGTGCGCGAGATCAAACATGCAGAGCTATGGCCCTCCGATTCTAGCGACGGCATCTGGACCGATCACACGCCGCAATGGTTTGCCGGGGGCATATTCGCGTTCTCGCCTGATGAAAAGAGAATCACCTACCAAGATAAAAGTGGCAGAAAGGTTGAAATCGATCTTCGAACAGGAGGGCTAAATTTGGATTGATTTCGAAATACTGGCCAAGTGAGAGGCAAGCCGCAGACATTGTTCCATTGCCTGATTGGACACGCCACCGGGACTTCCCCAAAAGGGTTCCTAGTATCTCGCTCGTCCTGGCATTCTCAGCCGGTCGGAGCCGCCACAATCTCCGCTACCCGGCGCATGGCAAAACGTTACCAACCATACCGCCTGAGCCACATATGCGTCGCAGGGACACTGTAATAGATCGATACCCGAAAGGTGTCGTTTATCACAATAAAATGGGTTCTGGTTCACTTTTGGTGATGGAGCATTCGAAGGTGTAGATCTTTATGGATGAACCGAGGGACTTTGATTCCGAGCAGATCTGAAGTCAAGCTGATCTGTCTTCGCCAGAAGGCGGGAACGGTGCAGATAGAACTCCGTGCCTGCCAGCCATGCTCTCTATGCCGTAGAGCGTCGGGACGGAGACGCCGAGGTTGGCGGCTACGTCTTGTGGCGGCACTCTGCTAGCGAGCAGCTTTCTGTTTACGCGAATGTCCCGTTGACGCCTGTCGGAAAGAATCCGCCAGTCGCCTTTGCCCCAGACGTTGCCGCACCGCCAGCGGTAACAATATTGAGGATCTGCGTTGTGGTGCGTGCGAAGGAGATGACGTTTGTCAGATCGGCGTTCGCAATCGTCGTTGAGGTAACGTTCGCCCCACCTGCGAGAGAAACTGCTGTCGTCCCTGGCGTGAGCGGCGTATCGTCGGGATTGGTATCCAGCGGCCCGGGGTTAGCGGGAGCGACCGCCTTGGCCAGAGAAGCGCGAAGAGCGGAGATCTGCGCAGTGTAGCCGATGTAGCCCAACGTCCCAGACGGGTCGAGGACGTTGATGGCCGAGCGTATGAGGCCCGCGTGGTAAGCCTCTACGGCCAGAATTCCGGCAGCCGCCTGCAGATAAATCTTACCTTGCGGCGTAGTTGTGATCAAAGGTGCAGCCCCGCTATAGGCGGTCACTCCCACATCTTCGAAGATGTAAGCTCCGATCAGAAAATTAGCGTCACTTGCGAAGGGATCGAACGATCCAATCCCAACCACCGCTGCAAGTCCATTGAAAGAATTTACGAGATCAATATTTGACTGTGCCACCGCGGCGCTTCCGAGCGCCTTGCGAAGGAAGTTGACGTGCTTACCCTCCTCAATCGCTGTTTCGATTGCATAGGATTTAGTCCGGGGATCGGTAAAAGGAACTTGTGGATTTGCTTTGACACTGACATTGCCTTGAGTGCCGGTTCCGGAGATTCCGAGGACGGCAGCCCCAGCTGAGCTAGAAGCCGAGTTCGCGACGGATATATTCGTTCCAAAGGCCGCGAGGTAATAAAAATTCGCTTCCAGATACTCAAGATTGAGAGCGAAGTTAAGAATGTCTGCATCGGTATAAGTAGTTACGGAGACAGCGGCGGACGCTCTTGACGGAATTGCGAGTGCAGCCATGACCGCGCCGCCGCCAAGGAGCATCGCGCGATGGCCAGCGATGATGTTATCGAGTTGCTGAGTTTCTTTGGACGCCATAATTTTCCTTAGCTCTGGGTTACGGAGATGTTGTCACGCTCTTACGATTCGATCACTTTCTTTAATCAGAAGATCTATAGCCTCAGTCTAGGCGACCAAGCTCAGCGTGTGGGTGCGGCGAAGATTGATAGCAGCTTCTTCCATACACTCGGAGTCGAACCGATCATCGGGAGTGGTTTCAAGGCGCAGGACGAGGAACCGGGCAGCAACCACGTCGTGATTATCGGTTACCCCCTATGGCAGTCACTCTTCGCGGGAGCGGCCAATATCCTCGACCACAGCATCACTCTCGACGAGCAAACTTACAAGATCGTCGGTGTCATGCCGAAAGACTTTGGCTATCCGCGTAAGAGTGAGCTTGCCTACGGTAATGGCAGCATTGAAAGCACCCAAATTTGGGTTCCCTCCGCCCTTACTGCGCAGGAGAAGGCGGACCGCGATCAATCGAGCGCTAATGCACTAGCTCGTCTCAAAGCAGGTGTCACTCCCCAAGAAGCTCAATCAGAGCTGAAGTCTGTCATGGCACGCCTCAATCGCTTGCATCACGGCGTATTCGCGAAGGGTTGGACCGGCATGGTCAAGTCTTTCCGTGAACACGTTTTAGGTCCTGTTCGCCCACTGATGTTGCTGCTTCTAGCGGCAGTCGGCTTCGTCCTTCTGATCGCGTGTGGTAACGCCGCAAACCTTCTTCTTGCTCGTGCTGCGAACCTCCAGCATGAGCTTGGCGTCCGCGCTGCTCTAGGCGCGAGGCGAAGCCGCATCCTGCGGCAAATGCTCACAGAGTCACTCCTTCTTGGTTGCTCAGCAGGAATCGTGGGAATTGGACTCGCCTACCTCTTCGTGCAGGGACTTCTCAAACTCAATCCCGGTAACATCCCTCACATGGCGGGCACATCGCTCGATCTCTGCGCCCTCGCTTTCGCCGTGTTGATTAGCCTCATCACGAGCTTCGCCTTCGGCATACTTCCCTCAATTTCAGCCTCACGCATCAACCTCACTGAAGTTCTCTCAAGTGCCGGTACCCGAGGACTTGTCGCTAGCCGCCGTCGTCTGCGTAGTACGCTCGTCACGTCACAAGTTGCATTCGTCGTTATTCTTCTTGTTGGAGCCGGGCTATTTCTCCGCAGCTACATAAACTTGCTTTCCGTCCAGACCGGTTTCTCGCCCACCACTATCGCCGTCAACGTGGCCGTCACACCCCGCTACAACACACCTCAGAAGCTTCAGGCGTTCTATACAACTCTTCTTGAAAGAGTCGAAATACAACATGGCATTGATTCGGTCGGCCTAGTCAATTTCCTTCCACTCACGGGGTCCGAAAGCCTCACTACTCTGACGATTGACGGTGACTTAGGTGTGGATCATCCGTTAGTCGAGGAGCGATCTATAACCTCCGGCTACCTCCCCTCAATGAAAACACCCTTGATCAGTGGCCGCAATTTCACCCCGGACGAGGACTTCCCTGCCCCGCATCCGGTGGTGATTGTCAATGAGGCTTTCGCAAAGCGGTTCTTCGCGGGCAAAGACGCAATCGGTCAGCATGTTCGCAAAGCCGCTGCAGCTCCTTGGTCGACGGTTGTTGGAGTTGCACAGGACATCCGCAGCGAAGGACTTGAGACAGCTGCAGTTCCTCAGATATATGATTCCTTCTTCGATGGCAACCAGCCTCCGAGTGGGGTTTATCTTGCCCTACGCTCAACTCTCCCGAATGAGACGGTCGTTACGACTGTTCATGCAGTCCTCCGCTCGATCGACCCTGGTATAGCTCTCTCCGACGTTCATGTAATGAGTGACCTCGCCACCCAATCTACCGCCCCGCGCCGTTTTCAAACGATGCTGCTTACGCTCTTCTCTGCCATCGCCCTCTTCCTCGCTGTCGCAGGAGTTTATGGACTGCTCGCCTATTCAGTTCGTCAGCGAACCAGTGAGATCGGCCTTCGTATGGCCCTCGGTTCCACTCGTATCGGCATCGCACGCCTCATCCTCCGCGAAGGATTGTCGCTTCTCATTACTGGACTCTGCATCGGTATGGTTGTGGCGATCGGATCTGCTCGCCTGGTACGGAGCTTTTTGTATGAAGTCCCGGCGCTTGGCCCTTCTTCTCATCTCTACAGTTGCGGCCTGCCTCATCCCCACTGCGCACGCTGCTAGCACTGACCCTATGGCGCCCTCCGACACGAATAGATCAGCAGATAGCCGATAGAACCACGTGATTAGAACAACGATAGCCAAAGAGGGTTTGACCTGTGGCGATGGATCGGGCGAATAAACCTGTCTGTTGCTAAAGAGGATGCAGCAGTCCAAATTCCCCCGTCACAACATTGCGACGTGTATACCGGTATGCGAACGTGGAGGAATGCGTCACTCTTTGCTTTGCTTGCTCTTCTGTGCCACGTCCGTTTCGTGCGCCGTCGCCCAACAGGCCACAAAACGATCTGACCACGAACTCTTCGTGCAGACCTGCGGCAGCTGCCATAGCGCACACATCGCAACGGGGAAGCACTATTCGCAGGACACATGGAAAAGCGTAGTAGCGAACATGCGCTCTCGGGGAGCACAAGGCACCGACGCAGACTTCTCGCGCATCGTGAACTACCTCACCACGCTCGATACCTCGACAGCACTCGTCGTCGCAGCAAACACTGCAGCGCAAGAGTGGAAGACCTACGGCGGCGATCTAGCCAATCACCGCTACTCTCCACTCGACCAGATCAACGAGTCGAACTTTAACAACCTCAAGGTTGCGTGGCGTTTCGATACCGCCAACTTCGGTAGTAGCCCCGAATACAAATTCGAGTCGACCCCGCTTATGGTCAACGGAGTGGTCTACACGACAGCAGGCTCACGCCGCGACGTCGTCGCACTCGACGCAGCCACCGGCGAGTTGCTGTGGATGTACCGCGAAGAGGAAGGTAAGCGCGCAAAGAACGCCCCACGCCAACTTTCGGGTCGGGGCCTCGCCTTCTGGACCGACGGCCGGCACCACCGAATCCTCTACGTCACACCCGGCTACCGCCTCATCGCGCTCGACGCAACCACCGGCCACCGCGTCCTAACCTTCGGCAACAACGGCGTCGTCGACCTCAAACAGCAGGACGACCAGTTCATCGACCCGCTCGGCGGCGACATCGGTTTACACGCAGCACCCATCGTCGCAGGCGACACCATCATCATCGGCGCAGCTCACAGCGTTGGTCTCATTCCAAAGAGCAAGATCAACACCAAAGGCTACGTCCGCGGCTTCGACGTGCGGACAGGCCGCCGTCTTTGGATCTTCCACACCATCCCCATGAAGGGCGAGTTCGGTGCCGACACATGGCAAGGCGACTCCGCCTCCTATACCGGCAACGCCGGCGTATGGGGACAGATGAGCGTCGACGAAAAGCTAGGCCTCGCCTACCTCCCCGTCGAACTCCCCACGGGCGATGTCTACGGTGGCAATCGTCACGGCAACGGCCTCTTCGGCGAAACCCTCGTGGCCGTGGACCTGAAAACCGGCAAGCGCCGTTGGCACTACCAACTCGTCCACCACGGAATGTGGGATTACGACATTCCGTGCGCACCGGTCCTCGTCGACATCACCGTGGACGGCAAACCCATCAAAGCCTTGGCGCAACCCACGAAGCAGTCGATCCTCTTCGTGCTGGACCGCGAAACCGGCAAGCCTGTCTGGCCCATCATCGAGCAGCCCGTGCCACAAGGCAATGTTCCAGGCGAAACCTACTCGCCTACTCAACCCATTCCTACTAAGCCAGCAGCCTACGGACGCAATGGCTTCCGAGAGGATGACCTTATCAACTTCACTCCACAGCTACGATCAGAAGCCTTAGCGCTTGCCGCCAAATACCAAATCGGCCCTGTGTACACGCCACCCGTCGTAAGCAAAGTAGACGGAAAGCTAGGCACACTCATCATCGGTTTCTCGCTCGGCGGCACCAACTGGCCCGGCGGTTCGTACGACCCGGAAACTCACATTTTCTACGTCTTCTCGCAGGCGTACGCGGAGGCGGCGGGCCTCGTGTCACCCGATCCAAAGGAATCGGAGATGCAATATGTACTCGGACAAGCAAAATCGGGATTGGAGGACACAGACGAAGACCTCACCGTCCACGGCATGCCGCTCGTCCATCCACCCTACGGAGAAATTTCCGCTATCGACCTGGACCACGGCTCCATTCTCTGGCAAATCGCCCACGGTGAAACCCCGGACGAAGTCCGCACCAACCCGCTCCTCAAGGGCATCACCATCCCACGCACAGGACGCCTCGGCATCATCGGTGTGCTCACGACAAAATCGCTCTTGATTGCGGGCGAAGCAGGTACCTTCACAAACCAAGCAGGAGTGAAAGGTGCGCTGCTGCGCTCCTATGACAAGACCACCGGCAAGGACGCCGGTGCTGTCTACATGCCTACCGGTCAAACAGGGTCCCCCATGACTTACATGTGGAAGGGCAAACAATATCTTATTGTCGCCGTCGGTGGCCCCGGCCATCCCGGCGAACTCATCGCCTACTGCCTGCCCGATGAGGTGGAGAAGTAGTTCGCAAAAAGCCGAGTAAATGGCTTACCCCCTGCTGGAATATGTAATTACGGAAATACAGAAGCTACCGCCGTCGCCTTTGTCTGGGGTAAACCCAACATTGCTGTCACCGGGGGCAATCTGTCCGTTAAGGAACGGTGGTTTTCAGATAGTACATGCGCCCACGAGCTGATATTGCCAAGCCCTAACTGTTTTACCTCGTGGGTAAAACGAGATCTGCTGATCTTCAATCCCTTCGCGTATCGTGAGTTTTGCCAAGCGTTCCGAATTGCCTTTATCGACTGATATTCCAACAAGCTTCTGCCCATTGCGAAGCCCTGCTGCAAACGCTGGACCACCCTCGACAACTCCGACGACGGTACCGGAAACACGGGAGTGATTGATATCGAAGCCGCTGTCAAAGGTGGGCAAGTCTTGTAATGATGCATGGGCGCAATCGCCTAAAGAAGGAATGTTCGAGGGCGGGACTAAATCCCCGTGATCCACTACTGCTTTTTGCAAGAGGGCGCGCGATTCGGGCGAAAGGTATCGCCCGGCAGTATCGAGCACGCGGGCGAGATTGTAGATTTGGCTTGAGTTCCGCTTCATGTCGAGCATTACATCATCCAGGGTGTGCTTTCCCTCCGATTCCCGGCGAATCGTACCATCTAGCCAAAGAGCAATGATGCGACCCCGAACGTACTCGCTCGTTGAAATTGGAAAATTGCGGAGATCCCCGTTAATCGAGGAGATGTATCTCGAGGCAGGAGACACACCTGCTCTATAAGTCAACAGCTGTGCGTAGTATTCCGTGAAACCTTCTTTGAACCATTTGGTTTCTTCGTAGTCAGCGTTGCTGCCTTGAACCCCCATCCTGGAGGGGTTCCAAGCATGAAAGGACTCATGTGCTAATTGTGGAAGGAGACCTATGAACGAGTCCAGCCGCGAGACATACATCCAAAAGGCATTCGTGAAAGCACTTCCGTCGCTGCTTCCGTGGTCCTGATCGTAAGGCTTAAGAGTAACGAGGAAATATGGGAAGTCGTCCTCGTGCCAGAATTCTCGCACCAAGCCGACAACCTTTTGTATCTGGCTAATGGCCTCGCCGTCCGTGAATGTCCATGCACCCCGGATCGCCATTACCGCTGGACGACGACCGATCTGGAAATGGTGGATACGAAAATCACCAGCTGCGTAAAGGCCACCGTTCACTTCCAGCCGAGTCCCTGTATAGCTCTGGCACCTGTTATTTACGGATGTGGTGTCACCGAAGCTGGTTGCAATTGCCCAGGATGCAGGAAGTTTTTGCCAATCGAAATTGGCAGTCTCTCGCGCATTCTTGTCGACATCGAGAGCAACAAGAGCATTGCTGCCAGTGAATTCCATATAGGTCGGCATGAGAACTGGGTGAAATTGCATTGGATGAATCAGCGGTCCCGGCCAATCTTTGTGAAGGTCATATCCGACTACGATCAAGCGGTTCGGCTTTGCGTGCAGGATCTTAGTGTCCTCCTCCGCAGTGTCAGCTAGGGATGCGCCTTTCGATAGAGCGTGCAGATTTGTCATGGAGTGCAGGGTCTCGCCAGCCCAATGCGTTGGTAAAAGCAGTCTTTGAGTTCCATCCGCGCCAGATTTGAACTCCATTGTGACGTGTAGCAAAAGGCCTTCAGAGCTTATCTCGGGCTGGAAGCGGTACGTGATCACCGTTGCGGCGGTTGTTTTCGCAAAGTGGCACTGCGCGTTCAGCCTGCAGCTGAAACCTAAAACGATGCTGAGTCCAGCAAAGATAAACGATGATCGCATCAGCTCTCCAATCACAATGTGACGGCCACCATAGGAAACCGTTTGCAGAGTACAGCTACTAATCCAAACTGGCGCTCCATCTGTCTGAACACCTACGATCGCTAGACGAGCCGACTGGAATGTCTTTGTTCAAGAGAGAAGCGATTGGCGATACTTCCTCGGAATTGGAACATGTCGCGGCTACTCGATGTTGCCGGTGTGCTCCATATGGGCGTAAACCGAACATTGTAGAAACTAGGGGGCAAATTTAACTGACCGGGTGACAGGTTGCCCCCGGTGACAGCAATGTTGGGTTCACCCCTACCTACTAGCTCAAGACGCCTTTGTTTGCGAGGATGAACTCCTCAAGAGTCATGAGTGTCTGACCGATGATTTCAGTGCCTGTACTATCGGTTCCGGCCAGAAGACCTTCCTGTTGATCGATCCGGACCGCTTCAAAGTGCGCCTGCTTCGCCTTATCTCCTTCCATACCCAAAAGCTTTAGAAACTCCTGTACCGATACCTGTTCGAAGAGAATGGGCTTGTTGAGTGTCTTTGACAGCACATCGGCAATTTGCTGATGACTGTACTCAACCGGGCCATGTAGCTGGTATGCGGCACCAGCATGTTTCTCGGGCTGTTCAAGCGTTCCAGCGATCACGCGGGCAATGTCGCTTGCTGGGATTGGGGCGAATCGGCTGTCTGCATCGAACGGTGTTACATAGCGGCCCTGACGGATGAGATGGGCGGTATAAAGCAGCCACTCCGCAAAGAACGTGACGCGAAGATGGACGGTGGGAACACCGGACCATGCGAACACCTGCTCTGTCAGCCAATGCTTCGTGGTTGCAGGGCTGTGGGCAAAGGGCCGCGATTGTTTCTGCGACATGTTGACGATGAGTTCGAGCTTTTCTTCTTTCGCCGCCTGTGCGAAGACGACGGACGCTTCCACAAGACCATCAGCCAGGGGAAAGACGAAGTATGCGCCCGTTACGCCTTTGAGAGCTCTGCGCATGTCATTGAGGTTCAACATGTCGCCGACCATCACCTCCGCACCCAGGTCGCGTAGATTCTGTGCGCGTTGGTCCTCCTTCCTGACCAACGCCCGAACTCGATATCCCTTCTCTCGCAACAGTTGAACTGTAGGTCTTCCCGTATCGCCAGTCGCTCCGGTCACGAGAAAAAGTCTTTCCCCTCTGCCGTCTTGAGATGATTCGTGGTTCTCCATCTAAGTGAGTCCTTTCATTCTGTGCACTTCGAATGCGTACATCTTTTAGAGGTCGCGCGCACTCTAAAAGATGCGACAATATTTCAGAGGTCTCCTATGAGGAAGTCGAGAACAGAAACCGCGGAATCGAGAGCGCGAATCGTATCGAATGCGTCTCGCCTATTTCTTACAGAAGGCATCGCCTCTGTAGGAACCAGAGAGATTATGTCTGCGTCCGGGATTGCGCAGGGTGGCTTTTACCGCCACTTCGACTCCAAAGAGCAGTTGCTGGAAGAGGCATACCACCAGGTTCTGGAAGACCTCTTCCGAATGTTCGAAGAACGAACCGCTGGAATGTCCTCGCAGGATGCACTCAGGACGATCATCACGCTATACCTTAGCCAATCGCCTAGGGCCAGCGGTGTGGACCTATGTCCTCTGGCAATGCTCGGATCGGAACTGAAACGTACAAGCGAAGAGCTACGAAACATCGCCCTCCTGGGTTTTGACAGGTTCGTTCGTCTCCTTGAGACCCATCTGACCAGGATGAAGAAGCCAAATCCTCAATCGCTCGCTACCGCCATCAGCAGCACCTTGGTGGGGGCCGTGACGCTGGCAAGTATTGCTCCTCATAAAGTAATGGCCAATCGAATTTTAAAGAACGCTCGTGAATACGTATTGCGCGATATTGGTTGATTAGAGAAGTGGAGCCTTAGCCAGACTGTCAATTGACAGTCCGGGAATTAGTCCCGATATGTCGGCATGTCGGAAGTAATCTACCCCATGATTCTGGCGGTCATTGAGTGCATTGGCGATTATGCGTCAATTGAGACTGCCTCCGGCAGCTTATTCCGTTCGCAATGCCTGCATCGGATCGATTTGCGACGCTCTCCACGCCGGAACCAGGCAGGCCGCCGTCGCCACTACCAGCAGCGTTGCAGCCACAGCCGCAAAGATCGCCGGATCGAGCGGCCGGGTTCCATAGAGCATCGACTGGATTAGGCGTGCCGCTCCAGCGCTGACTGCAAGGCCAAGCACCAGCCCATAAACCGCTGGACGCAAGCCATCGCCAAGCATCAGACGCACAACCTGCTCGCGTTGTGCGCCAAGCGCCAGGCGAACGCCGATCTCTCCGGTGCGCTGCGTCGTCAGGTAAGAGAGGACTCCATACAACCCTATCGAGGCCAGCAAAAGCGACAGCACTGCGAAGGCCAGCACCAGGCTGGCGCTCAGGCTGGCGTTGCCCAATGATTCTTCAATGATCTGCTGCATGGTAAGCACGTCGGAAACCGGCAGCTCCGGATCGAGTTCCGCAATTTGTTTCTGGACCGGGACGGAAGATGCGAGTGGATCGGACGCCGTCCGTACGACCAGAGTCGTCCCTCCAGAATCACGCTTCCCATTCAGAATGGGAAGGTACATCGTCGCCCTGACCGGCAGCCCCACCTGATGCAGCGTGTCGGCGACAACCCCGATAATCTCGTAATCGGCATCTCCACGTGCAGCGATGTGGAGATGCTTGCCCAGCGGATCTTTCCCTGGGAAATACTGCTGCGCCAATTGATGGCTGATCATAATCGTCTTCGGGCGGCCGTTACGATCATCGCTGGTAAAAAAGCGCCCCTTTAGCAGTGGTATCTGCAATGCGCTGAAGTACCCGGGGTCCGCCATCCGATAGAGCGCGTCAGGCAACGGTGAGCCTGACGCAATTGGTGGTTGCTCGGGAATTGTGAAGGCCTCGCTCGCCCTGTCTCCCTCTCCTGGTAGGATCGACCCGAGTGCTACAGCGCGCACGCCCGGCATCGCACGAACTTTCTCGAGCAGGGTCTCGTTGAATGCGTTCACCTTTTCGGGACTATCGTATTTCTTTGCTGGGAGGCTATAGTTCATCGTCAGCACGTTGTCGATCGCGCAGCCCACATCCGTCGTCCGCAGCCGCCAGAAGCTCTTGAGCAAAAGTCCTGCGGCGATCAACAGTACCACCGTCATCGCAATCTCCACCGTAAGCAGCGTTTTGCGCAACGTCGTGCGCGATCGGCTGCCTGCCGTGCTCCTCGGCGAAGCTTGAAGAGCTGCGATTGCTTCCTTGCCTGTCGTTAAGATCGCCGGCAGCAGACCTGACAGCAGAGCCGATGCAAAGACGAGCGCGCAGGCAAACGCCAGCACCGCGCCGTCGGTGTGAACGCTCTGCGCGCTGGGCAGAGCCAGCCACGTGCTGACCAGCCATTTCGTTGCCGCCAGCGACAACAGCGCCCCGAACACACCGCCGGCAATCGAGAGCAGCAGGCTCTCCATTAGTTGCTCGCGAATCAGCGTGGCCCTCTGCGCCCCCAGCGCGCTTCGGACCGCGATTTCCTTCTGCCGCGCCGCCGACCGAGCCACCATCAGGTTGGCTACGTTGAGGCAACCGATCAGCAGCATACAGGCCACAGCGCACAGCAGGATAAGCAATGGCTTTTTCACACCTCGCGCCAGATCGTCGTTGATGGTCTTCGACGCCACATCTTCGAACACCGGCACATCCATGTGTTGCAGATGCAGCCTGTACTGCACCGCCTCTACCTGCCCCAGAGCGCTGGCCAGGCTTACATCCGGTCTCAAGCGGGCCACCACATGGGTAAAGTGAAAGTCATGATGCCGCAACAGGTCCGGGGTCAACCCCGACGCATAGGTGACCCATATCTGCGTCTTCGCATCGGGATAGGTGAAACCCTTCGGGAGCACGCCCACGACTGTGTATGGTTTCCCGTCGAGATGGATTTTCCTGCCGAGGATTGATGGATCGCCGCCGAACCGCCGCTCGAAGAGACTCCAGGCAAGCATGACAGCGTCTCCGTCCGGACGATCTTCGCTCGCGGTAAACGTGCGTCCGATGACGGCATTGACTCCCAGCAGCGGGAACAGGTTCCAGCTACCCCCGGCCGCGTTTACCAGCTCCGGTAACTCTCCTTGCTCGTCCGTCACGTTGAATTGCCACCAGCGCCATGCGGCCATGTCCTCAAAGCCATGGCTCTGTGAACGCCAGTCGAAGTAATCGGCGGGAGCGACAGGGTTGTAATTGAACCCCTGCGCATTAAAGCCGGGATCGCGGGAATGCTCAAAAATCGCAACCAGCCGATCCGGATCGCGGAAAGGAAGCGGCCTGAGCAGAACCGACCGCACCACCGTGAACAGGGATGTTGCAGCGCCGATGCACAACGCCATCACGAGGACGGCGATCACTGAAAAGCCAGGCGACCGGAATAAAGTACGGACGCTGATCCTTATATCCCGAAGAAGATTCTCCAACATGTTCCAACTCCAGACAGCGCGCGTGTGCTCGCGAATCAGAGTGGGATTGCCGAACGCGCGCATAGCGGCATGGCGAGCCTCACCTGGTGACAGGCCGCGTTCCCGCTGCTCTTCTTCTTCCAACTCCAGATCTGAGCGCAGCTCTCGCTCCAGATCTACATCCCTCTTCTTGATCTGCCACCATTTCATGTCAGTTCTCCTCGGCGCAGGGCCACATTACACGTGCAACAGCTTCGGCCATCTGCTTCCATTGCGACTCTTCGACCACAAGTTGTTTCCTGCCCTTTTCCGTAAGTCGGTAATATTTGAATTCCCGATTGCGGTCCGGCGCGGTCTCCCATTTGGAAACAACCCATCCTTTTTCCTCCAGACGGTGCAGCGCAGGATAGAGAGAGCCATGCTGCATTTGAAGGAAGTCATTGGTAGTCCGCTGAATATGCTTGCCAATCTCATGACCATGCGCTGAACCATAAACAAGTGTTCGCAGAATGAGCATGTCCAGGGTTCCCTGGAGTACGTTCGCGCGTTGTTGCGTATTTTTAGCCATGGTAGATGTCCGACCCTCGATGGAGAATGATAGTAGACGTCCGACCATCGATTGGTCAAGGGTCAAATTCCAGGTTTGCTTGTCGAATGATGATGACTTCAGGCCAACTCACTCTTTCAGGAGTGGCTCCGCGCGAAGAGTGCAGTGGCGATTCTGCACTTGCCGAGAGCACAACTGACGTGAACGGCGTTTCTCAGGACTGCTCCATAAACTTATCTCTACCGCTCAGAGAGCAGAATCTTAACGACTACTGACATTGCCGGATCCATCCTATGATGGCAACGGTCTAAGACCTAAAGATGAAGCACTGTCGAGACTGAGGCAGACCAGCAGCGTAAATCGCAACCAAGATGTCGAGAAGCTCCGGGTGGATAGGGTCCGAAGATCTTCGTGGTTTGTCGAGTAGCGTCCAATCGGGTTCTGTGCACAACCCTTTCCAGGTTTAGAAGGTGGTCGCCAGCCATAGGGTTTCTCTGTATCTATGGCTCGTGCGCATCAAGATGCGCACGTGAGGGTCCTCCACCATCAATGCGACCAAATTCATCCTCGTGTCAATCTATAGGAGACAATAGTGACGAGGCCTTAGGCTGCGGCAGCCAGGCGAGGGTTAGAAAGATTTCCTCGGCTGATACTCGCAAGGGTGTGTAGCACTGACCACAGCCGTCTTTGTGGTCGCACTGCCGAAATAAATGCTCTCTCAGATCTGAACTCTGCAAAAGTCGGCCTAGGTCTTCACTCACGTACCGCGAAGACGCCTTTCGTAGTGGATTCATGCATCTGCGTTCATACAAATAGAGGCTTCGAAGGATGCGGTCGTTCGCATGCGTGATGGCGCGCCCATCGCCATCTCGATGGTGGATTGGTAGGCAGTGATGAGACCATCCACGAGTCACCGGCGTGTTTGATCTTTGCTCACGCACCGCTAGGCTGTGCCCAATTGTGCAGGCTTTGGTCAACGTTGGGTGCTAGAAGGGTGCTTATGACCACGCACAAAACCTCTGCGTCAGTCCGCAATAGTTTCACCCGGAGGGTTCACCTGGACCCCAAGATTCTAGTTCGGAATAAGACCGTATTCCCTTGACAACTCGCTTCCATTTGCATTACCTCTAGTCTAACTAGAGGAGCGCCTGCCATGGATAGTACATCAGTTGGTGTCGTCCCCGGAACCTTGGAGATGTTGGTCTTGAAGACATTGGCGTTAGAACCGATGCACGCATACGGCATCTCCCTGCGAATCGTTCAAATCACCGAAGGGGCCTTCAACGTGAATCCGGGCTCCCTTCTACCGGCGCTGACCCGGATGGAGCGGGCGAAGCATGTCAAAGGGGAGTGGCGAGCAACCGAGAATAATCGACGCGCAAAGTATTACGTCCTGACCCCACTTGGACAAAAGGCGCTCGAAAGCGAAACCGATGCCTGGGGACGTCAAGTTGCTGCAATTACTCGGATCCTGAAAGCGTAGGCGCAGATGTTCAAGAACTTGTTGCTTGGATCCAAAGCTCTTCTCAACAGAGAGAAGCGAAACAGTGAACTTGAAGAGGAATTGCAGGCCTACATTCGCGATTCTATCGAAGCCAAACTTCTTAACGGTCTAAGTCGAGAAGATGCGGAACGGGAGACGAGAATCGAGGTCGGTAGTCTCGACTCGGTCAAGCATAAGGTTTGGAAAGCCGGTTGGGAATCGACGGTGGATACGATCGGGGGTGACGCGAAATACACCTTCCGGCGCTTAGCACGATCCCCTTGGCTGGCTCTTACCATCGCTCTCTCTCTTGGACTTGGCGTAGCAGCCAATGCGACCGTGTTTTCTTTGGTAAGAAAGTTCATTCTGTCGCCAACACCATTCGGCCACTCCGAAACACTCACAACTATTTATGTGATTCCCGATAAGGCAAATTGCTGCAGTAAGGCGTCCCTGCCTCTTTATCGCGACATACGAGATCAGGCCAAATCGTTTGATGGCGTTTCGGCGTGGTTTGAGCTCTTGCCGGCGTCGCTCGGTGGAGATGGAGATCCAGAGCGCGTCTGGGGCCAGGCTGCTACTACGAATTTCTTTGACGTGGCAAAGTTACAGATGCCGCTCGGCCGAGGATTCATCAGTCAAGAGGAGCACGCTCAAGTCATTGTGCTTGGCTACCAGCTTTGGAAAACCAGATTCAGCGGCGATCCGCAAATTGTGGGCAAGACTGTCACGCTTTCCGGACATCTCTTCACAGTAGTCGGCGTAGCCCCGCGCAATTTCAGAGGGATGGATCAGCTCCTTGATCCACAGTTCTGGGTACCGCTGAGTAACGCGACCTCTCTGTATCCATACGTTCGGGATCCAGAACGCCGTGCGCAAGCCTGGCTTAGGATTGCGGCCCGGTTGAAAGAAGGGGTAACTCTCGCAAGTGCCGGTTCCGAGATGGCTCAGCTTGCTCAGCGGTTCGCGCTTGCGCACCAGGACACGGACAAGGGTGAACGGTTTCTCTTTGAGCCAGCGGGTTCTCTTGCTCCCGGCGACAAGCGGGGGATGAAATTCCTTCTACTAGCGTTCTCTATCGTAGCCTTTCTCGTGCTCTGTATAGCATGTGCGAATATCTCGAATCTATTGCTGGCGCAAGGCGCACAACGGAAGCGCGAAATGGCCATCCGTCTTGCTCTGGGAGCGACGCGGATTCAGCTATTAAGACAGCTTATGTTCGAAAACATCTGCCTTGCCTTGATGGGGGGCGCTATCGGCGCTGCGGTCTCGATATGGGCGACCGCCAAGCTCTCATCTTTTCGTTTGCCGATATCCCTCCCCGTAGATCTTAGCGTCGGCGTGGATTGGAGAGTTCTGCTTTATACCTTCGCTCTTAGTCTGCTCGCCAGCCTCATCTTTGGCTTCCTGCCAGCTTGGAATGCCTCACGTCCAATCATGCCCAACGCCTTGAAGGGTGAGGACATGCTTGCTAAGCCCGGAACGAAGTGGAGCGTCCGCAGCGCACTCGTTGTATTCCAAGTCACGCTGTCGCTCATCCTGCTATGCGCCTCAGGGCTGTTTCTGCGAAGTCTTGAACGAGCGACCAAGATCGATGTGGGGTTTCGTGCAAACGAGGTTTTGTTCATGGGAATCAATCCCCAGTTGCATGCCTACACGGCAGCGAAAACTGTGCGGCTGCTGAGGACAGTGCGTGACCGGATCGCACACCTGCCTGGGGTGATCTCTGTCACCACTACGGATGAAGTGCCTCTTTCGATACTGCATGCTGCGAGGAGTAATCAAATCATGCCAATGACGGCAGAGCATCCGCTGTCCTCAAGGATTGTTGATCTGTACATGATTGGTCCGCAGTATTTCGAAACGCTCGGCATTCCGGTTCTCGCAGGAAGAGGCTTAGGCGAAGAAAGCCCTGATGGCCCCAAGGTCGCGGTTGTGAATGAAGAGTTTGTGCGTACGGTTCTTCATGGTGCAAATGCATTGGGCGCTACAGTGAAGGATGGAGATCTGCCCTACGAAATCGTGGGGATCGTGAAGAATGCGAAATCGAAGACGCTCGGCGAAGATCCTCAGCCTGTACTCTACCGCTCGCTCAGTCAGACCGCTGCTGCATTTCCATCTTATGACGGGTACAAATTCATGATCCGCTACAAGGGCGATGCTGCTGGCTTGAGTCAGGCGGTGCGTAAAGCGATTCTTACAACTGATTCCACCTTGGCCATCTTCGACACCGCGACTATGGAGGAGCATTTACAAGATGCATTGTTCATGCCGAAGCTCGTAGGGACGTTCTTCATCTGCTTCGGACTCGTCGGGCTGGTTCTGGCGTCGATTGGACTTTACGCAGTCATCAGCTTCTCCGTCAGCAGGCGAACGAAAGAGATCGGAATCCGGATGGCGCTGGGTGCACGACCCGATGCCGTACAAAGGATGATCGTTGGCTGGGGGATGAGACTCGCAGCAGCGTCGGTGGCCCTGGGTCTACCGGTAGCTCTGCTTGCCGCAAGGTTCTCGGCAAGCCTTCTATACGGTCTCAAACCTTACGATTTCATCACCTTCACAGTAGTCCCAACATTTCTTCTCTTGATCTCACTCCTCGCTTGTTGGATTCCTTCTCGTTCCGCTGCGCGAGTGAGCCCGATGGTGGCGCTACGGGTGGACTGAGTACGGATATTGGCACTAAGGTTCCATGCTCCTAAGGACCGACGATTTTCAGCTTGTGAACGCGCAATCGAATAACGGCAGGAGGAGCATCGTGCCTGAGGTTCAGAATGTCACGAAGCGTTATCGCGGTATTCCCGCCGTCGAAGATGTGAGCTTTACCATCAAGGCCGGTAAAATTCTCGGTTACTTAGGCCCGAACGGTTCTGGCAAATCTACGACCGTCAAAATGATCACGGGCACGAGCATGAACGGCTCCGGCAAGGTAATGATGGCGATCAAGATCGAACGGAAGCGCCATGGCACCTCCGTTGGCGTGTTCCAAAACCGCGCGCGCGGTTGGGAACACGCAGCCTTTCTATACCATGGCGGAACTTATCGGCACAGCTAAAATGCAGCTAAGCTCAATTCCACTTAAGTAGTGTCATGAGTTCATTCGCCTCTGTAGTCACGATGGCAAATGATTGGAGCCAGTGCCCACTCTTCTTATCTTTCCAGGCGTCCCAGAGCTCCGCAAACGCCAATGGACTTCCGCTACTAAGCTCGAAAGCATACGGCTGCTTCGGCGGTTTCCCTGCTTTTGGCCATTCATAGAAAAGCTCGCTGGGACCAGGCAGCACTGTTGTTTGAACGGCACACGCCACGTCGGAGATTTGGTGATCGACTCGGCTCTCGCGTTGATGGTTGAGTACCCTTTAATATCTTCTAAAGCCTTCGTGAAATACGGCACCAAACCCCACTGAGCCAGGACCATCTCACGCTGAGTGTTTGCCAAATAACTAGAACAAAATTCTCTACACATTTTGAAAGACAACATGCAGCGCTGTCTCTGGAAAGGTATTGAAGTACGGGGGCGTTCGCACAAAGATGCGAACGCCACCCCGCTGACTTATCACCAACCGATTCCCCAAACCATGTGTTCGGGTTTAGTTGTAGTGATTGTCGTGCTCTGGTTATTGTTGTCGTCGTAGGAGTAGCCATATGCCAGGCCCCCGATGGAGTGTCTATGCCAGAATGCGGAATAAAAGTTGGCCGGGGACAGGTTGTAATAGGCCGACGCATTGGACCAGTCCGTTGGCGAGAGAAGAACTCCTCGATTGGTGGCGGAGCAGATTTTATTTTCCAACTGCAGCTGCACGGAGTTTTCATCCTGAAGTTGCGCCGTAGTGCCCGCGACTCCTTTGGCCATGGTGCCAGCGCAACCCAGGATGTCTTGGGTGGAAGGTTGAGAGACAAGGAAGGTTTCTCCCAGGTGGGTCGAACTGGGATTGACCTCCGTAAAGGTCAGGATTGAACCGGATGAGGTCCCTATGAACTTGCGGCCACTGAAGGCAATCGGTAGCGGCGTGTTGGTGTAGCTCTGCCACGCCTGTGAAATATAGCTGCCAAAATAATTTGCGTTGGCTTTTCCGGAGGCCATCGAGAGTTTGGCCGGGGAGAAGATACGAAGGTCGGACATAGTTGTTGGCTGGAACTCCGCCGGAACTTCGTTGGCAAATTCGGTATCGAGCTGAGCAACGGATTCCGTGATGCCCACTCTCTGGTGGAAGGTGCCTCCCGAGCCCCAGACATCCAGCGTCAAAGGCAGACCGAACTCGTCGACCTGGGTGGTGTTGATGAAAATGCCGTTGTCGTTGTTGAACTCGTACCAGTCGAAGTGGACGTTGTTGTTTGGGTCGGTCCCATTCTGGGGGTTGGGTCCTGCGTAACCTTTTACGTTCCCACTACTGTCTGCGTTGATTCCAATGTAGAGAGGTTCGCCGAGTGAGATATATGCACGGGCGGAGTTGAACTTTGGAATTTTGAGCAGCTTGCTCTGCGCGAGCGTGAAGGAATAGTTGCCGTAGTTTTTGCCATTTTTGGTGAGATGGCCGGGGGCGGTGGCATCGTCTCCGGTGAAGTCGACGATCGTGCCATCCGGAGTCAGATAAGAGAAGTTTTTGGTCACAGGATCTATTCCGATCACCGTGACATAGACCTGACTGTCTGCCCATACCCCGCCGGTATTGTTGGCTAGATCGACTCCAACGAACCCCGGATAGATTGGGTAGCTGGAACCGGGGTTGTTGACGGTGAGAGTTGCGTCCGTCGAATTGACGGTCCCGTTCGCGTTGCCAACGATGACGCTGTACTGGTTCCCGTTGTCCGTTGCGGCAAGGACCGGGGTGGTATAACTGGCCGCCGTGGCACCCGTGATCGACGTTCCTCCCTTCAACCACTGATAGGTGAAAGGTCCTGTGCCGCCCGCAACGACGGTGAAGGTTGCAGTGCCGCCGACCATCGCAGTCTCGCTTGCGGGCTCCGTGGTAATGGTTGGAGCACTCGTCACACCATAGACCTGCATCTCCCAGAGAGAATAACCGTACTGTGAGGAGCGATCTATTCCCTGCATGCGAACATAGCGCCCGCTCGCGGGTGGGAAGGTGATGTTTTCCACGCCGCCCGTTCCAGCCGACTGAGTATAGACCGTTGTCCAGGTCCGTTGATCGTTCGAGAGCTGAATCTCGTAAGCCTTGCCGTAAGCCGCTTCCCAGTTTAGGACCACCTGTCCGATCGTATGGGACGAACCAAGATCGATCTGCAGCCAGGAGGAATCGGTGAATGCCGAAGACCATCGAGTAGATGTGCTTCCATCGACGGCCTTGGCTGGACCGAGGCTTGCGTTCTCGTTGCCACTGGAGACTGCTGGCTGATTGAGTGCCAGGTTAGTTCCTGTGGGTGTAGTGGAATTAACCGTGAGCTTGGCATTGAGAGAGCTTGTTGTACCGATCATGTTTGTGACGGCCACGGCGAAGACACTGCCGTTGTCGGATGAAACGACTGAGGGAGTGGTGTAGCTGGTGCGTGTGGCGCCAGGTATGGCGACACCGTTTCTCTTCCATTGGTATTGGAACGGGCCATCTCCACCAGCAGTGGCGCTGAAAGTTGCCGCGCTACCGCTGTTCACAGTCTGGCTGGTTGGTTGGTTAAGAATGGCTGGGACATCTGCACCGTAGACCTGAAACTCGAAGAGCGAGTAGCCATATGTTGTTGCCCTGGTGACGCCCTGGAGACGGATGTAACGGTCGACCACGCTGGGAAAAGTGATGGTCTCCACGCCGCCTTTGCCCGCACTTTGCGTCGCGACGGTGGTCCAGGTCTGTTCATCATTTGAGACCTGGATCTGATACGCCTTCCCGTAGGCGGCTTCCCAGTAGATCACCACTTTATTGACGGTCATCGAAGAACCGAGGTCGACCTGCAGCCACTGGTTGTCAGTAGCTCCAGACGACCAGCGGGAGGTAAAGACGCCGTCTACGGCATTGACCGGTCCGAGGGCATCACTTTCGTTTTGGCTTGATGTGGCCGGTTTGCCCAGCGCGAGATTTGCAATACCCGTGGCAGGTTCGGAGACCTGAGCAGTGACCGTGAGCACCGCATTCGCAGAGTTTACGGATGCTGTACCGCTGGCATTGCTGACAAGTACGCTGAACAGGCTGCCGTTATCGGCGGTGGTGAGAGACGGCGTCGTGTAAGTGGCACTCGTCGCACCTGCGATGTTGACCTGATTGCGGAGCCATTGATAGAGGAACGGACCCGTGCCGCCCGCGACGACTGTGAACTGTGCCGCGCCGCCGGATATGACCGATTGATTGACAGGTTGCGTCACGATGGTCGGCGCTACAGGGCCATACACCTCGAATTCCCAGAACGAATAGCCGTACTGTGAAGAGCGGGTTTGTCCCTGCATGCGCACGTACCGTGCGTTCACGGTGGGGAACGTCAGGTTATCAACAGCCCCAAGACCGTTGGTTTGCGTATAGGCAGTGTTCCAAACCTGCCCATCGCTGGAGGTTTGAATCAGGTAGGAAACGCCGTATGAGCTCTGCCAGCGAATGAGGACCTGTCCGATAGGCTGAACGGTTCCCAGATCCACCTGGAACCACTCGTTGTTTTGAAATTCCGACGACCAGCGTGTGTTGGCATTTCCGTCTACAGCACTGCTCGGTGGGAAGGCAACGCTCTCATCCTTGCTGGAGCTCGCCGTCTTGTGCAACGCCAGATTGGGACCCACCGGGGCCGGACTACTGCCGCTGCCATTGCAGGCCGTAGAGAAGCCGCAGGAAGGAGGTGGAGCGGTACTGCCGCCGCCGCCCGATGTGGCGGTGGTTACGGTGAGAAGAGCGGAGGAACTGGTGATCGAGCCGGCTCCGTTGGTTACCGCGACGCTGAAGGATGTGTTGTTATCGGTCGAGGTGGTTGGCGGCGTGATGTAGGTTGCTGCGGTCGCACCGTCGATGGGGGCTGCGCCCTTGAACCACTGGTAAGTTGGCGCGGGTTTTCCAGTCGCGGAGACCGTGAAGAGGGCTGACTGTCCCACAACAGCAGTTTGAGGAAGTAGCGGCAATTGGATGACAGGAGCCTGTGCCCCTGAAGTGCCCGTGGTGCATAGTGTGGCGCCAGGGAAGTTATTCGTTACGTTCCAGGAGTTGCTGCCGTCAGAGTTGACGATTGCGGTTTCAGTCGCATTCTGCGGATCGACTGTGGACGTCCAGGTGCTCCAGACTCCAGGAAAGGCGCAGGTTGCTTTGTTATTGCCACTGATATCCAGCGCTTCTGTTTTTGTGGGAATGCGCATATTGAGTGTCTTGCAGTAGTTCACAGCGTCTACGCCTGTGAACTGGCCGCCCGGGTTTGAGTTTGTCGTGATGGTGCGAGTCCAGGTCAGACCAAGCAGGTTGTCGAGCACCAGCGCAGAATTGGAGGTACTGACCGTAAAGCGCTCGGCCGAACTGCCGCATTGAGAGACGTTATAGACCTGGAACTCATAGAGGGAATAGCCATACTGCGTCTTGCGCAACGTGCCATACATGCGAACATAGCGCGCCTGAACGGTGGAAAAGTTGAGGGTTTCCGTCCCACCTGCGCCGGATTTGTTGTCGTAGGCAACTTGCCAAGTGCGGTTGGTGCTGGTCGGATCATCGTTGGTGTATTGAATCTGGTACTGCACCGCAGAAGCGTCTTCCCAGGTGAGTACCACCGTGTTGAAGGGTTGTGCGGACCCGAGGTCCACCTCAAGCCAGGATGGATCGACGCCTGCGACCGGGCTTGCGGGATCCGCGCCGGCAGACTTAGAGGCCCAGCGGGTCGCGCTGTTATTGCCATCCACTGCATTTTCGGGTCCAAGGCAGGCCGTACCTGTGTAAGGCGGACCGGTGGTGCTGTCGGCACAGGTGCTTTGGCTGCTGCTGGCAGTCGCCTTCCGGGCCAGCGCCAGATTAACACCCGGCGGTGCAAGTGTGAGGATTGCTGTTGCGCTGGTCACAGGAATGTTCGCGGCGTTGGTGACTGTGACCGAATACGAACCGACGTTGGCGGCGCTCATCGCAGGGTTCAGGTAAGTGATGAGGTTGGAGGTCTGCGTGTTACTGCCGAGAAGAACAGCGGATCCCCCCTTCGGAGTGAACTGCCACTGGTATGTGTAAGGTGCGGAACCGGCAACCACAGCGGTGAACTCTACTGCCTGGTTTGCCGCAACAATCTGGCTGACAGGCTGGCTGGTGAAGCTTACCGGGGTTGGGGCATTAATCGTGACTGTTGCCGTTGCGGATTGAAGCTGGCCTAGAGGATTACTCACAACGACGTAGAAAGTATCTGTTCCAATAGCCGTCAATATGGGAGTGGTAAAGCTCTGCTGCGGGCCGGACGCCACCTGCGCGCCGTTCTCAAACCATTGATAGTTGAGTTGGGGCGAACCTGTTGCCGCTACCGTCAGGGTCGCCGACTGCCCGACTATCACTGTCTGCGAAGCCGGTTGCGTGGTGATGGCTACTTTGGCTGAATTTTTTACTGTCAGGGTGACGGGGGCGGAGGTGACGTTCCCGAAGTCGTTCCTGATGGCAACGACGACACTGGCTCCGTTTTGCGCGAGCGTCGCGGCAGCCGTGGTGAACGTGGGGCTCGTTGCCCCCGCCACTTCACTTCCGCCCAGGCTCCATTGGTAGCTGAGGGTTCCGGAGCCACTAGCCGCCACCGTAAAGGTCGCTGGAAAGCCGACGGTCACGGCTGTGTCGACCGGAGGCACGATGATTGCCGGTGCTTCTGATTGTGGAGGAGCCGGAGGTGCAACAGAGGAGAGCTGGACGCTTCCGCTTACGAGCCCGGGTGCACTCGCTGTTACGGTCACTTGTCCTGGTGCAAAGGTGCTGCGTAGAGCGATCTTCGTCAATCCTCCTTCAAAGTTCAGCTCGGGATCGCCGGGAGCGTGAAAGAAGGCATACGGGATGCCGGAGATGTCGCTGGCGTGCGCCAGTGAGAAAGCATCCTGGTAGTAAGTGGACCAGGAAGGGTCCGCGACGTATTGTTCACTGCCTCCCATATAGGTGGCGGGGCCGGTCAACGCAAAGGTGACATTGTCTGCAGCGGTGGGCACAAGATTGCCCTGTGCATCCTGCACCTCGGCCGTGACGAAGGCCGCATCGGATCCGTTTGCCGTCCATTGGAAGCTGGTGCCGTCGGGCTTGACTAACTCCGGAACCACGCGAAGAACAATCTTGTTCTCAGGTCCAGCGGTTGTGCGGGCGTCCGTCACCCCGGGCACCAGGTTGCCGTTGGCATCCACGCAAGCTGCGGTTACAGTACCCGGGACCCAGTTAACCATCCAGTGGACCTGGCCGGGGATCACGGTGCTGCTCTGGGTCAGGTCCACACTGGAGTTGATGTTCCAGGGATTGGGCGTCTGGTCCGCGAGCAAGGCACCCGTAATCGGATCCTTGGCGACGCCATTGATCAACAGGCGAACCGTGGGGCAGTTACTGAAGGCGTTTTCCTGAATCGGGGTGCCGGGCGTGTACTGATACGAACGGTTCCAGTGATGGGCAAGATGGACCACCGGCTGGATGGAGTAAGGCATCCAGTTGGCTTGGTACATATAGTAGAGAAGCTTGGGAAAACGGTTCATGTCCACAGAAGAGTTACCAAACGACCGCACCATATTGTTCATGGCGGGCTGATTTTGAAACTCTGCAAAGAGACTGATCTCGCCCGGCGTGTCAGCAAAATACCACTGCACCATGCCGAAGGCGTTGGCCGCCTTGCTCTTGCGCCAGCCGTCCAGGAAGGGAGCGCCAAAGGCGAGCTCAAAGTCCCATGCGCCGCGCGCCGTTCCTTTCTGGTCCCAGGCTTCAGCCCCAAACGCGGGGTTGTTTGGGAACTGCGATTTATTCCCAACCTCGCAGGCATCCCCGTCGCACTCGTCAATCAAACCGTACTCGGGCTTGTAAGCGCGCGACGCTTGAGCGCGCGGATTGATGTTGTCCCATGAGGTACCGATCGTCTCGAGCGCATCGGCAAGAGTCGGGTTGTTCCCTCCGTTGTCCTTCTCCCAGTAAATGATCGAGGGATGGCTACGATCGCGGATGATCATGTCGCGATGCAACTCCTCCTTGAGTATGGTGTCGTCCGCAGAGGGGTTAGTGAAAGCACCTTCTCCATCTCCACTGGGCTGGATCACCATGATGCCGTAGGCGTCCGCTGCGTCAACGAACTCTTCGCTGCTCGTCGAATGTCCGGGGCGCCAGACGTTTCCTCCCTCGGCGGCCAGTTGAGCGAGATCCCGCCACTGTTGTTCGTCCGGAACGGCAGATCCAAGCGCCGGATAGTCGTAGCGACCGGAACCGCCATAAAGGGGCATCGCGTGGCCATTGAAGTAAGGGAGGTTTGCATCCCAAGTAATGGTGCGGATACCAAGCGAACTCTGCGCCGAATCGACCACTACACCGTCAACACTGACGATATGGTAGACCTTGTATAAATACGGCTTACCAAAGGTTGAGCCATTTGGATACCACAAGGTGGGATTCTGAATCGCAATCTGCTGCTGGAACATCGGCGCCGCTGTCGACGGGAAACTGCTCGGTGTCATGGGTGCCACCGATTGAGTAACCGGAGGCGCAGTGACTACGACGTTTCCGCTCGCGTCCACGATCTGCGTGGTCAAGGTGACTTCCTTTGTCGTGGTTGACTCGTTGAGAACGTTGGTCTGAACTTCGACAATCGCCGAGGCGGCAGTGGCGGTGACACCATCCGCGGGAACTTCGGATACCGTTCCGACGTAAGTTCCCCAGGTTTTTTGATTCGAGTAAACATTGAGCGGAATATGCACGGGGTTCGTCACGACTAAAGTGACGTTACGGAAGAGCCCGGCCATCGCCTGTCCGAAACGAAAGGCGCCGGAGAAACCAGGTTGTTCGAACCAGGAGTCTCCTCTGGCTACGTCGATGGCGATGACATTGTCAGTAACACCATCGGTATGAAGATAGGGGGTAAGGTCAACGACTACAGGGACGAAGCCCACTACATGCGTTGCATTCACATTCTTGGCGACTGCGCTGATACCCGGCAGCAACGTGCCGTTAATGAAGACCTGCACTGCAGTATGCGAACCTTCGAGGTTGAGCATGAACTTCTGGCCTGCATACTTCGGATCGATCTTGAAGTGCAGACGGTACCAGTTATGCTGTCCGGTTAATGAGCCGTCGCCACCGCCGGAGGTCTGGTTGATAAAAGTACGCGGTATATTTGCCTCGTAAGGAAGTCCCACTTGATGCCAGGCCGCATCTCCGCTCTCGGCGAAGGTGGGAGACGAATAAGTTGAAGAGGTCTTAGTGTTCTCATAAAACCATTGGCTTTGCGGCGCATTCGAAGCGGACGAGGAGTTGGCAATGTACTCCGGTACACCGGCCGCCAGATTGATGGTAAAGCGCTGTGAAAGCGGAAGGGAATGCTCGACCTGCTGCGCCTCACTTGAGCCAAGTGCAACAAGCAACAGCAGCGGGACCACTCTGACACTACCCTGGTTAGTCAAGAATCCGCTGATGAGACTTCCCATTCTGCCCGACATTGATCTGATCTTTTGAATGATGGAATAAACATGGCGGCGTCCGTTGCGTCTTCCGCCTGCCCAGGTGAAGGAAGTAATCTGCATCTTGCTCCTGTATTTTTTGGTTAGTGTCTTCTGGTATTAGCAAGCCAGCAGAGTAACGTTACTCCAGCCAAGCAAACTATTGGTGCGTTGATGGTTCAGGTTGGATGAAGTAACGTCCGGTTGGGATAAGTGCGACATGCACTTACGCAGTGACGCACTTATCTTGTGATTCTTCGACGCAAACACTCAGTGAGCAAAAAGAATGCTAACTCAGACCGCAATCTCAACGTTGAAAGAATCCTTTGATTCCCAATTCGGAATCTAATGAGACTTCGTCCGTATAGACCGAACACATAGGAACGACGGTTTAATCCGGAAAATCGGACAGGGCATCAGTAACGCAAAGTTCGGGTTGCATCTAGCCTTTTGGAAGCTGACATTTAAGTGGATGGTTGCTGGTTCCACATAGAGACACATGTCGAGGTCTAATATTCCCTCCTACTTGATTCCATGAGAAAAATAATGATGATCTGACGTAGTTAACCGAGTAATAGGTTCTGGCGTCCAGAAGCCTAGAGAACGAACGTTAACAACCGATGAATAATATTCACGCTAAAATGCGGAGGTCTAGCTTCTTTCCTTCCCGAGTGAGCCCTAGCTTCCGGAAGATGTTGCTGGTCCTAGCTTCTGTTCAAACACACATCAAGCTATGAGATCTGATAAGCGTGGAAGGACACGCGGCCCCAATGATTCGTGTACTCCCTAACTTTCTTGCGGAGCTGATCGACATTTTTCTTGAAGCGGCAAGTTGCCAGAGAACGATCGGGATCGCGGCAGGTGTGACAGAACTACGTGGCTTTCAAGGTCTTGGCTCCCGGTCCTGACGGCGTCCCTGCTCTGGTCAGATGAGAATCTCCGCCGGCGGAGCAGAGACATTGCCGACCTGCCTTGGTTCGAGAGCCATGGACTCTGCCTGTCCCAGAAGCGGCACGGACGGGACATATGCGGCGTAGCATTGTGAACGCTGCTGAGCATTATGTCGGAGCATCCCAACTACGCGCTTGGACAACCCGGCAAGCCAGCGGAGGTACTCGAGATGATCCAAGATTTAGGGGGCGATGTTGGGCGGCTGGGCCGTCTCGTCTGAGAGCTTCTTGGCTTGCAGCATTAGCGTTCCTCATACCGCCGGTTCGGCGTGTGACATATCCACATGATCCAGGCGCCAGGCATGGTCCGTCTAAACCGCAATCCCCATCTTCTGCATGTAGGCGCCCATTTCCTGCTCGTCTCCTCGGAAGAGAAGAACATACGTCCTCTGGCCATCTGACCAACGGCTATGGCTCCCTGCGGCGTCGTGAAAGGAGTGCAAAGCGTGATCTCGCGTTAGAAACGCCATTCACGATGAGAAGGCTGGCTCGTTGCTCGTTCTTCATATTCAGCAGAACAGCCTGACGGTGCCCTACTTCAAGCATAGTGGCTGAACGAAACGTTACCTTCTTCAACTCGGGCGGCAGACCCTGGAAACCGTGGAGCGCCGTGGAGCTCCACGCCAGAAGTTGAGGCTGGTCAGTGCTGTTGATTACGGAAATCGGAGGGTCTCTCAGCAGAGCCGAGATCTGTCTTTCGAGGTGCGCTTCACGGACGTAACCCGTGAGACCAAACCACAGAGTGAGTAGCAAGATGGCAGCCAAGGGCAACAGAGTCCAACTCCTCCAAAATGACCGAGTCTTGAGCTTTTCCGCACGCTCGTGCGCAAGCCCGAAGAGGATGCGATGTTCGAGTGTCGGTGTCCCCGGCACTTCACGGATCGTCTGCCGTATCGCTTGGTCCGTAGAAGTACAAACTCGTCTTGTCTGGTGGGGCTCGTCCACAGGATCTGGTGATGATGATGGGTGGAGTTGGAGGCGTCACCATTGCCCAAACGCTGGGCCCATTGAAGCGAGCCATTGCATCTGGGCAAGCATCCGCTCCACTGACGCTCGAAGTGAGAGCCTTGATGGTCCTGGTAACATCATTCTCCAGCAAAAGCGATAGCCCAGACCGCTGCCACGATACCGGTAGAGCTTGCCGCTCTTGCGTATGAGGGCAAGCTCTACCGGGCGTCCTTCGAACCGACTTGCTCGAGCGAATCAAAGGATCGTGGGCGGAAAGAATCTACGTCGGTCCACCGACTTTTGCGTTCGCTCTTCTGGGCGCAACGTCGCCTGCTCTGCTCAGCAGGAACCGCGAAAGGCGCCGACGTTTCCTGATGGTTCGGGGCCGGCAGCGTAGGCCATCGAAGTCTCCGAGCGAGCTTCAGCCCGACGACACGAGCGAGCTTCACCGTCCCCAATGAAGGCTGATTCGCACCGCCCACCTGGAGACGAACGTAACTCCAACGTCCGGCTTCAACGAGGCATTCAGCAATCCCTCGGTGGAACTGTCCATGCTGACCGTGAGGTCCTTGGGCTTCAGCCCTCTGCGAAGGGTAGCAGCGCTTTGCCCCCTGGCGTGCGGGCAATGTGCCCTCCGTCACGGTCAAAAAGCGGGACTCCAAACTCTTCCTCCAGCGCCTTGATCTGCTGGGTTGTGATTTTAGGAATTATCTGTCGTAGCTTTTGAGGTGTTATTTTTCGTATGGACTGCGTGCGACGCGCGAATGAGCTCCCAAGAACGAGACAAAGTGGTTGATTGACAAGCAGAATTGAACACGATGGCTGTGGCTGTCACGGAGCCGAGATACCGAGCGACGAATACTCGCACAATTCTTACGCCAGATAATTCCTCAAGCTCCAGCACTAGGCGCAATTGAGGATCTTGGAGAAACCGAGAGTAAGAAATCCTGCTTGCAGTTCTCGACTCCCTTGCAGAGGACAAGCTGGTTGCGTTTGCGCTCCGTCTCGTCTTACCGGAAGCAAGTCCATCCCGCATCAAGGTCAGCCGGATGCTTTGATAGAAGCCGCTGCTGCTTTCTTCCCCGCCAAATCAAAAAAGTCGAAGACAACAAAAGCATCCATGCCGACTAAGGCCACTGCAGAAGGCCACCTTGAAGAAGAAAGTCGCAGCCTAGGTCTACAGATTTTACGAGCATTCGGTGAGATTCGAAGCATTCTCAACTCGTGGACTTAGTCACCAGGTTCCAAAGCGCTTGGACATGTTTCTCGGTCGGCGGCGTTGTCCCGATGAGCAACCAGTAATACAACCCGCCATACAGGGCATCAAGAAGCACATCACCATCCGTGTCGGGAGCAAGCTCCTTTGCCACGATGGCTTCAGCAACCACAAGCTTGGCAGTAGCTCTACGCTTCAGAATCCAACGCTCAAGAAAGGCCTTCTTCAATTCTGCATCGAACTGCGCCTCAGCAAGAAGAGAGCGCACAAGCACGCCGCGTCTGCCACGGAAGGCACGCGCGAGCAGTGACATCTGCGAACGGAGACTTTCCATTGGACTTGAGCCCTTAGGAAACTCGATCTCCGGGCCGATGTCTGACAAAAATGCGTCCATGACCAACGTAGCCTTGTTCGGCCATCTCCTATAGACCGTCGTCCGCGCGACGCCGGCTTGTTCCGCGATCGCTTCCATAGCCAAGGCTTTAAAGCCGACGCGCTCTACGAGACTCAACGCCGCTTTAAGTATTCGGATATCGGCGTCCTGACTCCGCGGTCTTCCTCGGGGTGGTAACGAGCCAGAACTGGACATGTCATTCTTCATCGTTGTCCTCGACCCGATCCCACTTCGAAAGAGGTATCACAGCCCCAAGGTACAAGCAGTAACTTACCGGTCGTTTTACGTCCTTCTAGTGTTTCGTGAGCCTTAGGTGCTGCCTCCAGTGGGAACTTCGCTTCAATTCTTACTTTGAGTATTCCTTTGCCAACTGCCTCGAACACTGAGTTGGATCGTGCCAGTAACTCCTCTCGCGTGGCCACGTAGTCTTTTAGCACGGGCCTCGTAAGAAAGAGTGAACCCAATGGAGCGAGCCTGATTGGCGCGAATGGTTGCACTTCACCGCCAGCAGAACCGTACAGTACCAGTGTGCCGCGTGCCTTGAGGCTGCCAAGAGATTGGTCGAAGGTGGTTGCGCCAACCGAGTCGAACACAGCGGCCACTCCCCGACCCGAGGTCAACCGCTTGATCTCTTCTCCAAAATCGCTCTCGGTATATTGGATCACCTCGTCCGCACCGGCGACTCGGGAAAGCGCTGCCTTGGCCTCTGTGGAAACGGTGGTATACACACGCGCTCCCAGAGACTTGGCGAACTGCGTGAGTAGAAGGCCAGTTCCACCTGCTCCCGCGTGTATCAACACTTCATCACCTGCCTTGATAGCGTAGGCCGAGTGTGACAGGTAGTGCGCGGTCATGCCCTGCAGCAGGACGGCGGCCGCCTCCTCGAAGCTGATTTCGGGCGGTATAGGGACTACGCGATCGGCAGGTGCAACTGCGAACTCAGCGTATGTTCCCAAGATGCTGCACCAAGCGACCCGATCGCCCTTCATCACGCTTCCCACCTCAGCTCCTGTTTCGACCACGATCCCTGCCCCCTCCTGTCCTGGAGTGAGCGGTAGCGTATGCCCGTATCTGCCTTCGCGAACGTAGGTGTCGATGAAGTTGATACCGCTGGCCATCACCTGAATCAAAACGTCGTGCGGCCCCGGACTTGGCGGCACGATCTGCACGACCTTCATCACTTCCGGACCGCCAACCTTCTGCACTTGAACAGCTCTCACATAACTCCCCATTTGCTTTGACTCCTTTTACTTCTGCAACACGCCGATCACATATACGATGCACCATGTAGCGTTATGGTGCATCTATCTTGTGAAAGTGAGAGCCGCGTGAGGCAACTGGCCAAGGAAGCCCTGGTTCAAAACGAGGTTTCAAGGCGGATCCAAGCCATTGGAAACGTCTTTGAGACAGGACACCCGGAACGTGACTATCACAGCATTACAAGCTTCCGGTCAACTCTATTTTGCGGGATCAGCCTGTCCAGCGGGACGCTTAAGAGCTGATCAGGAGATACGTGGACCTTCCTGATGCAAGCAAACCTCATCCTTGCAGCCCTACCTTTCTCGATTGGAGTCGAGGGATAAATTACTTGTAACGGATGATTCTCGTGTCAGCCGTCGCGCGAAGGAAGCAAGAGGTGAGCTCTGTGCTTCCTGCAGCCACCGCGACCAGTCTGCAGCATCGCGTGCACGGATCATCTGGAAGAACTGTCTTGCTGTCCGTGCGATCGCTGCGATCTGCCGAGACGCGTTTTAGAGCGCCAGAAGATATCTGTGCTCGGAAACGTTCGCTCTAAGTATTAGCCAGGCGACGTGTGGCGCGGAGAGGGGAAATTCCCTGCTTGTGTGCGGCGAGACACTCACTTATCGCTGTCTCGAAGCGCCTTCGAAGCCAGCGCCAGACGCTCAGAATGTTGGGCGACGCGAGCGGGTTCAGCGGGAGGATTATCTGACCGAAGAAGCCGAGTGTTTGAGTTGGGGACGAGAGCGCGGCTTGAGTGAGGGAATGCCTGCGAGGATCAGATCGATCCCGGCAAGAAAGTCGGCTCGGTCATCGTGATTCCGCATGCGTCCGGCCACGCTCCTTGTAAACGGGTACTCAGTCTCATCAAGCTGGGACCATGCCGTCGAAACCGCTTCTAGGAAGTGGGCTCGATCGAGATTTCGCGCTCTGGCTAGGTCGCAGTTGGCGGCGTTTTGCCTGCAGACGCCAAGGATAAAAGCCACGAGAGTGTCCACGGCAGCCCATTGATGCCCCGCCGGCACCTTAAGCGCGCGAATCTGCTGGCCAATGCGTTCAAGAATGTGCACGACGGGCGAGGCCCCTGGAGTGCTGGTGATTGCCGAGCCGACCCATGGATGCGCCTCATTCACATCGAATAACGCAAGCGCGACCGCTCGAATCGTCTTCTCCGGTGTTGTGGTGGCGATCTGGTTCATCGTGCGCAAGATCAGGGCATCACAGGCTGCTGTGAGCAGATCGCTCTTGTTGGCAATATGCCAGTAGATAGCCCCCGGGCCGGTGGCAAGCTGCTCGGAGAGAGCGCGGAACGTCAGACCGTCTTCACCGCCACGATCGAGCAGGGCGATGGATGCCTCGATAATGCTGTCGCGTGAAAGAGCTTCTTCCCGCCGCTGGATGCTCCGCTGCCGTTTCGTCATGCTCTATGTTGACACAAATGGAATGGTGTTCCAAACTTAGTGGAACAGCATTCCATTGCACGGAAGCGGACGGAGGTAGAGATGAGTGTCCTTGGGGAAAAGACGATTGCAATCATTGGTGGCGGGCCTGGCGGACTTACGTTGGCACGGCTACTGCAGCAGGGCGGGGCGAGGGTTACGGTGTATGAGCGGGACCAAAGCCGCAGCGCACGGGTCCAAGGCAGCGCGTTGGACCTCCACGACGACTCTGGGTTGGCTGCGCTTGAGGCGGCGGGGCTAATGGATGCGTTCTGGGCCAATCACCGGCCGGACCTGAATCGCCTTCGTCTCGCTGACGCCTCGGGAAAGATTCTTTATGAGCATTCCCGCCGGATGTCCGGTGCGGGACAACGTCCTGAGATTGAACGCGGACCGTTACGGGATATTCTGCTGGACTCGCTTGAGCCAGGCACCGTGCAATGGGACTGCAAGCTGGAGGTTGCGGAGACGCGCGGCGAGCAGGTGCTGTTGCGTTTCTCCGGCGGCAGAACGGCCGTGGCCGATATTGCGATAGGCAGTGACGGCGCGAACTCACGGTTGCGGGAAATAGCCACTCCCATCCGTCCAGCATATGTCGGGGTGTCGCTTGTAGAGGGCCTTATCCCTGCTGCACAGCGGACGGTACCCGAGTTGTGGGAGTTGCTCGGCGGGTCCGCCCTGATTGCACTAGGAGGAGAAAGGACGATCGGCATGGGAACCAAGCCGGATGGAAGCGTGCTGCTCTATGCGGGATTGAAGACCGGCGCTGACGACGCGCGGCAGAGCTTGGAAGCGGCAAGTGGACCGGAGCAGCGATTGGCGTGGTTTCACGCCAACTTCAAAGGATGGAGCGAACTCTGGGACCCGCTATTCAGAGAGGCGGTATCGATGGTCTGGCGTCCGCTCTTCGTTTGCCCGACAGATCAGCGCTGGGAGCCGAAGCCAAACGTAACGCTGATTGGCGATGCAGCACACGTGATGCCGCCGTATGCAGGCGAAGGGGTAAATATGGCGATGTTGGATGCTTTGGTGCTGTCGAAACTTCTGCTCAGCGAAGAGACACCTCTTGCCGCGATCGCGGCCTATGAGGCGGAGATGTTTGCCCGGATGCGGGAGATGACGGCGGACACGATGGCGAACACGGAGATGTTCTACGCACCGGATGCTGCCACCCGCGTGGTCGCCCTGTTTCGAAGTTTCGACGGAGCAGAAGCGGTCTTGCCCGTCTCCCAGGCTTGATAGGAACCTTCGACTTAACTTGGATGATCCCCAGTCCTGATAGGTCGGCTACGAAGTAGACAACTTGAGTGGTGTTGTGTCCCTTATCGCGTCTACTGCGGCATCGCACTTTGCCAGTTTATGCAAACAGTTTTCTGCGCAATGCCGTCACCACGCGTCCACTCGAAGGCGCTGGACCGAAGATTGACCTCTCCCTCGGATATCGAAGAGCGAATACCCCCTCAGTATTGGATCTATTTCTGTCACGGGCGAACGAGCTTGCTACACAAAGCCACTCAGAGCAGCAGCCGATTGGTAACGGCACGTCGCTTGTGTTCAATACCTTTCGATCTCGACTGGCGAGAACGGGCCGCTTCACTCATTTACCGCGGGTCACTAAGCGCATTAGATTTCGCACCATCAGGAGCGTTGCTAAATAAGCAAAGCGTCTCACCGGTATGGGACGAGAGCGCTTTGCCATGCCAAGATACTGTGTTATTTTCTAGTTACTCAATGAATAACTTTACTCAATCCGCCCGCATACATTGTTGTTGCCCTTATGAACAGGAACGTGGCGCGGAGCTGCTTTGTCTTGAAGAGTGGAACTAACTACCGGTTCCTTGCTGGATGATGCCCTAAGCCCACGAATTCGTGGGCTTTATCATTTTGCGGCCCATGTAGCTTTTTGCTGAGGTGACTTCCTCATAGCCAAGAAAACGCTGGATCTGATACGTGAACAATCATCGAGAGCTTACCCGGAGAAATTTTCTCTGGAATGCGCTTGCCGCGGCCTCGCTCGCCGCGATCACCGCCGATGCGCAAGGCAAGCCTACGGCGTCGCGCCGTCGGCCCAATATTATTTTCATCCTCGCCGATGATATGGGCTATGGCGATACCAGCGTCTACGGACAGAAGAAATTCCGGACCCCACACATCGATCGCCTTGCATCTGAAGGTCTGCGCTTCACGCAGGCATATGCAGGCGCTCCTGTCTGCGCGCCGTCGCGCAGTGCGTTGATGACGGGGCTGAATACCGGCCACACCCGTGTGCGCGACAACTTCGCTCTTGCCGGAGGTCACGTCGGCCATAAAGGAAAAGAAGTCATCCGCCGGGCGAGTCTCACCGATGCAGATCGTACTGTTGCCGACTACCTCGCGAAAAGCGGCTATGCCACAGCCCTCATGGGTAAGTGGCACCTCGATGGATACGATCCTGAAGCCATACCGACACATCACGGCTTCCAGACCTTCAAGGGTTGGCTGACACAGACAGGAAGCACACAAGGGTATTTTCCGGAGAAGCGCTACCACAACGAAACACTGATCGATCTACCAGGAAACGCTGGCGGGAAGCGAGGCCTCTACGGAACGGATCTCGTTACGGGTGATGCAGTGGACTTCATCAAGAGCCACACGGCTGAGCCATTCTTTCTTTACGTGGCTTATGACGCGCCGCATAGTCCGTATCTCGCGCCGGATCTTGGATCGTATGCGAACGAGCCGTGGGATGAGGATGAGAAGACTTACGCCTCAATGATCGAGCATCTCGACAACGGCGTGGGCAAGATCCTGGAGACGCTGAAGGCCTCGGGCCTGGACGACGAAACGATCGTGTTCTTTGCCTCGGACAATGGGCCACGCTCCGAACCCACGCCCCAGCAGACCAAGGTTATCAATTTCTTTGACTCCAACGGACCGCTGCATGGCTACAAACGCGATATGTACGAAGGTGGCATCCGCGACCCGCTGATCGCGCGCTGGCCGGGACATATCTCCCCTGGCAAAACGACAGAAGTTCCAGTCTTTTTCCCGGACTTCTTACCCACAGCACTCGATCTCGCGGGGGCGGCGCCGCAGCACACCGATGGCATCAGCCTGAAGCCCTATCTCCTCCATCCGAACCGCAGGACAAGCGACCGTTTTCTCTATTGGGAGTTCTACGAACCCAGCTTCGAACAGGCCGTGCGATGGGGACAGTGGAAGGCGGTTCGTCACGGGCGAAATGGTGCGCTCGAACTTTACAACCTTATCGCCGATCCCGCAGAGAAGACCGACATCGCTGACCAGCACCCTGAGATCGTCTCCCGTATTGAACAGTACATTCGCGAGACCCACAAAGCCTCGGCAGAGTACCCCGATCCTTCGTGAACACGGCAAAGGGCGATCAACTTATGATGACCAATTCACCCATCTATTCGAAACGCCGTACGGACGCCCTCCCCGGGCGCCTCGCGTTTCCCTGTTCTTGTTGTCGCCTCTGTTGTAACTAGCTTTCCCCCATACATCTCTTATTTTGGCGCCTGGGTACACGGAGTAACTCGTGCGCACTCCAACTCTGGTTCCCACTTCGTCACGCCAGTGGCGTGGTATGCATCGCTCGAAAGGTCTCCCTTGAATATCTTGCCGTTACGCTTTCGCTTCTCTATCTCTTCTGTGTCCGCTTTATCCCTGTGGCTGCTCCTTGGAGTGGTGCTGCTTCCACAACGTGCGCTCTCGCAATCAACGCAGGGTACGATCAACGGAATCATCACGGATACCGGGGGCGCGATCATTCCCGGTGCTACCGTCCATGTAACGAACACCGCTACGGGCGTGACCATCGACACCACCACGAACGAGTCTGGCAAGTACAACGTGCCTGCCTTGAACGTGGGTACGTACACGGTCGTCGTAGAACACGAAGGCTTCGGTGTGTATCGTCGCACCGGCCTTACCCTTTCCACAGATCAGGTCCTGGGCGTCGATGCGACGTTAGCGGCTGGCACCGTAGAACAAAGCGTGAATGTGACCGGAAGTGCACCGGAACTTGAAACGCGTACGTCGTCGATCGGTCAGACCATAGAGTCCAAGAGCGTCTCGGAGCTCCCACTCGGCAATCGGACTTCGATGAATATTGTGGCTCTCACAGGCGGCGCTGTGTTCATTGACTCTGCAAACTACAGCCTCTCCGGCGGACGAACCAAGAGTTCGATGACATGGTTGGACGGCGGTTCCGGGCAGAACATACGCATCGGCATCGGAACCGCAGAAGTGAGTCCTCCTGTGGATACGGTTCAGGAGATTGGCGTCATCAGCAATAACTACGGCGCAGAGTTCGGCGGTTCTGCCGGCGGCATTGTGATTCAAACCACAAAGTCCGGCACGAACAAATTCCACGGGTCTGCCTACGAGTTTCTGCGTAACGATGCCTTCGACGCTGCGGGCTACTTCGCCGGAACCAACCCGAACGGCAGCAAGAACAAGCCGAAACTCCGCTACAACATCTACGGTGTCACCATCGGTGGACCGGTCCGTCGTGACCGCACCTTCTTCTTCTTTGGCTTTGAGGGCGGCAGACAGCGAACGGGATCGACCGTCACTCTGACCGTACCGACCCTGTTGCAGCGCGCAGGCGACTTTTCCCAGACCTTCACCGCTGCGGGTAAGCTCATTCCGATCTACGACCCCGCAAGCACAAAGACGGTGAATGGTGTAACGACACGAACCCAGTTCGCCGGCAATCGCGTCACTACGCTTGATCCGGTCGCGGCTGCGTTGATGCAGTACTACCCACTGCCCAATCGCACGCCAGACAATCTCGCCGGAGCCAACAACTTTCGCGCGAACGACGTCAGCGGCAACAACACGCAGTTCTATCTTGCCCGTGTCGATCACGTCATCAGCAGCAAGGATCGCCTCGCACTCCGCTACATCCATTCAGGTGGCGTTACCGAAAACAATTCGGTCTATCCCAACCCGGCTGCTGATCCCACGACCAATAGCACTTCCACGGACGATATCGGCTACGCGCAGTACACGCATACATTCTCACCGACCGTCGTAAACGACCTTCGCTTCCTCTACGATGTTCGCGTCTACCATCAGTACTCTGACGGCGTCGGTAAATTTCCGACGGCACTCGGTCTCACTGGAGTTTCCTCCAACGCCTTCCCCTACTTTGCGCCCGCAGGCTTCAGTTCTCTTGGCAGCAACTCGCAGGAACGCCAGCAGTATCCGGTCACCGTCTACCAGCTGGTCGATAATCTCTCGCAGAACCTGGGGCGCCACACGCTGAAATACGGCGTGGAAGCCCGTCGTTCGATGGATCACGAAGTAAGTCTCTCGACGGCTTCAGGAGCCTTCACATTTGCTACGCAGCCAACAGGACTTCCGGGAAATACAAGCACGGGGAACGGCCTCGCTTCGCTTCTGGTTGGATTTCCTACTGCCTTCAGCGCTGCCCAAACCGAACCCGTCACGCGTGTGAGCTGGTATCTGGCGGGCTTCCTGCAGGACGACTGGAATATCACGCCGCGGCTCACGTTGAACCTCGGCCTGCGCTGGGAGACCGACACGCCGATCAAAGATGAGAACAACCGCATGAACAGCTTCGACGCTACGGCGATTAACCCGGTATCCGGCACTCCCGGTGTAGTCAAGTTCCTCGGCGTCAACGGTTATCGCACGACACCCTACAACGGTGACTACAACAATCTTGCGCCCCGCTTTGGCTTTTCGTATCAGCCCTTCGGCGTGGGCTCCACGGTGCTTCGCGGAGGCGCCGGTGTTTTCTTCGCCCACCCCTTTGATTCGGGACAGCCCAACGCAGCCGCATTGGGCTACAGCCTCTCCGAGTCTCTCAATACCCCGGACAATGGGATCACTGCTCCCTTCCGTCTCGTCAACGGGGTTCCCAACGTCTCCAACGCCGGCGCTCCGCTCAACGACAGCTTTGGGGCTGTCCCTGTTGGAGCCGCTGCCACAACAGCCGTAAGCTACTTCGATCCGAAGAAACGAACCGGATACACCACCCAGTTCAATCTCGACATCCAGCAGGGTCTCCCCGCGCAGTTTGTGCTGGAGGTATCCGGTCTCGGGAGTGTTGCCCATAAACTTGCGGGTGCAACGCAGCAGATCAACCAGATCAATCCTGCAATCCTTGGCCCGGCGCATAGCTCGCAAAGGGACCGTCCTTTCCCGCAGTTTGGCAACGTCTCCGTGGTCGTTCCCACGAACAGCGACTCCAACTACTACGCAGGAATGGTGAGGATCAGCCGCCGGTTCCGCAACGGGTTCAACTTGAACACAACTTATACCTACTCGAAGTTTCTTAATAACTCCTTCGAGGGCGGATCTTCTTTCGGGGCCGATGGTGGAGCGTATTCGAACTACTACGATCGCGCTGCGGACTACGGTCCGTCCTCGAATGACATTCGTCATCAACTCGTCTTTTCCACGGTCTATGAACTTCCCTTCGGCCCGCACCGTGCCTTCCTGAATCACGGTGTTCTTGCTCACGCCGTAGGCGGCTGGACGATCGGCAACGTGACCCGCGCCTACTCTGCCGCACCTTTCACGGTCACCACAAACACCAACAACACGAACGCGTTCTCCTCTGGTTCCCAGCGCGCCAACATTATCGGCGATCCTTACATCTCCAGCAGCCAACGCGGACCAAGCCAGCAGTGGCTCAACGCCGCGGCCTTTGCGCAACCAGCCACGTACAGTTTCGGCACACAGCGTCGCAACAGCCTCCGTGGCCCCGGCTTTGCCACGCTCGACTTCTCTTTGATTCGAGCGGTCAGCTTTGGCGAAGGTCGCGCCCTGCAGCTTCGTGGCGAGGTCTTCAACGCGCTCAACCATACGAACCTGACCACTCCGTCCGCGACGTATGGCAGTTCAACCTTCGGAACGATTACCTCTGCGTATGCGGCCCGGCAACTGCAGATTGGTGCGCGCTTCGTCTTCTAACCTCTACTGCCGCGGAGGAAACCAAGGCAGGAAAGCACCTGCTCTAAAGAATGGAGAGACCGATGTCACAAAAGAATTTCAAAGCTTCCTCACGTCGCGAGTTCCTGACCAAAGCGACTGGCACCGCTTTTGCCGGAATGCTTCCGGCAGGAGCACGAGCCTTATCACCAGCAAACTCGTTCAAACGCCCCAACGTTCTTTTCTTCATGTCCGATGACATGCGCGTAGAGTTAGGCTGCTATGGAAGCCAGTTCCATGCACAGACGCCGAACATCGACGCCCTCTCCGGCCGCGGTGTCCGCTTCGATCGCAACTACTGTCAGTTTCCGCTCTGCAACCCTTCGCGGGCTTCCCTGCTCACGGGCCAGATCCCCTTCGACACGCGCGTTCTGGGCAACCGAACGAACTTCCGTGACACGAGACCGGACCTGACGAGTCTGCCGCAGCTTTTCCGAAACGAAGGCTACGTTACAGCTCGCACCGGAAAAATCTTCCACGGCATCTATGACGATCCGCTCGCATGGACTGTCGGAGGAGGAAATGACTACACCGAGCACCAGGCCAGTCCCGTGGGGCGGAAGAAGATCATTCCAAGCTATCCTGTTCCGCCTGCCCCTGCAGACGTAATCGCGCCACTCGCAATCGACAATCAACAGGCAGCCCACTCCGATCAGATTCTTGTGCTCGATGGCAACGGTGAGGGCCATCCCGAGAATCGAGTCGCCGAACAAGCCATCGAGTATCTCCGCAAGTATCGCGATCGGCCCTTCTTCATCGGCTGCGGATTTTCGAAACCGCACAGCCCGCCGACAGCGCCCCAGCGCTTCTTCGATCTCTATGATCCCGAAAAGCTGGAACTGTCTCCGGACTTCGCCGCATGGCCGACCGTGCCTGCAGGTTTTCCGAAGGCTGCCATTCGTATGCGAAATGCTGATCTCTTCATCGGCCGTGGTGCAAGCCGACCGGAGGCGAAGGAAGTGATCCGGGCCTACCTGGCATCAATTTCCTGGGTGGACTGGAACCTCGGTCGCGTCATCGCCGAACTCGACGCGCTCGGCCTGCGCGACAACACGATCGTCGTTCTCGTCGCCGATCATGGCTACCAACTAGGCGAAAAAGGAAAATGGTCGAAGGCCGGGTCTCTCTTCGAGATGGGCACGCGCGTTCCGCTCATCATCCACGATCCACGAGCCGAAGGAAACGGACACGCCTCCACACGCATCGTTCAATCGCTGGATATTTATCCAACGCTTCTTGAGCTTTGCGGTCTGCAGGCTCCAGATTCTGGACTCCAAGGCACGAGCCTTGGTCCTCTCCTCAAGCGCCCACAGGCCACCTGGGACCAACCGGCCTTTAGTCTCTGGAGTGAAGACGGCAAAACCGTGCACGGGCTGGCAGTCCGCACCGAACGATGGCGCTACGCAGAGTTTGGGATCAACGGTGAGAAGGGTCGCATGCTCTTCGATGAACATGCAGATCCTCACGAGCTGACGAACCTTGCTGAAGTTTCCCGCCACGCTGCTACTCGTGATCGGCTTTCGAAGTTGGTACAGCAATACAGAGCAAAGCAACCGTCTGCCTAGACACGCCGTTAGTCCCTACCAGAATGGGCTAACGGCGTGGTCCTGATAATTTGAAAGCTACGGACCAAAACCGAAGGCATTCTTTATTTGCTGCACTGGTGGGCTTGCTAGAAGTTGGTAGCGTTGTGTAGCAGATGCGCTTCCCGAAAGCTCTTAAAGGGATGAATGGTACTCGCAAAGCCCGCCTTGCTTTGATTTTTTCTCCCCGGAGGCTACGGCCCATGGAGCATAGGGAAAAGGCGATTGGATTCTTTTCGAATTATCCTCTTTCTCGCGCCCAAAAATCATCCGGTGCCCATTCATTTTTCGCATGTTCGTTGGGCATATGGGCGGAGTGAAATTTGGCGATAGGCTGTGCCAAAATGGGTACGACGATTCTCAGTGGCTTTGCTCCCCCTTCGTTGACATCTCGTTCAACAAGTTAAGAACTCAGATCCACCACTTCCCGCTGAACAACGCAACCCAGTCCCGCCGCACCCAACCATAAAAGCAACCCCCGCTGGCGCGAATTAGGCAGCCAGACACGGCTGAGGAGCCCTGCTCCTGGCGCACGCGAGGCGATGGAAGCGCTCCGTGCAGCTCCAGGTCTTCGCTATCCTCCTCCCTTCGGCTGGCTTCGAGCCACTTTTCCCACACCGTTGCCCTTGCGGCCTTCGTTGGCGTAGGCCAGGGCCAAGGCGTGTTTGAGAGCAAACACAGCCAACCCATTGCAAAGCGAGGAAAAAACCATCAGCTGAACTTCTTCGCTACGGCGTCTACGAGCGGCCGCATCTCTTCCACCGGGGTGCCACCATATCCAGCAGTGGTGGCAATGTCCGCGTGCCGCATCATGTCTCTTGCTGGGACATCATCGCTTTCCCTCCACCGATCCACGAACGATAACTGTGCCGGAGGGTGTGCCATCCGATTTTGTGCAATCTGACTTTCCGCCGCTGGACAGACATAGTCCTTGAGAACCATGTCCGCTGATCAAGGGCCGCCGGTAATGCGAGATGGGAACAGCCATTCGCTTCTAACGCGAGGCTTGTACTCTAGAAGCGCCTTCACAAGGTCAGCGGAGACGGCAGTGTTGCGGCCAAAGAATCTGACTTCGGCTCCGCTAGTTCTGCGTGGGTGAAGGCTCTGCAAATGGTGATGACCGTTCTTCCAATGAAGTCGAAATCGTCCCACTGCAGGGCCACAAGCTCCTCGACGCGTAGGCCAAGGCTTGCCGCCACAAGCACCACGAGGTTGTAAGGCTCCTCCGGCGCGACTATCAACGCCACGGCTTGCTCCGGGCTCAGCAGAACGATCTTTTTTACTCGCTTCGACACTCCCTTCACTTGATCAGCGTCATCGGATTTACGTCTCGGCGGATCAACTCCCAGAACATTGTGCTTGTCTATGAGTTGTTTGAACAGGCGTCGTGCTCGCCCTTTCGAGGTGACGATATGGCCAGCGACTTGAGCCATGCGTCAATCGCCATGGGACTTACATCAGCGATCCCCACAGATCCCCACCGTGGTTCAATATGGACTTTGAGCATCGAGCCATCGGTGTTCCGTGTGCTCTTAGCGAGTGTAGGCAAGTACTCCGCTCGATCACGATCGTTGACCGTTCCCATGGTGGGTGCGATGGAACTCGCTCAGCGCCCAGGTTGAGGAAGCGGACGGACATCTCGAAATGCGTCCAGAGGCCTTTTCACTGGGAAACTCAGCAACCGGAAACTTTCTTTCCGCATCTTCCCACGTATCCGATATCGCCACTCCCAAACGTCATCTCCACGCAGCCTGGGGACCCTCCTGAGAGATCCCCTCTGATATGCTTGGCTCATGCGCATCTCTTGCTCGATGCGGCAACATGCCCACAAGATCGCCCCTATTTTCGGCCGGTTCCGGCATTGTATGGGGTTGTGGAGCGCGAATGAAGCATGTTATTGATTGATAAAGCGCACCCGTAGCTCAGCTGGATAGAGCGGCAGCCTCCGAAGCTGTAGGTCAGAGGTTCGAATCCTCTCGGGTGCACCATTTCGAGAGGCCTTGTACATCCATGAGGATGACGAAGATGCCTCCAGAACGATACCAAATTGAGCGCGGCAACCATCAATCGGTTGCCGCGCTCAGTCGCTTAACCACTCCCCCAAGATTATCCAGAACACCCGGTGAATTTCGACTAGCTGCGTCTTACAGAGAGAGGACCTATGACTTCATCCACTCGACTTCGGCTCTTAGCCTCTGCGTATCTGTTTGGAGCTGCGCTCTCTCGAGATGTCTCCGGACAAACCACCAGACCTAAAATCCACTACACCACGCAATACAAGGCCGAGCAGTTCGCCGGTGCCGATCTTGGGGCCAAGATCTTAGCTGCTGACGCAGCCATGAAGGCCACCGGAATGGCTGGCGGCACGATCAGCGTCAATGCCCCAGGAAGCGTTCCCTCTCCCATCTCCTTGAGCCAGGGGCACTCCCTTCGTTTCAATGCCCCGGTCACGCTCAACGCGGTCATCACGCTCTCCGGCAACAACACGGTGAGCTGTGCCTCTGGTGTGTTGATCACGGTGCATACGGGATACGGCTTCAAAGCGACCGGCGACAACCCGAGCGTGCACGATTGCCAGTTCGCAGGGGACGGCTCTGCGGATGCAACAGTTCTGTCTACTTCCAACGCATCGCATATCAAAATGAGCAATATCCAGGGAACCAACATCGGCATTGTTCACACATCTGGAGGCTCCGATCTTCAGGTCTCTCACGTCTCGGTGACGAAGGCAGTCTACGGTGTTGTCTTTCAGGGAACGAACAACGTGAGCGCCGAGGACGTCGCGTGCGACGGCACCGCGAACTGTGTGCAGTGGTTCAATCGTGATGCCAACTTTAACGCCGGTGGACCGAACTCCAGGGCGATGGTGCAGTCCATGGGAGCTGGCCACTACCGTCTCAACAACATCCGGTGCCACAACGTGATCGCCTGCGCCTGGGGCTCGGTGGGATACGACGCCGTCGTCTCAAACAGTATTGCCGTCAACTGCGCGGATGTCTGCTTCGATGCGGAAGGCTCCATGGACATTAATTTTCTGAACGACACGGCCAGCGGCGGCAAAAACGGCGATGGCTCGGTTTTCTTCTTCAGCAACAATGTAAGTTTTACAAATCCCCACTTCACCGCTGCCGGATTTCTCATCAAGGTTTACAACTCCTCTCTCAATCCAAACCTTAGCTCCGGTCTTCACGTGATCGGAGGTCTGCTGGACTGCGGCAAGAGCATCTGCACGGGCTTCGGCGGCGACGCCTGGACGGACTTGCTGATCGAGAACGTCGAGTTTCGCAACGCGGCCATCACGGCGACCACTCAGGGCGGAGGGTCGCATCTGCATAATAATCACCTGTTGTTCAACGTGGCGTCGAGCGCGCCGTTCAGCGCGATCAGCCTTCCTACACGTATCTTCGGATCTCTCACCGACATCGAGGGCAACCGCATCGAAGGCGGATCTCAACCTGCGAAATCGTCCGGTATCGCTGTGGAATCAAGCTACTTCAACGCGACACAGACCTTCCAGATTCGCAACAATACGATCACGGGCTTTCCTATCGACATCTACACGGCGAATAACGGGGCCAACGTCGGCGTTGGAACCAATGTGGTTCTCGATGGGAATCGAACAGGATCGAATACGGTGATTCACGTTCATCCCGGAGCGAATCATGACGTGTACTCGGAGACCAGCCGCTTCATCCCCTACGGAAGTAAGTGGATCAAGGCGGATCTATCGCAACCTGCGGGAACTGCGCCCCGCTAGAAGATCTCAGTGAATGTGGAACAGAAAAAGCCCCGGCAACGGCCGGGGCTCTTCTGTTGCTGCTGGTTTCAGGTTAGAAGAACAGCTTTGCAGTGAACTGCAGCTGACGTGGGCCGTAGAGCGTGCTGCTCGTGCTCGTCGGAGCTCCGAAGAGAGTTCCAGTGGTGATCGCGCTGATGGTGTTCGTTCCGGTGAACTGGTAAGCGTTGGTGCTCTGGCCGATGATGTGGCGGCGATTCGCTAAGTTGAAGGCTTCCACAAAGAACTGCATCTTGACGTTCTCATGGATGGGAATATCGCGCGAGACGCGAGCGTCTACGTTACGAATACCCGGTCCAGGGATGCTATTGCGGCGAATATGCGGAGCACGACCCGATGAGTTCGAAGCGAACAGGCTGACCTGTGCGCCCGTCACACCTCCATCGATACCGCCAGTGACATTGCCCGTCAGATTGGCCGTTAGAGGAAGTCCATCCTGCTCCGTAGCGGTGGCCGAAACGGACCAGCCGTTGGCTGCGAGGCGAGCGATGGAGTTGGCAAATGTGAACTTCGGCGAGTACACCATGCTTCCCACGAAGCGGCCACGCATATCCAGATCAGAACGCGTGTACTCCGTAAGTGTTCCGGGGTTTTTCAGGTTGAACGGATCCAGAATGGTGTTTGTTCCGTTGAATGTTCCATTCTGACCAGAGACCTGGCTACCGTCGATCGCCTTCGCCCATGTGTAGTTGACCAGCAACTCAAGCCCATGGCTCATTGGCTTGCGGATCGTGAACGCGGCCGAGTGGTACCAGGAGTTGATGCCGCTATAACCGGTGAGGATGATGTTGTCGTTTGGAGAAGGACGACCTGCGCCGCCCGCTGCAACCGTGCCATAGAAAGGCACCGTCACCTGGCTGGTGGAACCGTTCGCTTCGGTAACAGTGTAGGTACGTGTCTGCGTTGTACGCGGAAGGTTGGCATCGATGAAGTAAGGCAGACGCATACCGCGTGTGCCGACGTAGCCAATGGTCAACGTGGTATTGAAGGGCAGGGCCTGCTCCACCGCAAGATCCATCGAGTGCGTGTAGGGGTTGGTGAACCCACGATCCTGACCGCGGAAGGCGAAGCTGGACGGAGGTCCGCCCGTTGCCGTCCCAACTACCTGCGGTGTTACCGCGCCGGCGAATGGCGCGGCGAGAGCAGGGCCGGGAGGGGTAAACAGAACGTTGGTGTTTTGGGGAGCGCCCGTCGTATAGCTGTATTGCGTGGCGGCGCCAGTGGCTGCGGTCGTGATGACAGCGAAGTTGTACTGCTGCTGGAACACGCCGTTCTCTACACGAGTCGCGTAGAAGGTAGAGTTCGAGCTGAGGCCATAAAAGATACCGTAGCCGCCGCGAAGCACGGTCCCAGGCATCGGGCTCCAGGAGAAGCCGAGGCGCGGCTGAATCATCTTGTAGTTCGTATTGATGAAGCTGGTCACAGAGTTTCCGAGGGGGCTGGGGACTCCGTTGAAGCTGGTCGTGTACGGACGCGGCGGCTGCGGAATCAACTGCACGTCGTAACGAACGCCTATGTTGAAGGTGAAGTCCGAACGAACCTTCCAGGTATCTTCGACAAACGCCGCGAGGTCCTTGTTCCAGAAATCATCCAGACCTTTGCCCGTAATGGGATCGTTCACCTGGGTGAAGTTGGAATAGTGGCGTCCACCATTCAGTCCGTAGACGTCCTGAACGTAGTTCGAGAAAGCAGCTTCCGTAGTATTGGTGAAAGTTGCGCAACCGAGAGTCTGTACTCCGCTACGGCACTGGCCGGTGAGCGAAGAGTAGGTGTAAAGGCCGCCGCCCTGGAAGAGGTTCGAAAGTACTTCGTGGATGAAGTTCAGATCCACACCGGCCTTGATCGTGTGCTTGCCCTTGGTGAGCGAGTACGTGTCGGCAGCCTGCCAGCGATGCTCATCAGGAAACGCTCCACGCGGCAGCGCGTTCGGAAGTCCATAAGCAAAGAGACCACTGATGCTCACATTGGGACCAGGGCTATTCGCCTGGGTTACTTCGAGGTCGCGAGAGAACTGGAAACGAGCCGCATTGGCCGAATTGCTGCTCAGGACGTGCTCCCAGTTCGCGATGAAGATACGCTCGTGGAAGTCAGCGCGACCATTCGTGCTGACCGAGCTGTTGTTCGCGGTCGCGGAGGTCGTGTAACCATTCGGCTGTTTGTAGTTCTGGTGGTTGTACTCCGCGCTGAAGTGATTGCGCTCATTCATCTGCCAGTCAAGGCGGGGAAAGAAAATGTCCTGTGTCAGGTTGCGCGAAGCAGCACCCTGGCCCGAATTAATGAATGCCTTGGCAGCATTGCATTGCGCCGTGGAGACCGCGGTGGGGCACGTATAGGCAGCCAACTGTGACGTCGATACCGACGACGTATAGAGCAGGGGGTTCACCTTACGGAAGCCGTCATACGTGAAAAAGTAGAAGAGCTTGTCTTTGATGATCGGTCCACCGACCGAGCCGCCGAACTGCTGTTGCTGATGCACGGTCGGCGTCAGCAAAAAAGCATTGTTCGTTGTCCGACCCTGGAACTTTGAAAGTGGGTCGAGCGCATTCAGTGCGGGATAGCGCAGGTAGTAAAAGAGATCGCCGTGAATCGCATTGGTTCCGTTCTTGCTGATCGCGTTGATCTGTCCACCGGCGGCCTGGCCAAACTCTGCCGAGTAACCCGAGACCGAGGACTGGAACTCCTTGATGGAGTCCTGCGAGAAGACATACGGTGCGCCGATTGCGCGTCCGCGTGCTTCTGAGAAAAAGGCCTGCTGATTGTTGGCACCGTCGATAAGGTTGGTGTTGTAGATACCCGAGATACCGCGATAAGAGATCAGACCGCTGTTGCCATCGGGAACGACGTTCGTTCCGAGAAGCACAAAGTTGTCATAGCGACGCCCGTTGACGGGTAGACCGCTAACAAGGGCCTGGTCGATGGTCTGCGATACGTTCGTCTTATCTGTCTCAATAAGAGGCGGAACATCTGTCACGGTCACTTCGGACGAAACCGAGGCTGCCGGAAGAACCGCATCGACGGAAACACTGGAGCCGACGGTAAGGACCAGATTCTTCTGGTCCACCTTCCCGAATGAGCCGCCGCCGATGATGACTTCATAACGGCCCGACTGCAGGAAGGTTGACGTGTATCCTCCGCTGCTGTTGGTTGTCAGCGATCGCGTCGCACCTGTGTCAGTGTTGATGATCTGCACTGCAGCGTTGGCAATCGCAGCGCCCTGGCCATCCGTAACGTTGCCGGAGATTGTGCCGTTGCCGGCGGTCTGTGCGTAGCTCGTCGTTGCCGTCAGCGTACACGCAGCTACAACTCCAGCCGCAAGGACACTACTCAATACCAGATTCTTGAATTTCATCATTGCGTCGCTCCTCAGAATTGTTACGTCCCGCACCCGCAAACGGCGGATATGACGGGTTTGGGAAAACGTCCGTTTGCTCGTTCGGACTATGGAAAACACACCGAAATTTCCCGCTCAGTGAACGCATGAATCAGGATTTTGGTGTTACTTCTAGCCTCAGGGACACCCCTCCCCCATGTCAAGGAGATTCCCCGCGTTAAAGCTGAAAGGCAGCCCATGGGGCTGCCTTTTCCACAGAATGGATCAGAAATTTACTTGGCTGTCATAGCGAGTTGCTGCTGGTACTCCTCGAACGGTCCCTTGTGATCGACGATCTTGCCGTGTTCGAAGTGCCAGACGCGCGTACCGACCTCTTCGATCAGATCCTGATCGTGCGTCACCAGCAGAACCGTTCCCTCATACTTCTGAATCGCCTGGTTAAGAGCATTAATGCTCTCCAAGTCGAGATGGTTCGTGGGTTCATCCAGGATCAGGATGTTCGGCTTCTGCAGCATAAGTTTGCAGAAGAGCAGGCGGGCTGACTCGCCACCGGAAAGGGCCTCTGTCTTCTTGGTTCCCTCTTCGCCGCGGAAGAGCATCTGTCCCAGAATCCCACGAATCTCTTCGACGGTCTTCTTCGGGTCATAGCCGTGCAGCCACTCGGAGACCGTAGTTCCCTTGCGGATCGCAGCAGTATGATCCTGCGCGAAGTAGCCGATCTGCGCCTCATGACCCCACTTGACCACACCCGAGGTGCGCTCGAAGTCGTTGTCCTGCACATCGTCCACACCGCTCAAAAGCGACTTCACCAGCGTGGTTTTACCCGTACCGTTACGGCCGATTAGAACGACCTTGTCACCGCGCAGCAGAGAGCTCGTGAAGGGCTCAAAGACTTCCTTGCCGTCATAGTTTTTCGTGACACCTTCGATCTCGAGCACATGCTTGCCCGAAGGACGCATCTGGTCGAAACGAATGAAGGGGCGCTGAATGTTCGAACGCGCAAGCTCGGTCGTGGCCAGGCGCTCCACTTCCTTCTTACGGCTGTTCACCTGGCTGGAGCGCGTACCTGCGCTGAATCGGGCGATGAAGTCGTTGAGTTGCGCGATCTTCTTCTCGCGCTCTTCGTTCTGGCCTTCAATACGCGTACGAACGCTGGTCTTCTGCAGCACCATGTCGTCGTATCCACCGGTGTAGGTGATGATCGTCTGATAGTCGATGTCCGCGATGTGCGTGCAGACATTGTTCAGGAAATGACGGTCATGCGAGATCGTGATCAGCGTTCCGTTGTAGCGTTGCAGGAAGTCCTGCAGCCAGTGGATCGAGTCAAGATCGAGAGAGTTCGTAGGTTCGTCGAGGAGCAGAGCCTGCGGATCGCCAAAGAGGGCCTGCGCCAGAAGCACGCGCACCTTCTGTCCGCCCTGAAGCTCGCTCATCTTGCGATCGTGAAATTCGTCCGGGATATCGAGCCCCTGCAGCAGGATCGCCGCATCGCTCTCGGCTTCGTAGCCGTTTTCTTCGCCAACGACGCCCTCGAGTTCGCCCAGGCGGATGCCGTCGTCGTCTGTAAGGTCGGGCTTGTTATAGAGAGCTTCGCGCTCTTCCAGCGCCGCCCAGAGCGGCTTGTTACCCATAATCACGGTATCGATGACGCGGTAAGCATCGAACGCGTACTGGTCCTGGCTGAGTACGCCGAGCTTCTTCGGGCGCACGACATTACCCTTCTGCGGCTCATGCTCGCCGGTGAGGACCTTCATAAAGGTAGATTTCCCGGCACCATTCGGCCCAGTCAGGCCATAGCGGCGGCCTGCGATAAACGTTGTGCTTACGTCCTCAAAAAGGATCTTCGAGCCGTAGCGCATAGAGACATTCGAAACTGAAATCATGGCGTTACTTCTATTGTACCTCCCCGGGAAAAGCCCTGTTTCCGGGGCAATCTCGCTTCCATCCTATGAAATCGGCTACCATCGGAAAGCGCCTCAGAAACCTCAGGAGAGACACCAGACATGAAGCCCACTCCCGGAAAACTTGCCGGTTTGAAAGCCGTCTCAGACGCCCGCGGCGTTATCGCCGCCGCCGCCATGGACCAGCGCGGATCACTCAAGAAATCCCTCGGTGCAGCCCGCGGCGCGGACGCCAACGACCACGATCTGGAGGTCTTTAAGACCCTCGTGACCCGCGTGCTCACGCGTTACTCCTCCGCGATCCTTCTCGATCCGGAGTTCGGACTTCCCGCGGCCAAGGATCGCAACAGCGCTGGCCTTCTGCTCGCCTATGAGAAGACCGGGTACGACTCCGCCACCAAGGGACGCCTCCCTGACCTCCTCGATCTCTGGAGCGTCCGCCGCCTGAAGGAAGCTGGCGCGGATTGCATCAAAATTCTTCTCTATTATTCGCCGTTTGAGACCACCGCAATCAACGACCTGAAGCACGCATGGGTGGAGCGTATCGGCGACGAGTGCAACTATCATGACATTCCCTTCTTCCTCGAGACGGTCGGCTACGACGTCGATGGCAAGGGCGAGAAGACGCTCGAATACGCAAAAAAGAAGCCCGAAGTCGTCTCCGGCTCCATGGCAGAGTTCGGCAAGGAGCGCTACTCGGTCGATGTGCTCAAGGTGGAAGTTCCCATCGAGATGAGCTTCGTCGCAGGCACACGCGCCTACAAGGGCGAGTCTGCCTACACCCGCGCGGAGGCACTGCAGCACTTCCGCGATGCGGAGACGATGACGCACAAGCCCTTCATCTACCTCTCCGCTGGCGTCTCTAACCCGGTCTTCATTGAAACGCTGGAACTCGCCGGCGAGAGCGGAGCGAAGTTCAACGGCGTTCTCTGTGGCCGCGCGACGTGGGCAAACGGCGTCGACGTCTATGGGAAAAAAGGCGCGGATGCCTTTGAAGCCTGGCTCGAAGACGAAGGCGTAAAGAACATCGAAAACGTCAACGCCGCCCTCAAGGCAGCTACGCCCTGGTACACGAAGTTCGGAGCCAAATCGCTGGAAGAGCTCGGCTAGACCTCGATCCTTCGTTATCCCGTCGCAAGCAGTAAGGCCCGAAGCAATCGCTTCGGGCCTTCGTATTTCAAATCGTCTACTGTGTTTTGTTGAGGGCCGTTGTGGCCAGCATCCCACCCATCCCCATCGTCTCCACCGCAGACGACGGAACAATCACCATCGAGCCACGTTCTTTAATCGCTTCATAGAGCATGTTCATCGCTCGCAG
>Ga0157290_10000020_pt1 | contig 77714 bp, 67 predicted proteins | sample NitcycUS149409B1_FD_108389 | JGI IMG/M metagenome (GOLD analysis project Ga0157290, IMG submission 108389) | Soil microbial communities from Arlington Agricultural Research Station in Wisconsin, USA - Nitrogen cycling UWRJ-S149-409B-1 | ecosystem: Environmental > Terrestrial > Soil >...
CATCGCAAACACCGGAAGCGCCCGCATGTCGGAATACACCCCCGTCCCGGACCCCAGACTCGGCGGGGGCGGTGGTCCGCTGTACGCCAAAGCCATCGTCGAAGACTTGATTCCGTGGACGGCCAGCAAATACCGCATAATGAACAGCCGCGAAGCAACCGGCATCGCAGGATCGTCTCTCGGAGGTCTGATCTCCCTTTGGATGGGTTTCCGATATCCCGAGATCTTCGGCAAGGTCGCTGCGCTTTCTCCTTCCCTCTGGTGGAGCAATCGAAGTCTTCTCGCCGACGCAGGCAATCTCAATCTGAAGTTTCGACCGAAGATCTGGATGGATATGGGTCTGGAGGAAGGCGCGCTACACCTTCACAATACCGATCTGATGGCCCGCTCGTTGCAGCGAAAGGGCTGGGTTCCAGGCGTGGATCTCCATTACGAACGGGTCTGGCAGGGCACGCATAGCGAGGCGGCCTGGGCGAGCCGATTCGGCGACGTCCTCCGTTTTCTTTATCCCTCCGCGGGAACGGCGAGACAAATCCTTGAAGTCGGCATTTCCGGTAAAATCTGAGGGAGAAAGAGCCTTTTCGTTGCGCTTTTGATGGAATTGGGCGATACTTGAACGGTTAGGGATGAGAAGTAGTCTGTGCCGCGCCAGAACAGCGGTGTGTGCTTCCTCTCCCCAAATTACCCAAGATTTTGATCTTCGAGAGGAACTAACCCTGTGTTGATGATTCGCCTCGCGCGCTTTGGAGCCCGCAAGCAGCCCTACTACCGCATTGTTGTAATCGAAAAAGACCGCGCCCGCAACGGCCGCTCTATCGAAGTCGTTGGAACCTACAATCCTCGCACCGAGCCTGCGACCGTCGGTCTGAAGCATGACCGGATCGAGTACTGGGTTGCGAATGGCGCGCAGCTTTCTGACATTGTTGCCAAGCTTGTGAAGGCAACGCCCAAAGCTGAAGCGGTAACTGAGACTGCCGCAGCATAAGTTTTTCGTTGGATCATAAGGTTACTTAAAAGAGTTACCAGGCCACGCGATCGGTACCCTGCAGGGTTACTTCGGTCGCGTGGTTTTCCGTTTAACTACGCTCTCTTTTGTTTTTTTTCGGATAGACTTCTGCTTAGGTTCACGCATTTCCGCGCTGAGATAAAACAAATGGCCGGCGACTTGGACCATGATCGATCTTTTTTCTCTCAGAGGTATATCTTTGACTCCCGAATCAGCACAGGACAATATGGGCTCAGCAATGGGTCTTCAGACGCTCATCACCGAAATCGCGCGAGCCTTGGTCGATAAAGCGGACGCCGTAGAAGTGCGCGCTATCGAAGAAAATGGGAGCGTCGTCTTCAGGCTCTCGGTGGCTCCCGAAGACATCGGTAAAGTCATCGGAAAGCAGGGACGAACCGCGAGGTCTTTACGCACCATCCTCGGAGCCGCCAGCATGAAGTCCCATGCCAGGGTGACCCTGGATATCGTCGAAGATACCTCTTCGGCCTCCTAGCAGCAGGAGTTGCGCGTTCACAAGACAGAGACGGCCCTGCTCCTTTAGCCTTACGGCTATATGAGTGAAGAGCAGAACTGGATTGTGATCGCGCACGTCCTTCGTCCCCAGGGACGCAAGGGAGAGGTGCTTGCTGAACTGTTGACTGACTTCCCCGACCGTTTTACGGAAAGACGGTCTGTATTCCTCCTCAAGGAAGGGGCGTCGCCTCGACCCGCCACAGTGGTGGACCACTGGATGCCCATGGGGAAAAATGCCGGACGTGTCGTACTCCATTTTGAAGGATCGAACTCCATCGACGATGCGGAAAAGCTCGCTGGATTCGAGGTAGGAATCCCTGAGGCCGATCGTATCCCTCTTCCAGAGGGCGACTTTTACGTCAGCGATCTGGTCGGCTGCGAGATTGTGGAAGAAGAGCATGTGATTGGGACTGTGCGGGACGTTCACTTCCCGGCCGATGCGAACGGCGTCCGCCATCCCGAAGCGGTGCCTATTCTCGTCGTGGAGCGTCCTGATGGCGACGAGTTGTTGATCCCCCTGGCCAAAGCATTTCTTACCCGGCCCGATGTTGCAAACAAGCGGATCGAGATGACGTTGCCCGATGGTTTGCTTGAGATTAACGGCTGAATTTTACCGCGATAGAATGCCCATGCCGCCGAAGCGATAAGCGAAGCCGATCGAGACCAGTGGAATGATAGGCACCTTATTGAGGTTGTCCTGCCAGGTGGCACGTTCCTCGTTGACGTTTCGCTGCGCTTCGGCGTCCGTCTCCAAATTGGCGCAGTGATTGTTTTGATCGCAGGCGAAGCCAGCGAAGTTAAGGACAAACTTCGGTTTTCCTGTAAAGACAGCACCAAACTCCAACGGAATTGCAAAGCGCGAGGAGTGAAGCAGGTTGCTCCATCCCATCGTCACCATAGGCGAGAAGTTGCCTCCGAAGCGAAAACTGGCGTCGCCCGTAATCGGCGCGGCTGCGCTGCTGGTATAGGTGTCGCTTCCTAAATCAATCTTTTGTCCCGGAGCAATAAAAGCCCGTGCGCTCGCGTGCACGCCGTTGTAAACCATCAAGCCGGGACTGATACGAAAGCGGCCACCAAACGGGGAGACATCGACCTGAAACGTGGCTGAGGTCTGGTTCAACCGCGCACTGAAAGGCACACCGTTCGAGGTAAAGTCGCCGCTGAACGCAAGGCCGTGGCCTCCCGCCCTCAAGCCAACGTAGCGTCCGATCGGGGTAGAGATCTCAAGTCCGACACCAAGCGTGCTTGCAGTCAGGGAGATAGCGCTACGTGGAGCATTGCGCATCGGGCGCACTGGCTGGATGGTGGCGCTGTAAACATTCGAGGAACCGGAAGAACGCTCGCCCTCCGGAGCCGAAGAGCTCGAAAGATTCGCTGAAGGCGCGGCAGCTGTCGAGGTCTGAGCGCGGACCGCGACAGAAGTCGCAAGAACCAGTAGAGAACAAAGTAGAAAACGGTACTTCATAGGGCCCCCGGTCGCTTACCTCTTTGAAGGTAAGGAGGAGGTGGATATCGAGGAATCCCCCATTCGCGCCATGGAAAGTGTTCTCTCGATTCGTGGCGAACGATCTGCGACGATATGGGATGCTTCGTTTTGACATGATCACGATCTTCCCGAGCTTCTTCGACTCAGTGCATGCGGTCGGCGTTGTGGGACGAGGCTTAGCAGCAGGTGTTGCAAAGGTAGAGAGCCACGACCTCAGGCAGTGGACCAGCGATCGCCACCGCACCGTGGACGACCGCCCGTTCGGCGGCGGCGAGGGCATGGTGATGAAGCCCGAACCGATCTTCGCCGCAGTGGAATCCCTGGGCGTCGCGGAGAAACCTGTGCGCGATTCCAGGAAAGAGACCGTCATCCTCCTTTCCGCACAAGGAACCCCCTTCACGCAGGAGCTAGCGCGTGAACTTGCTACCCTGGAGCGCATCGTCTTCATCTGTGGTCGCTATGAGGGCGTCGACGAGCGCGTCTCGCAGCTACTCTGCGATCGCGAGCTCTCGATCGGCGATTATGTTTTGAGTGGAGGCGAACTCGGCGCTGCGGTGATCCTGGATGCCGTCGTGCGTCTGCTCCCAGGGGTGCTCGGCAACTCCGATTCTGCCCGATTCGAGAGCTTTGGCCGTGAAGACCACGCTTTGCCACTCGCCAACGCGGACGCTCCAAAAGCTGTTCACGGAAGTGGTGGCCTGCTTGACTATCCGCACTACACACGGCCCGTCGACTTTCGCGGGCATACGGTGCCCGAGGTGCTTGCTGGCGGGGACCATGCGGCCATCCGGCGCTGGAGGAGACAACAGGCTCTCCTGAAGACAAAGCAAAATCGACCGGAGCTTCTGGACAAAGCAGAGCTCGGAGTAGAAGATCTTCGTCTCTTGGACAACGCGACCCGAAGCGAAGTGGAGTGACTTATGAGATCAATGCAGGTCAACGGCACCAGCGCAGATCCGATACTTCGCCCCGTTGAAGTGGCTCAGCCGGTCGCTGGAGAAGGCGAAGTGCTGATTCGTGTTTACGCTGCGGGTGTAACGCCGACGGAGCTTCTTTGGTATCCGACCTCGCATACAAGCACAGGCGAACCGCGGATCGATGCCATACCCGGACATGAGTTTTCCGGTGTGATCGCCGCTCTCGGCACGAACGTTCACGGCTTGCGGGTTGGGCAGGAAGTCTTCGGCATGAACGACTGGTTCGCCGAGGGAGCGACTGCGGAGTTCTGTATCGCCCCGCCTGAAAGCATCACAGCAAAACCGTCCAGCCTTACGCACGAGGCAGCAGCGACCGTTCCCATCGGCGCACTCACGGCATGGCAAGGTTTATTTGAGCGAGCCAGGCTGCAACCCGGGGAGCGAGTCCTTGTGCATGGCGGAGCCGGAGCTGTAGGTCTTTTTGTGGTTCAGTTGGCGCATCTGCACGGTGCTTACGTGATCGCTACGGCGTCTCAGCGCACTGTCGAATTCCTGAAGCAACTCGGCGCACACGAGGTCCTGGATTATCTAGGCGCACCGTTTGAAGACGGTCTGGAGAAGGTCGATGTCGTTTTTGACGGCGTCGGCGGAGAAACGCTCGAGCGATCCTGGGGCGCACTTAAGCCCGGAGGACGCTTGGTCACGATTGCTGCCCAGAGTGAAGGTGTCGAAGAACAGCGCATCAAAGATGCCTTCTTCATCGTCGAGCCCAACGGCAGGCAATTGGCCATGATCGCAGATTGGATTGAACAGAAGACACTCAGAACTTTCGTTGGCGCGGTCGTGCCTTTGGAGCGAGCCAATGACGCCTATCGGGGAGAAGTCCGCAGCGATGGCAGACATGGAAAGATCGTGGTCTCCGTTCTGGGGACAAACTGAACCAGAAATGTTGCACATCCTGGTGCGCGGCCGGTCTTTTTTGTGTAAACTAAGAATTCGAGTTCACGAAGGAAAAGTGCGTCTTATGTCGATTCATCCGATCATGCAGAAACTTGCTGCCAAGTTGCAGCGTACCGATCTTCCCGATTTCAAAGCAGGCGATACGGTTCGCGTGCAGGTGAAGATCAAGGAAGGCGAGAAGGAGCGCTTGCAGGCGTTTGAGGGGATGGTCATCTCCCTCTCTCACGGACCCCAGGCCAGCTTCACCGTCCGCAAGATGAGCTTTGGCCAGGGCGTCGAGCGCATCTTCCCATTCAATTCCAAAGTGGTCGACAAGGTCGAGAAGGTTCGGTCTTACGAGGTTCGCCGCTCCAAGCTCTTTTACCTGCGTGGGCTGCGTGGCAAAGCTGCCCGTCTGCGCGAGGTTGCTCGCTCCGTATAGTTCCCTCTTATTTCAACGCAAAAACGCCGGCACAAGCCGGCTTTTTTGCGTTTGCCAGAAGCTTTTGTCAGCACCATAAGGTAGTAGAGCGGTGTAGGCATCGTCGTTCTCCAGAATCGCGAAGCAAGGTTGGAGAGGGACGATTCAGGATAAGGAACCGCAGCGGTTATAAACTGTTGGGAAGTGATGAAGTTAGGTAAAAAAGGAACGTCTCGCATTTCGGCACAGCCCGCGGCAAAGTCTATGCCGAAGGCAAGGCGTCTCTACGGCGATGGAACGACCAAAGATCAGATGTTGCGCACGCTGATCTGCAGCGATGCTCCCGAACAGGCTCTGCGTCACCTTGGATTCATGGTGATCGCGGGTGTGGATGAAGTTGGGCGAGGTGCTCTGTGCGGTCCTGTCGTGGCAGCGGCCGTGGTCCTGCCCGAGGAGATGGGGTGGCTGGCGGCCAAGGGTCTTCGCGATTCCAAACAACTCACCCGAGAACAGAGGGAAGAACTCGACGCGGAGATTCGTTCGGTAGCGCTGGCCGCGAGTATTGCCGCCGTAGATGCCGAGACTATTGACCGCCTCAATATCTATCAGGCTTCGCGCATGGCCATGCAGATGGCCGTGGATGCGCTTACCGTTCGTCCTGATCATCTGCTGATTGATGCCATGCGGATCAGCGATCCCTGCGCGCAGACCAGACTCGTCTATGGCGATTCCCTGAGCCTGTCGATCGCTGCCGCTAGCGTCGTTGCGAAGGTCTACCGTGACGCGATGATGCGCAAGTTCGCAGAGGAACATCCACAGTATGGGATGGAATCGCACAAGGGATATGGCACACCGGAGCATCGCAGAGCCTTGAAAGAGTATGGCCCCACTCCCCTGCACCGCAGGAGCTTTGCGCCTGTAGCCGAAGCAGATCCCGAGGCCGCTCTGGAGATGCGTATGGCAACGAGTGAAATTCTGTTTGATGAAATCTACGAGGGAAACGAACTTTGAGTAAGCGATTGATGTGCGTCATCGCCCATCCGGACGATGAGTGTTTTGCCTTTGGGGGCGCGCTTGCCCTTGCCGCTCGTGAGGGTGTTGAAACCTACGTCCTCTGCCTCACGGACGGACAGGCTGCGACGAACCGAGGTACCGCCAAGACTGCAGAAGAACTGGGCAAGATACGCCGCGCGGAGTTTGCGGCGAGCTGCGATGTTCTGGGTGTGGCGAAGCACGAGCTATTGGACTATCAGGATGGGCAGCTTGAATTTGCATCCTTCCCCGAAGTGGCGGGCAAGCTGGTTCAGCGGATGCGTTCATGGCAGCCGCAGGTCGTCCTGACGTTCGGGCTCGACGGCGCGATTAACACGCATGCAGACCACACCATGATCTCCTGCTTTACAAGCGCGGCCTTCCATTGGTCGGCCAGGTCAAAACGCTTCGTCGGCGTGGGAGAACCATTTGCGCCGCAGAAGCTTTATCACCAGAGCACGAACTTTGTTTTTCCCGACCGCGATCCGCTCATGCCTGCGCCTTGGACGCTGAGCCTGGACATCCGGAAGGTGCAAGACGTCAAAACGAAGGCCTTTCACCAGCATGTGTCGCAGCTTCCGGTCTTCGACAAGGTGAAACCGTTTTGGGACGAGCACGGTGGTGACGAGTATTACCTTCTTGCCGCTGCCGCGCGACCCCAGGAGGCCGCGCGTGAGCAGAGCATGTTCGACAACGTCATCCTTTAGGCGCTGAGGTTGAAACGGAAGATCCAGTCTCCACCGCACCACTGCGGGTAGTTTGTTCCCCACGCGTTGTTGTACAAGTTCACGTGGAAGCCTGCGTTCATGGGCGGAAGCTCCTTTGCGAAATTGAGCGGAGATCTCCTGCCGATCGCGACGAGTGGGGCGTCCAGCGTGCTCAGGTTGAAGTTGCCATCCGCACCTTCGTAACGAATGCCCGTGGTCACTGCGTGCATCGTGCGGTTGCCACCACGAATGACTTCGTCCGGCTTCACCATTTGATTTACCTTGTCTACGCTCCACCCCTGCGTGCCGGTCGGCACAATGGGGTTGAAGCTGAACCACATGGCTTCGGGCATTCGGTTGGCAGGCTTGCTGAGACTTGTGAGCGTGATCTGGATCGTTGGTTCCGCATCGGGCAGAAGAAGATCCACGAAGAGCTGTCGGGGAGGCGCGATGTTTTCAAGCAAGACCGTTCCCGCGGCCGTGGTGGGCTGCTGGGGAATGGTCAACTCCGCGAGAATTCGACGTGCCGTCGGCAGCCGGTTTGTCCATAAACCGCGAAGGCGCGGATGCCATTCGGCACTCTGCGCACCGAAGTGATCGATGTTGGGTTTGCCAAAGTCCTTGTAGGCCCAGTCCGCGGTGGAATGAATATAGAGCGCAATAAAATCAGTGAACTCCTGCAGAGAAAGTGTCTGGTAAGTGAAGACCGCAAGTGGATGCGCAGGCGAGGCCCACTCCTTCTGCGATCTGCGATTTTGCAGGCGAGTGATGGCTCCCGTTGCATCGAAGGTGAGCAGAAAGTTAGGACACTCGATGACTTCGCCGACGCGCACGGGGTGCATGCCGTCGGACGAAGGCTCTACGGGATCAAGCTTTTGCAAAGCGGTGGCTACTTGCATCTGGAGCGCCGAGGGCAGAGTGCCGATCGCTTCTGTGATGTCGTCGCGTTTTTCCTTCCAGCTTGTCTCCATCCGCGCGTAACCCGGAAGCCCCTGCTGGTCCGCCGCGACTATGGCTGTAGGACGGTAGTGATCGTTGTCGAGGTAGCTCTTGGTATCCGTGCCCCAGGTATGTTCGACCGCGAGCAGATAGCGGCGAAGGAAGCGACGGTCGGTAGCATCACCAATGGCGAACCGGCCATCCTGAATCCACTGCTGCCGAAGCCGTGCGATCGCGCGATATTGCGCGAGCTTGGGTGGATCACTGGCGATCCCGTGAATCCAGGTATCCCCGATCTCCTGCTTGACGACGGGCAGGTTGCTCTTGAAAGGAGCGACAGCGTTCGCCACGTCAGTGAGGGATGCAGCTTTAATCTCCGCATTTGGAAACTGCTTCCGGAGATCTCCGTAGATCGTAGCGATCTCCTCCGGCGTATGCGGGCCACTGTTGTCATTCCGTACCTGCATGGAATATGCGAGGTTCGAACCGGGAACGAGGATGGTGCCGCCATAGTCCATGCGGTGATAGGCGAGGACGATCTGCGCCCCCTTCGGGTCCTGCCAAAGCGAAAGGTCAGCAATGTCGGGAGGTGTGCTGGCCGCGTTCACACCGATGTCCAGAAACGTCACGCCATGCTCGGCGAGTGGAGCGATCAGGCCGCGGGAATGGCCGGGAATATCTGTCATCTTGGAGCCGGTGGTCTTCGTTCCGAAGCGTCGATCCAGATCTTCGGAAAAGCCGATTCCACCTTCGATAAGCGTGCGATCCATCGCCTCCGTCTCCCAGGAGAATGGGAGCGCGTGCCATGCGAGATCACGATTCGTGATCGCCGTTTCCACGGCTTTGCGCTGCGCTGGTGAGGACCGTTCAAGATACTCATAGAGCAGCCAGGAGCCTGTCGTCCATGTGTAGGGATCTTTGCCCTGCTCGCGTTGGGCCGCGCCCAGTGCGATGGCCTGAGGAAAGTAGACCTCGAAGTACTTCCGCATGACGTTCGCCTGCGTGTCGCTAAAGCCTACGTCGAGGTGGCATTTGAAGACGACCAGGACCTGCTTAACCTCGGAGGAAGCAGGCGTCTGCGCAAAGAGGTTACGGGCAGGAAGGGCGGCGGCAGAAAGGGCAGCAGTGCGCAGAAGTTCACGGCGGTTCATGGGGATGATGGTCCTTGATTCTCTGGTTGAATAGCAAGTGTCAAAGCAACATAACAGCCCACGCCGGGAAATGAGGATGGGCTTTTATGCTCTTAGCGTCTGGAAAGCAGCTTCCTCTGCCAGAGTGATGCCAGATAGAGATGGGAGTGACAAGGGCTTTCTAAGGTAGGAGGGCAGCAGAGTCTCAGGTTTCATTGCGAGTTCGATTCTAACAATGCCATTTTTGACACATGATTTGCGCGCTACCCTTCCGTGCGTTTATCGTTATAGGAGTCCGGGTATCGCACGAACGCGGACGGGAGTCATCATGCCAACGGAAACGAAGCCCGCCGAAGTTGCCACGCCCCTACCCCCTGCGACCGTAGAACCGGCAAAGCGAATTACACCGGCGCAGTCTCTGGAGCAGTACACCGGCGATCCTAACTTCATGACTTCCCTCGCCCGCGGCCTGGCGGTCATCCAGGCGTTCTCGCAGCAGACGCGCCAGATGACCATCTCTCAACTCAGCGTCAAAACTGGACTTTCGCGAGCGGCTGTTCGGCGATGCCTCTATACCCTGACGAAGCTTGGATTTGCCGGAGCGGAAGACGGACAGCGATATTCTCTGCGCCCGAAGATGCTGACGCTAAGTCATACCTATACCTCGAGCAACAATCTCTCGAGCGCGGCACAACCGATTCTGGAGCGCATGAGCGCACAACTGCGCGAAAGCTTCTCCGTCGCCACGTTGGATGGCGATGATATTGTCTATATCGCCAGGACGACCGTGAACCGCATGATGAGCGTGGACCTGCACATCGGTTCGCGCCTTCCGGCCTACTGTACCTCCATGGGTCGCGTACTAATGGCGTTTCAAGCGCCGGAGGATGTAGAGAGGTATCTTGCGCGCGTGATTCTGACGCCGCTTACGCCTCGGACGGTCAATTCCACGGAGAAACTACGGATGCTTCTTCGCAATGTTCGGCGAAATGGATACGCCGTTTGCGACCAGGAGTTCGAGGTTGGTCTGCGATCACTTGCGGTTCCGGTCTTTTCACCAGCGGGAAAGGTGGTTGCCACGGTGAACCTGAGTGGCAACGCTCCCCGTATGCCCGTAATGGACATGCAGACCCGTTACCTTCCCTATCTGCGGGCTGCGGCCAATGAGTTGAGTGTCTTTTTACGTTAGTCCGAAGTCCCACGTCACCCGTCCTGCCTGGTACTACGTCTCAGTCAGGTGAAGACGAGGTAGTAGCCGCACGAAGGGGTGCGTCAAGCCGAAGTCTTAGGTTTCGACTCAGGGCATATGCCCGCATCTTGATGGGATGATGGTGGCAACTGACGCGGTAGGGCACTTTGAACTCTTGTTTCTTCATCACGGTGCCAGCGTCTGAGTTAAATCTAACGATGCGATCTTTCAGATGCAGGGGGCGCGATCGTGAAGTTCTGTTTTTTGGTGACTCCACAGCAATGACGGGAATAGACCCGGCGCTGGTGGGCGTCCCTGGGGAAGGCGTTCGCCGTGATCGGCGATATGGCGGGACAACATGGCCTCGGCGGCTTGGATACTGATCTGCCTGTGCTACTCGCGTTCGCCCTCTTCCCCGTAGTCCGGTATCTGCCCAACACCCAGGAGATTCTGGGACAGCAGGCGACCGCCGGAACGCGGTCTCCGCTGTTAGAACAAACACGGTGGCGGCCGAGCGTGCCCTGGGCATGCGCTACGGCCGCCGTTTTCTTTGCCGTTCTCGTTCTGATGAACGAGGTCTCGACATTTCTCTACTTCCAGTTCTAAAAACCGCTTACGGCATCGACCGAACGCAAGCGAAGCCCTTGTCGCCAGCAGAAAGGGTGTAGCTGGCGATTGAAGCCGGAATCACGGTTGCTGTTCCGAGAAGAAGCTCCACCTCGCTGCCATCCGAGGCCTTCAGAGTCCCGCTACCCTCAAGCGCAACGATGCAGTGGGGCTTCTCCGCTGCATCCGACAGTTCTAGCGTGCCATCGGCGGGAAGGTCGAAGCGGTCCACGGTGAAGTAATGCTGCTGAATAAGGCGAGTTCCCCGAACGCCAGATGCTGCATTCAGAGCCAGGGCCTCGGGCTTCACAGGACCAGCGGCGGTCTTCGCCTTGGCTACGGCGATTCCCTGCTCCAGATGCAGTTCACGCGGGCGACCATAGTCATACATGCGATAGGTGATGTCGGAGGTCTGCTGTGTTTCAAGCAGCGTGAGGCCGGGCCCGATGGCATGCACTGTTCCTGCATCGACGAAGATCATGTCGCCTACGTGAAGCTCAATCTGGTTGAGAAGCTTCTCCATGCTGTTATCTGCGACGGATGCGCGTACCTGGTCGGGGGTCACACCGGGCTTCAGACCGCAGGCAACGGCCGCTCCTGGCTCTGCAGCAAGGGTGTACCAGCACTCTGTCTTGCCACGTCGCTGGCCCATGGCCTGCGCCTGCTCGTCGTTGGGATGCACCTGAACGGAGAGTTTGTCGTCCGGGAAGAGCAGCTTGAGCAGAAGGGGAAATTCGCCTTCGCCCTCCCATGCCCCAAGTAACGGGGCGGCGTGCGTCTTCGCAATCTCGGCGAGCGTTGAGCCGGAGAGTGCGCCAGTCTCCGCCACCGCCTGCGGTCCAGTGAGCCAGGATTCGCCGATAGGCTCCTCTCCCTGCTCTTTCGGATCGAGCGTGTACCAGGGCTTGAGATCGCGACGTCCCCATGGGCGCGGGCTGAAGGTCGGGCGAAGACGAAAGGGGGCGAGAGCATTTGTCATAGTTGTGTAAGCCTCTGTCGTGAGCAGATGAAATAGAGCGTTTTTATTGGATATTTTCAGCTTTTGCGAACATTTGTTTTTATCAAACACGATCGCGCTTGCGCTTACAAAAGTGTTACACAACCGGGGGCGTAAAGGCTGTTAGGTTGACCATACGAGCTTGAGTAACGGCTCTAAATGAAGCTGAGGTTTGAAGACATTATGTCCCCAGTTGTGACGGAAGTTCCAGACGTGAATGCAGTGATCGTACCGACAAGCGGCATGTCTGCCGCGGCAGCTACACGCGAAAAGGTGAAGCAGGACCTTCGCATGGGCCGCGACCAGCAGCAGGGCCGTATCAATTGGATCACCTCCATCGCGATGGGTGCCTTCCACGTAGGCGCGCTCGCCGCCCTTCTCCCCGTGTTCTGGTCCTGGAAGAATGTCGCCGCAGGCGTCATCATGTACTTCCTCGCAATCAACGTTGGCATTGGCATGACATATCACCGGCTTCTCACGCATCGTGGCTATCGCGTTCCCCGCTGGCTGGAAATCTTCCAGACCGCCTGCGGAACGCTTGCCCTCGAGGGCGGACCGATCTTCTGGGTGGCCACGCACCGCGTGCATCACCAGTACAGCGATCACGATGGCGATCCTCACACGCCGCACGATGGCACATGGTGGGCTCACGCTGGCTGGATCCTCTCGGGCCGCGCGCTTCACTCCGAAACCGCTTTGCTGGGACGCTATGCTCCTGACCTTACCCGCGACCGCGCTCACGTCTGGTTGAGCAAATGGCATTGGCTGCCGCTTACGCTCGCTGGCTTTGCGCAGATCGCCATCGGCGCAGCGCTCGCATCTCCCGGCCACCGCATCATGGGCGGCCTGGGCATGGTCCTCTGGGGAACCTTCCTTCGCGTCACGCTCGGCCTGCACTCGACCTGGCTCGTGAACTCGGCAACCCATCTCTTCGGTTCGCGCCGCTTTGAGACGAAGGATGACTCCCGCAATAGCTGGTGGGTCGCACTGTTGACCGGCGGCGAAGGCTGGCACAACAACCACCATGCGCATCCGGTGTCCGTCCGTCACGGCCTGACCTGGTATGAGTTCGATCCGAACTACTACGGCATCTGGTTTCTGCAGAAGATCGGCCTGGCCAAGAAGGTTCAGGTTGCCGTATACGATCGCAAGAACCCCAAGCCCGCAGGCGTCTAACCCCGAACGGAAGACAGATCATAAGCCCCGGTGGATACTATCTATCACCGGGGCTTTTCTGCGTTTGCGCGCAGTGCGGCACGGCGAGGATGCATTGAGTATGAACAGTACACGGCGGCGGGGTGCCATCGCATTCTTTCTTACACTCGGCGTCTGCCTCGTTGCGACGGCGGTGGTACTTCAGTTTGGATGGATCATCGTCAACGGAAAGCGCTTTCCCGTGCTTCTCGTTCTCGGTATCGTGCTTTTTATCCTGATGATCGCCGGGATGATCATCAACACGATCTTTCTCGTACGGGAGATTCGCCGCAACGAGCGCCAGGACAGCTTTCTGAACTCCGTCACACACGAGTTGAAGACACCCATCGCTTCCCTTCAGCTCTCGCTCGAAACGCTGCAGCAGCGACCGATGTCTGAAGATCAGCGCCAGGGCTTCTACAGCATGATGATGGAAGACAATGCGCGTCTGCTGGCCACTGTAGAGCAGATTTTACGTGCGGGGGATGCCAGCCAGCGCAAGTCGGCACGGCATCGGCTGCCGGTCGATCTGCGCGTCCTCACACTGGACTGCCTGAACGATATCGCACGCCGGCACCAACTCGGACCAGAGGCGGTCCAGATGGAGGATCGTGCGCAGGGCGCTGCCGTAATCGTTGCGGGAGATGTGGAAGACCTTCGCTCTGCCCTTATGAATGTTCTGGAAAACGCTGTGAAATACTCGCCCGCAGGCGTGCGCATCGTCGCCGAGTTAGATCTTGAGCGCGACAGCCGTGTTTCATTGAAGATCACTGATAGTGGCGTGGGGATCCCCGCCGCGATGCTGAAGCGCGTCTTTCACCGCTTTTATCGCGTTACGGGACGTGACTCCGTCAACGTAAAAGGAACCGGACTGGGGCTCTTCATTGTGCGGAGCGTGATGCGACAGCATGGCGGCGACGCAACGGCGCAGAGCTTCGGTCTCGGTAAAGGCACGACGATCACCCTCTGGCTTCCGTCGACGGGCCAGCATGGAGAAGAAGCTTGAGCGAAAAAACACTAATTGTCCTCGTAGAAGATGAGGAGCACCTGGCAAAGGGTCTCATTTTCAACCTGGAGGCCGAAGGTTTCCGTGTGCATCACGAGGCCGATGGAAGCAGCGCCCTGAACTATCTTCTGGACACTCCCGAAGAGATCGGCGCGGTTCTTCTGGACGTGATGCTTCCGGGTCTGGATGGATTCGAAATCGTGCGCGCTCTCAGGGATGCAAGGAACTACGTTCCCGTTCTGATGCTGACTGCGCGGAGTCGTCCGGAAGATGTTCTCGAGGGATTCTCCGCCGGCGCCGACGACTACCTGAACAAGCCGTTTCAGCTGGCGATCCTGATGGCCAGACTCACCGGCCTCCTGCGTCGCATGCGTTGGCAGCAGGCAACGACCCAGACCCCCTACGAAGAGAACGAGGAGATCTATACCTTCGGCGCGGGCAAGGTGATCCGTTTCGACGCGCTGGAGCTTGAGGTAAACGGCAAAATCACTCGCCTGACCCTCATGGAGGCGGAGTTGATGCGTTATCTCGTCGAACGCGAGGGCAAGATCGTCTCACGTAAAGAGATCCTGGAAGAGGTCTGGCGTGTGCGGGAAGACACGGATACGCGAGCGATCGACAACTTTATCGTCCGTCTGCGTCGCTATCTGGAGGATGATCCTGCACGTCCGACGCATCTGCTCACGGCACGGGGCGTGGGGTACAGATTTGTGGGTAACGCGGATTCCGTACCCGTCCAGCAGTAGACTGGAAGAGATGGGCGAACTGGCGGGATCCGACAGAACAACAGAGACAGTGGCAGGAGCAGCGTGCGGATACTGACCCGATATATCCTGCGCGAGGTCGTTTCGCACGCCATGCTGGGCGGAGCGCTGTTTACCTTTGTGCTCTTTATGCAGCGCGACCTCGGCCATATCCTGGAACTGGCCGTGCGCGGATCCGCGACGGCAAATGATGTTGGTCGAATCCTTCTCTACTCCCTTCCGTCGACGTTGACCTTCACCATTCCTATGACGGTTCTGGTTGGCATTCTGCTTGGGCTCGGTCGACTCTCGGCGGACAGTGAAGTCACGGCCATGCGTGCCAGCGGCTTCGGCGTAATGCAGTTCGTGCGCGTCGTCTCCATGGCGACGGTCGTTGCGCTTCTCGTCGGTCTGATCAATTCGCTCTACATCGCTCCCAAAAGTACTGCGTCTCTCCTTCGCCTGGAGAACGATCTAAAGTCTTCGCAGGCGTCCTTTGAAGTGCAGCCCCGAGTCTTTTATGAAGACTTCAAGAATTACGTGCTCTATGTGCAGGACACGCGGCCCTCGCAGGGCGCGACGATCTGGAAGCACGTCTTTCTTGCCGACCTGACGCAGCCCGCAACGCCCTACATCACCACAGCGAACCAGGCCGTTGTGGCTGTTGGAAAACAACAGACGCTGCGTCTGCACTTTATGGACGGATCGACGCACCAGATCTCGCCGACCGATCCCAATCAGTACAACATTTCGACCTTCGCAGAGAACGATGTTCCCATGCAGGCGGGGCAGCAGGAGGACATCAAGCTAACACGGAGCGATGCGCCCATGGCCGCCATGACCGCGGGACAGCTCTGGCAGGCGCAGCCAGGGGCACAAAGACGTGCAGCGATGATAGAATTCAATCGCCGCCTGAGCTATCCCATCGCCTGCGTCGTGCTGATGCTGGTCGGTGTTCCACTCGGGCTCTCCTCACGCCGAGGCGGCAAGAGCACGGGCTTCGTTCTCACCATCGTTCTGGTATTCCTCTACTACTTTCTCTCTTCCGTTGGCGTGGCGCTGGCGAAGCAAGGGAAACTGCATCCGGTCGTCGGAGTCTGGGCGGCGAATGTTCTCTTTGGCCTTGCGGGTGTCCTTCTGCTGCGCCAGATGACGATTGGAACCATCGCCCTGGGCCGTATTGCAAGCGTCGGTGTCTGGCTGCAAAGAGTGACAGCCCGCTTCCTCCAAGGCAGAAAAAAGGGAGAAGAGATCAAGCACGCGCTGGAAGGCGCCGCACATCGCGGACGCAGGCTATTACATAGCCGCTTTCCTCTGCTTCTGGACGATTATGTGATGCGAGAGTTCCTCACCAGCCTGGCTCTGGTGCTGTCGTCCTTCCTCGTCCTCAGCGTGGTCTTCAGCTTCTTCGAACTCATCGGCGATATCATTCGCAACCGCACTCCACTGGTCACCGTGGGCGGGTATCTGCTGAACCTTATTCCGTACATGATCTACAGCCTGACGCCACTCTGCGCCTTGATCGCCGTGCTGGTCACTGTAGGTGGTTTGAACCGATCGAGCGAACTCACCGCCATGAAGGCAAGCGGGATGAGTCTCTACCGAATCGTTGCTCCGATCTTTGTTCTCGCCGCGGTGCTTGCCGTGGGTCTCTTCGCCTTCGATGAGCTATACCTTCCACAGGCGAATCGACGGCAAGAAGCTCTGCGCAGCGAGATCAAAGGCAAGCCCGCGCAGACTTTTCTGCGCCCCGACCGCAAATGGATCAGCGGACAGGAAGCCAATGGCTCGCCTACGCGAATCTTCTACTACCAGTTCTTCGACTCCGATAAAGACGTCTTCGCCAACCTGACCGTCTTCGAGTTCCAGCCCGGTAGCTTCCTGTTGCAGCGTCGTATCTTCGCCACAAGTGCGCGATGGAATCCGCAGGTGCAGCAGTGGGAGATGGAAAACGGCTGGCAGCGCACCTTCAATCACGAGAGCATCGCGACCTACCAGCCCTTCGCCACCAGCACATTTCCGGAGATTCATGAGCTTCCGGCTTACTTCAAGAAAGAGAGCCGGCCATCGCAGGAGATGAGCTACGGCGATCTGAGCGCCTATATTCACGATCTGAAGCAGAGCGGTTTTGACACCATGCGGCTCCGTGTTCAGTTGAACCACAAGATCGCTTATCCGCTGATGACGCTGGTGATGGCCATCTTTGCCGTTCCCTTTGCCATGATGATGGGCAAACGGGGGTCGCTCACCGGATACGCTACCGCCATTGGCATGGCCATCGCGTATCAACTCATCGCCAGCGTCTTTGAGTCCATGGGGAATGTGAATGCCCTTCCGCCCATGCTGGCGGCGTGGAGCGTCGACCTCCTCTTCGCTCTGGGCGGGACCTATCTGCTGCTGCGAACTCCCACCTAACCGCAATACAATAGAGGTAGGAGTAATATTTTGCGCAATTTGGGTGTGATGTTCCTGATGACGACGTGCATCGCTTCCACGTCGCTGCACGGGCAGACGACGAGCACGACAACAACGACCAAGCCAGCAACAAGTAGAGCTGGTACCACAAAGACCGGAACCGCTGCCTCTCGTGCGCGCGCCCGGGCACACACTACGGCACCGGCGCCGCCGCCGGTAGAAGGTTTGGCTGCTGTGGGAGAGATGCCCGCTGTTACAGGTGTACCTCAGACGGCTTACGCCCTGAAGTACGTAGACATCACCATAGGTACTGGCGAACTCGCCGAGCCGCACAAGTTTTATACCGTTCACTACACCGGCTGGACGACAGACGGAAAGAAATTTGACTCCTCCCACGATCATCCTGGCGGCGAACCTTTTGTCTTCGCCGCAGGAGCGAAGCGCGTCATCACCGGCTGGGATACCGGATTTGAAGGGATGCATGTCGGAGGAAAGCGGCGTCTGCTGGTTCCCTACCAGCTTGCCTATGGCGAGTTGGGCCGTCCTCCCGTGATCCCGGCCAAGGCCGAGCTCGTCTTTGACATCGAATTTCTCGGCCAGTCCGATACTCCCCCGGAACAGAAGTAGGACTATCGATGCTTGACCGTCTCAAACCGCTGCGTCCTTACCTCAAGCGCTATCGTGCGTCGCTGGCATGGGGCGGTCTTTCCGTCGTGCTCTACAACTGTTCCAAGATCGTGATGCCATTGCTGATCGGCCGCGCGATCGACCATATCTCGCGGCATGTGGGCGAACGGGATGTCGTCCTCGACGCAGTTTGGCTTCTCGTGGTAGCCGTCGCCGCCGCCGTCTTCCTTTATCTGACACGGTGGATCATCATCGGCGCTTCGCGCGAGATCGAGTTCGATCTGCGCAACGACCTCTTCGCCAATCTCGAACGCCAGCCGCCCGCTTTTTACCACGAGCATCGTACGGGCGACATCATGGCCCGCACGACGAACGACCTGAACGCCGTTCGCCAGCTGCTTGGCCCCGCCATCATGTACTCCGCCAACACCGTGGTCTTCACGCTTGCGGCGTTGCCGTTCATGATCCGGATGAGCCCACGGCTCACCGTCTTTGCATTCCTTCCACTTCCCGCGGCATCGCTGCTCGTGCAGACGATGGGGCGGCGCATCCATCGGCGCTTCGAGCGTATCCAGGCCATGTTCTCCGACATCTCCGCGCAGGCGCAGGAAAACTTCTCCGGTGCACGTCTCGTCCGGGCCTTCGCGCAGGAAGAGGCGGAGGTCGCTCGGTTCGAGACAGCGAACCAGGAGTACATACGCCGCTCGCTTATGCTGGTGCGCCTGATGGCGATGCTCTGGCCTACGCTGGAGTTCGTCCTCGGCATATCACTCGTCGCGACTCTGTTCTTCGGCGGCCGCGAGGTCGTACAGCATCGCTTATCTGTAGGCCAGTTCACCGCCTACATGGTCTACATGGTGCAGCTCATCTGGCCGATGATTGCCCTGGGATGGGTGGTCAATCTCTTCCAGCGTGGGACAGCATCCGTCGAACGCATCGATCAGCTTCTGCGCCAGAAGCCAGTTATCTGGGACGAACCGGCAGTCCAAAATACAGTCCTTCCGGAGATGCGCGGCGACATCGAGTTCCGCGGCCTCACCTTCCGCTATGGCGCCGCCGAAATCCTGCGCGACATCGATCTGACGATTCCGGCAGGAACCAGCCTCGCGATCGTTGGACCTACCGGCTCCGGTAAATCCACGCTCGTGAATCTCATACCGCGCCTTCTGGATGCCGAAGCAGGGATGGTGTTGATCGATGGGCGGCCTATCCGCGAATGGTCGCTGCAACAGCTGCGCGAGGGCATCGGCTTCGTTCCTCAGGAGACGTTCCTCTTCTCCACCAGCATTCGCGACAATATCTCCTTCGGCGTGCGTGAAGCCACAACAGCCCAGGTACGCGAAGCAGCCGTCTCCGCGCACATCGCGACGGAGATCGAGGAGTTCCCTGCTGGCTTCGACACGCTGGTAGGCGAACGCGGCATCACTCTATCCGGCGGGCAGAAGCAGCGCACCTCCATCGCACGCGCGCTTTTGCGCAATCCGCGCATTCTGATTCTGGACGACGCCCTGGCCAGCGTGGATACCTACACGGAAGAGCGCATCCTTCTCGCCCTGAAGGAACAGATGAAAGGGCGCACCACGATCTTTATCTCGCACCGCGTCTCAACAGCGCAGAGTGCGGATCGCATTGCCGTTCTAGTAGACGGACGCATCGTAGAGACGGGAACGCACGAAGAGCTGCTGTCCGCGGGTGGATACTATCGTGGGCTGTATCAGAAGCAGCAACTGGAAGAAGAGATTGCCGTCGTCGCTTAGAGGCTCAGGCGATACGAGGTAGAGCCGGTTCGGTGTAGTCCGTCAACGGATAGCCAGCATCGCGCCAGCCTTCGAATCCGCCTTTCAGTGGACGCACACGATGAATTCCCAGCTTGTGGAGGCGCAGAGCCAGCGCTGCAGAAGTCTCCTCCGACGGGCAGGTGCAGTACAACACGATGTCGCGATCCCGGGGCAGAAGCTCAGCCTGTTTCTCAAGTTCCTTGGGTCCGATGCGATACGCACCCGGCAGGACGCGAGGGTCCGGCAGATAGTCCAGCGGATGGCGGAGGTCGACGATCACCGGCGGCTCACCACCGAGGTTCTCCGCCGTCTCGATCATGGACTTCAGTTCATCCGGCCCCAGGCGCAGTTCACGCACGGAGAGAAGGAACGACCTCTGTCGGTAGAGCCTGTACAAGACGATACTGAGCAGCAGAACAGCAAAGATGATGACGCCGTAGCGGCCAAGGGCATGAAAGAGCATCGTGCTGCGTTCCGCAAGACGTCCAAAGAAGCTGCCTCCGAAGACGAAGGCTCCGCCCCAGAGCGAAGATCCGATCAGATCCAACAGAAGAAAACGTGCATAGGGCATTCCCGCCTGCCCGGCAATCGGTGGCGCAAGAGCGGAGAGCCCAGGAATGAATTTAGCGAAGACCAGGGTGATCGCACCGCGACGCTCAAAGTAGCCTTCTGTTTTTTTCACGCAGGCGGAAGCTTCCAGCGAAAGTCGGCAGACCAACCGCACGACGCGTCCGCCGTAGCGCACACCGGCAAAATACCAGAGCGAGTCGGCGATGGCGCAGGCCGCCAGGACTGAAAGCATCACGGGAAACGCATGAATCTTGTGCGTAGCAGAAAGAGTTCCTGCCGTAAGTAGCATGGGGGCTGAAGGTATGGGAAGGCCGAGCTGCTCGATCAGCACCCAAAGAAACACGATGCCGTAGGCATAGTGGACGAAGAATTGGAGTGCGATTGGCATATCTCTGTAGATGATAACGATTCCGGATCGGGTGCGAAAATCTTTTACTAAGCAAAAAGCCCGGCTCCGCAAAAGCGGAGCCGGGCATCAGACGCCTAGTTACTTGATTGCGACGTCGGGATCTACCGAGAACCCGGGACGCAACAGGTGATCGTTGTTCTGGTTCGGCTCAAGATCAATCCGGACCGGAATGCGCTGAACTACCTTCACGTAGTTTCCAGTCGCATTCTCGGGAGGAAAGAGCGATAGGCGGGAACCAGTCGCACCACCGATCTGGGTGACGTGGCCCTCGTACTTACGACCACCAAGAGCGTCCACCTTGATCTCGACCTTCTGGCCCGGCTTCATCTTCTGGAGCTGGGTCTCCTTGAAGTTTGCCGTAATCCAGAGATTGTCGAGCGGGACGATCGTCAGCATGTTCTGTCCCATGCTGATGTTCTGCCCCACAGCGACGTTCTTCTTGTTTATGATGCCCGCGGTTGGGGCAGTGATATGGGTGTAGCCAAGGTTGAGGCGAGCCTGATCCACCTTTGCCTGGGCCTGCTGGATGTCAGCATTTGCGCCCTGTGCCTTCGCCTGCTGAACGGCGATCTGCTTTGGTCCGTTGACGTTCGCCTGAGAAGCCTGCGAGCGTGCCTGGGCCAACTTCGACTGCATCTGACGCACATTCTCCTGCTGCGCGATGACATTCGACTGTGCTTCAAGCAAAGCTGCCTGGGTTCCCGCCGCTGTGGCGACAGCCTGGTCAAACTGCTGCTTCGAGATCACGTCCTTCTCGACGAGGGGCGTGTAACGCTCCACGTCGAGCGCGGCCTTGGTGGCATTCGCTTGCGCCTGCGCAACCCGCGCCTGTGCTGCAGCCACCTGCTTCAGAGCCTGTGCTACGCCAGCCTGGGCGGAGGCAACATCGGATCCGGTTGTGGACGTTTGGGTCTGCGTCTGGGTCGCGGTGATCGGCACATTCGAACTCGCCTCTAGATAGCTCGCCTTCGCGTTTGCCAACTGCGCTTCTGCCTGCTCCAGAGCTACCTGATAATCGCGTGGATCGATCTCGGCAATTACTTCACCAGCCTTGACCTCCTGGTTATCTGTGACATTCACCTTGGTGACCTGGCCAGCGATACGTGCGGATACGGCGTAGAGATCTCCGTCCACCTGGGCGTCGTCCGTATTCTCCGTAAAGGTCGATCTCCAGTAGAAGAAGAGGGCGATCAGAACGAGCAGCAAAACCACGCCAAAGATGATGAACTTGCGGCGTGCCTTTTTCTCGGGCGTCTCAGGAGGTGGAGGCGCTGGGTTATTTCCGGCCTGTTTATCGTCGGTTGCCGGTTGTTGATTCTGCTGATCGGGCTCTGCCACGGTCATTTTCCTCCCAGATAAGTCTTGTAGCTGCTATCGGCGATGCCCAATGCACGCGCGAGAGAAAGCTTCGCGATGTTGTGCTGGTACAGCGCACTGATGTATTGGTCGTTTGCCTGCGAGGTCTGCGCCTGTGCCTGCGAGACAGCCAGATTGTCGGAGACGCCCGAGCGGAAGCGGTCCTGCGACTCCAGCAACGCCTCATTTGCAAGGTCGACATTCGACTTCGTCGCGTCAACGAGCTTCGCTGCGGCCTCGATATCGAGGATCGCGTCGCGGACGTCGGCGTTTACCTGCTGCGCCCGGTCGGATAGTCGCGACTTGGCCTGCTCCTGAGCGGCCTCGGCCACGAGAATATCGCCGCGCGTCTTTGCGATCTGAAGAATTGGAGCGCTTATCGCGCCGGTCGCCGTGTAGGTACTGTGCGAATGACCGGGGGTAGTTCCGAGATCTCCAAAGTCACCCGAGAAGTGCGCTTCAGGCAACTGCTGCGCCCAGGCGGCGGTTCTCTGTGCATTCGCTGACTTGACCTGCTCCCCAGATGCCTTCAGATCTTTACGAGCATCCAGGGCCTGGGCGTAAGCCGTAGCGGGGTCTACGTGATCCAGAGCCGCATATGGAACCAAATCCGTCGTACGAAACTCCTGGTCGAGCGGCAGACCGATCACGCGTGCCAGCGCCAGCTTGTCCTTCGACAGATTGTTCTGTGCTGAAATTAGCTGCTGTTGCTGATTCTGGTAATCCACCTGCGCGCGGAGCACATCGAGCTTCGGGCTGGTGCCCGCGCTGTGTGCCGCAGTCGCCTGATCCAGCGATACCTTGGAGCTGTTCAACTCGCCCTGAACTGCTTCGATACGAGAGAGGTCTGCAACGCAAAGAAGATAGGCGTTACCTACCGTCACGACTACGAGACTGCGTGCGTCTTCAGCGGTCAGCTTGGCCGCTTGAAAATTGTGTTTCGAAGCAATGTAACGCTCGATAGACGGTACGTTGACCAGGGACTGCGACAGGGATGCGCGAAAATCAAAGACCTGGAACGGCCCAACGATGGGATTGAAACCGGGAAAGTTCAGACCGTACGCTGCAAGATTGATCTGCTGCACTGTATAGCTGGCGGTTCCGGTCGCGGTAGGCAAAAGAGACTGGAGACTCTGCAAACGCTGACCGGCAGCCGTCTTCTCCGCCGTTCCTTGCAGAATAATGCCCAGATTCGTACGCAGACCGCGCGCCATAGCGTCATCGAGCGAAAGGTCGAGTATCGCTCCGGTGGACTTGCCTTCAATCAGCGAACCACGATAATCGCCCTGGCCAGCCTGCTGAGACGGAGTAGCCGAGGTCTGCGTATTTACAGTGGAGAGAGTCTGTTGGGCCGTCGCCACAGTCGCAGGTCCGGTCGCCTCATTGGAGGACGTTCCCTTCGATCCGCCCAGCTGGGCCACAGCCATGGATGTTCCAAAACATGCCAATCCCACCAGAGTCAGCCTTCGCGACCCAATGGCTTTTACTTTTCCCATAGTGTTCAATCGTAAATCCCGCCACCCTGTCGTTTGCTTATCAGATGCAGAGATGCTGTGTCCGCGATGCAGAATATTTCACAATCGTCTCATACGGATCTTCGGGTCCTTATCGGATTCAACCGTAGAATCAGAGAGATGAACGTCGTTAGGAAGGAAACCAAGTGAGTCAGAATATTAGAGTAGGGATCGCCGGTTTTGGTCTGGCAGGCAGAGTTTTTCATGCGCCGTTTGTCTCGGCAGTCCCGGGACTGGAACTTTCTGTGTTTTTACAACGATCGGGCGACACGGCGCTTGCCGCATACCCCTCGGCGCGCATCGTTCGTTCTCTCGAAGACCTTCTCAGCAGCGCCATCGACCTGGTCGTCGTGGGCACCCCGAATGGGACCCACTTTGAGTTTGCAAAGGCCGCTCTCCAGGCCGGCAAGCACGTGGTGGTGGATAAACCAGTCACAGCAACCAGTGCAGAAGCCGCCGAGTTGAATGCCCTGGCCCTATCTAAGGGACTTATCTTTGCTCCGTTTCACAATCGTCGATGGGATGGCGACTTCCTTACCTTGAAGAAGCTCATTGCCGGAGGCACTCTGGGCCGCATCTCCACCCTCGAGTCCCATTTTGATCGTTTTCGCCCCGTGCAGAGGGCAGGTACCTGGAAGGAAGAGGCTGGCGCCACCCACAGCCTTCTGATGGACCTTGGTCCCCATCTGATCGATCAGGCTCTCACTCTCTTCGGTAGACCCGACTCTGTATGGAGTTCCACGCGATCCGATCGCGACGTGACGGCTATCCAGGACGCCTTCGATATAGCTCTGCGATACACCGTCGAAGGGAAACCCCTGACGGTTTGGTTGCGCTCCACCATGCTGGCCGCGGACCCTTCGCCCCGATTCCTCGTCCACGGCACCAAGGGCAGCTTCAAAAAGATGGGCGTGGATCCGCAGGAGCCCGCGATCGTTGGCGGAGCGAGGGTCCCGGCCATGGAAGATAAGAGCTGGTTACAGGAAGCAGAGAGTGCGTGGGGAACCCTCACGCTCGCTCCTAATCCGGCGGAACCGGCAAAGCTCGAACGAACTCAGGTCACAACAGAACGTGGAGACTACCGGGACTTCTACGCCAACGTCCGCGACGCTGTCCTTGGAGTAGCCCCGCTGTCGGTCACGGGGCAGGACGCTGTACGCACGATGCGCATCATCGAGATGGTGCTCGAAAGCAGCCGCACAGGCGCAAGCCTGAAGCCAGAGGCTGCCACATGGTAAAGCCGGTCCAAGGGGAAATTAAGGTTGGCGTCGTTGGATACGGCCTTGCGGGCCGCGTCTTCCATACGCCCTTCGTTTCGGCAGTTCCGGGGCTTGTTTTGAGCGGAATCGTTCAGCGTTCCGGCGATTCAGCGGCACGGGCATGGCCCGATGCCAAGATGTATCGCAGCTTCGAGGATCTTCTCGCGAGCGACGTCGATCTCATCGTCATTGCAACACCCAATGCAACGCACGCGCCCATGGCGATGCAGGCTCTGCGACGCGGAAAGCACGTGGTCGTGGACAAGCCCATGGCCGGAACATGGAGCGACGCTCTGGCCATGGAGAACCTCGCGAAAGAGCTCGGCCTGCTCCTTGCGCCATTCCACTGCTCGCGCTGGCACGGGGATTTTGTAACGTTGCGGTCCCTGATCCAGGCTCGCACCCTTGGCCGCCTCGTTACCGTCGAAGCCAAGATGGATCGCTTCCGTCCCGTACTGCGCCAGGGCACATGGAAGGAAGAAGAGAGCGAAGAGAACGGGATTCTTCTGGACCTGGGGCCGCACATGGTCGATCAGATGATTGCCCTGCTGGGACGCCCCCTCTCGATCACCGCAGACGTACGCCGGGATCGCGCTGGGTCGAAGATCGCGGACGCCTTCGATATGGGTCTGGAGTTTGAACGCGAGGGCGCGCCAGTCCACGTACGTCTGCAGGCCACATTGATCGGTGCGGCCCCTGGACCGCGCTTCGTGGCGCACGGAACCCACGGGAGCTTTGTAAAGAACGGAGTCGACCAGCAGCAGAACTTAGTCGACAGCGGTATACGAGTTCCTAGACTCGATGAAGCGACCGAATGGTGGCATGAGGACGAGCAGTTCTGGGGAGAACTCACCACCGCTGCCGATCCTGCCATCCCCGCGGCGCTCGAGAAACGCCGTGTTCCCACGATTCCTAGTGACTATCGCGGCTATTACGCCAACATCCGCGATGTGCTGCATGGACAAGCGGAGCTGGCCGTCACGCCACGAGACGGCGCTCGCACGATTCGTCTGCTGGAACTCGCCATGCAGAGCAGCGCTACACGCACAACCGTCGCCGTGAGCGACACCGATTGGGAGAAGGAATAGATGGCTTCAGTACGCAAAGATCTGCCGAAGGGATTTCGCTGGGCAGCAGTCAAGGCAGGCATCAAAGCAAGTGGACGGCCCGATCTCGCCGTTGCCGTGGCAGATACCACAGCGACAGCCGCAGTCATGTTTACAAAAAATCAAGTGGTCGCCGCGCCGATCATCGTGGGCAGAGAGTCCATGACCGCGACCGGCGGCCGCGTGCGCGCCGTCGTGGTCAACGCTGGCAACGCAAACTGTGCCACGGGAAAAGCCGGCGTTGAAGCCGCCTACGCTACCTGCAGGAGCGCCGCAGAGATCTTCGAGTGTCCCCAGAACGAGGTCTTCCCTTCCTCGACTGGCATCATCGGCGTCCCTCTCCCCGTCGAAAAGCTTCTGGCAGGCCTGCCCATTGCCGCCGCAGGTCTGGGTGAGCGACCAGCGGACGCGGAGGCCTTTGCGAAGGCCATCATGACGACCGATACAAAGCTAAAGATCTCGCAGGGCTGCGTGGAAGACGGCGTCAACAGCGTCCACATCTTTGGGACCTGCAAGGGCGCAGGCATGATCGGTCCGCAGCTTGGGCCGCCACACGCTACCATGCTCGTCTATCTCTTCACTGACGTCGCCATCGGCGCGGAGGATCTGCGCTCTTTGCTGGAACCTGCGGTCGAGAACAGCTTCAACTCCATCTCCGTCGATGGCGACACCTCCACCAACGACACCGTGCTTCTTCTGGCAAGTGGAGCGAGCGGCGTGCATTGGGATGCCGCCAGCACCGCCGTTCGATCTTCTTTTACCAGGGAACTGCAGCGGGTCTGTGATGAACTGGCACACGCCGTCATCGACGATGGGGAAGGCGTCACGCACGTCGTTACCCTCGACGTCACCAGCGCTCGTTCGAACGCGGAGGCAAAGACGATTGCGAAGTCCATCGCTCACTCTCCCCTCTGCAAGACCGCTTGGTCAAGCGCAGATCCAAACTGGGGACGCCTTCTGGCTGCAGCGGGTTACAGTGGGGTGGAATTTGACCCGGAAACCGTCCGGATCACGATTGAAGGCCTTCCTGTCTTCGAAAACGGCGTGAGGGCAGAGGCTTTTGACGAAGCCGCGACGCATGCCGCCATGCGCGAGCGGGAATACACCATTTCCATCGATATGGGACAGGGCGATGGCAGTTGTCGCTTTCTGACCTGCGATTTGACCGTGGAGTATGTCCATATCAACGCGGACTATTCCACATAAAGCGGTCTTGCTTATGACCTGTGCTGGTCGCACTTATAATAAATTTCGAGTCTGTGTGCGCCGGCGGGTGAGCCGGCAGTCTGCCGCAGATGACAGGATTGCTTCACATGGCCACGAAGACCACCGTCCCGGGAATAAACGACAAGCAGGCTGAGATCGCCGAGTGGATTGAAGCATTCGACGAGATGATCGTGGCCGAAGGCCCCCAACAGGGGGAAGACCTGATGGAAGCACTGCGCGCACGGGCTCGCGAGGCCGGTCTTTCCGCGCAGAACGACGTCACCACGCCCTACAAGAACACCATCCCCAAGCACGATGAAGTCCCCTATCCCGGCGACCGTGACCTGGAGCGCCGCGTCGAGGCTCTTCTCCGTTGGAACGCGATGGCCATGGTCCACGGCCAGAATAAGAAGGACGCAGGGATTGGCGGTCATATTTCGACCTACTCTTCTCTGGCGACCCTGCTCGAGGTCGGCTTCAACCACTTCTTCCGCGCGAAGTACGGCGAGCAGCCCGGCGACTTCGTCTACTTCCAGGGTCATGCTTCTCCCGGCGTCTACGCCCGCGCCTTCCTCGAAGGCCGCCTCAGCGAGCAGCATCTCGCAAACTTCCGCCACGAGCTTCGCGACACCCCGGGCCTCTCCTCCTACCCGCATCCCTGGCTGATGCCCGACTTCTGGCGCTTCCCCACCGTCTCCATGGGCATTGGGCCTCTGAACGCGATCTACCAGGCACGCTTCATGCGCTACCTGGAGAATCGCAGCATCATTGAGAAGACAGACCGCAAGGTATGGGCCTTCGTCGGCGACGGTGAGACGGATGAGGTCGACACGCTCGGCGCGATCGGCCTGGCCACACGGGAGAAGCTGGACAACCTGATCTTCGTGGTCAACTGCAACCTGCAGCGCCTCGACGGTCCTGTCCGCGGCAATAAGCGCATTATCGACGAGCTTGAGGGCGTCTTCCGCGGCGCGGGTTGGAACGTCATCAAGGTGATCTGGGGTTCGGACTGGGATGCTCTCTTCGAGCGCGACCACACTGGCCTTTTGCTCAAGCGCATGGAAGAGTGCGTCGACGGCGACTTCCAGGCGTACAAGGCCAAGGGCGGCGCCTATCTCCGGCAGCACTTCTTCGGCAAGTACCCCGAACTGCTCACGCTGGTGGAAGACAAGACCGACGAAGAGCTTGGACGCCTGCATCGCGGCGGTCACGACTCGCTAAAGATCTATAACGCCTACAAGCGCGCTACCGAACACAAGGGCGGTCCCACGGTCATCCTGGCCAAGACCGTCAAGGGCTATGGCTTCGGAAGCACCGAAGGCCGCAATGCCGCACACAACGAGAAGAAGCTCACCGATGAGGGCGTGACCGCGTTCGTCAAGCGCTTCGATATCCCCGTTCCCGAAGAACAAGCCAAGGATGGCAAGCCCTGGAAGCCTGCGGACGATGCTCCCGAAATCCAGTACCTGCAGGCCCGCCGCTCCGAACTCGGCGGATACATCCCCAAGCGCGAGACCAAGCCCTTCGAGTTCAAGGTGCCTTCCCTTGATCTCTTCAAGGAGTATCTCGGTGGCTCCAAGGGCCGCTCCGTCTCCACCACCATGGGCTTCGTCAATATGCTGAAGGTCCTGCTCAAGGATCCGGCGATCGGCAAGCTCATCGTCCCTATCGTGCCCGATGAGGGTCGGACCTTCGGCCTTGAGTCGGTCATCAAGCAGGTCGGTATCTACGCCGTCGAAGGACAGAAGTACACTCCGCATGACAGCGACATGCTGCTCAGCTACCGCGAAGAAAAAGACGGACAGATCCTCGAAGAAGGCATCACCGAAGCAGGCTCCATGGCCAGCTTCACCGCAGCGGGCACGGCCTACGCAAATTACAACGTGCCCACGATTCCCTTCTACATGTACTACTCTATGTTCGGCTTCCAGCGCATCGGAGATATGGTGTGGGCCTTCGCGGACTCTCGCGGCAAGGGCTTCCTCATGGGCGGCACCGCTGGCCGGACCACCATGCTTGGAGAAGGTCTCCAACACCAGGACGGTCACTCGCACGTGCTCTCCTCCACCGTGCCTACCTGCCTTACCTATGACCCCGCCTTCCTCTTTGAGATGGCCGTCATTCTGCAGGACGGTCTTCGCCGGATGTACGGAGAAAACGAGCAGGTCTTCTACTACATCACCATGTACAACGAGGACTATCCGCAACCGGAGATGCCCGCCGGTCTGGACACCAATGGCATCCTGCGTGGTCTCTATCGCTACAAGTCCGCACTGAAGGGCTCCGGCACCGTGCAACTCTTCGGTTCGGGTCCGATCCTCAACGAGGTGCTTAAGGCGCAGACCATCCTCTCCGAGAAGTATTCCATCGAGGCCGACGTCTGGAGTGTTCCCTCCTATATCGAGCTGCGCCGAAACTGTCTCGAAACTGAGCGCTGGAACCGTCTTCACCCTGGACAGGCAGAGAAAAAGTCCTTCCTTGTCGAAACGCTCGGGAACGCGCAGGGTCCGATCATCGCAGCCAGCGACTACATGAAGGTGATGCCGGACTCTCTCGCCCCCTGGCTTGGTGGCCGCTTGGTCGCGCTCGGAACCGACGGCTTCGGACGCTCCGACAATCGCGAGAACCTGCGCCGCCACTTCGAGGTAGATGCTAACGCCATCGTCGCCGCAACGCTCTCGCGTCTCGTCCGCGAAGGCAAGGTGAAAGCCAAGGTCGCAGAGAAGGCCTTTGCCGATCTCGGCATCCAGACAGAGCTTGGCGATCCAGCAAAACGGTAAGTGTGCAGTACCGGGCGCTGACGGCACTGCCGTCAGCGCCCTTTGTTTGAAATCTTGAGGGGTAATGTGTCGTGGCCGAAAAGGTATTCAAACCGCTGATCAGTAACGCCAAGCTATGGCAGATCTACGAGTCCATGCTGCGCGCTCGCCTCTTTGAAGAGCGCTTCGCCGCGCAGAGCCGCATGCCGTTTCGCTTACGGCGTGAAGAAGCCATGCTCGCCGCGTTGCTCGACGGCTTGGGAAAGCGCGATGTCCTTATCGCACGGAAAGAGAACCTGGGCGCTGCACTTCTGCGCGGACAGTCCATTGACTCCGTGCTTGGGCAAGCTCTCTCCGACGACCGCACAGCGACGCGCCCGATCTTCGCTCCGGCTACCGAATCCAACATCTTTACCGGCTCCGTGGCCGAGATGGCCACGTTTGCTGCAGGCGTAGCGATGGGCCTCCAGATCCAGAAGGCATCCCGCTCCCCGCGCAGTGTCACGCTGGCTTTGCTTGGCGAGGTCAAAGACGGTTTGAAGCTCGGAGCTGCACTCCGCGTTGCGGCTCAATCCAGCCTTCCTCTGATCCTCGTCTGCCGCACCAACAACGCGCAGAAACTGGCGCTCGATAGCCAGGAGCTCCACGACGTTCCGCACATGCCCGTCGATGGCCAGGATGCCGTAGCGATGTGTCGCGTTGCGCAGGAGGCCCTGGGACGCACCCGCGCGGGCATCGGCAGCGTACTTATAGAATGCCGCTTCTTCTCAGATCAACAAGATCCGCTTGAAGCGATGAAGGATCGGCTTCAAGCTAAAGAAATCTTCAACCAGCGACGCCACGATCTTTTCACGGAACGCTTTTCCGCCACACTGGAAGACAGCTTCGGCACATTTAGGTCGAAGCGAAAAATCCTTCGATAAAACGTTAGACTGGAGAGCGTCCCGGCAGGCAGTTGCAGAAGGTCGGAGCGAGGTGAGTGTTGCGGAAGTTCCTGTTGCCGGCTGCGTTTCTATTTCTGTCCTCTTCCGCCTTCTGCGCAACGGAAGAGGTACGTCCCGAAGCAATCGCCGTCGGCTCCTCCGCATCACCATCGGTTGATTCTCCAGGAGCGGTACAGGCTTCGGGATCGGCGCATCCCATACCGCAACAGAGTGAGGTCATCGGCTCGCGCGATGCCTATGGCGAGATCACCTACGCAGATGGAAATCTCGGCTCCACCTATATTCCGGTCGACAGCTGGATCTATCCTGCGCTGCTTCGTCTGCACGCGATGGGATACCTGGATACCGCCTTTATCAACATGCGTCCGTGGACTCGACGGAGCGTCCTGCACATGCTGCAGCGCAGCGAGATCGATATCAACGGCGACGGCAACGAACAGGCCATGGATATTCTTGCCACCACACTGCGTGCTTTGCAAGGGGAGATCCCCACCAAAGGCACACCGCGCGGTAGCGTTTATGGCATAGAGAGCGGCTACGCGCGCGCCATGGTCAACAGTGGCACCGTTCTGCGCGACAGTTATCACGTCGGCCAAAGCTACATCAATGACTATGGTCGTCCCTACGGTGAAGGGTTCAACACCTACAACGGTGTTTCAACGCTGGCCGAATTAGGTCGCTTCTCCCTTCACGTCCGCGGAGAATATCAGCACGCCGCCTCTGCCGGAGGGTATACGCTGGCACAGAATCAAGCCCTGGTGGCGCCTGATTTCTACACCTACAATGACCAGTTGCTGACGGTTCCGGGACTTCACGTCAACACGCGTGACTACTTCCGCCTCATTGACGCTTCGTTGTCCTTTCATATCCTTGGCCATGAGATCTCCGGCGGTAAGACGGACAACTGGCTCAGCCCGGCGCGTGGCGGATCCATGGCGCTGTCGAACAATGCAGAGAGCATGTATGCCCTCCGCATCAATCGGATAGAACCTCTCCACGTTCCGCTGCTCTCGCGCCTGATCGGTCCACTTCGCTACGACTTTTCTGTCGGAAGCCTCAAAGGTCACCAGTTCCCCAACAGCCCGTGGATGCATACGGAGAAGTTCTCGTTCGCGCCCACCAGTAACTTTCAATTCGGTTTCTCGCGCAGCGTCATCTGGGGCGGAAAAGGACACGAACCCGTCACCCTTCATACCTTCCTGCGGAGCTTCTTCCACTTCGACGATGTAACACCCGAGCAAAAGGGGAGCCCGGAAGACCCTGGCGCTCGGTATAGCTTCTTCGACTTCTCCTGGCGACTTCCCTTCCTGACCCATTGGGCAACGCTCTACGCGGATACGATGGCGCATGACGATGTAACGCCGCCCAGCGCACCACGCCGCGCCGCCTACCGCACCGGAATCTATCTCTCGCATCTGCCCAAGCTCCCGAAGATGGACCTTCGCGTGGAGGCGGTTTCGACCGATCCGAATACCTTGCGCAGCGTTCAAGGCCGCTTCAACTACTTCGAGATCATTCAACTCGAAGGCTATACGAATAAAGGCTTCATCATGGGCGATTGGATCGGCCGCGAGGCCAAGGGAGGTCAGCTATGGCTGACGTACCATCTCTCACCGAACGAATCAATCGAGTTCGAGTATCGGAATAAGAAGATCCCCAAGGACTTTGTTCCACTTGGAACGACGCAGAACACCTTTACGGTCACGGCCATTAAGCGTTTCTATCGAGACCTGGAAGTCAATGCCGCAGTCTCTTATGAGCCTTGGAAGGCGCCCTTCGTGGCAGACGGAAAACAAAATCTCACCACTGGAAATATCCAGGTGAAATGGTATCCCCGCCTGCACACAGGCACACAGCTTCCTTGAGCGTTTAGACCTGCTGGAAGTATGGAATGGTCAGGCCCAGACCCTCACGGAGGGCGACCTTTGGCTTCCATCCAAAGAGGCGGCCAGCCTTGGAGATATCGGGCTGACGCTGCTTGGGATCGTCCTCCGGAAGAGGCGCAAAACCGATCTTCGAGCTGGAACCCGTGAGCTCCTTCACAATCTCAGCGGCGGACAGGATCGTAAACTCGTCGGGGTTGCCGATGTTAACCGGAGTCGCCTCTGCACTCTCAGCCAGCGCAAGAATACCCGCGATCAGATCGGAGACGTAACAGAAAGAGCGCGTCTGCGAACCATCCCCGTAGATCGTCAGATCTTCGCCCGCCAAAGCCTGCATGATCAGGTTTGAGATCACGCGGCCATCCTTCGGATCCAGTCTCGGCCCGTATGTATTGAAGATGCGCACGAGATGCGTGTTCACGCTGTGGTAGCGGTGGTACGCCATGACCATGGCTTCTGAAAAGCGCTTGGCCTCGTCGTACACCGAACGAGGTCCAATCGGGTTCACGTTGCCCCAATACTCTTCGGTCTGCGGATGCTCCTTCGGATCACCGTAGCACTCCGAAGTGGAAGCGTGGAGGTAACCAGCCTGGTAGCGACGGGCAATCTGAAGCGTCTGCTCCGTTCCCACCGATCCCACGCGAAGCGTCTCCACTCCCAGTTTCATATATCCAGGAGGGCTCGCAGGAGATGCCATATTAAAGACGAAATCTACCGCGCCATAGTCGAATGGTTCACAGATATCGTGCTCTTCAAAAGAAAACATCGACTCCTTCGAGAGGTGGGCTATGTTCTTTAGCCTACCCGTCGAAAGATTGTCTACTGCGATAACACGCGATCCGCGCTGCAGAAGAGCGTCGCATAAATGAGATCCCAGAAAACCGGCTCCGCCGGTTACAAGTACAGTCTTCCAATGCATTCTCTGCGCCCCTGGAGATTCGTTCTTTCAATCGTTCAGCTTCTTAGACCGTTTGCAGTTTCTGCGCGGGGGCCTTCGCAGAACGTACAGGACGAGCAACAGAGCGTCCCACACTGAAGTAAGAGAATCCGTGCTTTGTCACGTGCGAAGGCTTATAAAGATTGCGGCCGTCAATCAGAATGGGGAACTGCAGAAGCAATCTCATCCGATCCAGGTCCAGATCTCCAAACTCCTTCCAATCCGTGAGAATGAGCAGGGCATCTGCGCCTTCGGCAGCATCGTAAGCATCCGCTGCATAACGCAACTTGTCCGACTCAGGAAGAATTTCCTTCGTGCGATCGATTCCAGCCGGGTCGTAGGCTGCAACGCTGCAACCCTCGGCGAGAAACAGACGAATCAGATCAACCGCTGGAGACTCGCGAATGTCATCTGTGTCTCCCTTGAACGACAGACCAAGGACGGCGAGTTTCTTTCCGCGCAGCGTCCAAAGTGCAGAGCGGACCTTTTCAAAGAAGCGCTTCTGCTGTCCGCGATTGATCTTCTCCACTTCACTCAGCAGACCGAAGTCCAGGCCGAACTGCTCCGCGACAGAGCGGAAGGCGGCGACGTCCTTGGGGAAGCAGGATCCGCCGTATCCGATTCCCGGGCTGAGGAACCTGTTGCCGATACGCTCGTCCAGACCCATCCCCTGCGCCACCTGGACAACGTCTGCTTCGGCTGCTTCGCAGAGATTCGCAACCGCATTGATAAACGAAATCTTCAGCGCCAGAAACGCATTGGAGGCATGCTTGATGATCTCTGCGCTCTTCGTGGAAGTGTGAAGCAGCGGGGGAAGATTCTCCGTATTGAAGCGGCCCGGAAGAGCGTCTGCGCGCTTGTAGTAATCACCACTGGTAAGCGGTGCATAGATTGCGTCGAGAAGTTCGGCGGCCCGCTCATGGTCAGATCCGACAACGATACGATCGGGATGAAGGAAGTCTGAGATCGCCGTTCCCTCACGCAGAAATTCCGGGTTAGACACTACATCGAACGCATCGTGCTCAACGCCATGGCGCTCCATGGTGCGTCGGATCCACTCGTTCGTATACACGGGGACCGTGCTCTTCTCCACCAGTACCTTGTAGCCATTGATCGACCGCGCAACCTCGGAGGCGACCGCCTCGATGTACGAGAGATCCGCATGGCCCGTATCGCTCTGCGGTGTACCGACCGCGATGAAGATCACTTCGCTGGCCTGCACTGCTGCGGCGAGATCCGTGGTGAAGCTGATGGTTTGACCATTGTGCTTCTTCAGCAGTTCGGGAAGATGTTCTTCGTGAATAATGGAGATGCCGTTGCTCAGAGCTTCTGTCTTACGAGAGTCGTTATCGATGCAGATAACTTCGTGTCCGATCTCTGCAAAACAAACCGCGGCTACGAGACCTACGTAACCCGAGCCAACCACTGCAATCTTTACGCTACGCGCCATGTATCCACTTCCTCCTCGGGACTAGCGAACAATGTCCGCGAATATGATTGTAGCCGAAGCAAAAGTCACAGATTGCGACAATGATCGCTCACAACCCACATTCACATGCTAGTAAAATTTTGTGCGCTCACTTACACCGAAAGCTTACGGCAAGCCGATGAACCGACTTAGCTTTCGCTTCTGTGTAAAACAATGGCGGACTTACGTCATTGCCCCCGTCTTTACCGGTAATGGGAAAAAGATTCCCACCGCTAAGGTGGCGCAGTGACGAAGGTTTTTTTCTTTATCGCAACCCTCGTGATGCTTTGTGCCAGTATCTTGCTGGCGCTCCTATTGGAGCGTCTGGATACCGCGCTGTCCAGCATCGCAGAAGTCGCGCGCAGGACGCAACTAACTTCGATCCGCATTATTCCGGTGATACAACCGAGAACTCCGGATCGACATCTCAGCGCACTGCGTGAATCTTTGTCTTTACCTTGCGCAAAATTCTTCCATTCCTTTGCCAAAGATCTTTTTCACGCAACGTTGTCAGCAAAAATTCTTCAGATCACGAGCGCTGTGCCATCTGCAGGTAAGACGACGATCGCCTGCAATGTTGCGCGCGCACTTGCTGAGGACGGCCACCGGGTTCTTTTGATCGATGCAGACCTGCGGCTTCCCGACGTGCATCGCTTTTTTGGCCTGCGAAACGAACTTGGTCTTTCGACTGTTCTCGAAGAAAGAAGCACTCTCGGGGAAGTTCTGCAACAGACTCCGGAGTTGGCTCTTCTCGATATCCTCACGTCCGGCCCTGTTCCACCCTTCCCTTCCGTGCTTCTCGACTCGGATGCCATGCATGCCCTGCTCGGGCGATGTCTTGAGATCTATAGCCATATCCTTCTCGACTCCCCGCCGGTTCTCTCCGCAGCAGAGGGAGTTACCCTTGCCGCGCAGGCAGAGGCTGTTCTTCTCGTTGTCCGGCACGGCAACTCCGCGCTCGATGTCCTTCGAGCAAGAGACCTTCTCGTTTATTCCGGGATTCCCATCGCGGGCTTCGTTTTCAACGCGGCTCCGACCCGCAGAGCAAAGATCACTCTTGAGTAACCCTATGCGGAGAGTTCATCCTCGGGTATCGCCTCCGCGCGAGATATCCTATCCCGGCGGATGACAGAACGCAGAGCGCTGCGCAAATGTGTTCTTGGTCAAACGTGGCATTGCAGAGGAGATTGCAGTTTGCTTACACAGAAGACTTCCGGAACTACCGGGCCAGGGACGGAAGCATGAAAATTCTTCACATCATCGCGACACTGGATCCAGCGGCGGGCGGCCCTATTCAATCCGTCCGCACCATGATGAGCTATGCCTCCATCGGCTACATCGGAGAGGTGGTCACCTTCGACGATCCGAACGCGCCCTTCCTCAAAGATCTGAAGTTCCCAGTGCACCCCCTTGGCGCGAAGGGAGCAAATTATGGGTACACTCCGAAGCTCATTCCCTGGCTCAAGGCCAATCAGCACCGCTTCGATGGGATCGTCGTCAACGGCCTGTGGCAGTTCTGCGGGCTAGGTGCACGGCTGGCTGTCAAAGGGAAAAAGCCTTACCTTGTCTTCAGCCATGGCATGCTCGATCCCTACTTCAAAAAGGCCTTCCCTCTCAAGCATTTCAAGAAGGCTGTTTACTGGTATCTCGCAGAGTATTGGGTGCTCAAAGGCGCATACCGCGTCCTCTTCACGACCGCGCAGGAGGAGAAGCTGGCCCGCCAAAGTTTTGCCCTGAACGATTGGACTTCGCAGGTCGTTCCCTACGGTTCAGGTGGACCTCCCTGCACGGCAGAGGATTGCCTCCCCAGTTTCTTTGAGCAGATGCCTGCCATGCGCGGTAAGCGCTTCCTGGTCTATCTCGGTCGCATCCACCGGAAAAAAGGTGTCGACCTCCTCGTGGAAGCCTTCGCAAAAAAAGCACACCTCGATCCCGCCTTGGAACTCGTCATCGGTGGACCCGACCAACAGGGATGGGCGGCGGAGCTGCAGAAGATCGCCGAAGCGGCGGGCGTCTCCCATCGCATCCACTGGCCGGGCATGCTGGAAGGCCGCTCCAAGTGGGGGGCGCTCTATGCAGCCGAGGCGTTCATCCTTCCATCCCACCAGGAAAACTTCGGTATCGCTGTGGCCGAAGCGCTCTCCTGCAACCTTCCCGTCCTGGTCTCGGATCAGGTCAATATCGCGCCTGAAGTCGTTGCTGACCGAGTCGGTTTGATGGAACCGGATACGCTTCAGGGTACTGAGAATCTCATCGAGCGCTGGATCAACACCCCGCCGGAAGAGCGCGAAGCGATGCTCGAGCGAGCACCGCAGACATTTCACACACGATACGATATGCAGGAAACCGCCCGGACCGTCATAGCCCTGTTTGAACAGGCGCTTCAACGCTAGACCAACACTCCACCCAAGGCACGGTTCCATGGCGAAGACTCCGCAATATCACGCTGCAGACCATATCGACGCGGCATCCGACGCTGACCCCTATCTCCGTCCAGCGTTCACACTGAAGAACCGCATCGGTCGTGTCCTGTGGGCTGTGTGCTGGCTTCTGCTCTACAGGCCCTCTCCTCGGCCGCTGCATGCCTGGCGGAGTCTGCTGCTCCGGATCTTCGGAGCCACAATGGGACCCAACTGCCATTTCTATCCAGGCTCACGCATCTGGGCGCCCTGGAATCTCGTCTGTGCCGATCAGGTCACGGCGGCCAATGGCGCCGAGATCTATAACCCTGTACCTATGCACTTCGGGTCACATGCCATCGTCTCCCAGGATGCGTATCTCTGTGGCGCAACGCATGATTATGACGACCCGGCATTTCCGCTGATCGCCTTCTCCATGACCGTCGGTGCCTATGCCTGGATCTGCGCTCGCGCCTCCGTCGGCCCAGGTGTCCAGGTGGGGGAAGGCGCCGTGCTCGGCCTCGGAGCCATTGCCACGCGCAACCTCGAGCCATGGACGATCTATGGCGGATCTCCCGCCGTTCGCATCAAGCAGCGCGTCCAGACCCATTCCAGTGTCCCAGAGGCGTAAGGATCTGACCGTCGGAAGCAGACTAAGGCCCTTTTTGTTAGGGGCACGAAAATCGCGCCGGAGCTGAGGGGCTTCCGGCGCGAAGTCCTAATCCCTGAAACTTTAGCTGCGAAGCTTGGCGAGCAGATCGGTTGGATGCACCGGCTTGGCCAGGATCTCGAACTCATGGCCCTGTGCGCGCGCTTTCTCCAGAAGGTCGGCGGTCGCAGCCTGTCCGGAAAAGAGTAGGATCTTGCACTTCGGGAGACGGTTGCGGATCTCGATGGCGGCTTCAATCCCCGTCATACCCGTCATGATGACGTCCGAGATGAGCATATTGGGCTGAAACGAATCAACCGTTTCAATCGCACTCTCGCCGGAGTACACGGCGCGCGCATCAAAACCGGCCTGGTTCAAAATGATCGCGAGTGTATTGGCAATGACCTGTTCGTCATCTGCGACCAGGACTCGCGGTTTGGAGGAATTCGTTTCGATATCTGGCATATTTCTTTGACCCACTCCAACTATATATGACAAAGCAGTTTACAGTCTCCGGACAACGGGTCTCTACGGACCCTTCGTGAGATGATACGCTGGGCGCAGCTCTATCGTAACCGGGCCCACTTCTGTCGTCGCCTCTGTCTCATCAGGCATTCACAACACCATAAAGAAACCTCGACCTATGAAGCCAGCGATCATTCGAGCCGAGCGCGTGGAAAAGTACTACGCGCAACCCAGCGAGAACCGAATTCAGGTAATTTCGCCTACCGATCTGTCCATTGCAGAAGGCGAAATCGTCGCGCTCCTCGGTCCCTCCGGATCGGGAAAATCTACGCTCCTGCGTATGCTCACTGGACTCTCGGTTCCCTCTGGCGGAAAGGTCTTCTGGCACGAGAAACCCATCGCCGAGACGGAGATCAACGTCTCGATTGTCTTTCAGAACTTTGCTCTCTTCCCGTGGCTCACTGTTCTTGAGAACGTGGAAGCTCCTCTGAAGGCACGCGGCCTTGATCCGATCGAACGCCGCCGCCGCTCCAAGCACATGCTGGACGCTGTGGGTCTGGATGGATTCCAGGCCGCCTACCCGAAGGAGCTCTCCGGTGGCATGCGGCAGCGTGTCGGCTTTGCGCGCGCCCTTGTCGTAGAGCCGGAAGTGCTCTTCATGGATGAGCCCTTCTCTGCCCTCGACGTGCTCACCGCAGAGAACCTGCGTTCGGAACTCCTCGAGCTGTGGCACAAGAAGACGATCCCCACGAAATCCATCTTCATCGTGACGCACAACATCGAAGAGGCCGTCCAGCTCGCGGATCGTATCATCGTCCTTGGCCGCAACCCTGGCCACGTCCGCACAGACTTCCGCGTCAACCTGCTCCACCCGCGCGATCGCAAGGCCCACGCCTTTCTGGACCTCGTTGACTACATCTATAAGGTGCTCACGCAGCCTGAGACGCAGCCGCCCGCTCTTCCTCGAACGGCCGACGGTAAACGCGTGCGCGATCAGCGCCTGATGAGCTACCAGATGCTGCCGCACGCACGTCCCGGCGGGATCGCAGGCCTCCTGGAACTTCTGCTTGACCACAACGGGAAGGACGATATCTACCGTCTCGCAGACGATCTGGCCTTCGAGATCGACGATCTGCTTCCCATCGTGGACGCCGCCTCCCTCCTCGGCTTCGTCACAGTGAACGAAGGAGATGCCGCCCTCACGCCCATCGGCGTCGAGTACGCCAACGCCGAGATCCTTCGCCAGAAAGACATCTTCCGCGAAGTCGCCGTTGAAAACGTTCTTCTGCTTCGCCAGATCGTTCGCGCCATCGACGCCAAGAGCGATCACACCGTTCCGGAGGAGTTCTTCCACGACATGCTCGATGAGCAGTTCAGCGAAGAGGAGACACAGCGACAGCTTGAGACCGCGATCAACTGGGGACGTTTCGCGGAACTATTCGACTTCGACGCCTCCCGCCGCCGCTTTACTCAGCCCGAAGCCGTGCAAACACCGCCGGACGAAGATGAGGTCGTTGCATGATTCAGCTGCCAGGAAACTTCAGCTACGTGCGCACGCGCGAGACACTCGCACGCGCGCATGTTCTGCGACGCACCTGGCCCGTCATGCTGGATCTGCTCGTCGCTGCGATCGGTCTCGCCTGCTTCTACGGAGTCGTCCGCATCGCCACCATGTGGATGGCCCACGCCCAGCCAGACGTCATCATCTCCATGGCTCCAAGCGCTCTTCCCCGCTATGCCTTCTATTCCATGGTGCGGATGGCGCTCGCCTACTTCCTTTCGCTCGCATTCGCTATCGGATACGGCTACGTCGCTGCATACAGCCGCCGCCTGGAAGCCCTCATGATCGCGGGCCTCGACATCCTGCAGTCGATTCCCGTTCTGAGCTTTCTTCCTGGCGTGATGCTGGCCATGGTGGCGCTTTTTCCCTCGCGCCAGATAGGCGTCGAACTCGGCGCAATCATTCTTATCTTCACAGGGCAGGCGTGGAATATCGCGTTTAGCTTCTACGCCTCGTTGAAGAGCATCCCCAAAGAGCTTGACGAAGCCGCAACACTCTATGGCTTCTCGCGCTGGCAGCGGCTGTGGCAGCTCGAGCTTCCCTACTCCGCCATAGGTCTGATCTGGAACTCCATGGTCTCCGTCGCCGGTGGATGGTTCTTCCTGATGGCCTGCGAGATGTTTGTCCTTGGCCCGCGGGATTTCCGTCTGCCTGGGCTGGGCAGTTACTTGCAGACGGCCGCAGGGCGCGGCAACTTTCCCGCCATGCTCTGGGGTATCGCCACGATGATCGGCATCGTTGTCCTCACCGATCAACTTGTGTGGCGACCTCTGATTGCGTGGAGCGATCGCTTCAAATTCGAGCAGGTCGAGAGCAAGGTCCCCGTGCGCTCTCCTCTTCTTCACGCCCTGCAGCACTCTACGGCAATCCGCTCTTTCAATAAGAAAGTTGTCCGTCCGCTGAACGAGAGAATCTACCGCCACTTCGCCGCTGACCGAACCACGCACATCGAATACGATGCCGTGAAGCGAGGCGCACCCTCTCGCGTCCTTCGAGCTATCGTCTTCTTGGCACTCCTTTGCGGCGTCGGCTACAGCGCCATGCATGCGATCAATCTACTCCGCTCTGTCCAGTTGCAGCAGTTTCTGACGATCTTGCGTGGTGCGGGAGCTACCTTCCTTCGCGTCAACGTCGCGCTCATTTTGGCCTCCCTTTGGACCATTCCTGTTGGCGTCGCCATCGGCTTCAATCCCCGTCTCGCGCGCATCGCGCAACCCATCGCGCAGATTGCGGCCTCTGTTCCGGCGACTGCGCTCTTTCCCATCCTCCTTCTCGCGCTCGTGCGCTTTCGCGGAGGCATGGGACTTGCCGCCATCCTTCTGATGCTGCTCGGAACGCAGTGGTACATTCTTTTCAATGTGATCGCAGGCGCAATGGCCATCCCCACGGACCTTCTGGAAGTCGCCACACTCTTCCGCTTCAGCCGCATTCAAAAATGGAAGACCGTCATCCTCCCCGGGATCTTCCCCTACCTGATCACCGGCCTCTTGACTGCGTCGGGCGGCGCTTGGAATGCCAGCATCGTGGCAGAGTATTTCCGCCTGCACGATCAGACGTTGAAGACCTTTGGTCTTGGAGAGCAGATCTCCTCTGCCACCGACAGCGGACAGTTCCAGCTGCTTCTGCTCGCCACCATAGTCATGGCCCTCATGGTCGTCACCATGAATCGCCTCATATGGCGGCCGCTTTTTCGTCTCTCAGAGACCAAATACAAACTCGGCGCCTGATTCCTATGGCTTCGGCCTGCGAAACGCGTACACCACAGCCAGCACTGGCGGAGCGATCAGTGCGCCCCACGGCGGCAACAAAATTCCACCTACGATCGGTCCCAACAACGCAGCCCACCACGGCACACGCGTCGTCCGCTTCAAAAGCATGGGTTGAATGACCAGGCCGTCCAGGATCACGATGAACGCGTAGAGCCCGAGCACCCACCAGAGCTTGTCAAAGTCAGTGTCACTCGAAGCAAAAGCGGCAGAGATGGCCGGGCCGCATACCGAAAGCGAAGTCCCGATCCCCGGAACGAACTGGCAAAATGCCGCGATCATCGCCCACATCGGCGCCAACGGCACGTGGATCAGCAACAACCCTACCAACCAGATGGATCCAACGATGAGCGCATCCAAGGTTGTCGCCCTCCACCATCCCAGCAGCGCAGCGCCTGCCCGCCGTGCAGGATGCACCTCTCCCCCGGATCCGATCAGATTGTCCCCCTGCATCTTTACCTCCAATGAAACGCTTGCCACTTGAGATGCATCAGACGTCAAAGAGCGACACCTCCAAAGGATACAAAGACCATGGCAGTGATGATGCAGGCGTTTTACTGGGACGCGCCCCAGAAAGAAAACAAGCGTGGCGAGTGGTGGAACCACCTCAACTCCAAAATCCCGGAACTCTCAGCCGCAGGCATCGACACCATGTGGCTTCCCCCGATCTCCAAGGCCGCCAGCCCGGACTCTCCCGGCTATGATCCCTATGACTACTTTGATCTCGGCGACTACGACCAGAAGGGTGCTGTCAAAACACTTTACGGCAACTCCGCGGAACTAAAGCAGCTTCTTGCTTCCATGCGAGAGAAGCATATCGGCGCCATTGCCGACATGGTCATCAATCACAACTCCGGCGCGGACGAAGAGGAGGTCAATCCTCTCGACGGACAGAAGCGCTGGACCAAGTTCAATCCCAAGAGTGGCCGCTTTCCTCGCGATTGGAACTGCTTTCACCCATCGCGTTACGAAGAGGCCATCATCGAAGGCGAAGAGTTCGCCGGCTTCCCACATCTCTGCCACCGCAATCCCAACGTGTACAAACACATGTTTGATTACGCTCGCATGATTATCGAAGAGCTCGGTTTCGACGGCTTTCGCTTCGATTTCGTAAAGGGCTTTGGCGCATGGATGATCGGCATTTTGGCCAAGTATAAGTACGAGCGCAACGGAGAAGAGATCCGTCCTTTCGTCGTCGGCGAATACTGGTCGGGCCCCGAAGACATCGACAACTGGCTTGAACGTGTGCGCGCCGTCACTGACGGCCAGGTGGCTGCCTTCGACTTCCCCCTTCGTTACAAGCTGAAGGACATGTGTGACACGCTTAACTATGACCTTCGCAATCTCACGGATGACGGCTCCGTCGTCTCCAAGCGCCCCTTCAATGCCGTGACCTTTGTCGAAAACCACGACATGGGCGGCAACGAGATCGTCAACGACAAGATCATGGCATACTCCTTCATACTCGTGAACGAAGGCTATCCCTGCATCTTCTGGTACGACTATTACAATCTTGAGCTGGCTCGCCCACTCACGCCCAATGGCATCGATGCGCTCATCGACGCGCATCATCGCTATGCCGGTGGCGAGGCCTGCATTCTGCACGCGGACCCGGATCTTTACATCATGCAGCGCGGCGGCACAGAGGGTCAGCCCGGCCTCATCTATGTCCTCAACAATCTTGGAGACAAGTGGTCAGGCACTTCCATCAAAACCAAGTGGCACAACCAGAAGTTCAAGCCGCTTGCCTGGTCCGGCCACGACGAAGCGCATCCGGACGAACGCACCACCAACGAAAACGGAGAAGCAGAGTTCCCCGCTCCGCCGCGCGGCTACTGCGTCTACGTCCCCGTCTTCGAATAGCAGCAAAAAGCGTGTCCCCATCTTTCGCAGCACAGCGAAGGATGGGGGTCGCGCATAGCCCTTGGTCCTTGGTCAGGCGAAGAACTTACTCCGCGCGCAGCGCCTCCACAGGATTGACCGAAGCCGCGCGCCGCGCTGGCAGATAGCTGGCCGCCATGGCACAGACTCCCAGAGTGATCGCGACCGCGAGCAGCGTCCCTATGTCCCACGCCTGTACGCCAAACAACAGCGTCCTCATCAAACGCGCCGCAACAACGGAACACGCGAGCCCAGCTGCAATTCCCAAAACAGTCAGGAAGCCCGCTTCGCCCAGAATCATTCGATAAACAGAGCCGCGCGGTGCGCCAAGCGCGATGCGTACACCAATCTCACGCGTCCTTTGGCTGACGGAATACGCAATCACCCCATAGAGCCCGATGACGCCCATGAGTAGCGCCAACGCCGCGAAGGCCCCCACCAGCCATGCCGAAGAACGATGGAGGTACGCCGTCGGAGAGTCGCCGATGAACTGCGTCATCGTCGCTGCATTGCGCACTGCGAGATTCGGATCGATCTCGCGCACCGCTGCGGCTATCGTTGGAAGCATCGCCCCTGGCTCCTGCACGGTTCTCACTACCAGGCTGAGATCTGTCTCCGGAGATTGCTTGAAGGGGTAATAGATCGCGGGCCGAAGCTCCTGTTCCAGAGTTCCCTCCCGAATGTCGTCCACAATACCAACGATCCGTTTCATCGACTTCGGATCAAGATCCGTGTTCCCAATCATCTTGTCGATCGGATCCTCTCCTGGGAAAAACTGTCTGGCGAGGGTCTGATTGATGACGACGACCAGCGGCTTCGAGGCGTCGTCCGTTTCGACAAAGAACCGCCCATGTATCAACCGCGCCTGGATCGTCTTGAAATAATCCGTCGTCACCGCCCTCTCCGGTGCGTCGTTGTGCTCTCCGTGAAACGGATGACCCAGCACACGGAACCAGGTCGTATTGCAGTTGCAGGTCACGGGAAGGATGGTGGTATGAGCTACAGAAGTCACACCGGGCAATCGAGCGATCCTTCCTACCAGCCTGTCGGAGAGCGCTACGGCCTGCTCATCTTTTCCATAACTCGAATCGGGAGCAGCAATCGTAAGCGTCGCCAGATGATCCGGTTGAAAGTTCATCTCCACATGCAAAAGCCTATAGAAGCTTTTGCTGAGCAGGCCCGCGCCCACCAAAAGCACAACGGCAATCGCCAACTCCACGGCAACCAGGTTCGATCCGAACCGCTTCCACATCGTTCCGGCAGAGCCGCGTCCACCCTCGCCAAGATCTCCCCGCAGATCACGCAGGGACAACCGCATCACTGGCGTGATCGAAAAAATGGTCGCCGCGACAATCGCGATCAACGCCGCAAATGCCATCACATGCGGACCGATGCCCGCTCCCTGCAGGTAGGGCATCCCGCCCAGCATGTCGGCAGGAATCAGCTTCAACAGAAAACGTGAGAGCCCGTAGGCACTCGTCACTCCCAGAAACATCGAAGCCGCCACCAGAACCAGACCCTCCGTGATGAACTGCCGCACCAGCCTCCCCGGCGATGCACCCAAAGCCCCACGGACAGCCATCTCTCGCCTGCGATTCTCCGCACGCACAAGCAGCAGACTCGCCACATTCACACACGCAATCAACAATAGGAGTGCCGCGCCGCCGAGAAGCACTAAAAGAATCTGACGCACGTCTTTCAGGACCGCATCCTTCATAGCGACCACCGTTGCACCCTGTCCGAGGTTCGACCCCGGATACTCCCGCTCCAGTTGTGCCGCAATCGTCTTCATCTCCGCCAGTGCAGTAGCTACGGTGACGCCGTCGTTCATACGACCGATGGCAAACAGATTATGGCAGGACCTCCGCTTCTCGCATCCAGTCGGATGATGCAGCGTCGTCCAGAAGCCGGCATTGCCTCGCGGAGCAAAGTGAAACTCCTTCTGTAAAACACCGATCACGCTATAAGCGGTATCGTTCAGTGTTACTGTCTGACCAAGGACCTGCCTGCTTTCGCCAAATCGCCTCTGCCATGTGTCATAACTCAGCAGGACCGTATGCGGAGCCGCCGGTGTGTCATCCGCCTCGGTAAAATCGCGGCCCAGCATGGGATTGACGCCCAGCGTGCGAAAGAATCCGCTACTCACACGCACACCCTGCGCGGCTTCAACACCCGTGGCACTCTTCCAGAGATACCCGCTGTAGCCCCATGCATCCAGCGCACTGAAGCTCTTGTTTTGCTTTTCAAAATCCAGATAATCCGGGTACGAGAGATTACAGAAAGGGCAAGGGGGAGACGTCTCAAAGACCGCCGCCAGACGTGACGAATCCTTGTACGGCAACGGCTTCATCAACGCCGCATCCACAAACGAAAAGATAGTCACGCTTGCCGCGATTCCCAGAGTCAGTACACCTACCGCAGTGAACGCAAAACCGGGGCTCCTCCGCAACTGCCGCAACGCGAAACGCAGATCGTGCAGAATGCTCTCCATGCGAAACTGCATGACCTCATTGCTCCGCTCTCTCAAACGCGTCTCGTTGCCAAAGATCCGCTTCGCCGCATAGCGAGCCTCTTTCGGCGAGACGCCGTGGTCCGCAAGTTCCTCTTCCGTAAGTTGGCGATGGAAGGCCATCTCCTCTTCCAGTTCGCTGTTGAACTTTTCGCGACGGATGAAAAACCAGACCTTCTTAGCGAATCGCGAGAATGGCTCCATCGTTCCTCCTAAGCGTCCTGCAACACTCGGCCGATGGCCGCGATGACCTGTTCGAACTGGGAAAGTTCAACGCCGAGTTGCTTCGCCCCTGTTGGCGTCAGCGTGTAGTAACGGGCGCGGCGATTCGTCTCCGTCATCTTCCACTCCGCCTTCACCCATCCCTGCAGTAAAAGCCGCTGCAGCGCGGGATAGAGCGAGCCTTCTTCGACGGTCAGAACGTCATCGGTAAGCCGCTTGATCGAGAGTGCAATGCCGTAGCCGTGCATCGACTCGCGGCTCAGCGTTTTCAGAATCAGCAGGTGCAACGTGCCCGGCAACAACTCTTGCTTCTTCGCCATGCCCGCAACCATAGATAATCTATGGGTAGAGTGTCAATGGAAAAGGAGAAGTTACTTTTTGTGCGAAAGGGCGCAACCCAATCCAAGGAGTCCCCACGCATGCGCCCTACAAGCTCCGAGAAGCAAGAAGGGCAGACTCCAGGAGTCTGCCCTTCCTTATTCTTCCAGTCGAAGAAGCTCTACCAGCCTTAGCGATGTCCCCCACCGCCTCCTCCGCCGCGTGGTCCACCGCCGCCACCACCGTGAAACTGGCCGCCACCCTGAGGCCGCCCGCCGCCGCCACGAAAGCCCTGTGCGTTGCCACGGGGTCCGCCGCCGAAACCGCCGCGAGCGTGTCCCACACCATCACGCAGCTGGTTTCCGCGAAATCCGTGGATATTGCCACCGTGGTAGAAACCCGGCGCTCCACGACCAGGAAATCCACCGCGATATCCAAACCGAGGATCATAGCTGCGGTTCACATGTCCATAGAAGCCGCGCGGCCCGCGATACCACGGTCCTGCACCGAAAAAGATCCCGTTGTTAAACCACTCCGGGCCGTAGTAGCCGTAAGGAGAGCATTGATACGGCGCATAGTCGTAATACCCATAAGGGCAAACCGGCGCAGGTCCACCGATGTTGATACCCACAGAGACCTGCGCCTCACTCTTCGGCGCAGCCACCAATGCCAGCATGACGCCAGCAAAAAGTGTAAGAAGTACTTTATTCAATCCACGATTCCACTTCATTTCGTACCTCACACTTGATAAGACTTGCAGGATGCCTTTTTAGTCGCCTGCGCCGCGCCATAAAGACACATCGGTTTCAAAACGTATTGTTTCCTCTTGATCTGCTAACCTTAAGGGATGAAGTTCGGCGTCCTAGTCTTCCCCGGTTCCAACTGCGATCACGACACCTTCAACGTCATCGAGAGTCTCCTTGAGCAGCCCGTGACCTTCCTCTGGCATGCGTCCGAAGACCTCCAGAACGTGGACGCCATCCTCGTGCCCGGCGGTTTTGCCTATGGCGACTATCTCCGCACCGGTGCACTCGCGCGCTTCGCTCCCATCATGGGTACCGTGAAGAAGTTTGCGGATGCAGGCGGTCCTGTTCTCGGTATCTGCAACGGCTTTCAGATTCTCTGCGAGAGCGGCCTTCTCCCCGGCGCTTTGATGCGCAACGCGGGCCAGCACTACATCTGCAAACAGGTTCATCTTCGCACCGAGACCAATGACTCACTCTTCACGCATCCCCTGAAAGAGCACGAAGTTCTGCAGATGCCCATCGGTCACATGGAGGGCAACTACTTCTGTGACGACGCGACCCTCGCTCAGCTCAAAAGCCAGGATCGTATCGCCTTCCGCTACAGCACCCCCACAGGGGAGATCACTGCAGCAGCGAATCCGAACGGATCGCTCGAAAACATCGCGGGCATTCTCTCCGAGGGCCGCAACGTTCTGGGCATGATGCCCCACCCCGACCGGTCCAGCGAGTCGATCCTTGGCTCCGCCGACGGGCTCAAGCTCTTCCAGGCGCTGCTCTCTTCCAGCGTTCTACGGTAGGTCTCAATGGTCGATATTCACCATCATCTACTGCCCGGAGTCGATGACGGACCGGCCGACTTTGAAACCTCCATCGCCATGGTAGAGATGGCCGTAGAAGATGGTGTGACCCACATCGTAGCCACGCCTCACGCAAATAATATCTACGAGTACGATCGCTCCGCCCATGAAGCCCTGCTTCAAACGGTCCGTGAGGCACTCCCCGATCGAGTCAGAGAAAAAATCACACTGGGCCTCGGCTCCGACTTTCACCTCCTCTTTGAAAATGTTGCAGAGGCGAAGGCAGATCCGGCCAAGTTCTCGATTAACGGTAAGGGCTACCTAATGCTTGAGCTTCCAGACCACGGAATCCCCCGCAATCTCGAGGAGGTGTTGTACGATCTTCGCGTTGCCGGACTTGTCCCTGTGCTCACACACCCGGAGCGCAACGCAACGCTGCAAGGAAGCCACGAAATACTCAAGAGCTGGCTGCAGGGCGGTCTGCTTCTGCAGGTCACGGCGAACTCCGTTACAGGGGACTTCGGCAAAGTAGCGCATCGCCTCGCCAATCTTCTGCTCGATAACAACTGGGTTCACTTTGTCGCCAGCGATGCTCATAGCGTAGGTCGCCGCAATCCACGCCTGAGCCCCGCCTATGCCGCTGTTGCAAAGCGCCGAGGAGAAGAGGCGGCACATCGGCTGTTCGTCGAGAACCCGCTCGCCGCATTCGAAGGCCGCCCTTTGGGAGAACAGCCGGAGGCTCTGCATCTTCACGAAGATCTTGAGCCGAAGCCCTGGTGGAAGCGGCTCTTCGGCAGCGAATCTTAAAGCCCTAAACCACCATCAACCGCCAGCAGCTGCCCTGTGATGAAGTGCGGACCCGTCGCAAAAAACAAGAGCGCCTCCACCACATCCTCGGCTGTACCGTTCCTCTGCATCGGCGTCTTCTCTGCGAAGTGTTGATATGCAGGATCGAGGGCGTCCCCCTTCACAATCATCCCCGGAGCGATGCAGTTCACGCTGATCTCCGGCGCCCACGCCTTCGCCATCGTCTGGCTCAACATATGCAGGGCGGCTTTGCTCGTGCAGTAGTGAGCATGCGTCGCCCACGGATGAATTCCACCCAGAGATCCGATGTTCACGATGCGCCCGCGCGCAGCCTTCAGATACGGATGAGCAGCTTTCGCAACCAGGAATGGCGCACGCGTGTTCGTCTGAAACATCGCGTCCCACTGCTCCGTTGTGATCTCCTCCAGGGCCGCAGTCTCAAACATCCCGGCATTATTCACAAGCAGATCGATTCCACCCAGATCCCTCGCAATCTCCTCCACCGCAGCAAAGAGGGCATCAGGATCGCGCAGATCGCACCGCACTCCAACGTTCACCGCGCCTGCATCGGCGATCTCCGCCAGCGTGCGATCCGCATCTTCAGGAGAACTTCGATACGTAATGCCTACAGAGTAGCCAGCATACGCCAGAGCGACGGCAAAGGTCCGCCCCAGCCCCCGCGCGCCTCCCGTTACAAGAGCACGCTTTCCTGCAAACGTTTCCAGCGCCATGCCGCCTACTGCTTTGGCGCGGGAGATGGCGCGTTGTCGTCCGCAGACTTGCTCGGAATCTGGATGATCGGATCGCTTGGAGCCAGAACTTTAGGGGCGACCGCCTTCGGATGCTTTACAGGCTCCTGCACACCTGCGGCGCGGTTTTCTCCGCTACCGTCCGTCTCATACGTGGAAACCTGTGCCTTGGGCCGGAGCATTCGCACCGTAACGTTACGCGTATTCGACGCCACATCGAACTGGCCGCCGTGCGTGGAGAATCCAGTGGCAATCACCTGTATCCCAACGGTTGAACCTGTCGGGATAATGTCAATCGAGGCCTTACCATCCGGCCCCGTCTTCAACTCCATACTGCCGATCTCACGACCATCCTTTGACGGACGCAGGATCACCGCCGCGTTCGGAATCGGTTTTCCGGAGATATCGCGCAACACCGTAACTTCAATATGAGAAGTCTCCGGCGGCGCCTTGTACTTTCGTCCGCGGGTCTTGGGATCGTCCTGCGAAGACATGGTTAATGCGCAGAAAGCCAGCGAAAGTGAGGCGGAAATGACCCTGAATCGGTGCGAAAGCATGTCGAAAGTTTACTCCCTTCACACAGATCGGCGCTAGGCGACATACTTGAGTCAAATTCACTCATATTTCACACGGCAAGCTTGACAGGCCTCCAGCCGTGGTCTAACTTAGCAATCGGAAGGCAGGAGTGCTAAACCTCCCGCCCCAAATGATCTACCAAGGAGAACCAAAGCAATGGCATCCACATTTACACCGCTGCACGACCGTATTCTGGTCCGTCGCGTCGAAGAGGGCGAGACGCTGCGTGGCGGCATCATCATCCCCGACTCCGCTAAAGAGAAGCCCCAGCAGGGCACAGTCATCTCCGTCGGCAAGGGCAAGTCCAACGACGAAGGCAAGACCTTCCCCCTCGATGTCAAGGCGGGCGATACCATCCTCTTCGGAAAATACTCCGGCACCGAGATCAAGCTTGACGGCGAAGAACTCCTCATCATGCGCGAGGAAGAAGTCCTCGGCATCCTCAAGGCTTAGTTCGCCCCCTGCAACACATTCAGATTTCGCTCTCACGATAGAGCATTGGAGATAGCATCATGGCAAAAAATATTCTGCACGGCGAAGACTCTCGCCAGGCAATTCTGCGCGGCGTAAATAAGCTCGCCGACGCTGTAAAGGTGACCCTCGGACCCAAGGGCCGTAACGTTGTCATCGAAAAGAAGTTCGGCTCCCCGACGATCACCAAGGACGGCGTTACCGTCGCCAAGGAAGTAGAACTCGCGGATCCGCTCGAGAACATGGGCGCACAGATGGTCAAGGAAGTTGCTTCCAAGACCTCTGACGTTGCTGGTGACGGTACCACTACCGCCACCGTGCTCGCACAGGCCATCTTCCGCGAAGGCGTGAAGACCGTTGCTGCAGGCGCGAACCCCATGCAGCTCAAGCGCGGCATCGACAAGGCTGTGGAAGCCATCGTAGGCAAGCGCGATGAGAACGGCGCAGTCGCAGGCGGCGCTCTCTCGAAGTTCTCCAAGCCCGTATCTGGCGACATGATCGCCCAGGTCGGAACCATCTCGGCGAACTCGGATGCGCAGATCGGCACCATCATCGCGGAAGCGATGAAGAAGGTCGGCAAGGACGGCGTCATCACCGTGGAAGAAGCAAAGACCATGGAGACGCAGCTTGATGTCGTAGAAGGTATGCAGTTTGATCGCGGCTACCTCTCGCCCTACTTCGTCACCGACGCAGAGCGTATGGAAGCAGCCCTCGAAGATCCCTACATCCTCATCTACGAGAAGAAGATCTCGTCCATGAAGGACCTGCTTCCCCTCCTCGAGCAGATCGCTCGCACCGGCAAGCCCCTCGTCATCATTGCTGAAGATGTCGATGGCGAAGCTCTCGCCACCCTCGTCGTCAACAAGCTGCGCGGCACGCTGAACGTCGCTGCAGTCAAAGCCCCTGGCTTTGGCGATCGTCGCAAGGCTATGCTCGGCGATATCGCAATCCTCACCGGCGGCAAGGCGATCACCGAAGACCTCGGCATCAAGCTCGAGTCCGTCAAGATCGAGGACCTCGGCACCGCCAAGCGCGTCACCATCGACAAGGACAACACCACCATTATCGACGGTGCTGGTAAGGACTCCGAGATCGAAGGCCGCGTGCGCGAGATCCGTTCGCAGGTTGAGAAGACCTCGTCCGACTACGACCGTGAGAAGCTCCAGGAGCGGCTCGCCAAGCTCGTCGGCGGCGTTGCTGTCATCAAGGTCGGTGCAGCTACCGAGACCGAGATGAAGGAAAAGAAGGCTCGCGTCGAAGACGCCATGCACGCAACCCGTGCGGCCGTTGAAGAAGGCATCGTACCCGGAGGCGGCGTAGCTCTTATCCGCGCTGCTGCTGAAGTCGACGCTCTCATCAAGACCCTCGAAGGCGACGAGAAGATCGGTGCCTCCATCATCCGCCGCGCTATTGAAGAGCCCCTTCGCATGATCGCGCACAACGCCGGAGAAGAAGGCGCTGTTGTGATCGGCAAGATCCTCGAGAGCAAGGACACGAACTTCGGTTACAACGCCGGCAGCGGCAAGTACGAAGACCTCGTAGCGGCCGGTGTCATCGACCCAACGAAGGTAACGCGCACTGCTCTGCAGAACGCGGCTTCCATCGCCGGCCTGATGCTCACCACCGAAGCCATGATCTCCGAGATCCCGGAGAAGGCAGCACCCGCAGGCGGCGGCCACCAGCACGGTGGCGGCGGCATGGACGGCATGTACTAGCTTCTTCGCGGAGGGCGATACGCGCTTCGCGCAAACGCAACAACAGAAAGCCCCGGAGAGATCCGGGGCTTTCTGCGTTTAGGGTCCCTAAAAGACGGGTCATGAGTCGGTTTCAGCGGACACGGGAAGGATAGACTGGCCAAACTATGGGAATAGCCGTCGTGCTTTTCTTTTATGCTGCTGTACTCTCTGTAGCCGCAACTTTTTGCGCACTGGGACTTACGACCATCAGTGCTTGGCTGATTAAACTAGGAGCCCCACGACGTAAACGTACGCTCGTTATCGTCGCACTCTTTCCTTTTCTCTGTGTTGGCTACGCTGGAGCTTGCTTCTCCACATACGCGATCATCAACTACAAATTTTTTCACCGCGACCCCGGCCTCGGTGATTCGTGGGAAACTCCCCTGCCAAACGGCTATGCGTTGATGATGGTCGACACAACAGATCAGGGAACCATTTACAACCCGAGGACGCAGGGCGGATATGGGGTGGTGACAAGCTCGGCTGACTCCGAATTCGGAGTCAGACAGATGCAAGTAGCGAACCATCTAATCTTCGGCGCACGAGATACCGACTACTTCAATCACATAGGTCAGGAATCGACAGTTGTGGACACCTACTTTGAACTAAATACCAGAACAAACACAAAGGTTGAGTACAAGTCCCTCGCAGAATTGAAAGGAGCCGCTAAGGTTGCCGGGGTTCCTCTAGATCTCCATTCCTTTGAATCGGTCTTTGGACAGTACCGCTCAACCTGGTTTGATCTGGTCGCCATCATAACGCTTCTCGCTCTCCCAGCCTTTTCCTTCATCCTGCTTGTCCGGTGGGTATGGTTGCAAAGAAGTCGACGGATCCCTCCCAGCTCAGCCTAGTAGCTAAGGTCCGTAGTGCCTCTTCATGCGCGCAGCGAATGAGTTCGACTGCTACTCTGTAGCCGATAACGAAATACACGATATGCCCCAAGACCTTAACGAAACCATCGCCCTTCTAACCAACACCCCCGCGGCCCTGACCTCCCTCCTCGGCGACCTCCCCGAAGCGTGGACCCACCGCAATGAGGGAGAAGAAACATGGACGGTCGCCGAAGTGATCGGCCATCTCATCCACGGCGAGCGGACCGACTGGCTCGCCCGCGCGAAGATCATCCTGGAACATGGAGAGAGCCTTCCTTTCCCGGCCTTCAATCGTGAGGCGCACCTCAACGCACCCCAGACGCCGCTCGCCGATCTCCTCAATGAGTTTGCCTTCCTACGTGCAGCGAACCTCGCCGAACTGCGTGCCCTTGATCTCCAGCCCGAAGACCTCGATCATCGCGGAATCCATCCCGTCTTTGGTCCGGTCACTCTTTCCCAACTCCTGGCCACATGGGCTACCCACGACATGACGCACCTACATCAGATCTCCCGCATCCTTGCTCATCAATACCGTGATGCTGTCGGCCCCTGGAACGCCTACCTGGGTGTTCTGAAATGTGGCCCTCGCGAACACTGAGGTGTTCGAAGAAAAGGCGATTGCTCTCGTAGTGCAATATCGCGAAATGGCGTTACAACTTCCCTCTCCTCCGCCGCCTCCAACCACACGAAACAGAAGACATGCGCCACTTGGAGGACGACATGAAGACAATCAATAAATTGATGTGTTGTGCGGCAATCGCCACTACCGCTGCCCTGGTTCCCACCAGAGCCTTTGCTGCAACCGACGACGACAAGAAGTTCCTAGCCATGGCCGCGCAGTCGGACAAGAACGAGATCACTCTCAGCGAACTCGCGGAGCAGAAGGCGACCAACCCCGCCGTCAAGAAGTTCGCCCAGCACATGGTGATGGAGCACACCAAGATGACGGAGAGCATGAAGCCCTTCGCCGACTCCTGGGGATTGAATCCCCCCGTGGATGCCGACTCGGATCACAAGGAAGAACTCAATAAACTGAGCAAGCTCTCGGGCAACGACTTCGACAAGGAGTACATGGATCAGATGGTTTCGGATCACACCAAGGCTCTCAGCGCTTTCACCGATGAGGCCAAGGACACGAAGGACGTCAAGTTCCGCGCAGCTGTTCTGAAGGGCAAGACCATCGTAGCCGCGCACAAGAACATGGCTTATGACCTGAAGAAGAAGCTCTAACGTAAACGGTTTTCGCAGCAAGAAACGGGGCAGATTGACGCTGCCCCGTTTCACGTTTTACGAGATGAAATCCTATCCGCTACCATGGACAGGTATGCCTTTCCCGATCAAAGTTTGCGCTGTCTGCTCCGAAGAGTTTGAACTGAAACCTGACAAGCCCGGTTTTGCCAATCGCTGCCCTGAGTGCAGCGCCCCGGAAGCTCCGGAGCCTGCGGCCAAGGCGAAGGTGGACAAAGAAGCCAACCAGGCTCGCCGCGATGCCATGCGCAATCTCCTCTACCGCAAAGACAGCTAACAGCTACTGCGCCGCGTTTCCAGCCCGTATCGCCTTGGGAGCGCTGATTTTTGTTCCGCGCGCCTTTGCCGTTATCTTGAGGTCCTGGAGTCGTTTATTTACCGGTGCATCGAAGTTGACCAGGAAGCTTTGGCCCAGATCAACCAGGAATTTGTCGAGCATAGGGCGGATCGTGGGCGGATTGATCATGCCTTGTCCAAGCAACTCTCCGCCCGTATTCTGGACCACGTCGCTCAGGTAGTTCTGGCCACTGAATGAACCAAAGCCCGCACCGCCGAAGTCGCGGTTGTTCCACGGAATGGCATAGACGGTCAGGCCGTGCTCCTGCGCGTCGTGAATCGCCGTCTGGACGTAGGGGCTGTTCTGGTTGAGAGGGCTGACAGAGCCGTTGTAGAGATCGATGCCGTTCGTGATCATCACGACGATGCGGGGGGCACCCGTGTTCGTTGGCCAGTTTTTGGCCAGGTCCGAGAGGCAGAAGTACGGGCTGCCATTGATTCCGGCGCGCCCAAAGGGGATTCGAATGGCCTTGACGGCTTTCTCATGCTCAGTTGAGAAGCCCTGAGGAAAGAGCACACGGCCATTCTGCATATAGCCAACGCCGATCGCCACGTTTGGCGGAAGGGCGAAGACAAACTTCTGGATCTCGCTCAGGTTGGTCGCAAAGCTTCCACGAAGGCCATCGTCAATTAGGAGCGCGACCTCGACGTGCGCGTTTGTAGCCAGAAGTGGCCGCACGCGGGTCACTGGAACGCCGTGTCCATTGACCTTGATCTGAAGGTCATTCTTACTGACGGGATTGCTTCCGCCCACTACGCGAACGACCGCCTGCGTGGGCTGCAGACCTTCTACCTGCGCACCGGCAGTTGCCGCAAAGAGAAGAGAAACACCAAATCCAAAAGTACGCAGAATCCTAACCATGACAGAACCTCTGCCTTATTAGACGCGCACGGGCGCTGTATCGAATCAGCTACTTGTCAGCTACTTGGACGTTTGTGCTATTTTGTCTTCCACGTCATCGTCAACCTCGTCGACGACCTTGTTTCCAAGTCGCCGCATCGCCTGGGAACGGACCTGCTCATAGCGATTTGTGAGGTCGTCCAGTTCACTGTCAGAGAGATGCTCGATGTTGATCATCTGGTTCTTAGCTGCGTCGATCGAACAGATGAGTTCGTCCAGCTTCAGATTCATCGCGCGTGCATCGCGATTCTGGGTGTTCTGGATCAGAAACACCATCAGGAACGTCACAATGGTCGTTCCGGTATTAATGATGAGCTGCCAGGTATCCGAGTAGTGATAGAGCGGCCCGGTAGCAGCCCATAAGACGATCACGCCGATTGCGCCAGCAAACGCCCATCTGGATCCCAGGTAGGTCGCCGTCACTGCCGCAAAATGGCCAAAGTGGTCGGTATTGGTCTTAAGCGCTTCTTTACGCTTTGCCTGCATGTATCCCCCGGGTGGTTGGAAGGTGAGACGCGCGGCGAAAGCCTCTAGTTGTGTTTAGCGAAGTGTGCACTCTTTCCTACAGAGAAAGGCCCGGCGAAATGCCGGGCCGTCCTGCAGATCTACGCGCTATCCCCCGCCAAGCCTCACTTTCAGGCCCGTGCGAAAGTTGAACGGGAGCGACGGGTACCCGATCGGGCCCATATGCTGCTGCCCGAGCAGGTTGTTCATCTGCGTAAACACGGAGAACTTCGACGTGATCTGGTAGGTCACATTGGCGTCGACGTTCTGATAGCCGAAGTCCAGGTTACGGTTGGGAAGCAGCAGCGTGTTGCCGCCGTTGAAGTCGGAAAACGACAGGAACGTCGAATCGTCCGAACGCGACGAGAACGCGCTCTTCACCGCAGCAGTAAATTTGGTCGCCGTGTACTGCACAACGAAGTATCCCGTCTGCGGCGCACGTCGGAAGGGCCTCTGCCCGACCAGAGGCGAACTGCTGCCGATCGCGATTCCGGGGTAGTTCGGATTGGTTACAGGAAAGCCGCCAAGCTGAGACGTTACATCGCTCGAAAAACTCTTCTGCACATTCGAATCGAGATAGGTGTAGCCGCCGCGTGCGAGGAAGTGCCGACCGGCACGCCACTCCAGCTCCGTCTCGATCCCCTGCGCGCTGAAGTCGAGCGAGTTGAGATAAGCGCCGCCATAGTTGTTCGCGATGCTGGAAGGCACCGGGATTCCAAAATACTTCGTAATATCTGTAGCACCTACGAACTCGATCTGTCTGCCGAACTCGTTATGGAAGTAGTTGAACTTCAGCATCAGCTTGTTTCCATAGATGCTCTGGTCGATGCCTCCCTCGTATGTACGCAGCCGCTGCGCACCAATCGGACTCACACCGGAAGCAGTGACACCGGCCTGCTGCAACAGGACATAGAGAGAGGTGAGCTGGGTAGTTAGATTCGGCTCCTGCACACCTTTGGAGAAGTTGAAGCGCAGCTTCGTTCCGTGGAACCAGCCAGAACCGGGACGCACCGGATAACCCGCAAGACCGAAGCGCGGCGTCGCCTCCGTGCCGTAGAGATAGTTCTTTTGGATTGCACCGCCCAGAGTGAAGAAAACGCGGTTCAGGACATCGCCCTGCAGTTGCACGTTGTAGTCATAGTTGCGGCGGCGGGCGTTCTGCACGAGAAAGAAAGCGGGATTGTGATAAGCACCGCGCTCATCTTCGTAGCGGAAGCTTCCGTAGCCGGAGAGATGTGGCGTGAAGCGGTAGTCCGTCTGGTACTGCATGCCATCGCGATTGTTCGCCGAGTCCGTAGGCTGCGGATAGGTTCCGCCAAAAGCTATGGCCGCGCGTCCCGTTCCGCTCGTTCCGTTCGCTCCACGAATGGTTACTGTATTGCCGTAGTACGTAACTCCGAAAGGTCCGTTGACGGCCTCCCCAACCGGGTAGAAGTTAGTAGCCTGCTCGTCTTTGCGCGATCCGAAGTACCGCAGCAGGTTGTGCCAGTTGCCGTGGTAGATGTTATCGATCGTTCCGCCAAAGAAGGTCTGTTCATCGGCTTGCTTGCCTGCGGCCGCAATCCCCGCGAAATCAAGCGCGCCAGGAAGTCCCGTCGCCGAAACGCCGCGCCGTACCGTACCGCGGAGGTGGGTCGAACCACTCAGGCTGTATCCGAGGTTCGCCGCCGCGGTCGTCACGTGAAAGCGGTCCATCGGAAGAGCGTTCGAGCTGTCGAAGCGGGAAAACGCCGTGTAGTAGTCGATCTTGCGATACGCTCCGCTTAGCTCACCTTCATTGCGATAGGTGTGAAAGTTACCCGCGTCTCCTGTGTAGTTCAAGACCGGGGCCGGAGTCACGCCGTGCGGCGTATTAAAACTCACCACGGAGGAGATGGCATCTGACCCATAAAGAACGCTGTCGGGTCCGCGATGGATCTCCAGGCCATCCACGGCAGTCGAAGACAGAATGCCAAAATCGAAGCGTCCGCCCACATCATCCGCGGGTATGCCGTCCACCATCACCTTGTTTCCGTCGGACGTCCCACCGCGTACAAACAGCGAGGTCTGGCCACCATTCTGGCCCGTCTGCACAACGCTGACGCCTGGCTGTAACCGCAGTTCCTTCGCAACGCCTTCACGCGTCGCCAGATCCGCAGGCGAGATCAGATTCACACTTGCACTGGATTGCTCCATCGGTGTTGGCAGACCCGTCGCCGTGACCGTCACCTGCTCGTCCACTGCGTGGAAGCCCAGCGTAATGTGGTTGGTCACGACATCCAGATCGCTGCCATAGAAAGGCTGCGCCACATTGGCCGCATATCCCGGAGCCCCTGTCAGCAGGACGAACCGTCCCGAAGCCGCGCTTCGGATCTCATAGCTGCCATCCCCATTGGACATCCCGGACGCAATCACGATGTGTCCCTGCAACAGCTGTACCCCGGCCGATCCGATCGGACGGCCCAGCGGATCGCGCACATCGCCGCGCACCACGACAGCATTAAGGTTGGAAGTGAGAAGAACTGCTGCAACACCCGCCAACGCGCACGTTCGAAGACGCGCACGCATGCTGGCACAAATCTGGCCTGAATCGTAAAACATATCTACTCCTCCACTCCCCCTCGGGAGTGTGGCTGGTGTCAGCAGTGGAATCGGTCTCCTGACTTACGCGCCCGGCTGCAACGATATCCGGTGTACTTCCCTTCCCGCAGCCCGGGCTGCAGTGCGAAGTATCCTCGATTGCAAAACCGTTCTGGTCCGTGAACCTTTACGCGCTTACAGTTGCGGGGCAGTGGCGGATTTTCACCGCGCTTCCCAGTGCATTCCTCTGCGCGAACAATTGAAAAGCACACAGTGATCCTCACTGCGCGATGTACGTTTACCCATGCAAACGATAGCTTATTGTAAGCCGATCACACTCTAGCCGAGCAGCTCCATCATCACGTTGGCCGCTTGCACGCAGTCCGCCCGCGAAACATCGTAGTGAGTGACCAGCCTGACGGAGTCGGCTCCGATCGCACTAGCAAGCACGCCGCGTTCCTTCATTCCCGCCACCAGCTCCGCTGCTTTTCCGGTTTTGATCGTCACAAAGACGATGTTCGTCTGCACGTCTTCCAGGCCCACCTTGCAGTGGGGATGATGCGCAATCGTCTCCGCCAGCAGACGTGCATGGGCATGGTCTTCGCTCAGGCGCCCCGGCATCTCCTCCAGCGCAATCAATCCGGCAGCAGCGAGAATACCCGCTTGTCGCATGCCCCCACCTAAAGCCTTGCGCACAACCCGCGCACGATCCATCAACTCGCGAGAACCCACCAGCATCGATCCCACGGGAGCACCCAGAGCCTTCGACAGGCAGAACATGACCGTGTCGAAACCCTTGGTGAGAACCGAGACGTCCTCACCCAGCGCCGCAGCCGCGTTGAAGACACGAGCTCCATCGAGATGCGTCCTCAAACCTGCAGTACGCGCGCCGTCCCAGACTTCTTCCATCACTGGCAAAGGAGTCACCGTACCGCCGGCCATGTTGTGCGTGTTCTCGAGCCAGATCAACGACGTCTGCGCTTTGTAATAGATCCTCGGAGAGATCTTCGGTGCGATGTCTCCCCAGGTAAGAATGCCTCTCTCTGCCGGGACCGCCCGCAACTGGCAACCGGAGAAGGCCGCAGCCATCCCCATCTCCCAATCCAGAACATGCGCGCGCGCTTCGCAGATCGCCTCGGTTCCAGGTTGCGTATGCAGACGCATGGCGATCTGATTTCCCATCGATCCCGTCGGCACAAAGAGTGCCGCCTCGCGGCCAAAGACCTCTGCTGCCCGTGCTTCCAGACGGTTCACCGTCGGATCTTCCCCGTAAACATCGTCCCCAACCTCGGCGGAAGCCATCGCCGCACGCATCTTCTCCGTCGGCTTCGTCACCGTATCGCTACGCAGATCAATCACTTCTATCTCCTTCAGACTGGTACCGCCAAAAGTTCACCGAAGACGCTGGAGCTCACCACACGTCCACGCGCCGTCAAACCGAAACGCCCATTCGCAGACCACATCAGCCCGCCCTGCACCATCTCATCCACCGCATGGCGCACATCTGCAAGCAGAGCGGCGTCCACACCTTCGTTCAGGCGCAAGCCGAGAAACACTCTCTCTTCAAACGCTTCCGCATCTGCCACCCACTCAATCTCCACCGGATCGTCCTGTCCGAGATACGCATCCAGTTCATCGCCATTTGCGAATCGGGCGGCTCGGCCGTTCTCATCCAGCAACATCGAGTGCGCATCCAGACCGAAACCGAGATAAGGGGCCCGCTCCCAGTACTTCCGGTTATGCCTTGACTGGTGGCCCTCGCGCGCAAAGTTCGAGATCTCGTACTGCGCCAAACCGCCCTCAGCCAGAACCTCGCACGCCTCGAGATACATCTCCGCCACCGCGCCATCGTCAGGAACCATGCCCGCGCCGTAACGCACGCCCGGCCCGATCAACTCACGGCCCAGGCGGGAGTCCTCATCTACCTCCAGCATGTATACGCTTACGTGGTCGGCGTCTGTAGCCACAGCCCTTTGCAAAGACTCGCCCCAGCTTTCGCGCGTCTGATGCGGCAGACCACAGATAAGGTCGAATCCGACATCCAGCCCAAGAGACTTCAATCGGGCAATCTCGTTCTCGCACTGAATCCCCGTGTGCAGCCGTCCCACAGCCGCAGACTCGCGATCCACAAAGCTCTGTACACCCAGCGACACGCGGGAGACACCCAACCGCATCGTCGCCACCAGCGCGGCCTCGGCGATCTGCCCGGGAGCGCACTCCATGGTTATCTCGGCATTTGTGGCCACATCAAACTCGCCGTGCAGCGCGGCAAAGATCTCCTGAAACTTATCCGCCCCGAGGAGGCTCGGCGTTCCCCCGCCAAAATAAACCGATTCCACCATTTGCGGGACGACTAAACCTCGTTCGGCTGCGATTAGCCGCGCGGACCGGATCTCCGCGCACAACCGGGCGATGTATCCGTCCATCCGTTCCGGCGCAAACGCGTCCGACGCAAAGTTGCAGAAGCTGCACTTGGCCTTGCAAAACGGCACTGAAAGATAGAGACCGAGCGAATCCCGCACCCTCCTATTCTCCCACGCATCTAAAATGGACTTATACATGGCAGAAAAAGCGCAGGACACAAAAGAGAAGAAGAAAAAAATGCCCGCGCCGGATGACGACGTCCTCGGCAAGGCCTACGATGGCCGCCTCATGCGCCGTCTGCTTACCTATCTGCGCCCTTATAAGGCCGCCACGGCCCTCTCCGCCGTCGCCATTCTGCTCAAGGCCTGCTCCGACGTCATGGGCCCCTTCCTTATTAAGGTTGCCGTGGACAACTACATGTCCGCGCAGCGTCCGGCCAACCCGTCCTGGCTAGCCCGCCACCTCTCCACGACGCCACTCACTGGTGTAGCCGAGTGCGCTGCGCTTTTCCTGGGATCGCTCTCCCTCTCCTATGGCCTGGAGTTTGTGCAGACCTACCTGATGCAGTGGACCGGTCAGCGCATCATGTTCGACCTGCGCAAGCAGATCTTCCGCCACCTGCAGCGCATGGATGTCGCCTTCTTTGACCACAACCCGGTGGGCCGCCTCGTCACACGCGTCACGTCGGACGTCGACGCGCTCAACGAAATGTTCACCTCTGGCGTGCTCGCGATCTTTGAGGACGTCTTCGTTCTTCTCTTTATCGTGATCATCATGCTCAAGATGAGCTGGCCTCTAGCGATCCTTACGCTTTCGGTCCTGCCGCTCATCATGTATGCCACACGGCTCTTCCGCATTTCGGTGCGGGAGAGCTATCGCCGCATCCGCACCGCCATCGCACAGATCAACTCCTTCACCCAGGAGCACGTCTCCGGCATGTCCGTTGTGCAGCTCTTCAATCGCGAGCAGCGCGCGTACAACGACTTCAAAAGCATCAACGCGGCGCATCGCGATGCCTTCGTGGACCAGGTGCAGGCCTACTCGCTCTACTATCCGGCGGTTGAACTTCTCAGTTCCATCGCCATCGCGCTCGTCGTATGGCGCGGCGGACATGCCATCTTCCACGAAACGCAGATCCTCGGCGGGACCGTTACGCTCGGTGTGCTGATCGCCTTCATGCAGTACGCGCAGCGCTTCTTTCGCCCCATCCAGGATCTCAGCGAAAAATACAACATCCTGCAGGCGGCGATGGCTGCTTCAGAACGTGTCTTCAAGCTTATCGATACACCGGCGCAGATCACGTCCCCCGCACTTCCAGTAGAAGGCGATCTCTCCGGCAGCATTGAGTTCCGCAACGTCTGGTTCACCTATCAGAGGCTGGACGAAGCCACGATCGCCCGCCTCGCCTCTGCTTCCGAGGCCGAACTCGCGCACGAGTCGGGCATCGAGTGGATCCTGCGTAACGTCTCCTTCACCGTCGCCCCAGACCAGACCGCAGCCATCGTGGGCCACACCGGAGCGGGCAAAACAACGATTACCGGGCTCATGATGCGCTTTTACGACATCCAGCACGGCAGTATCCTTATCGATGGCGTGGACGTTCGTCAGCAGGATCTGAACAAGCTCCGCAAACGCTTTGGCGTCGTTCTCCAGGATTCCACGCTCTTTACCGGCACAGTTGCCGATAACATCCGCCTCGGCACCGCTTCCATTACCGACGAAGAGGTAGAGCATGCCGCGGACGAGGTGAACATCGGCGATTTCATACGTACGCTTCCCCTGCAGTTCGCCGAGCCCATGCACGAACGCGGCGCCACCCTTTCCACCGGTCAGAAACAGCTCATCAGCTTTGCCCGTGCACTCGCGCACAGACCCGCCGTCCTCATCCTTGACGAAGCCACCTCTTCGGTAGACACCGAAACCGAACTCCGGGTCCGTCTTGCGCTTGATCGAATGATTACCGGGCGCACGTCAATCGTCATCGCGCACCGCCTCTCCACCATTCAACGTGCGGACCTTATCCTGGTCATGCACAAAGGCCAACTTCGCGAGGCCGGCACACACAATGAGCTACTTGCCGCCCGCGGCTTGTATTGGAAGCTGTATCAACTGCAGTACCAGGAGCAGGAGACTGGAACAACCGAACCGATAACCGCGCAAATCGCGTAAATTTTACTTTCCCGTAACTTATTTACTGCATTGGCTCGTTTCGATACGTAATTCCGCAGCGCGGTACGCTATCCTTGCTCCGGAAGCAGAGATATCTGTAATACCTAAAGGGAGATTTTCCTCGTGTTCAATCGCATGCCGAAGGACAAAAGCTTCTTCGACGACTTCGAACAGCTAGGTCAGTGCCTTACCAGCGTTACCGCCGCGCTTTCCTCCTGTATGGACCAGTGGCCCGGGATGAACGGCTGCGTTAAGAGCATGGAAGAGAATCGCCATATCGCTCACCAGGTCCAGCGTGTCTGCCTTCTGCATCTCGATACGGCCTTCATTACGCCATTCGACCGCGAAGACATTCTGCAGCTCGCGACGGAACTTTACAAGACGATCGCCGCCGTAGCGACCGCCGGGCGCCGTCTGGAACTCTATAAGCTGGAAGATATGCACCCTTCCCTGCGCTGGCACGTCTCCGCGCTGGACAGCATGGCGCGAGAGATTGCCGCCACCATTAATCTTCTTCGCTCCGCACCGAAGCTCTCTTCTCTGCGTGCCAATCTGGACGAGATCGGTCGCCTGGAAGAAACGGCACGGCAGCACCGGGACCAGTTTTTGACCGAGGTTTACATTGACCGGGCAGATCCCATCGCCGTCATGCAGAAGCGTGAAGTCCACGATCTCATGATGGATGGCATTGATCGTTGCGACCGTCTTGGCCGCACCGTGGAACGCATTCTCCTCAAAAACGACTAGGACAAACGAGCAATTATGCACGCCGCGCCTCTAGCCCTCGTCGTCATTACGGTCGTCATCGCCCTTGGCTTTGACTTTCTCAACGGTGTCCACGACGCCGCCAACTCCATTGCAACGATCGTCACCACGCGGGTTCTCACACCCGCGAAGGCGGTCATCTGGGCGGCCAGCTTTAACTTCGTCGCCGCTTTCCTCTTCGGTACGGGCGTCGCACATACAATCAGTTCGACGATCATCGATCCTCGCGTGATGAACCTTTACATCGTGCTCGGTGGCCTTCTTGGCGCGATCACGTGGAATCTCATCACCTGGTATCTTGCCCTCCCGACCTCCAGTTCCCATGCGATCATCTCAGCGCTCGCCGGTGCCGCCATCGCCAAGGCGGGCTGGCATGCCATCCTGATCAAGGGATGGATACCGATCATCGCGTTCTTGCTTCTCTCGCCGCTCATCGGCATGGTTTTGGGCTACATCCTCATGCACATCGTCGCGTGGAGCAGCTTCCGGATGCATCGGGACAAGGCCTCGAAGCTTTTCCGACGTTTGCAACTTGTCTCCGCTGGCGCCTACTCCCTCGGACACGGTACGAACGACGCGCAGAAGACCATGGGCATCATCGTGGCGTTGTTGGTCTCCACGGGCTACGGCAAATACGCTCTTGGTCATACGCGCCTGTTTGGCCGCAACCATGAGATCTCTCTCTGGATCATCCTTGCCTGCCACGCCTGCATCGCCGCCGGAACCATGATCGGTGGGTGGAAGATCGTGCGCACCATGGGTTCGCGGATCACGCCGCATCTTCGCCCTATCGACGGCTTTGCCTCTGAACTCTCCGCTGCAGTGACGATCGCTTTGGCAACTTTCGCGAAGGTGCCAATCTCCACCACACACGCGATCGGCGGAGCTATCTCCGGCGTAGGCGCGACGCGCGGCCTCCATGCTGTCCGCTGGATCTGGGCCCGCCGAATCATCTACGGCTGGATCCTCACCTTCCCGGGTGCGGCGCTTGTGGGCGCTTTCTTCTACGCGGTTGTCCATCTTGGCATCGAACGTTTCATCGGCGGCGGCGCTCCTATTCAATAGAGTCGTGCTGGTGCAGGGCGACCGGATAAACTACGCACATTGCCACGAAGCCCAAACCGACGATCTTTCTCTCCGCGGGCGAAGCCTCCGGAGATCACTACGGCGCTCAGCTCATCACTGCGCTCAAGGAAGCCCTTCCCGAGGCCAGCTTCACCGGCCTCGGCGGCGCGGAGATGGAACAGGCAGGCCAGTTCCGCACCATCCGGGCGGAAGACGTTGCTGTCATGGGCATCACCGAGATCCTTCGCCACATCCCCCATATCTACCGCTCCTACCGTCGCCTTGTAGCCGAAATCAAACGCAACAAGCCGGACGTAGCTGTCCTGATCGACTTCCCTGACGTCAACTTCCGTCTCGCCAAACATCTCCATCGTGCCGGGGTTCCGGTCCTTTGGTTTGTCTCTCCCCAACTGTGGGCCTGGAAGCGCTCCCGCCTTCGGTGGGTTCAACAACGGGTCTCGAAGATGTTCGTCATCTTCCCGTTCGAGCAGGAGTTCTATCGCAACCGTGGCGTCGATGCGACCTTCACAGGGCATCCGCTAGCCGATCTGCCCCTGCCTGCGATTACCCGCGACGAGTATGCGGCGCAGAACGGTTTGGACTCGGCGAAACAGTGGGTGGCGCTTCTCCCCGGCTCTCGTTGGAAAGAAGTCCGGGCAAATCTTCCGGCGATGGTCGAAGCGGCTCAGCACTATCCACCGGAGATCGAGTTCCTTCTTCCAGTGGCCGCGACTCTTCAGAGATCGGAGTTTGCTGCTTTTCTTAACTCTCTTAGAACTCCGCTGGATCAAACCCGGTTCACTCTGGTTCACAATGCACGCGCCGCACTTCACCACGCCCGCGCCTCGGTGGTCGCCTCCGGAACCGCGACCGTCCAGGCTGCCCTCATAGGCAATCCGTTTCTGGTGGTCTATCGAGTCAGCGATCTTACTTTCAGAGTAGCCAAACGCCTCATACGCTATCCTGCGGAGATTCCTGCCCCGCCGGACCAATATGGGAACCTTCCAATCGCCATGCCAAACCTCATCGCAGGCAAACGCATCGTTCCAGAAATCCTGCAGAATCAGTTCACAGCAGCTAATATCCAGAAGATACTTAATCCATTACTTGAAGATTCTCGGGCGAGGTTAGCCCAGATTGCCGACCTCGCCTCCCTCCAGAGGGCTATGAAGCCCGCCATTGGCACAACGGCCATCGCTCAACTGAGAGATGCTGTCTTAGAGGCCCTCGGAGCGCGACCATGAATCCCCTCGAAGCACCGTCAACTACCTCACCCGCAGAGCCGTCTTCTGCGTCTAACCCATTGAGACAGATACAGCTCCCGCCAGAGGATCGCATTCGTATGTCACTTCCCCGCCTTCTGAAGACCAGTGCCGCCGTTGTGGCTTTCCTCTTTTGCAGCTTAGCCGGGACCGCTGCTCCGCCGCCTCGTCCGCTACTCCAAGTGACGGCCTATACGATCCACGCGGATATCGACCCCGCCGTGGCTCGCCTCACAGCCACGGTCCAGGTCACCTTCACTGCGCTCGAAGACATTTCCACGGCTACGTTCGAACTGAATAACGGTCTCCGCGTCACGAAGATCACGGACGCTGCAGGAGCCACGCTTCAGTCCGACCGGAACCCCACGACATCAACGGTCAACGTCGCCATGACTGCACCCATCGCCAAGGGCACCAGCACGACACTCAGCTTTGAGTACACCGGCACCCTAAACGGCGCGGACACCTCGCCAGTGGAAGGTATCAAGCTCGCAGCGATTGCCGACCCGATCACGATCCTGCTTTACCCTGGCCGATGGTTCCCCGTCTCCGGTCTGTACACGCAACGATTCACCGCGGAGATGCACATCCGCGTTCCCAAGGGAGAGACGGTCGTCTCCAGCGGAGCAACGAATCATCCTGCCCTACCGGCCTCGACCGTTCCAACGATCCATGCCACGGCGCGTATGACGCCTCGCCGCGCGGGCGGTGGTGTAGGAACCCGTACTTCCAAGCCGGCGGCGACAGCCAAGGCAGACACTCCGCCACCCGCGCCCGCCGCACCTACCTCTTCGACAGACATGGAAGAGTTCGATTTTTCGTGGCAGAAGCCCGGCTTCCCCGGAACCGTGATTGTTGGCAAGTTCCTTCCTGCCATCCGGTCCTCGGGCGCGCGCAACGTCAGCATCTACGTCACCGAAAAACATAAGACCAATGCGGCCGAATACGCCGCCATCGCGGCCCGTCAGCAGGAGTTCTTTACGACGACCTTCGGCGAACCTCAGTCCTCCACACTGAACATCGTGGAGATGCCTGAAGATGCCGTTGCTGCCTCCTGGGCTCCGGAGATTGCGGCCATTGCAGGCAATCGCATTGGCAATGCCAATAGCTCACGCCTGCTCTCCAACACGATTGCTCACCAATGGTGGGGCAGCGAGGTCTCTCCCTATACGCTCAACGACGCCTGGATTACGAACGGCATGAGCCGTTACGCCGAACTGATGTTTCTTGAAGACGCCAGCGGCAAGACCGCATTTCAGAACGCCGTGACGGACGTCTCCGCAGGTGCGCTCGCCTACGATACTGCCCCACTCTCCACCCTTGGCCGAGTCGATCCCTACTCGCCTCAGTTTCAATCTGAGACGTTGGAAAAGGGAGCCATGGTCTTCCATATGCTCCGCTACCAGATGGGTGATGAGAAGTTTCCCAACTTCCTTCGTGGCCTGCTCTCGCAGTTTGCCGGAAAAGGTGTCCGCTCCTCGGACGTGGAGACAGTCGCCGCCGCGCAGTCTGGTCTCAACCTCACGCCGTTCTTTGCGCAGTGGATCGATGGGACAGGAGCCCCCGCTTTCACCAGTAAATTCACCGTCTATCGCCTTGGTGGCAACAAGGGTTTCCGAACAATCGGTGCGATTTCTCAGGATCTGGACCTCTTCCGTATGCCCGTCGATCTGCGGATTGAAACCGAAGGCAAAACCGAAAACAGACGCATCGACGTCTCCGGCACTGACTCGCGCTACACGGTCGAAACCTTCGGACGTCCGCGTCGCATCATCATTGACCCAGACCACTGGGTGCTGAAATCTACCCCCGACCTGGCCGTCCGTGTCGCGGTCCTCAAGGGACAGCAGCTTGTTGCGCAGGGCGATCTGATCGGCGCGCTTGCAGAGTATCAGCGCGCCCTTGACGCAAACAAGAACTCTTCGCTCGCCACTTATCGCATCGCTGAGGTGTTCTTTACGCAGCGCAACTACCAGTCCGCCGCCAACAGCTATCGCGACTCGCTTCGCGGCGATAATGACCCGAAGTGGACGGAGGTCTGGAGCCATATTGGTCTGGGCCGTGTCTTCGATCTCACCGGCCAGCGCGACCGTGCGGTGAACGAGTATCGCCTGGCGGTACAGACGAATGACAACACGCAGGGCGCGATCAACGAAGCTCGCGCTCTCCTGCAGAAGCCTTACACGCGCGAACGCACTGCCGACTAAGACTGCACGAGCACTACATCACGACGACGCGGTCATCCAGGGAAACGGCCGCCCACCCAAGCGCCGCAAATAACCCTGCCACTTCGTCGACTGAGGTCTCAGCCGTGCGCACACCGCGCACCAGCGAGACTTCACCGTCGCCGAGGCGCACGCCAACGCACTTCTCCGCACGGTAGGTACAGGCAGCAAGATCGCTCACGCTGAGCGCGGTCGTCTGCACCATTACAAAGGTCCTGGGGGGAGCCATGCGGTCGATCATGCAGACAAGCTCCAGCTTGCTTTCCAACTCATCCGGGACGAAGTCGATGGCGAAGTCCGCCTCACGCACGGCATCTTCTACCGTCTTAGCAAACTCCATCACACCATCCTGTCCGGAGAAGTCCACGGATGCATCGCGCAGCTTGGAAGGCATGACGTCTTCCAAAATCACGCGGTATCCGGCGCGCGCGCAGGCCATGGCAAACGCGCGCCCCTTCAATCCCGCACCGATCACTGCGACCGTTTGCATCACAGCTTACTTCTTTTCGAGAGAGGCCACCACGGAGGCGTAGCTCGGCTCGCTAGTGCGGATATGCTCCGCCACGCGTGCGCGCTCTTCCTCGGTCAGTGTGGGAAGCACTGCCATAATTCTGCGCAGCGTTCCAGACATATCGTCCACAAAGTTCATCGTACGGATCGCTTCACCAGACAGCGGCATGTGCAGAGTCTCCTATTGTTTCGTTCCAGAACCAGTGTACTAGCTGCGCTGCTCTTCGACAGCTTGGTCCACCGGCGCCTGGCTTTCCAGAGCCTCAACTACGTGCGGTTCTACAGCGGCCTCCTCCGGCTCCACGTAACCATCCCGGTCCGTGATCTCCGTGATCGCCAGCAACTTCGCCGAAAGATCAGGATGCAAGGCCTCAGGAACGTATCTCCACGACCAGTTTCCTGCAGGGTTTGCGGGGGTGTTCATACGTCCTTCGCTTCCCAGATGCAGAAGATCCTGCAGGGGCAGAATACAGAGAGCCGCTACGCTGCGTTCCGCAGCACGGATCATCGCCCAGACAACGTCGTTCGGATGCTGAAGAGGTCCCAGGTACTCGACAACATTGGCGCGTTCGGTGTCGTTCAGTTGCTCATACCACCAGCCTAGCGTCGTGTTGTTATCGTGCGTCCCCGTGTAGACGACCATGTTGGGAACGAACCTGTGCGGAAGGTGCAGGTGTGCGCCGCGATCGGAGAATCCAAACTGCAGAACCCGCATGCCTGGCATACCGAATTTTTCGCGTAGAGCATCCACCTTGGCCGTGATCAGACCGAGATCTTCCGCGACAAAGGGAAGTTCGCCCAGCTCTTTCTTCAACTGCTTGAAGAGTTTTTCTCCGGGCGCCTCGACCCACTTGCCGTCGATGGCAGTCTCAGCTGCTGCATCGATCTGCCAATACGCTTCGAAGCCGCGAAAGTGGTCCAAACGCAGCACATCATAAAGTTCCATCTGTCGGCGGACGCGGGCTACCCACCAGGCGAACTTTGTCTTTTCCAGAAGCTTCCAGTTATAGAGCGGATTGCCCCAGCGCTGCCCTGTCACCGAGAAATAATCTGGCGGCACTCCGCTTACGACGGTAGGTTTGAACTGCTCGTCGAGCCGGAAGACTTCTTTGTTGGTCCAGACATCTGCGGAGTCGTAATTCACGAAGATGGCCATATCCCCCATCACCGCAATGTCCCGTGAGGCGCAAAAGCTCTTCAGGGCGCACCACTGTTCGGTGAACAGGAACTGTACGGCTCGCTCTACATTCAGCTCCTGGCTTCGCTCATCATCGAACTTGGCAAGAGCCTTGGGCTCGCGCGCGGCGAACTCCGGGGCCCAGTCACACCAGCACGCGGAGTCGTGCATTCGGCGCAGAACGACGTAGCGGACATAGTCAGTCAGCCACGAAGCATGCGCGTCGCAGAAACGTGCAAATTTTTCCTGCAAAATCGGGTTGTCGCACTCCAGGAAGCGCTTTGCGGCACGCTCAATCAGAGGCTGCTTTTCCCGTGCCGCGCGATCGAAGTCTGCAGGACCACTATGCCCGGCGAGACCTTCGATCTCTCCCTGATAGAGCCAACCGTCCTGAACGAGCCGCTCAAGCGAGATAAGGAGCGGGTTCCCGGCGAAGGCGCTGATTGCGGCGTATGGAGAGTTGCCATACCCCGTGGGGTTCAGCGGTAGAACCTGCCATAGCCTCTGTTTTGCGGACGAAAGAAACTTTACAAATTCATACGCTGCTGGCCCCATGTCGCCAATGCCACCATAGGACGGCAGCGAAGTTACATGAAGCAACACACCCGATTTACGTTCCGTGATCATTCACTTCATCAGATGCGGATTCTCTTGATGCGGCAACTAATTTCTCCGCTTGAGGTCACTGCATGAGAAACAAAAAGAGCCGGGCGCAAGCGCCCGGCTCTTTTTGTTCTACGAGTTTCGTTACAGACCGAGAGGGTTGGCCGCCTGGTTGGCCTTGCTCTTTGCGGACAAATGAATGCCTCCCTTGGCCTTGTACTGGTCCATGAGGGTTCCCATGTAGAGGGCAAAGACTTCGTTCCGCTTGTTCTCCAATAGGTCATTCTTGGTCTTGTCGAAGTTCTTTGCGATATCTTCCGCCGTGGGCTCCTGCTTGTCTACGACCTGAAGGACAGCGCCGCTGCGACTGGCGTCAACCGGTCCGGAGACCGCACCCTTCGCCAGTGTGAAGGCAACGCTCGCGCCTCCACTCATGGGACCGAGCTCAGGCACAGTGCCATCGCGGCCAACGAGATCTGAGGTCTTCACGGGGATGTTCATCTCCGCTGCGGCCTTCTTCAGATCGTTGAGCTGCTTTGCGCGCTCGGAGAGCTTGGTGAGCTTGGCCTGCATCATGGTGGGAACCTGCTCGGCCGCGTAATCGTCCGCTACGTGGCTCTTCCAAGCGTCAAATGTCGGCGCATGTGCGGGTTGAATATCCAGAACCTGGAAGATCGCCATACCCTCGCCCGTCGCAACGGCCTTCGGAGCATCGCCCTTCTTCGCGGCGAACGCGGCCTGCAACAGCTGTGAGCTGTCGGCCACGCCATTGACTACGCCATCCTGTGCGATGTAATCCGTGGTCTGCGCGGTCAGGTGATGCGCTGCTGCGGTCTTCTCCAGCCCCTGCTTCGCGGCTTCATTCGAAAGTGCGGTGACGAAGTTCTGCTCTGCTGCCGCCGCTTTCTGCTGTTCCAGCATGGGACGGATCTGGTCTGCGACTTCAGTCAGCGGCTTCACGTGCGCTTCCTGCCGCTCGGTAGCCTGAATGATGTGATATCCAAACTGGGTCTTGACCAGGTCAGAGGTTTGTCCTGCCTTGAGCGCCATGGCTGCGGTCTGGAAGGCAGGGACCATCTGGCCGTTCGCCTTCACCCAACCAAGCTCGCCGCCGGTGCCCTTCGATCCGGGATCGTCGGAGTTGGCCTTGGCCAGATCGGCGAAGTTGCCGCCTGCACGAATCTTCGTGAGAAGATCCTGCGCCTTGGTCTTCGCAGTTGCATCCACCTTGGCATCGGCTCCCGGAGGAACAGAGATAAGGATGTGGCGAACTTTTACCTGCTCTTCCACCTTGTACTGGTCGGTGTGCTGGTTGTAGTAGCTCTGCACGTCGGCATCCGATACCTGGGGCTTGCCACCCGGCAGGCTGTCTGGGGCAACCGCAATGTAGGTCAGCTTGCGGGCTTCGGGAACGGCCTTCGCATACCGTGCCTTATTGTCGTTGAAGTACTTCTGCAGCTCACTGTCCGTGGAAGTGACGTTCTTCTTCACATCTTCCGGGCTGACCATCGCGTAATCGAACTTTACCTTGGTTCCGGAGAGGAGATAAGCACTGCGCACGGCGTTGTCATTCACGTTCACACCGGCAGTGACAAACTGCCGCAGACGGCGGCGCTCCATGTCCTCTTTAATCTCTTTTTCGAAGTCCGCCGTGGTCGGCACGCCGGCGGCGTTCTGGACAAACTGCTTGTACTGCTCCTGTCCGATGAACTGTCCATTCGGGAAGAGAAGCTGTCCAAGCTGACCCTGGTGCAGCTCCGCACTAACATCGGCATCGCTGACCACAAGCCCCAGGCGAGATGCTTCCTGGTTCTCAATCGCCCACGCGATCTTCATCTGTTGTGCCTGGCGTTCCAGGAGAGGGAGGTAAAAGGCGGGGTAGCCGCTCCGCTGCTGCAGGCTCTGCGCCAACCGGGAAACTTCCTGCGTCGTAATCTGTTCTGTATCGCCGAAGATCCTGCCCATCAGGCCAGGCTGATGAACGGACGCGTAGACACCGTCACCGCTGTCCGACACGCCTTCATAAAGACCGGGAACAAGGTACACAATCATGGAGAGAATGGCGGCGCCGATAATGACGGCAAACAGAACTTTGACGGCGCGATTGTCCTTTTGCAGCAAGCGAATCATAAATGTGCTCGGAGACCTTCATAGACAGCCCTTGGTTTTGCTTCGCGCCACGCTCCACCGGAAAACGGCAGATGGGCATCTGGCAGGACAGGCTTCAAGTATAAATCACCCGCGGGAGTAGTTCTCCGCCCAAAAACGGGAGGGCCGCGGCAGATGCCGCGGCGCCTACTCTGCAAGAACAGAAACGATTAGTAGCGGCGACCGTAGAAGCCGCGCCCATAGAAGCCGCGACCGTAGAAACCGCCACGGTAGTAAGGACGTCCATAAAAACCACTATAGTAGGGATATCCAACACCGATTCCGATGCCGACCGCTGGATAGCCATAGGGATAACCACCATAGGGTGCCCCATACCCATACGCTGGCAGCGGTCCGCGCGCATTATCTGAAGCTGGTCCAGCATAGCCACCTAAACGCTGCATCTCTGCTTCGCTTACCGTGACCACCTGGGAAGAAGCCGTCAGCCGGAAGTTGACGATCGCCTCCCCGGGGATAACCGCCTGCCCGCCTCCCGCAATCGCCGAGGTTCCCAGACCGGCCGCGCCACCGATGGCCGCGCCCGCTCCGGCACCTGCTCCGCCGCCCACCGCGCCTCCGATCAAAGCTCCGAAGATAGCCCCAAACGCCGTACTACCGACCGTTTGACCTGTCTTATCGCGACCATCGATCGTCCATGGTTCACTCTGGAGAGGATAGGTTTTGCCCCCAAGCTGCACAGTTTGCAGTTGCAGCGTAATCGAACCCTTACCTTTAAGGGAGCCTGCCTGATGCACGTCCAGAACAGTTCCCTGCACGGTTGCGCCACGTGGGAGGGCAATTTCATTGCCTGCCACCACGTCATTCGCAATGAACCCATCGAACCCGGTTCCAGCCTGCACGTGATCGCTCGTCAACCAGTGATTCAGGCGAACATTGACCATCGTGCCTGCCGGAATCTGCACGCTGACCCCACCGGGACGCCCTTGAGCAACATAGCCCTGCTGCTCTTGGCCATAGCTCTGCTGCCCAGGTCCGTAGCCCTGTTGCACTTGGCCGTAGCTCTGCGGTCCCTGCTGCCCAGGTCCATAACCCTGCTGTGATTGTCCATATCCCTGAGGTCCAGAACCCTGCGGAGGACCGCCCTGCGGATCCTGACCGTTCTGTTGCTGCGCCATCTGCCGTTCATAGTCCCGGCGATAAAGACGGCGCGGCTGGTTTGGATCCTGCTGGGGCGGATATCCCTGCTGGTATTGTCCGTCCAGCGCTGCCTGTCCGTCCTGCTCCATCTGAGCCGTCTGGTTCGGGGGCGCATTCTGGTTCATTTGAGCGTTCTGATCCGGGCCCTGTTGTTGGTCCTGTCCGGGCTGCTGTCCCTGATCTGGTTGTTGCTGCGCCGCAGCGACGGCATCCGGCCCCACCTGCAACTGGTCAATCACCTTCTTCACGCCGTCGGTGCGCGAAACTACCTTCTCCGCAAGATCACGAGAAGAGTTGTCCGCCACGGCGCCGGTCAGGGTCACGGTTCCGAAGACGGTCGAGGTTGTAATCGCCTGGTTAGAGAGCTTTCCCTCGCCAGCCAGCGCTCGCAACACATTGGCCTGGACCTGCGCATCGCTCACGGCGACCTTCTGAGCAAATGCGTCCTCCGAAGACAGAATTGCGCCAGCCAGAATGGCAGGCATCATAAAATTTCTCAGCCAGTTCGAATTCATCTCGAAATCCCTCTTCTACGGCGGCTCCTAAAGAGTCTGCCCACTCTTTAGGACGCGATTTCCGGAGAATAGTTCCGGTCTTTCGCCGATCCAAATTCACGAATGCCAAAACGGATCGGTAAATGCTGGCCTGGGCGGTTAACACTCGAATGCGAGGGGAAGACGAAGATGAGGTAGAAGATCCAATTCAGTGGAATCGAGCTTCCGAAATGAGAGTTTTCTGACAGGAGCCTCCTGTAGTCCAGATCTCGGATGCCCAAAGAGGAGGTTTGCCAAGGGAAAAGTTGAACCCTAAGCCCCTTTGACTCACATGCGAGGAACTCTCGTAGGTTGCGGAATTCTTCACACTATTATCACGGAAGTCGGAACGACCGGATGCTTCCTTCGCGCCGTGAGTGCGGTAGCCAATCACGGAGTAGGGCCTTCCCCGCGAGTTTATCTAACCGAAAACCGATTCCAAGTGTCCTTTGCAGACCCATAGCGGCGATGCGATGTGCTGAATTGAATCCTATGCAATGCCTTATGCCACGCCATGTTGAAGCGACTCACGTCTTCTAGCGTCAAAGCAGAGCACCGACGGCGGTACCCTGGTGCCGGTGCGGGGGAGTCCTCGGTAGCAGGTGCCATTCAACTGGCTACAGACCTTTCGGGAAAAGCTCCGCACAGAGAACTCCGTAGTTCGAGTGGGCTCTGAGGTGGCTCTTCTGCGTGGCCGGGATAGCACCCTACGTCTTTCGGGTAGCTGTGCTTCGTTTTATCAGCGAGTAAGATCGCGTGGATACGAACTAACAGCAATGGAACGCAACTTTCGTACTGTTCGTCTGAATTCCGAATTTCTGCATCAACGCGAACGTACAGGCCAAGATATGCGTGAAACTGCTACTTTCGATCGAGCCTCCAGCGCTCTAGCTCGCCGGGCCCTGCTTGTCACTCTAAGCATTGGAACTGTAAGCTCCGCTTCGGGGCTCATGGCATCTACCATGGGGATGGTCGCTGCGCGCGAATTCATTTTCGTCGCCTGTATCTTTCTTTTTACAGTAGGTGCCCTCGTCACGCTGCTTCTGTTCCGCAATGTGCCCGTGCAGACAATTGCCACTGCAACCACGAGCTACTACGCCATCCATATGTGCGTTGGTGTCTGGATCTCGCTTTACGGAAATGGACAGCATCTCAATCTCTTCATTTATTTACTCTGGCTCTTCCCTCTCCTTGCCTTCAATAAACTTGTAAACCAACCTGCCATCAGTAAGCTGCTCGCCAGAACAATTCTCGTCTTTCCACTTCTGATGATCCTCTTTCTTCTCCCAAGGTGGACCGAAGTTCTCCTGCCTGAGCAACGCGTCTTGCTCTCCATCTTCTGCCTTACTTACATTTGTTATGCCCTCACACTCAATATTGTTACCCGCTACCGCGAAAAGTACATTATTGAGCAGCAACGCGCGGAATCTCTCCGAGTTACCGCTGAAGTCTTTGAAAGCATCTCGGACTGCTTCTTATCGCTCGATGCGGAGTTTCGTCTCATCTACCTCAACGACGCCGCCTGCTCCGAATTGGGTGTGACGCGTGAAACGGCGCTCTACGACACGCTCTCTCACGCCGCGCCGCGCGTCTTTTCTGACGGCATAATCCAAAGTTTTGTTGAGGCCTATAAGGATGACGTAGCTACTCTCTTCGAGGCCCAGAGCCAGCAAAACAACCTTTGGTACGACTTCCGTTGCTTCCCGCGCATCGACAGCATGTCTATTTACTTCCGAGACATCACCAACCGAAAAAATGATGAGTCCCGCATCCAGCGCCTAGCCTATTACGACGTTCTTACTGGGCTTCCCAACCGCCAACTCTTTCGCGACCGACTAACGGAGGCCATTGCCGCGGCTCCGGTCCGAAAATCCATTGGCGCGCTTCTTTACATTGACTTGGATGACTTCAAAAACCTGAATGACACGATGGGCCACGAAGTAGGCGATAGCCTGCTTCAGGAAGTTGCTGCGCGACTCGCAGGTTGCCTTCAATGTGGGGAGACCATCGCTCGCATCGGTGGGGACGAATTTGGTGTCATGCTGGAAGCCCTAGGCGAAGACCCTGAAGCCGCAACCAGCTCCGCAGCTCTCACTGCTGAAAAAATCCTGGCGCTCTTTTCTTCCGACTTCGTCGTTGGAAGTTACATGAGCGAAATTAAGGTAAGTATCGGGGCTACGCTCTTCGGGGTTTGCGAGATAGGCCAATCCGAAACGTTAGACGATCTCTTTAAACGTGCCGATCTCGCCATGTATGGAGCCAAAACCGATAGCGGAAATACTGTGAGGTTCTTCGACCCCGCGATGCAGATCGAAGTTGAAACCCGCGAAGCGCTCCGCGCTGACTTGCGTTTCGCATTACAACGTGATGAGTTCACGTTGGATTATCAGCCGCAGGTAGGCAGCGACGGCATTATCTATGGCTCCGAGGCGTTGCTTCGTTGGTATCACCCGGTTCGTGGACGCGTCTCTCCCTGCGAATTCATACCCGTGGCGGAAGCGACCGGGCTCATCATCGAGCTTGGCCGATGGGTACTGGAGGCAGCCTGCCTTCAACTTGCCGCCTGGTCTGAGCACCCCTCGATGGAACACCTTACCATTGCGGTCA
>Ga0157290_10000021_pt1 | contig 76777 bp, 50 predicted proteins | sample NitcycUS149409B1_FD_108389 | JGI IMG/M metagenome (GOLD analysis project Ga0157290, IMG submission 108389) | Soil microbial communities from Arlington Agricultural Research Station in Wisconsin, USA - Nitrogen cycling UWRJ-S149-409B-1 | ecosystem: Environmental > Terrestrial > Soil >...
AACGGCACGCCGAATACCTTCGTCAACGGTGTCTGCTCTTCGACCGCCGGACAGCTTTACTTTCCCGGCACCGCTACCCCCATCCCCTCCAACAATATCTCAGCCTTGATCACACCAGACGGACGCGCGATCGCCAACGTCTACAAGACGATTGCCGGTGCTGGACTCAGCTTCCGCGATGGCGGTATCCCCAGCAACAACCTCACGCTGGCTCCGTCCAGCCCGTTGAACTTCCACCAGGACCTGGTCCGTTTTGACTATGTCATCAACGAGAAACACACCCTCTACGGTCGCTGGATCCACGATGCCAACACCCTCACGGATCCTTACGGTACCTTCTCGAACACCGGCATCCTGAACACCACGCCCACGATCCGCAATCGTCCCGGCCAGAGCTATCTGCTCTCCGAGACATGGGCGATCCGCTCCAACTTCCTGAACCAGGCACAGATCAACACCAGCTGGGCGGCACAGCGCATTCCTCCGGCTGGCAATAACTGGAAGCGCGAGACGTACGGCTTCCAATACAACAAGCTTTATCCAGGTGCCGGACCGTATCCGAACGGCATTCCCATCGTGAACATCACCAACTATGCTCCTTTCCAGGGACCGAACTTCGCGCTACAGTCTCCGTCCACCGACATCCAGGTTGCGGATAATGTGACGTACATCAAGGGCAATCACAACCTCAAGTTTGGCGGCGTCTACATCCGCGACCGTGTCGATCAGAACGGCCGTGCGAACTACACCGGAACCGCAAATTTCAACTCCACACCCAGTTCGAGCAACTGCCGGGCTGCCAGCGGAAATACCACCTGCTATGCGCTGGCGGACGCTTTCCTTGGCAACTTCCAGAACTATCAGGAGGCCAGTGCAGATCCGGTCGGACACTTCCGCTTCAACCAGGTGGAGTGGTTTGTACAGGACAGCTGGAAGGCGACACGCAAGTTGAGCCTGGAGATGGGTCTTCGCTGGCAGTTGATCTCTCCTTTCTACACGCAGGGCAACAACATCTCGAACTTCGATGCTGCGGCCTACAACCCTGCAAATGCCGTCACCGTGCTTCCGAACGGCAGACTTCAGCCGGGCGTTGGAAATCCGTATAACGGTCTAGTGCGTGCGGGAGATGGAGTGCCCGCCGATCAGGCGAAACGGGTCCTCAATGTGAACACAGCCATCTTCCCCCTCATACCTGCCGGCGCGCCGCGCGGTCTCTACAACATGAATGGGGCATTCGGTCCGCGTTTTGGATTTGCATATGCGCTCGACAACAATACCGTTATCCGTGGCGGCATCGGTCTCTTCTTTTATCGTCCGCAGGGCAACCTGATCTTCAGCCAGGTCAACATCCCACCCTTCCTGCAGAACACCCAATTCGATAATGGCAATCTTTCCACCATCGGTTCGCTTGCCGCTAGCAGTACGCTCCAAGCAGGTATCAACGCCATCGATCCAACGAACCACAATCCGTCGACATGGCAGTACAGCTTTGGTTTCCAGCGTCAGCTTCCGAAGTCCATCCTCTTCGAGATGAACTACGTCGGCAACGTGGCACACCACCAGCTTCGTACGCCGAATATCAACTTTCCCGACCTTGCTCCGGTGGTGGCGAATGCGACTGGCTCCAACGCGATCTCGTCGACCAACTTCTTCAACCCCTACAAGGGTTACACGTCTATCTCTTCCAACCGCTTCGATTCGAACTACAACTACAACTCGCTGCAGATGTTCTCGTCGAAACGCGCTGGCATCGTGACCTACACCCTTGCTTACACGTACTCCAAGGCTTTGGGCGATTCGAACGGAAACAACACTACGCTCGAAAACTGGCGCGATCTCAACTACAACTACGGCAACCTGTCCAACGATCGCCGTCATGCCTTTGTGGCGACCTTCGTCATCCAGGCACCGGAGTTCAGAGGTCACAACTACCTGATTCGTGAAGTCGCCGGCGGCTGGCAGATCAGTGGCGTCGCTCGTCTCCAGAGTGGGGCTTACTTCAACGTGCAGGCGAACTCCAGCCTCGGTCTGGGAACAGTGCGTGCCGATCGCGTTCCGGGAACGGCGATCTACACCACCGGTCGGGCTGGTATCGATGGCTACATCAACAACAGCGCCAGGGCTGGAAATACGGCGACTCCCTTTGCGGCGACGCCAAGGAACCTCGCCCGCTTCGGTAACTCAGGAAGCGGTGCTGTGGTTGGACCGGGCTTGGCGCAGACGGATGCAACGCTGTCGAAGTTCTTCCCCATTACGGAGCGTGTTCGCGTCAAGTTCCAGGCTGACGCTTTCAACGTCCTCAACCGCACGAACTTCTCTGGCGTGAACCTCAACGCCAGCAACTCCAACTTCGGTACCGTCTCCGGTGCCTACCCACCCCGTCAACTGCAGCTTGGTCTGAAGGCGTTGTTCTAGAACGAAGTTCTAGAGCGAACTGAATTACGAGCAGCAAAAAAGGGAGCAGCCCACTGGCTGCTCCCTTTCTGCTGCTCGTTTCTATTACTCTGCCTTGCCTACGGTGTGGTCTTTGTACGTCTTCTGGAAGAGATCGAAGGCCATCTTCTTCTTTCCGTCTTCCGAAAGCAGACCCTTGCGGTTGTAGCCCTCCTGCAGCTTAGGGATGTTGCGTGTGGGAGAGCGGAAGTCCATCAGCACCCATGGGATCAAGCCCCGTACCTGGGGGATCTTGCGGATCATGATGAACTGATGTTCGTAGACATTGACCTGCTGTTCTTCGGCCCAGCGCTGGTTCGGTCCGCCGTGGTTTCCTTGCTTGGCTTCGGCTCCAAACTCAGACATCAGAATGGGCTTGTTCGGCAGGGTCCATGTCTTCTTGTCCGCATCTTCAGGACGTCCTTCATACCAGCCGATGTACTGGTTCTGCCCTACGACATCGAGGGCATCGGCCAGAGGATCGTTCTGAAGAACGGCATCCTGATCCACCTTGGGTCCGATGAGGGCCGATGTGATGGGACGCGTCGGATCGAGCTTACGCGCCTCGTTGGCGAGGTCGGTCAGGAACTTCGTGCGTGTGGGATTGTTCGGTGTCTCGTTGGAAACTGACCAGAGAATGACCGAGGCCTTGTTGCGATCGCGGCGGATCATCTCGTTCAGCATGGTGGTGGCCTTCGTATAAACCTCTGGCTTGCCGTACGAGATGTGCTGCCAGATCGGAATCTCCGACCAGATCATCACGCCGTCACGGTCGGCCGTGCGCTCCATGCGTTCATCTTGCGGATAGTGGCAGAGACGAACGAAGTTCGCGTTCAGGTCCTTGAGGAAGGCGAAGATGTTCTTTACATCCTCATCGGAGTGAACGCTGCCTCCGCGATACGGTGCTTCCGCATGCATATTGGCGCCCTGCAGAAAGATGGCTTTGCCGTTGAGAAGAATGCGCGTGCCATCGACACGGATATCGCGGAAGCCGATGTCGTCCGTGATCGCATCCTGTCCAGAGGAGATCTGCACCTTGTAGAGCTTCGGTGTCTCCGGCGACCAGAGGGCCAGGGATTTTGCCTTCACCTCAAAAGCGGCGCGTCCCTCGGCGTCAGTCTTCACAGTCGTGTCGACTCCCGCTTCAGCGATATGCAGCGCAACCGGCGTTCCGACGGCCGCGCCTTCTACGTGAACATAGCCGCTCAACGTATTGGCAGACGGCGAGAAGGCGGCGTCGTGCTTCAGGTGGACGTCGTAGTCGTCGATAAAGTGCGTAGGCACCGTGACCAGCGAGATGTCGCGTGTGAGACCGCCGTAGTTGAACCAGTCGATGCTGACCGACGGTATGCCGTCCACCTGCCTGGTGGAGTCGACTGCGATGACGACGAAGTTACTTCCGGGCTTGAGGGCTGCGGTAAGGTCGCAGTCGTAGGGCGTGAAGCCGCCTTCGTGATCGCAGATGTGTTTCTGATTCACCCAGACGAAGGACTTGTAATTCGCCGCGCCGACGTGGAGGAAGGTGCGTGTGTTCGGCTTGGGCTGGAAGTCGAAGTCGCGCTGGTACCAGACGACGCCTTCAAAGCGGAAGAGCGTCGGCTCCTGCGTGTTCCAGTCGCCGGGAACCTTCAGCGTGGGCGCGGTGGAGAAGTCGTACTCGTCGTTGTGCGGTCCGCTGTTGATGTTGGGGTGGGTGTTCTGTGCGTATCCGTTATCGCGCACCTTGCCATCGCTGGTGTAGAGGCCCTTGGCGGGTGGCTGGTCGACGAGGTAGTGCCAGTCTCCGTTCAGGGAGGTGACGGCTCGGTGATCGACGCCGACCAGGAGCGTCTTCATCGGTTGCTGCGCAAAAAGCGGCAGAGAAACGGAGCAGGCGAGAGAAAAAAGTCCGTAATGCAGGATGCGGAGCTTTTTCCCTTGAATCTTCTTGCAAAGTGTCATGCAGGCAGCCTCTTAAGGGGATAGATCTCTTGGATGGTGGAACAGGACAGGAACGGGAGTTTCAAAACGGCACGGTGGCACTGTTCAGGAACGTCGAAAGTCTACACTCCAGGAAATACACCTCGCATCTCTGCGCGGCACCGGCCAGAGCAACGAGATTGGCCCTTTGCAAGGATGCAAAGGGCCAATTCGCTCCTATCTAATAAGGAGATGTGCTGAAAGTGAATGGTCGGGACGACTAGATTCGAACTAGCGACCTCACCCACCCCAAGGGTGCGCTCTACCAGGCTGAGCCACGTCCCGACTGTAAGGATTTTGCGCTACCCAAAGAGGGCCACGCCGGGGTATTTCCTTAGCTCAAGTGTACACGAACCCCGGCTTATTCCGGTCCCCCATGCTTGTTTCGGAAGTGAAAGCGGTACCTGAGGCCGCCGCTGATCTGGAGCGGATGGAAGGCAGGCACGGCTTCGTCGTACTGCCAGGACTGGCGCTGTAAGTCGGCGCGCAGCGCCCAGCTTCGGCCCAACGCATAATCCACGCCGCCGCCAAAGGTGGTAACGATCGAGTTGTCCTGCTTGTAATTCGGGTCCACCGGCCTGTTGAACTTGATGATGCCGTATCCGACGAGAAAATCCACGTACGGCCGAAATGGGCCGTAACGGGCTTCGATGCGTGGGCCGCCCGAATACGCATATTGATTGCTCACGCGCCCGCCCGAACCGACCGCGCGGAGCTCCAGCGAAGGTTCAAACCGGCCAAAGGAGCCGATGTTGAGATCCGCGCCGACGGTTCCTCCTGCGTTCTTCAGAGCGCCGCCGAAGTCGGGCCGAACGTACGAGAGCATGGCGAAGGCCTGCAGCCGCATGGCTTCTACGCCAGCGGGCGCGGCGGCCTGTCCGATGCAGGCGGGGGCCAGCAGAAGAAGACCGGCAGCGAAGAGGAACTGACCATAGGTGCGGACCGGGCTTTTCATACCTTCATACCTTGGAAACCTCTGAGTTCCGGAGCTTGTCTCTTTTTGGGAAAGGATCTTCGACGTGCATGAGTGTGCCGTCTTGCTGAAACTATGAGACTTGTGTGGAGGCTCCGAGGGTTTCCCACCGCAGTCACGGAATTTTCACTTGAGTCGCCTCCGATGGGCGAGTAGAACAGGACTCCTAAAGCCAGCTTCAAAAGATGTGCCCCGAAGTTGGTCATAACCCTACGCGCTCCAAATCCGCTCTGCCTATTCCTCTAAAGGTGCACACGTTGAAAAACTTCGCCCGCTGCCTGGCCGCCCTCTTACTTGCCTTTGCTTCGCTCGCCTTTGGGCAGGGCCATCTGCTGATCTCCCAGATCTACGGCGGCGGAGGCAACACCGGTGCGGTGTACAGCTCCGACTATGTCGAGCTGTATAACCCCACTGCTGCTGCAATCAGCCTTTCTGGCTACTCCATTCAGTATGCTTCGGCTTCGGGAACGAGCTGGCAGGCTGCTGCTCTGCCGAATGTCTCCGTCGCGCCCGCAGGATACTTCCTTATCAAAATGACGGATGCTTCAGGCAAAAGTGCAACCGTACCTTCGGATTTCAACGCTTCACCGACGATCAATATGTCCGCAACGACGGGCAAGGTTGCGCTCTCCAGCACCTCGACCGCGCTTTCGGGCACCTGCCCCCTCGGCGGAACCGTTGTGGACTTTGTCGGCTTCGGTACGGCCAGCTGCTCTGAAGGTGCCTTGGCCCCCGCGCCCGCAAATGCGACCGCGCTCTCTCGTTCCACGCCGCCCGTCGATACAGACAACAACAGCATGGACTTTACTGTGATTGCGCCTGCCCCGCACAACTCGTCCGCAGGAGTGGCTGCGCTTGGAATTGCAGGTAATTCGGCTTCATTCCTGTCGACCCAGAGCGTAACGCTGACCGCCACCGTGACCTATGGCCCGGCGACGACGAGCACCACGGTCACGGCGGATCTCTCCAGCGTAGGCGGCTCCGCCTCCCAGCCGATGTTCGACGATGGCACCAACGGCGACGCGACCGCCGGGGACAAGATCTATTCGTACAAGATGACGATCACAAGCTCGGCTGCAACGCTGAGCCTGCCCGTGAAGGTCGTGGACAACACCACGGCCACGGCCTCAGGCACGATTGCACTCACAGTCGCCCAGCCTGGTGTGGCGGTGCGCATCTACGACATCCAGGGCGCCAAGTCTTCCACCGGTCCTAGCCCCGTGTCGGTGTATTCGAGCGTCTCTACCGCGCCGACCGCTGGTGTAGTTGTAGAGACGAGCGGCATCGTGACGGGCATCGGAACCAGTGGCTTCTTCATCCAGGACCCCACGGGCGACGGCAATCCCGCGACGCCGGATGGAATCTACGTTTATTCGCCCAACGCGATCCCGACCGGGCTGGCAATAGGGAACACCGTCACCGTGACGGGAAAGATCACGACCTATCCAGCAGTGACGGCCAGCCATACACCGGCAACCGAGCTCAACCTGACCTTTGCGACGATCACGAACACAGGCGTTTCGCCTTTGCCCGCGCCTGTGGTCCTGACCTCTACGATGCTGAAGCCGGGCGGAGGTCTCTATCAGATGACGCCCTATGAGGGCATGCGCGTCTCGATTGCTTCGTTGACCACGACCTCGGGTACGGATTCGGCGAGCCTGAATGAAACCGCGGAGACATACACTTCGAACGGCCAATTTTACGCCGTGATCACTGGGACACCGCGTCCCTTCCGCGAGCCCGGTATCGACCTGCGCGATCCGGTGGTAGACGCGTCGAAGACTCCGGCAGTCTTCGATGACAATCCGGAGCGCATCCTGGTGGACACGACCTTCCTCCGCGGGACGGCTGGATCGGTCGAGCTCTCTACCGGAGCGGTGCTGCCCAACGTCACAGGCGTGCTCGATATGACGTACTCCAACGATTCGTTCTACGATCCATCGCGCCTTCTGCTGGACGTGAGCTACGACAAGACGACGGTGGTGCCGGGCATGACCGTGCAGCCGATACAGCCCGCTGCGGCAACGGAGTTCACCGTGGCTTCGTTCAACATCGAACGCTTCTATAACCCGACGCAGACGCCTACTGACAATCTGTACTACGTACCGGCGGGCGTGAATGGATACAACGGGGGCTCCAACACGCCGACGGTGTCGATCGGGCAGACGTTCACTTCTGATGCTGTGAATGTGACCCCAGCGGCCTACACGCGCCGTTTGCAGAAGCTCTCGCTCGCCGTTCGCAATGTTCTGAATCTGCCCGACATCATCACGCTGGAAGAGGTAGAGAACCAGAGCGTGGCGAACGACATCGCCAACCAGATCAATACAGATGCGGGCACGCCCGGCCTCTACGCGGCGTACAGCACGGATAACTCCACGACGTACACGCAGGATGGAACGGGTATCTCCGTCGGCTTCCTTGTGAAGACCACAACCGTGGACAAGCTGGCGGTGACGCAGTTCGGACAGGGCCATACCTTCACCTACACCGGCGGCACGCAGCCGATCACGCTGAACGATCGCCCGTGGCTGGTGTTGAGCGCGGGCGTGAAGCGTGGCGACGGAGCCAAAGATTATCCGGTCACCGTAATCGCGAACCACATGAAGGCGCTCACGGGCGTGAACAGCACTACCTCGACCTCCACGCGACAGAAGAAGGAGCTTCAAGCAGAGGACATCGCGAAGTACATCCAGTCTCTCCCCGCCGGGACGCACGTAATCTCCGGTGGAGACTTCAATGCGTTCGAGTTCTCGGACGGATATACCGATACCCTCGCCACCTACACAAACACCAACGTGCTTCCCGCAAACCAGGTGGTGCAGCCGGGCGTCGCTGGTCTGGTGACGCCCCCGCTTACGGATCTCGCGCTTCTGCTCCCGGCCGATCAGCGTTGGTCCTATGTTGAGTATGGAAACGCGCAGATCCTCGATCACCTTGTGGTGACGCCGGACCTCGTGGCAGCGGGCGCGCACATGGCGTACGCCCATCTGAACGCCGACTTTCCCACGACGGCCTACAACGATGCCACCACGCCTGCACGCACTTCCGACCATGACGTTGCGGTTGGGTATTTCACGCTGCCGCCTCCGGTTGCGAAGGTGACGCTGACACCCAATGCACCTCCGGCCTTCGGAAGCATCATGATCGGCGCTACCAGTACGCAAGGCCTTGTACTGACCAACACGGGGGAGGCGCCGTTGACCATCACCAGTGCTGCCGTCACGGGCGACTTTGCCGTGACCAACAACTGCGGAACTTCGCTGCCCGTGACCTCAAGCTGCAATCTGGCTGTGACCTTCAAACCGACACTCCCAGGTACACGCACTGGCGTGCTCACGGTCGTGACTTCAGCAGGTACGACGACTACGGCGCTCACAGGCGTCGGCGTGGCGGACTTTACGCTGAGCGACACCACGGGAAAGAGCACGACGACAGTAACCCTGACAGCGGGTACTCCCACCACCGTAGGTCTGACCTTCACCTCACTCAACTCTTTCTCCGGCACCATCGCCTTAAGCTGCACCGCCGTCAACAGCGTCTTCGCCCCGGGGCTCTCCTGCACGGTGCCAGCGACCTTCACTCTGGCAGCTGGTGCAACCAGCACGCAGACGGTGACCCTCACGGCGAATCCCCGCACGCTTTCCTCGCGCGCTTCGGGCATGCCCGCGGGAACGTTGCTCGGTGGCATGCTGACGGGACTCGCACTGTTGTTGGCAGGGCGTCTGCGCAAGGCCCGGCTGGCAAGTGTCCTTGGGATGCTGTTGATCGCCTTGGTGGCTACGTCAGCCGCAACGGGTTGCAGCGACTCCTCGAACCTTAACCCGCTCGGAACCCCTGCCGGAACGTACAACTACGCCGTGACGGCGACCAGCGGAACGGTTTCGCACACTCAGACCATTGCGATCACCGTGCAGTAAGATCTGTCCCCATAAAAGAGGCGCAGCCGTATGTTGGCTGCGCCTCTTTTTTACATGGAAATGTTTTTGGTGGGCCCACCAGGACTTGAACCCGGAACCAACGGATTTTGAGTCCGCGAGCCTCTCTGTAAGTCAATGAAATCGACGATTCCTCATTAGTCGGTACGTCTAGACCATGCCTCGCGATCCTTTCTCCGCGAGAATAGCCTCTGCGTTGCCCAAGATGCCGCTCCGCCGCAGAACGAGGCCCCGTTCGAAGCATTTTCATCTCGGAGTCTGTTCGGCGCATTATTGCAGCAGCAAGACGCGACCGTCATACGTGGGGTAAAAGATGCGGCCGTTTGCGATTGTGGGCGGAAGAAACTTGTTGAATCTGAAATTGATGCCCCAGTCCGCCGAATCCCACAGCTTCCTTATATGTCCAGTGCCATCCAAGTGAATGGGATCATAAACCAGCATGCGTCCCGCGGAAACCGCCAGATTCGCATCGCCGTACGGCACCGTGCAGACGAGAATGTAGGAGTTAGCGTCGGTTCCGTTGCTGGATCCGGAGCACATGCCGCCAGTCATTCCTCCCGGCGCGCGGCCGCGCACATCGACCGACGCGTATTCGTTCGTCTCAGCGATGTACGTGGGTTTCGCATTCGCATTGAGCTTCCATTTGTGTCCAGCAAAGTTTTCGCCCCAGATGAACAGGCACCACGCGTTGAGTGCGGGATCGAAGAAGACCACGGGGGTCATGTGAATGTGCGCTGTAAGCCCCTGGGGAAGAAAGTTTAGTGACGCCATGTTGTCCGTGCAGGCGTCGACTCCACCCACATAAGCCGTCGAATAGACAGGAGCGCCGCCGATCAGCGCCTTACAGTTCTCGTGGTGATCCTGGATGGATGTGATCGTAGTGCGGCCAAAGTTCTTAGCCGGGAGACAGTACAGCAGGCCGTCCTTTCCGCCGCCGCAGACCTGATCCAGCGCTGCAATATAGACGACGCCACCCGATCCGAGGTCAAGGTCAGCGTTTCCGCCGGTGGCCATCTTTGCATCGGGATAGACGCGGGTGACGATCTGTCCGTCCGGGGAGATTTCGGACTGCGTCGTGGCTCCGGCCAGCGCCGTCATCTGCATTCCACCGTTCACGGCGCGGACTTCTTCCGAGAGCTGGTTCACGCCAGCCGGCTTTGGAGCCATGCCCGGCATCGTGTCCGCCATGGCCTGCCTCGCGACCCTTGGGGCTGCATCGCCTGCCCCGGGCAGATTCGGATCGGGCTTTCCGGCACGCTGATAGTCCGTCCAGGGGGAGAAGTTGGAGGTCACCGTGAATGTGGCGGGCTTGGCGCCATCGTACTTATACATTCCAGTCAAAATCGATTCGCCGAACCAGCCCTTGGCCGGTTCGAATGCGCCGTTGCCTGTCATCATCGCGATACCGGAACTCGAGAGGACGACACCCTCTCCGGCGTTCCATATCCCCGCCGAGGTCTTCCACTGGGTTGTCACCTTCTGCTGGGCGATATCGTAAAAGGTGAGGCCGCCTGTCAGGCCGTTACGTGTTTCATAGACGGAGCCATGGCCCATGACGATGGTGTCTCGTCCGCTGATCGTCGCCACCAGCAGGGAAGATCGCATCTTCCAGACCTCGTTGTCATCTTGAACAAGCACCTTTTTCAACTGTTTGCCGGTCCCTAGGTCCAGGGTGAAAAGGTAATATTTTCCCCTTTGTGGGGAGCCGTCATCCGACACCCAGCAGTTTTCGTAGACACGCGTCTTCCAGATGACGCCCGTCGCCAGACAACCCCAATGCTGATTGATGGTGTGGTCATCGATACCTTTGCTGCCATCTATTGGACGGCCCACGTTGGTACGCCAGATCTCCTCACCGGTATGTGAGTCGAAGGCCTGCACGTAGTTCGCGAGGTTGCCGAACACAACGAGGTCTCGCGTTCCCTTGGGTGTTGCCACGCCCTTCTGGAGTAGAGGAGCGCCTTCGGTGCCGCGTGCGTCGCCCTCGAGAGGTATGGGGCCTTGCGGTGTCAGGCGCAGGCCATCGTTCTTGATCTTGCCCTGTGTGAAGGTCAGCTCCTTGTCGTTCCATCCCGTGCGCGCAGGGTTGTACGCGCGCATCGGAACATCCTGGGCGCCGGCGTGCCATGCAGATAGTACAAGCAATACGATCAGTTGCTTCATTTCATCCTCCGGTTTCGGCTTTATGAATTCGCCTTAGAGCTTGACGGTGATGTTAGAAAAGTCCAAAGGATCCTTCAGCTTCAGGTTGACCGCATGCGTCTTGATGGCGCCGCCTTGTCCGGGCAGGCTGTACGCTACAGCGTTGTCGGCGCGGTTGTATTGATTTGGCGGCAGAGGAATGCAGGCGCGGCCATCGGCATAGACCCATACGCGCGGGCCTCCGCTCACCGCATAGTTCTCGACCCAGGTATTGCGCCACGGCGTGTCAACCCACACCCATCGCGTGTTGAACGGATCCGCGCTGATGCCGCAGACGACCCCGGCGGAGCGGCCTACCGCGCCGCCATCTCCATTGCGCGACCATACCGCAACGTCGCGCTCAGAGATCAGCCACTGCTTCGGCCCGTATGCCAGCCGGGTGTGGATCCACATGTAGTTGTGGATCAGCCGCTGCAGGTCATAGATCTCGTAGTCTCCGCCGTAGATGCACCAGCCGCGCGCCGGTGTCGTGGCCGCGTCAAAATACCACCAGCCTTTGAAGTTCACCACGCCGGTGGGCTGGCCATTGGCCGTCTTTCCGTCGGTGTCGTGATTGTCCACCATGATGATGGCTCCACCCGGATTATGATCGCAGTAGCGCTGCCGATACCGGAGCGCATCCAGCCCGGCGCCCTGCTGCGATATCGCCTGGTAGGTGTAGTGGCTGGCGAAATCGACACACGGAATCTTCGTCTGATTCCACACGCGATCCAGACCCGCGTTGTCTCCGTACCAGGCTTCGGCCATGTCGAAGTAGCCTGTGGCCCGGTCCAGCGCCTTGAGGGTTGCCACACTCTCATCTTTCGCCGCGTCGAAACGTCCGCCAACGGTGCCCAGCACGCCATCCAGGAAGTCGATTGCCTGCTGCTTCAACTTGATCATGTAGCCTGACGGTTTGGAGGTTTGGTAGGTGATCCGGATGCCGAAGGCGTTGCCGTTCTCATCATAGGCAATCACCCTGTCACGTGATCCTCCAAACAGGCTCTCCGGTTTGTAGGCGAGAGTCTTGTCCTTTTCACCTTTGCGGTTGCGCTCGATGTAGGGAGGGCTGCCGCCATACTGATGGATCGGAAGATCGGCGATCAGGCGAACGCCATGCTTTGCCCCCTCGTGTGCAAGGTCCTGTGCATCGGATGCCCGCCCTCCGCGAAGCTCGTCCCACTGACCGATGTCGAGATCGGAGACAGGGTCATATCCGAGTGATTTGTTATCCGGACCTACATAGGTAGTGCGGTAGGGCGGAGGTATGAGGATGATATTGCCGCCATAAGCTGCGAACGTGGGTACGAATTCCTTCAGGCGGTTGTACCATCCGCTTTTGATGGTCGGGTACAACTGGTCGTAGACGATCATCCCGCTTCATCCTTCCTAATTGCAACATTTAGTCGGACAAATAGACTTCGTGGAGTAGCACTCTTTCATAAGGACCCTGAACTGTGTCAGCAACACGCAACGATCGAAGGCACGTACTTCATGACAGACAAGTGTTCATGAACTCCCATGTGTTGAGAGGCGGAGGGACCTGATTTACGGATAACAAATTGAGATACTTTTCGCGTGAAGGCTTCGCGATTAGTTTGCCCTGGAGAACATTTGCGATGATGCTGATCTCTGACGAGGGCTTGGGAGAGGTCGGCGTGCCGAGGTCGGATGCCAAGAGGACGAGCGACGGAGCGTGTTGATCCATCGAGGCGCTCACCTCAATGATGGTTTCGTTGATGAGCATATTGTTCGAGGCCACGCAGCGATTGATCGATAAGATCGAGGCGACGCTACTAAAGATCGGAGCGGATCTCCGTTCCAGGTTTGGCAGGAGCATCTTCATGCGATTGCCAAGGAAGACGATGCTGCCGGTCTTGGCGCTCTGAATGGAGTCGTCGCCAATGATGAGCAGTCCGACAGCGGAGAGTGGCAGCATATCGTTGTTTTCGATACGAATGCGCGCGGTCTGCGGCGTGTCGGCGACATAACTCTGCTGTGCCAGCTTAACGATTTCAGAGTAGAAGCGTTGGAGATCGTCGTACTGAAGTCTATTGGCCGGATCGACGCTGATGACTTCTGCAACAAAGCCTGCCGCCCACTGCGGCACGATCTCAATGGCTCCGGACTTAGCCTGAGGATCGGAGCCAAGCCCGGAGTTCGTAAAGGTGATCGTGATTGCGCCGTTGACCGAGGGAATGTTCTCGAAGGATTTGTCATCGGCAACTTTGACTCCGCTATCGGCGATGAGGTCAAGATTCCGGACAACCTGGATGCCGTTGATTACCACATTGATAGCGCGGTTCCCGACCGCGTTCCAGAAGATCTCGGCGAGCTTTAGAGTGACTGTGTAAAAGCCGGCAGCGAGGTTTGAAAATGTGAAGTTGATGTTCGCGCCAACCAGCTCGGTCTGGTAGAGGGGCTGATCGTTGGTATTGGTAACGGCTGGTGGAGGAGACTGCAGTGCCGGGGCGCCTCCTGTGACGGCGACATTCGGAGCTTTGTCGTACGGCAGCCACGCGTTGCCTTTGCTGTCTGTGTAGCTCTGTCGGCCTTCGTAGATACGGACTGCGCCGGGAGCGGCCGGGACATTGATCAGCGGCGACTTGTCTCCCGCAGGTAGCGGATAGCCGGTGGCAAGCGCTAGTCCGAAGGTACCAAGCTCCTGGGAGTCGCCGATCAGCACGGCAGCATCGGCAGGGGTGAGCAGCCAGAATCCGCCGTGGCAGCCACGGACCTGGTTGTCGATGAGGTCAACAGCCTCGAGAGTGGCCAGGACGAGGACGGCGATGCTGAGGCCGATGAAGGTGTTCCCGGAGATGACGGCGTCGCGGAGCTGGGCCGGAAGAACGGAGCCGCCAAGCTCGGCGCGGATGCTGGACGGTATGAAAACAGCGAAGGAGGGGTTCTCTTTCTGAGAGACTAGAACCGACTGGCCCAGATTGAATGTTGCGTTTTGAGCGTCCGGGGCATCCGTCGCGGCGGTGATGGCGGGCGGTTCCTGGGCGAAGGGTGCCGTCTCCTGGGTAGCCGCGTCCGCTCTTTTGGAGACGGTTTTAGCGGCCGTTGCTTTGGTGGTGACCGAGGCCTTCGCCGTCTTTGCCGCAGTCTTCTTTTGTGCGGTCTTCTCCGGCTGCGGAGCTGGATCTGCGGAGGGAGTCGCAGTCGCGATCGGATTCTGGTTGGTGAATATATCGAGGATGCCACGAGCAGCGGAGGCTCTCTGTTCTGCCAGAGTGAGACGGGTATCGCCGATGGGGCTCAGTCGTATCGGATTGACAGGAACGACATTGTTGTCTGGAACGATGAAGGTTGCCGTGGGAGAGTGCAGGTAGCCAGCGCTAAAGTCGCCGCCGCCCTGGAAGGTGTTCTTCAGGATGTCGACGCCGTTGGCGGCTCCAGAGGCAAAGATACCTGCAGAGAATAAGTAGCCTTTTCCGGCTGCGAGAATCGCTTTCAGTTTGGCGGCAGCATCGTTTTGAATGGCGAAGCTGCAGTTCTGCACCGTGAGATCGGCCACGTTGACGGTGCGCAGCCCGATAGAGACGGTCAGGTTCTGCATGACAGCCCGTACCTGGGGATCGAGCGAGTCGATCGGCAGGCCAGCAAGGGTCTTCTGCGAATAGCGCGGTATCGGCATCGAGATGTTCAGCCCGTCGAGGGTGAGGCCACTACAGCCGTCGGCGAGGATGAGGCCATCCACGAATGGATCGCCTGTCAGGTCTTTCGGAGCAAGGGTGACGGCGTTCGGCTGGCAGGCCTCAATCGTGAAAAGGACGTGGGCCGAGGTAAATTGCAATGGGCGATCGAGGACATACTGGCCGGCGGCGAGGCAGAAGGTCGTTGGCATATTAAGGTTCTGGTACTTGTCGAAGATGGACTGGAGGGAGACATTTCCGTTCAAATCTTCGGGCTTGATGGTTACTGTGCAGCCGCAGCAGTCGCTGGAGGAGGAGCTTGGCGGCCATGGAATTCGGCAGTTGCTGGCGGTCTTGGCTGCGAGATCCACGATGGAGAGGCGTGCGTAATGATGGTGGATTCCGCGCGGCGGCGCGAAGTCCAGGTATTCGACGGTACCGTCAGTGCTTCGAGCGGCGAAGTTCCAGAACTGGCCGGTCTGATACGGCGCAGCTCCGTCGACAAGGTTGAAGGTTACGGTGACGCCGTCCTCGAGCACGAGGGTCGTGCCGTCCGGGGGGACAGGGATATCACCGGTGGCGCCGGCAACGGTGAGGTCGGCCCATACGGTGGCGAGATCGCTCTTGTAAATCTTTCCCTTCTGATCCCAGCGGCGCATGCGGGTGTGACGGGAAGGGTCGGTGAGTCCGTTTGCATCGACGGGGTAATCAGCGGTGGAGATGGCGTTATAGAGAGTGATGGTGGAGCTGCCATCGGTGACGGTATTGATCTGGCGGATGTCGCCGGGAAGACCGGCGAGTTCGCGCCAATCGTCGATGATCTCAACCCAGTCGTTCGGTGAAAAGCGCAGGACATTGTCGCGACCGGTGCTCTGCACGACGAGGCCGGTGCCGCCCTGCGCGATGGAGGTGATGCCAGTTGCTACGGAGGCATTGTCGCGCGACCACTTGAAGGTGGCCTCCTGCTGGGCGGTCTTGGGCTGATGAATCTCTACTCGATAGAGCTGATTTTCGAGGCCTGTATAACCGGTGTTTGGCGCAAGGCAGCAGGGCCCGGACTGGGTTGACTGGACGACTCCAGTGCTGAGCTGTGCTCCGGGCGGAAGCAGGAGGGTGGACCATGCAGGGATGGTGGAGTCGTCCGTCGCGCAGTTGATGCCGTCGATCTGGCTGACGTCGATCCACTTTACCTGCCAGATGGTCTGGATGCGGCCGGTGGTATCGACGCCGACGGCCTTATCAACGAGGTCGGGATCTTCGATGTACGTGACCGCGCGCTGCCAGACGTCGAGGTAAACGAGATAGGGGCCACCCTCGGAGGGAAACGTTCCATGCAGCCAAGGTTGCTGGTTGATGGGTATGGCGTTCTGGCCGGTGAGCTCCGAGAGCGTGGAGTCCCAGGCGAGGCCTGCTGGGGGTGCGGCCGGGCTTGAAGGATTGCCGGGTGTCCAGCCTCCGGAGAGAGGTGCCGGCAGGCCGTGATTTTCAGCCAGCAGACCGTCGATGTACATGCGGCCGGGCCCCACGAGGACCTGAGTGGTGCCGTTCGGGTCGGTGCCGAAGGTGATCTCGAAGCCGTGAGGCGTGGTATTGGGGACGACGGCGCGACCGAAGGTATCGAGAGTGCCAGCCTGGATGCGGCGTGAGAGTTCAGCCAGCCACTCGTTCCAGTCCGCATCAACCTGGACGCGGCCCTGCTGCATGACGACACCGAAAAAGTCATTCAACGGGTTGAAGGTGAAGCAACTGCTGTCGAAGCTCATGAGTAATTCCTTTCGTCCGTAACGCAGAAAATTTGTGGCATCGTCATTGATTCAGTTCTGGTAGATGACTCCAAATTCGAGGCCCACCGGGAGATACTCTCGCAGGCGGATTTTGAGATCCGATTCGCGAAGAGGGTTGAGAAGGAAATGGAAGACACCCATCTCTCCGCCGTCGTCTGCTCCGCGGCGAATGCTGTCGGGGGTTGCTGTATCGAGCTTGGCGTAGTCCGGGTCGCCATAGCGCAGTGAGTAGAAGATGGGCTGGTCGACATTACGTGCCCGGGTGATGCACTGGAACCGACGCGGAGTGATGGCGTTCTCGGGGAGGTAGCTGAAGCGGACGCAGCCTTCCTGGCGGCGGTCTGCCCAGAGAGCGGATTTCCAGAGTGGAGGGGTGCCGACGGAGTCTGCGGCAGTTAGCTCAGCCCAGATGATGCTGTTGGAAACGAGTTCGAGTAGAGCGGCGTGAACCTTGCCGATGACGGTACAGCCGTTGAGTGTAAGAGAGCCTCCGGATGCTGGTGCCTTCGTGGTCGAGTCGATCGATGCGACGTAGACGGGCAGAGAAGGATCGGTGGCGTCGATGACTGAGTTCATAACGGACGCTGTTGACTGGCCATTGACCCAGAGGGCGCCGAGGATGGCATCTTCGACGGTGATGGCGAGTCCGGCGATCTCGGCGCTTACGGTAGGCAGACCTGTGAATGCCGTATTCGGGGAGCCGTCGGGGTTGAGCGTCCAGCCGGGAGTGAAGGTGATGTGGCGAAGGTTCAGCTGGGTGAGTTGGTTGTCTGCTGCGTCAGGAACCGAGAGCATGGCGTTCGCCGCGGCAGCCGAGGGATCCCATGCGATGAGGAGGCCGTTGATCTCGAGAATGCTTTCGTCTCCGCCGGTAGCGACGATGGGCTTGCCGAGGAGCAGGGTGGGCCGGCATCCATCGGCGGCGCGGAGTTCGATGTGGCCGCTAACGGCGATGGCAAGGCCTCCCGGTTCGGAGTAGATGCCAGAGTCTGTGATCTCGACAACCCCGTCGCCTGTGAGGGAGGCGAGTGCGTCGTGAATGGTTGCAAAAGCCTTGGGTACTTTGGCAACGGCCTGGGCAGCGCTGCCGGTGAAGCTCTTGATACGTGAGTATTCGCCGCCGCCGATTGGTGCATTGAAGCCGTAATGCCACGAGGCGAAGATGTCTCCTTGATGGCTGGTGGGGACGGCGATGCGGCCAAGCTCGGGATCGATCGCGATGGGGGCGTTGGGTGCGGGGAGGTTGTTCCAGGAGCTGTCGGGACCGGAGAGGTTGGCAGAGCATATGTTCTGCGCGGGGATGACCGCACCAGTGCTGTCGTAGAGGGTGAGGCTCAGGCCCTCTCCATAGTATTGCGCGCTGAGAAGGTCAACGGTGATACGCGTCAGGTCGCGGCAGAGGACGCGGCGGCGAAGGCGGGCAGGAACGTTGAGCGGAGTCGCTGGGTCAGTGATGTCCACGCCCTGGGAGACGGGCAGGTTGAAGAGAGGCATGTCGCGTCCAAGGGAACTGAAGCGGAAGCACTGGGCCTGACCGGGAACTGCCGACAACGGCGCGTGGGCGAGGCTGTAGGAGTTGAGCGACCAGAGGAAGATTCCGATGTTCTGGATGTTGTATCGCCCACGACCGATGGCGATGCGGCGAACATCAATGGTGTGCGCTGTCTCGTCGAAACCGGTGTTCTGGTACTCACGCGGCTCCCAGTGGCGGAGGTTGGGGGCGTAGAGATTGTCGAGACGAATGTGGTTCATGTACTGCGTGTCGCCGAGACGAAGGAAGAACTCGACGGCGTGGGCGCCCCACGCGGTGACATTGCGCGCAAGCTGCTCCATGACCAGGACGGTGCCTTTGCGACGGCGGAACGAGATGGTGTGAGCGACTTCAGCGCGTGGGCTGGCGATGGAAGGAGCAATACCGTTGACGGACTGGTAGCCGATGAGGTCCCCGATGTAAGGGATGACCCAGGGAGCGCAGGTTTCGATGAACTGGTCGTCGTAGAGTTGGTCGAGATTCTCGGCGAGGATGGAGAGCTGTTCTTCGACGACAGAGAGGATGGATTCAAGAGGTCCACGGGCAGCCTTTGCCCGGAGACGGTCCAGTAACTGTTGGTCGACTTCATTAAGGGGTGGCACGATGGAGAGGAGAGCGTTGAGTTGCGTGACCTCATCGGCGGTGAGGAAGTTGCGCGAGGCGGCAATCTCCGCGTCGCGGATGCGATAGACAGCGGGTAGCAGGTTGAAGAGAGCGGACGACGAGGTGCTCATGCCATGACTCCTAACTTGACCTGGGCCGGATCGGGGTGCAGGACGAGGATCTCTGCAGGATGCGGCTTTTCGGTGAGGCTGGGCAGCGGGAGGTAGGCGCAGATGCGCTGAGCGGAATCGGAAGCTGGGCGAGGTAGTGTCTCCTGCTGCGAGAGCCAGGCGTTTAGCCTGGTGACGGAGAGGTCGCCTGTCAGGTCTCCTGCGCGGCTGGTCGCGACGATGTGGATCTCGCTGACGTTCACAGCAACGACTCCGGGAACGTTCTGCATGATGGTGGAGAGTTCATCGGAAGCTATGCCCTGGCCGAAGGTTCGGTTGGCAAAGCTGTAGGTGCTTGCGAGAGTCTCACGGACCTGGGCCTGGACGGCTGATGCATCGTAAGCGGGGTCGTAGGTGAGGGTAGAGGTGAAGCCGAAGAGGGTTTCGAGGAAGCTGACGACGCGAAGAGGAGTGAGCGGGGAGCCGTAATCCTGCAGTGCCGAAACGAGCTTGTCGAGTGTAGGGTTGCCGCTAGGCAGCGCTGCTCCGCCGCCCCCCGCAACTGTAAGGAAGACGCCTCGTCCGGGACCGGCGGGTGTCCAAAGAGCGTGGGCTTTGGCGATGCCTGCGAAGGTTGAGGCGAAGTTCTGATAGTCAGCGATCGAGACGGCACGGCCTAGTGTGAGCACAGTCTGCGGAGCGTCGGAGCGAATGTCGGTAATGCTTGCCGAATCCTGCCCGCCGGTTGCGGGCTCCGGGTTGATGACGCCGGTCACACCGAGAGGACGATCCATCAGTGTGGTAATTGCACCCTGTGAAACATTTCCGACTGAGCCAATGCCGATACGATATTTGGCCTGGATGTTGTTCTGACCGGTGGGGAGCGTTGCACCTTCGACGCTGTCACCGAAAAGAACGCTCGTATTGCCGCCAGGCTGATTGAGCGTTGCGAAGAGACGGCCGGTACTGGGTTGTCCGAAGAGGGTGGGGACTTCTTTCCATTGAACGCCGCTGGCGCGGATGCTGAGAGAACTGACGCTTCCGGAAGGAGTGGCCGCGGCGACGAAGGTAAGTGGAGTTTGCTTTAGTGCGAAGGCCTGATTCGCAGTGGCTGCAGAGCCACTGCCGAGGATCTCCGTCACCGATGACCCGTGTGTCGCAAGGGCAACATTGGCATTGACCGTTGTGGTGAGGCGTTCGTAAGCGAAGGTGAGGTTGGATTTGAGGACGAGCTGCGTGTGCGGATAAGGAACGAGGACGTCGGCGACCGAAGTGACGACGGCGTATTCGCTGATGGTGGGATCATCTTTGGTTGTGGCAACGAGAGAGAAGCTGTTGAGCGGAGCAGTAATGGAGCCGGGGCGACCGTGGTTGTCGAGAACGCTGAGGGTGAAAGCTGCAGAGATTGCAGTCCAGTCGGGGATGGTCTGGTTGGCATTAAGCGGCAGGGAGGAGGGGGAGGCAAGGGTGAATGTGTCGCCAGGCTTGATGGTGTTGCTCGTCGCGCCGTTATCGGGGACAAACTGGAGACCGTTGACCCCCTCTGCAACGGCGATTTTCTGAGCTTTGCCGAAGAGAGCGACCGCCTGGACTTTGAGCAGATCGGGGCGAAGGCCATCGAGATCGAGGAGAGTGCCGTAGAGAGGGTAGTGGAGCGGCTGAGCGGCTACCGGTAGGAACTCGCTTTGCGCGAGGGCGTAGCTGCTGACTGGAAAATACCAGACTCCCTGCCGATGAAAGAAGCCCAGGTCCGAGGTATGGTCAGGTGTGATGCGAGTGATTTTGCTACTCATTCCGTAGTCCGAAAGCGCAATGGTCGAAACATCGGATGCCTTGTAGATGTCGTAGTAGCCGTTGAGGGAGAGTGAAGGGTTTGTCCCGAAGGGAAAGACGAGGGCGACCCAACTGTTCTGAACGACCTTGGGATAGGCTGCGTCGAGGTCGATGGTGTTGGATAGGGCGAAATTCTTCCAGTAATAGATTTTTGGGCCACTGCCGTAACTGCCAAGAGAGCCTGTTGTGGCGAGCTGCGCGGCTACATCTGCGTCGAGCATGTTAGGGTCGATCGCGTTGTAGCCAAAGAGGGCTGCACGTTGGCGGAGGGCATAGATCTTTGGGTTTCTTGTCGGGAGATATGGTGCGCCGGCCAGCCCCTGGTTCCAGGAGATACGGGTCCAGCCGTTGGCGGTATCCGGTTCGACTTTGAGGACGATTCGGATGAACCACATGGCCCAGTCGGCGGCGGTAACTGGGTTGGCCCGCTCGTCGCCGACGATAAGGATCGCGTCGCCAGGCTGAAGCTGTGTGCTGGTGCCGCTGAGGTAGATGCTGGTCTGATCTGCGGCGGGCGTCCAGGGGATCGCGGTCTGGACAGGAAGGGCGTTCCAGTCGGCTTTGGCGGGGATATCGGTAGCGGTCTCGAAGGTCTGCGGCTTCTGGCCCTGCGTGGGAACGCTTTGCGCCTGTGTTCCAGCGGGAAGAATGATGGCAGGGTTGTTGGGATTTGGCGGCTGCCCGGGAGTGGACTTGAGGGTGAAGGCCAGATAGGTAGAGGCTGCAACGCCGGGCGAGGGCTGATAGCCGATGAGCCTTGTGAGCTCGACAAGCGAACGTTGTTGCACGGCGGTGCGAAGGTAGCTCTCGTTGGCGAGCCGCTCCTGATAGAAGGTGAGGATGTCCATGACGACAGAGCTGGCGTCGAGAAAGGCGATGGTGAAGTCGTCAGAGTCGCGCGTGCGAAGATCAGCGAGTGCGGGCAGCTCGGCACTGGAGAGACGCGCCAGCATGGATTCGCGGAAGGTCGCCCAGGTTCCGGCACGGTAGGTGATGGTGGGCTGGCCAGGGAGATTCCGGATGGTCTGCGGGGTTTCGACGGAGGTGCCTCCGCAGCAGCCGCAGGTGCAGCCGATGGCTGAAGAACAGCTCATGTGGTTGCCTCCTTAGCGTTCGATCTGAGAACGGTGATCATTTGCCACCTTCCAGGCTCAGGGTCAGCTGTCCGTGATTAGGGAAGTTCCGGTCGTTGTCGAGGCGAGCGACCTGGAGTGGCCCGAGAGGGATCTCACCGGCCTGAAGGTATTGTTGGGTGTTGATTCCCTGCGGTTGAAAGACGGTGGCCTCCACGGCGGTCACCCCGGGGACGGAGCGCGCTGCGGCGAGGATCGGACTGAGGTAGACGGTCTGGCCGAAGCTGAAGGTATCGGGGTAGAAGATACCCCTGGTACCGTCGGGCAGGGCCTGGGAGCCAAGAACCTGCATAAGCCCCTTCAGCACGTTGGCGCGGAAATAGTCGGGGTTGACACAGATATCGAGGGCGATTTCGAGTGAGAGGTACTCCGGGGTGTCGATCTCGAGGTCCTGCCCGGCGAGCCGGTAGCGGTTGCCGTCTCGGATAAGGTCTTGTTCCAGGGCCGATGTGAGTTTTCCCGCGCCTTTGGGTTCGACGGCGACGAAGACGGTGTACCAGCTCCCGGTCCAACGGAGACTCGCAACGGAGCGGTCGACCTGCTGATTGCGGTCCGCGATGGATTCGTAATCAGACATGATGATGGAGCGTTGCTGAGAGAGAAATGCCTGGGGTGCACGACGGCGAATCTGTTCGTTTGACTCCGGGTCGGTTCCTCCCTTGCCGGGCAGAGGGTTGCGGCAAGACTGAATGCGAGCATCTGCCGCGGCGAGGCAGATGAGGCTGTCGGCGCCGACGTTGCCTGCACTACCGTTGCCGATGCGATATTCCGCGGTGAAGATGGTGCCGGGCTTTGGGGACTTTCCGTTGATATCGTCGCCAAACCGGAGAGTCGCCTTGCCGTCGGACTCTACTTCCACGACGAAGGACGTAGCGGTTTCGTCGCCTTCGAGCAGTTGCAGGGCGGGCTGCCAGAGTTCCGGGATGAGATTGAGAGTGCCGGTAAGGTGAATGGAGGGTACCGCTGCGTTTGCGTTGGTCGACAGGAGCGAAGTCGCCGACTGGGTTGGGTCGACGGCTGCCGGACCGAAAGCTGCTGCTTTGAGAGTCAGTGGAACTGCCTGGGTGAGAGGGCTGTCGGGGACGACGGGGCGGAAGCGGACGGGAACGGCCTCAGGTCTTGCGGGTTTGCAGCGGTCCTGGTTGCGGTTGGAGGGGAGATAGATATTCGGAGTTGGGACCGTATCGAGGGATCGGTCTTTGAAGGTCAGGCCATGATCAGCGAGGACGACATTGCCATAGACCACACTGACATCCGAGATGGATTGCTCTTCGCCATCGTCGTCGATAAATGTGGAAGAGATGCAGATAGGCTTTGCAAGTGCGTCGTCGGCGGACCATTGAATTTCTGTAATTGGCGTTGGCGTTTTGTCAGGGCCGGTGATTGGAAGGTGAGTTTTGTCCTCGTAGAGTGGATCGACGAGGAGATTGCCGTGGCCGTCTTTCGTGGCTACCTCGGTGATGCGGACCGCGACGCGGTGACGGATGTCGGCATCGGCTGGGTTGCCTGTCTGTGGGCCCTTGACCTCCTGAAAGATGAGGACGTCGCCCACTCTGAGATTGAGCAGGTTTCCGTAGAGAGTTGCGGCAGTGGCTCCTGCGGGGAGGCAGCAGTTTGCGTCTCCCCAGGTGTAGAAGGAGATCTGGTTGTGTTCGGGGTACAGGCTGGCGTCCTGCATGGGCTCGAAGACCTGAACCCCGGCGAGGATGGCCGCCTCTTCGTTGCCCGAGCCGACAGCCAGTGACGGGGGCATGCCGGGAGCATAGGTGTAGAAGCGTGTCTTGTCGTGGGCCAGAGGAATCAGGTCGCCAGGATTGCCTGCCACTTGAATCTGGATGAAGGTGCGTGCGTTGCAACCGTCGTGGACGAGGTAGTCGACGAGCAGAGCGTGGCGTCGAAGAGAGATACGGCTGCGCGCAGTCTGAAGGTACGCTTCGGTAGCAATGGCATCCTGCTGGTAGCTGAGGCGGTCGCCAACATAGGAGACTAGTTCTGCGAGGACCACGCCGAGGTCGGCTTCGGTATTGCCTGTCCAGCCGGGAACGAGCTGACTGAGACGGTCGAGCATGATGGAGCGAAAGCTTCCATAGTCCTTAGCCAGATAGTTGATCGGCGGGGGCGTCGAGAGATCCGCAGGGCAGTCATCGGTGGTCGGAGCGCAGTCGAACTCAGGCCCACATTCAACCTTGAAGCGGAAGGTAACTTCAGCGAGCTGAGGGTCGAAGCCATCAAGCGCGACGGTGGAATCGAAGGGCGCAGTGGCGGCCTGTGCTGCATCATGGACCAGTCGCAGCGTGTACGCGGAGAAATCGCCTGCAACAGAAGTGCGAATCACGATGACGTTAGCCGCATCGGAGAGGCTCTGGAAGTAGGCTCTCTCGAGTGCGTTGGTGAGGTCCGCGGGAGGTGCAAGCGCTGTTGAAATCCAACCCGCTGTAATGCCAGAGATGCTTTCGCCGCCGGTGATGAGAATATTGGCGGGTGTAAGGGCAGAGGGCGCGGCTTTGAGCAGGTGAAGGAGCAGAGTCTGCTGCCTGGGGCTGTTCAGTGCGATAGCGTCGTGGTCGAGGACTTCGAGGAAGTCGATCCCATTGAGTGTCGGGTTATCGAGGACAGCCGCGCGTCGCGGGTCGTTGCAGCAGGAGTAATGCATGGCGCTGGCGGATTGCGTCATTGGGGACCTCCTGCGACGAAGGTCTGGACCTCGGTGATGCCGGTGTTGAGAGGAGCGTAGGTCACCGTGACGGTGAGTTTCTCGTCAACCGAATCGGCAGTGACGGAGATAACCTTGATGTAGTTGCTGAGCCACTTTTGCAGCGCGCCCTGCACGGTGAACTGAGTGGCGGCGGCCATCTCGAGGCTGTTTGGAGCGAAGGGAATCTGGAGGAGCCCGCTGCCGAAGTCAGGCAGGTTGACGCGTTCGCCGGGCGCGGTAAAGAGCACCTGCTCGACGAGCTGGCGAACGTAGTCTGCGGCGCTGGCCTCGCGTGTGCGGCCACGGCCATCGAACTGGTACGGAAAGTAGAGGTTTGTCGCCATCGTATCGTCAGCTCCTCGGATTCTTTCGGTGACAGAAACTCATGTTGCTAACACCCTGGTCTGAGCGACGACCGGGACCAGCGGGGTTCCAGTGGGGACACATACTGCAGTGCCGGCCATGATGACGACGGGCTGGCCGAGCGATGTGACGCGAACAGCGCCGACGACCCATTGGGCCGTGACGCAGGGACCGTTGCCGCCGGGGGGCACGAAGGGACATCCGGCGATGGTGTATGGCGCAGCGATCGTGGTGATGGGCTGACCCACGGCGATCACGCGTGGGCTTGGCGCAGTGGGCATCGCTTGTCCGCCGTGAGAGCAGAGGACTGTAGCGCCGAGATGGAGGATAGGAGCAGGCATTTTGTCAGATCACCGTAAGCGCGCCGAGATTGACGTCCACCGAAGGCCCTACGAGGGTGATGGCTGCACCCTTGCCGTTGTTGATGTAAATGCCGGAGTCGTTGACGACGATCATGGCTCCGGTGGTGCTCTTGAGGATGATGCCGCCAGTGGCGGGTGTAGGCGGAGCGTCGCTGATGAGGACCATGTTCTGCCCGGTGCTTTGCAGCAGAATGTTCTGGCCGGGAGGAATGGCGGGGGGAGCGATGGCGAGCGCCGGCACGCTGGCAACAAGGCCCCAGAAGCCGCCAGTCCAGATGGGGTAATCAGGATTGCCTTGTTCGAACTCGACCCATACCTGTGAACCGATGGGTGGTACGCAGAAGATACCGGCCTGTATACCGGCAACAGGCACGCAGGGCATGGCCCAGCTTGATGGAGTCTGGCCAAGGACATCGGGGCATTGGAGCATGATGCGGCCTAGTTGCTCGGGATCGATGTTGATAAGCACCGTGCCGCGATACTTGCCGTAGTAGCGTCTTGTCGAGCCCCCTGGGGGCGTCAGGTCCGTTTGTGTGCTCATGCGAATGCCATCTTGGGCAATGAAGGAACGGTGGAGACCAGTCCATTGCGGGTAAGTGTGAACTGTTGTTTGTATTCGCCACGCTTGATCTTGTGCGTGACGCTCTTGACGTAGTAAAGGCCGTCGAATGCAGGGCCGGCACCACGCACGCCTACAAGCTGGCGAGCCTTGAGAATGCCTCCGTAACGAGTAACGTCGAGCGAGCCCTCGCAGGTCACGGCCTCGGAATTGGCTGCTGCTTCGGCAAGCCCCAGCATGATGGCTTGCGGAATGGGACGCTTGGCCACGTCATCGCGCGTGGCCTTGAGGTCGCCCATGATGTTTGTCGGCAAGGGCATGATGGCTCCAAGCGGAGGGCTGAGTGGGGTGATGGGAGGTATCGGGATGGGAATGGTAATTCCTGATTCGGCGTTGTAGATGTTGATGATCGGGAAGCGATTCTTCTCCTGATCGAAGTTGAAGTGAAGGTTCTCGACGTTGGTGTAGGCATCCATGTCGGCGCTGAGGGCGGGCTGTACGGGGCCGACTTTGACCTGTGGTCCCCAATAGGCTTTGTTGGTGCCGGGAACGGGGCCGGCATCGATGTAGAAGACGTAACCGACCTCGGCGGCAAGGGAGCGAATGTATTGAAGATCGGTGCCCTGCTGAGCGGGAATTCGTTCGGTTGGGATGGGAACGTCCAGCATGATGCTGGGGATGATGATCGGAATGATGCCGAAGATGGCGTACTTGGCGAGGAGCAGCGCGACGCGGGCCTCTGCCGGAAGTGCAGGGAAGGGGAAGCCGCTCCAGTCGGACTGATTCATGACTGCGGTGAGGTCTTTCCCGGTGATGGTGAGAGTGGAGTTGGAGCCCTTGTCGCCGGGGGAGATCTGATTGTTAGTGATGACGCCGTCGATGAGTACGTTGGCCACGCCATTGACAGTGGCGGTGAGGATGACGCGCATAAAAAGTAGCGGCGCGCCGCCGGTGAGAAGAAAAAGGATCTGCAGGGGCGATTGCTTGTCGATAGAAAAGATAAGCTGGAATCCGCTCGTCCCGACATCCTCGATCTTGACCTCTGCTTCGGCGAGCGAGTCGATGACGGCGCGCGGTGCCGTCATCGGAATGACCGGGCCGATCATGAGGCCTAGCTGAACGCTCTTAAGCATTCGTTCCTCCAGGGACTCCCTGCGGCATGGTGATGCTGATGACCGTGCCTGGAGTCTCGGTGAGTTCGTCGGGGCGGATGGCTCCGTTCGCATCGCAGAGCAGCCAGAAGATGAGCGGGTCGCCGAGATACTTCGCTGCGATCAGGTCGAGATGGTCGCCCTGCATGACTATGTGCTGGGCAATGGTGGCGTAGTTGGCTGCGCCTGGCTGCGGCACGAAGCGGCGCGCGAGGTAGGAGACGGTCTCCCCGTCGGGAGCAGTGAAGGTGAGCGTCGCCGAGCCGTAGTAGCGGCTGTTGGGCGGGAAGGTCACCGTGGGGACAACGCCCATCTTGAGCAGGGTTTCGAGTGGATAGTTCAAAAGATGCCTCCGAGTCCGAGTACGGAGAGAGTGGCGGTGGGCGCTTTGGTGGCGAGTTGCTGTTTGTTGGTGAGGTAGGTCATAAAGAGGCGTCCGCCGGGATGCGAGAAGCCGAGGTCGTCGACGTTGAGGACACGCATACCGAGGCTGACCTTAGCGCGGATGGGATTGAGCGATGGATCGAAGGCCTCTTCGGTAATCGAGAACTCGGTGAGGCGGACGGGCACAACGCGGCTCTTACTCCAGACGAAGAGAGTCAGCGCTTGTTCGAGCGGAATGATTTCTAGGGTTCCGCTATTAGCGAGGTTGTCGTCAGCGATAAGCGTTTCTACAGTCGGATTGACGAGCATCTCCAACTGGGCGAGCTGAGGTTGCAGACCGTATTGTGCGGTGACGGGAAAGTCCTTAACCTGTTCGAGCTGGTCGGTTGCATCCAACTGGGCTTCGAGCTTGATGGTCTCGATTGCGGGACCGCGGAGGCGAAGGGCATCGACGCGGACGCCGTCCTGCCCGCCGGGCACAGCCTGTATCTGCAGGCTTCGGCTGAGCGAGTCGGGATTGTACTGAAGCGCAATGACGGTCTTCACCGTGGAGCTGGTGGGATCGAGAGTAACGATACCGCCTCGGAGCAGCCGTGGAGAGTTTGTAAATCCGCTGGCCATGATCTCCTCTTAAAGTTCAATCTCGTTTTCTACGTAGTCGTTCATTGGTTTGGAGTCGGTGTCGTCGACCCATTTACCGTCTTTGAATGTGAGCTCGCGTGCCTCCCACTTGAACTGCGTTGGGATCTTCTGTTCGGCTTCGAACTCCTCCTTCTCTTTCTGCTCTTTTTTGGTAAGGCGATCACCTCTATCGTCCTTGTCGAGCAGCTTCTGGAAGGCTTTTGGCTTGGAGTGAGTTCCGTATATGGCTTCCACCTTGTAGCGCATCACTTTGTTGTCTTCGTTTACAGCTTCCTTGATGGTGGCTTCAACCTTGTTGAGGTGGTTCTTGTTTGCGGAGCGATTAATGGGGCTCAGGTTGAAACGACGACCTTCACCGCCGAGGTTGTGATTGAGCAGGTGGCCCTGGACGTAGTGCTTGTTCTGAACGAGGGTGCCGAGCTTCGTCCAGATGGCGGGGTTATCGGAAGGCGGTGTGCCTTTGGGATGATTGACGCTAAGAATGCTGGCATTGACCTTGGTGGCTCCGTCATCTGAGCCGCGTGGTGAATCGTATTTAATGGTGGAAGCTGGCGCCTTTTCCCGTGAGAAGCCAAGGGCGATGATTGCGTTAGCGACTTTGTTGAAGAGCTTTCGCTTGGCCTCGACGGCGTCTGACTTCTCCTTGGGAGAGGCTGATGGGCTGAGAGGCTTTTCAAGCTCCGTGGCGAGCTTGAGCGTCTCTTCGATAAGGTCTTTCTGCTTCTTCGTAGGTTTCTTGAGGGCCTTCTTGCGGTCTTCCAGATACTCTGTCCAGGGAACTCCGGGGGAGCTGGCGACGAGCAGATGGGGCTGGTCTTCGGTGCCATCCATGTAGATGGAGTGCTCTTTACCCTCGGACATGACGACCTTCTTCTGCTTCCACCATTCGAGTATTTTGCCGATGGTGTCCTTGCTCTTTTCGTAAAAGGCCTTACCCTTGCCGACGATGTAAGCGATGATGCCGTCGAGCGCCTTGTTGACCTTGCCTTGAATGGAGCGAATGACCTCCTGGACTTTTTTCCCGATGTCTCCAAGGCCGAATTGTTCGGCGAGGAAGGCGATGATCTGGGTCATGGCTCCTGCCATCGACTTCTCTACGTAGTTCGCGGCGTCGGCGAGCTTGCCTGCAGCGATATTGGAGATGGATTTGATCACGGCGTCGAGCAGCGCCTTGAGCTGCTTGGCCTTTTCGATGAAGTATGTGACGGTCTTGTAGATCGCCTGGATGGCCTGAACGATGGCTCCCACGGGGTTGAAGAGCGCGGCAAGCTTGACGATGGCGATGGTGACGATCTTGGTGACGACCCAGCTCTTGACGCTCTCAAGGACGGAGTCGATGAGGTTGTCGGCCTTTTCGATGATCATCTTCCAGACCACCGTAAGGCTCTTCGCCTGAACGATCTTCATGAGGAAGTCGAAGCTGCCTTCGAGAAAGGCGACGGCGTCTTCCCCGAGCACATCGACCATCTTGAGGCGGAAGTTGTCATAGGTGAGGCCGAGAACCTGCAAAATGAGGCCGATGATCTCGGCCAGACCGATCTTGCTGGGTAGCTTGATGCCGGCTTTGGCGACAGCTCCGAAGAGCAGGTCGAGAATACTGTTCTTCAGGTGATCGAGGATGTTGTCCTTGAACTGATTGAAGCCCAGCTTGAGGGCATCGATCAGGTTCTTGAGGAACCCGACGGGGTCTTTGACGATGGTCTTGAAGGCAGCTCCCGCTGAGCGGAGTGTCTCTAGGATGCCGGTCCCTCCGATAAGGGAAAGCGCTGCTTCCATGGCAATCTCGAGGACCTTGTCTGCTGCCGCAGATGCAAAGGCAACGACCTTGTCGAACGCCGGCCGGAACATCTCCTTAATGCGCTCGATCGCTATCCTGGGATCGGCAATGTCACCCCATTGAATGGAGTGCAGAGCATTGTGGATGATCTCTGCGAAGTAGTCCCACGTGATGCCGAGTTCCTTAAGCTTGTCGAGCGTCCACTCGAAGGCTTTTTGCATCGCTCCCGATTCGTAGATGCGCTCGTAGACCTTATCGCCGATGACAGGTATCAAGTTGAATAGAGCGGCGAGGAGATTTTCGGCGTTGCACTCCTTCTTTTCGCCTGTAAGAGGATCCTTGCCAATAATGAGGGAGAAGAGCTTGAAGCCCGGAACCTTGCGGATGAAACCCTTCACCTTTTCGATGGGGTTGGAGAACCAGCTGTCGGAGTCTTCGTCGCGTTGAATCTGCACTGGTGCGGGGCACACAGTAATCGCGTGGATCGCTCTCGGCTTGTGGGCGATATCTCGGTTCTGCTGGACGACGTGTGTGAGCTCGTGAGCCAGCAGCCTGCGGCCGACGGCTGTGTCGGGGGCGTACTTCCCGGAACCGAAGACAATGTTCTTCTGCACGGTGTAGGCGTGAGCGCCGACGGAACGGGCGGATTGAGCGGCTTCGGAGTCAGTGTGGATGCGGACTTTGCTGAAATCGTAACCAAAGCGGGTCTCCATGCTGCGGCGGGTCAACGTGTCAAGGGGGCGGCCACTGCGGTTGAGGACTTCACGAACGGAAGAGGTGTCGTACCCAGGGTCTTCCTGACGCAGTGCCTTCCGTTGCACGGCAGCAGCTGGCTCTTCCTTCTTGCCTGGGGAGTCGAGCGGCTTGAGCTCGAGATGTTTGTCGAGCAGGCTGGGTGCCTTGGGTTTGAATGGGGACTGGAATTCGGAGTGAAGCTGTGGTCCTGTGGGCTGGGCGAGATTAGGATAGCTGTACTTGCCGGAGTCGAAGCCTTCTCGCAGAGGATCCTTGCGGCCGAGTGCAAAGTTCATTGCGTGCTGCGAGTCTTCGAGGTCCTGCTGGCGTTGCTGTGCAGTCTTGTAGCTCTCGCGGTCTTTGTAGACCTGCTGGGCGAAAGAAGCGTCGGCGCTGCGCTTCTGTTCGGCGGCGCGTTCCTTTGCTTTCTTGTCGTCGGACTTGGCCGTAAAGCTGAAGCTGATGGTGGCTTTGGTAGGATGGTCGACCGGACCCTCGTAGGTGATATTGGCGGAGAGGCCTGGTTTGATGACGTCGAGGGGAATCTCAGGGATCTGGAAGGGAAGCGGCGTGTGAGTCGCGGCGAGCGCGCTGACGGCCCCGACGGCTGCGGCTCCAGTGATGATTTTTCCGGGGAGCGTGTCGATGAAGGCTTCGGCTCCTTTGACGATCGGCTGCTTCTTCGCTTCGTCGGCAATTTTCTTCACCGCGTCGGTCTTGAGCAGGGCTTCGCCGATCTTCTTGGCGGCTTCGTCGTAGTTGTCCGGCTTGGGGCCCGGAGAGGGCGAAGACTGGGGATCGTTAGCCTTGACGTCTGCCGCCGTTGCGCTGTCACGTTGGACCGGCGCGGACAGAGAGCTCATGTCGACCTTCGAGAGCGACCAGCTACCGAGGTTGCCGCCTGAGGTGATGTGGTCCGCGACGCGGTCAGCCTCTTGCTCGTAGCTGTCATGGGCGGGGCCGACGCGGAGAGAGCTCGCCGAAGACTTGCTCGAAGCGGTGTCGGATTTGCGCTGGAGAACGGCGAAGGTCATGGCTGCCTCCTGCCGGTCGAATTTCCAGAGATGTTTTCAGCGATGCTCTTGCCGATTGCCTGCCCCAGTTTGCGACTGCCGGAGGAGCCTTGTGTAAAGGCGATTTCGCCAAGTTGCAGGACGGGAGCGCGACTGGACTTCGCCCATTCAACGCGGGTAACTGGGTTGCTGAGGACCTGCTCCAGTTGACTGCGCAAGGCTCCGATGAGATAGGGGCGGTCACTGGGAGCGATGCCGCGCAGAACGAGCTTGTCGATGTTTAGGGTGATGCGTGCAGAGCGCAGGTTGCGGACAGGGATGTTCATTCCCACCCCCGAATCTCTGCAGTCGCCAGTGGGCGCTCGATCTTGTGGGCTTCCATGCGCGCGGCTTCGAGCAGATGGCTCATGCAGACGGCACTGCCGGATTGGGCGGCGAGGAAAGCAGAGCTGAGAGCGATGTTGCGGATGTTGCCGCCAGCGACGTTGAGCTGCGCGAGCTTGGCGTAATCGAGGTTTTCGAGAGGTGTGTTCGCAGGGAAGATGCGCTTCCATATCTCTTCTCGCTGGGCGGAGTCGGGGAAGGGGAAGTGGACGATGAAGCGGAGCCGTCGCTGAAAGGCGCGATCTAGCGAGGATTTGAGGTTGGTCGTGAGAACAGCGAGGCCCTGGTATGCCTCCATGCGCTGGAGAAGGTAGCCGACTTCGATGTTGGCGTAGCGGTCGTGACTGTCCTTGACCTCGGCGCGTTTGCCGAAGAGGGCGTCGGCCTCGTCGAAGAGAAGAAGGATGCCGCCGTCTTCAGCCGCATCGAAGACCTGGCGGAGGTTCTTTTCGGTTTCGCCAATAAACTTGCTGACGACAGAGGAGAGATCGATGCGGTAGAGGTCGAGACGCAGATCTGCGGCGAGGACCTCTGCGGCCAGTGTCTTACCGGTACCGCTCTCGCCCGCAAAGAGAGCGCTAACACCAAGGCCGCGCGAGCCGCGAGCGGCAAAGCCCCACTCCTCGTGAACGGTCATGCGATGGCGAACCTGGGCGACGAGTTTGTGCAGGGTGTCGGTCTGTTGCCCGGGCAGGATGAGGTCATGCCACCCGGCGGAGGGGACGATTCGCTGGGCAAGATGATCGAGCCTGGGACGGGCCACTGAGCGGCAGGCGTCCCAGAGCTGGTGCGGTGCGGGAGACGGCTGCGAGGCGACTGTGGCGCTGGTCGCGAAGATGGTCGAGGCGCTCAGGCAGAACTGATCGGAGACCAGATCGATTGCCGCCTGGTCAACCTCCGTTAGCCGGCTCTCTGCAACAGGCCCGCTTTCCGATCCGAATGCCTGACGCCAGAGGCGGCGCTGCTCAGCTGGAGCTGGTTTGTCGAGATCGAGCCGCAGATATGGCCGATTGAGTCGCAGGGACTCGCGGCTCGAGAGGAAGAGCGGACCGGGAAGCTTTTCTGCGAGGCGGCGGCCAGATGGGGTAAGTCCGGATGGCTCGAGCTGCAGCAGAATCGCAGCGGGGAGCAGAAGGGTTTCGCGCTCGAGGAGAACAAGCGTCTGGTCCTGATCTGCCTGGGCCGTGGGGAGATCTTCGACGGACAGACAGAGAAGTCGGAGATCAATTTCGGCCGCAACGATCTGCGCGACGTCCTGCTGACCGAGAGAGTCGTTGCCGGAGAGATGGATGGCCCGGGAGTGATCTTCCCGGAGAGAGGCGAGGGCGCGTTCGGCCTGAAGACGATGCTCTGCGGCAAGGAGCGCGGGCTCTGCAGGTGCACGAACAAGGCCATTCAGGCGCTGATCGAGAAGATTGGTTCCGGCAATGAAGTGAAGGATACGTTCATCGATACGGAGGGGAGAGGTGGTGAGGGTGCGCGAGTTTTCCATTTGAACCAACTGGAAGCGCCGCAGCGGCCGTGCGGGTGTGAGGGCGCTCCAGTGCGGTTCGGTCAGGGCTCCCAGGGCGAGGCCAAAGGTGACGGGCGTACGCGGAGCGGAACCGAACATTCCGGCAAGTTCGGAGTCCATCTCGATACCGGCGCAGAGCAGGAGGACATCGCGCTCGAAGACGCTGAGATCGAAGGTGTCGGTAAGCTGGTCGATCGCTGCCGGTGTTCGATGGGGGAGGGCTTCAGCGCGAGCAGGGGCGGCGGTAACAGGGCCATCGCCGGGAGCGAGGCGTTGCTTCAACCGCGAAAACTCAGCCAGGAGCAAAGCCTGATTCGCTTCAGACCAGGTAGCCTCCGGGACGTTGGATACGTTATTGATCGTTGAGGAGGTCATGGGATGTGAACCTCCGCGATGAAAGCAGGCGGGTTTGTCGCCGAGAGCTTGACGCGGCTGACGATGCCATCGACACTGAGGCGGCCTACGTAGTTGCCGGGGACAAGAGTGGGGAACTGAAAGCTGAGCACATCGGTTTGCGCGGTGAATCGTTGTGCGGGCGCAGAGGTTCCACCGAGGATCAGCTCCACCTTCTGGCCGGGCCGCACCTGCGGTGCGCAGTGGATCGTGACGAGTGTTCCCTTGGAGTTGTTGGCGGCGGCGGGCGCGGGAGCAAGAACGATGCTCGGCGCGACAGCCATCAGAACGGAGTTTGAGCTGGCGAGGATGGCGTTCGTCGCGTCGGTAGCCTGAGCGGAGACCTGATAGACGCCAGCGGGCAGGTTCGCAGGGTCGTTTGGTACGGTGAACGTCAGCGTTCCTGGCGAGGTTGTCGCAGGCGCGAACGGCGGGTAGCTGACGCCGAGGTGCCCGTTGATCATGACGATCTCAGTGATGCCGCTGAGGTATGCGCCGTTGGCGGTTGCGGTGTCGCCCGGTCCCGGCGCAGCCTGGAAGGGAGGAGGCAGAACTTCGACGATGCGTGGCGCGAGGCCGGCCTGAACAGTGACGGCGCGGTTAAGCACGGGAAGGGCAAAGAGGGTGGGGGCCTGCGGCTCAATGAGAACGACCGATACCTGGAATGGGAAGGTCGGCCGGTAGTCGGCCTTGAGAGCGGTCCAGAGCCACGCCATCTCTTCGCGGCCGAGGGTCGAAGGGGTGATCTTGAGCATCTCGAACTGCTCGGCGATGCCTGACCCACTGAGTACGGTCCGATAGGGGTTGCTGTTGGGCAGACCGGCGAGTGCATTCGTGATCTGACCGCGGGTGAGAACGGGGTTCTCGTGAAGCATGAGAATGGCGTAGCCAAGCAGCGCCTCAGCCTCGGTGTCTTGGTTGGCATAGGCCGTAAGCAGGTAGTGAAGGTCGAGGGCCAGGGGCTGGTTGGTGAGACGGCTGGTGCCGTCGCGGCTGAGAGTCGGCAGATTGACGTTGCGATACGCTGCGTTGGGCGTGACCTGATGCATGAAGAGGTTGACCAGCAGGTCCGCACCCTGTCCAGGATTCAGATTGCCCTGAGCAATATCGGGGGCCTTCGCGGTGACGGTGACACTGCCAAGCGGCGAAGCCGAATCGTTGAGGGAGTTATTGAGCCAGTACTGAATCGTCGCAGTGACAGCGGAGAGGGCGAGTGCATTGCTCATTGGGCCCTCCCGTCGGATCTGCGGAGATATTCATCGAGGCTCATATTGCGTCGAGGCGGACGCGGAGTCGGGCGCGGCGGTGCGGGTGCCTGGGGCACGGCGGTGACCTCGATGCGGCCGATATTGATGTGCACTTCGTCATGAACAGGGGTTGAAGGTGCGACGAGTGGAACAGTGTGAATGGCGATCGGCGCTGCCTGACGAGGCATCAGTGGCTGCGGCGAGAGCGGAATAGCCGAGGCCTGCTCGGCGCGGTGGGCCATCTGCACGGAGACAGGCTCCGGCATCGGGGAAGTTTCAGGAGAGATCAACGGTGCTGAGTCGGCTGAGAATTCTGATACGGGTGCAGATGCCATTTCAGACGGGACGCTCTGTGGCATCAGGGGCTGCATAGTGGAACGAGTCCCTGTCGATTCGACTCGTCCTCGGGTGTCGTCCATCGAACGGGTCGTCGGGGAAGAAGCGTGAGTGCCGTAGGGATGCGGTGCGGTGGTTTGGGGGCCGTGCGTAGTATGTGGCGCAGCTGCTACGACGACTTCCTCGTGTAAAGCAAAGGGATCGGATGGTGTGGCCGGTGTGTAAAGCGAGCCCACGAGGGGACGGATGGCGGAGGGCGCCGGAGTCCTGAGTTGATGGATGATTCTGTGCAGATAGCCGCTCATGCTCGCACAATCTCCAAGTAGAGAGCTCTGCGATGCGCGCTGAGCGCTAAGATCTGGGATTCGGACCAGCCGTAGGCCGAAGCGAGCGTGTGGACTTCGACAAGTAAGCGGCGGACACGAGCGTCGACCTCAGCCCAAAGAAACGATGCGAGATCGAGCAACTCGTCCCATGCGTAATTGCAAAGTGCGCATTGGAAGGAGAGACGTGGTTCGGCGAGTGGGTCGGCTGCAGCCATCTGCTCGCCGATGCGATCAATCTGTTCGTCCGAGATGTCTCTTGTACTGTCGGTCAGGGCGCACCGCTCTACGAGGGTTCGTGAGGCGGCGTCCAGGTCCTGCTGGCGGACTGCAAGGGCGACGTCACGACTGGTGGGCAGACGATAGCTGTTGCCTTCAATTTCAACCGATGCGACGGTGTCTCCAGAACCTGAGATCAAGTCCATGCAGTCCAGTTCGAACTCGAGGTTTTCGCTGCATCGTGGGCAGGCCACTCTGCCGTTGATGCGCGGACCGAAGTTGAGATTGCGCAGCTCCGCGAGAGCGCGATTGCGTGCACCGAGGGAAAGGTCAGCGACGGCGTCGAGAGTCGATTCGAGACTGCTGCCGGGATCGGACAAGGCCAGCGCGAACAGCCCCTGATCGATTGGATGGAGGGTCTGGCCACGCTCCCAAAGCTGGAGCATGTCGGAGTTGGAAAGAGCGCGCATCGGAGGCACCTGTTATGCGACTACGTTGGCGAGCTGCGGTTCCTTGGGTTCTGTGACACTGGTATCACGCTCCCAACCTTCGTTTTCGAGCTTGATGTGCTCGATCGCGATGGCATTGGCGTTGGAATCGAGGTCGGGAAGAGCCTGGTATTCCGAGATCCAGCAGCGATAGATCTTGTAAGCGATCACGAGCTGGCCAGCTTCGTTATAAAACTCGAGGTAGAGGTCCTTGCGGAAGTTGGCCAGTGAGACCTCAGAGCCGAGTCCGGCTTTGAAGTTCCACACGAGCCCGGCCCAGTCGTGGAAGTCCATGCTCTGCGTGAGACCGCGTTCGAGCGTAATGGCTTCATATTTGGTCCGTCCAGGCGATTTGCGGCCAGTGGACGGATCGCCTCCGGCACGAAATTCGACGACCTCGGTGGTTCGCTTGAGCGTCGAAACCTTGCTGATGCCCGCAATATATTGCCCATCCCACTTGAGGCGGAATTTGAAATTCTTGTAGGGGTCCAAACGCTGGGTGTTGACTGAGAACTGTGCCATGGCGATCCGTCCTTATGGTTATGCCGTGTCGGCGGAAATTGTTTAGAGCCTGGGCTGAGCAGCGAGAATCGCGTTACTGAGTCTGCCCGGCGATTTGCGCGATCTGAATGACGACGAACTCAGCCGGATAAAGCGGAGCGAAGCCAACGGTGATCTTGACGATGCCCTGGGCGACGCTTGACGGCGGATTGTTCTCTGAATCGCACTTGACGAAATAAGCCTGCGACGGGGTAGTTCCCTGAAAAGCTCCCTGAAGAAAAAGGCCCTGCATAAAGGAGCCGATGTTCAGGCGAATCTGGCTCCAGAGTGGCTCGTCGTTCGGCTCGAAGACGACCCACTGCGTGCCCTGGTAAAGGCTTACCTCAAGAAAGAGAGCAAGGCGGCGGATGGGAACGTACTTCCACTCGGAGCCGACCTGGTCGTTGCCTCGCAGGGTTCGCGCGCCCCAAACGACATCGCCATAGACCGGGAAGTGACGAAGGCAGTTGATTCCCTGTGTGTTGAGGGAGCCATTCTGCAGGTCGGTGAGCTGAGAAGACAGACCGGTCTGGCCGGTGAGGCTGGCATTGATGCCCGCTGGCGCCTTCCATACGCCGCGTGTGGAGTCAGTGTTGGCGTAAAGGCCGGCAACGAAACCGCTCGGCGGGAAGGGACGGGTGACCTTCTTTAGCGGGTCGTAGACGTTGGGCCACGGGAAATAGAGAGCGGAGTTGATCGCATTGATCCCGGCAATGGTCGGATTTGGTCCGGGAAGGAGGGAGGTGAAGGTGTCTGTCTCCTTGCAGTCGACGATGTAGAAGGCCTTATTGTCGTGGGCATATTTCTGCATTGCGCCGACCGTAGTGGGATCGACTTCAGCCGGAATGACAAGCAGGTTGAAGATCGGCACCATATCGAGCTGAGAGATATTGTTCGTCAGGGCATTTTCGAAGGCCCCTGCGGGTGCTGAAGGTCTCAGTACAGCGCCATCGTTGCCACCGAGGAACTTTGCAACCGCAGGATCTGCAGATTTGGATCCGCTGGGTAGACCCGGAGTGTTCGTGATGGATAGTCCGGTACCGATCTTTGCTGCGTTGAGGTAGATCGATTGCTCATTGATGACGTTGACGACATATCTGGACTGTGGATCGGCCTCATTGAGTGAGAGGTTTGTGAAGTTCTCTACGAGGGAGCCAAGGGTTTTGTTATTGGCAAAGTCCTCCACAGGGGTGTTGGCCAGGGTATTTTTGTCGAGAGAAAAAACGGCCAAGGAGAAGCGTGTGTAATCATCCGGCCGGGGGGCGATCTTGACGGAGAGATAGTTGCTCCACGCGCCTGGATTGAGTGCGGTGAGCTGAAGGCTGTTAGCGCCGCTGTTGACGACACTTACCGTGCTGGGTGAAGCGCTCGAATCAAAGGTGAGGCCGCCGATCGTGAGCGTGGCTGGCGCGGCCGCCGGAACTCCCTTCCCGTCGCCGTCGTCGCCAGCGATCAAAGGATAGCTGCCAAATGGCGGAACAGCCGCAGGTGCCCCGGTGACGGTAGCTTTAATGTAATCCGACGCGAGCGTTAGAACGCTCGCATATGTCTGATCGGGGAAGGACTCCACCGTTGCAACGGGTTTACCTTGCGGGAAGTAAAGAACGTCCACGTTAAATTTCAGTGGACCTGGAGTCGTAGGTGCTGAAACTTTGACCGCATAGTCATTTCCCCACGCTCCGGGATCCTTGGCCGCAAACTTGATGTTGATTGCCGACGTGAAAGTGATCGTGGAACTCGCGGAAACTGCCGAACCGTTGCCGGGATTTGCGGTCGAGACGAGTCGAATTATGTAGGCCTGCTGGCCTCCGTTGGCAAAGAACTGGTTCACGGAGTAGCCAAGCACGCTGCGCACATCGAGACCCCCGAACTGGCTTTCGTAGTCTGGCCAGCTTTGCACTAGGGTCGGCGCTGCCGTTGGTCCCTTTGGAGCCCAACCGGCGAATGCTGCGATAGAGGTAGCTACGCCGGTGATGGTGTGAACGGCGCTGGGAATTTCCTCGATGTAGACGCCAGGATAGGTGTATGTGGGCATGAAATCGATCCTCCTCGGAAGTTCTGAGTTCGGGCGTAGAACCGGTGTGCCTCCAGCAGATCTGTCGAGCCTGCCGGGGACAGCGAATGCTTAGAGATGAAGCCCTTGCGGGGGACATCGTCGGGCCGACGAACTACCTTAGCCACCAAGACAAGGTCTGGTGATAGAGAGAAAACCCTCGCCGACTCATACTTGGAATTTCGGGCCGATTGCCTGGGTAAGAAGAAGAGTTACATTACCTCTGCGTAGAATGAATTTGGCGCCTCGTATCCCGTATAGTTCGTGTCAAATCAGGCGAGTAGAGCCCTATATCACAATTGCAGAGTGAAGGAATCATGCATCCGTTTAAAGAGAAGGTCAATAGTTTCCGTCATTTATTTTTTTAACTGCCGAACTGTTGCCCTTCGTCGCGCAGTCGAGAATGCCGGTTGCCAGACTTAGTCAGGCCCGCCCGCCGGAGTTTCATGAGTGTGTGCGGTAGGCCTGATTCTCGGCTGGGGTATCGTCGCGTGCACTGGTGGATCGTTACGAGAATCGACGAAAAGACTAGTTCATGGGATCTCTGAGTTCTCAGATCAGCAACAATAAGCTATCTCGACCAGTGGAGATATAGTCAGATGCATTTCCCAGTTTTAGGTGATCGTGTTCGAAGATGCGATATGTCAGTCCGCATGGTGCAATGCTTGACTCAATCAGCGCAGTATCGCCGAGCCGCTCGTGGACCGCAGTAGTTCCGCAAAGTTCCAAGGCGCGCGCTCAGCTCAACCTCATACCAGCCGCTCCACAAATCGCACTGTACCGCCTCACAACGCTGGCTTCGAAAGAAGTGTCTTGGTGGGCCCACCAGGACTTGAACCTGGAACCAACGGATTATGAGTCCGCTGCTCTAACCAATTGAGCTATAGGCCCGCACTGCCGGGGGTGGCGCGCAGTCTCTATTGTAACGGTGGATGCAGGTCCCGATGGGCCCACCGGTCAGGCTCAATAGCTGAAGATATGCGGTGGGGGATAGGTCAGCGTTCCATCCTTGCGTTCGTACCAGATAAACATCCGCTTACTTCCGTTTGCGGTCACGCCGACGATGATGCCGGTGCCGAAGGTCCCCGTGCCGTCCGTGATGGACTTGTCGACGTGGTGGCTCTTGATCGCGCCTACATCGGAGTAGGTGGTCCAGTCTTCGGTGAAGCGGCTCAGCGGATAGGCGCTGTACTTGGCAGCGTTCTGTTCCCATGAGGGATCGTTCACATAGATCGCATAGGCGGACTTGAAGTCCTTGTTTTCGATGTTCGTAAGGAAGCGATTCACGCGGTGCTCTGCCGGGAGGTTGGAGAAGAACCAGCCGTGGCCGGTAAGGATTCCTGCGAAGGCAATCACGACGATCAAGGCTACAAGCGCGCCCGCCGCGATCAGCAGGTTGCGTTTCAGGTTTTCGCGGTCCGCGTTATACGAAGGTGCATTCAACAGGGTCATGGTTCATTCGCCTCAGGAGTTTCCATGATAGTGGACACTGCTATCGTAGACACCGCCGGACGGAAAAGTAACTCAGACGAACGCATCACGCAATAGTTCAATGCCCAGGGGAAGCTCGTCCAGGTAAACGGAGACGATATCGAAGCGCGTCTGCGGCCGCGAGCGATCGAGGCTGGCGGGCAGATGCCCGATGTACGCCGTCGCCATGCCGCGAAGGATGCGTTCCTTGTCCCGGTCCACGGCAAACTCAGCCGAGATGCTGTCGCGGCGGCTGCGCGTCTTCACCTCCACGAAGCAGAGCACATCGCCCTCCCACGCAATCAGGTCGAGATCGCCGCGAAGCCTGCCCGTGCGCCAACGACGCGCGACGACGGTAAAGCCGCTGCGTCGAAGAAAGAAGAAAGCGGCCTCTTCACCTCGTTCTCCCGTGATCGCCGTTGGCGATTGGGTCACCGGATGAAGAGTTCGCATCCGCCGGACCAGAGCTTCCATCCAACTTAAGTGGGGTCGACGTTCCGGGGAGACAGCAGATAGAGTAGCGCTCACGGAGACAGTATGCGGCACGCTGCACCGTTTGACCAATCCTCGGGTTCCGTACGATAGCAAGGGGCCGCGTCGGTCTGCAGGAAAGGCTCTAAAAAGTTGAGATTGCGTCGTTTCTCCACACTGCTGCTCTGTGCGGCTACCGTGATGGCCCAGGCAAAGACCGCAGATCAGGGTGAACCAACTCATCGTCCCAGCATCGGTCTGGCTCTTGGCGGCGGTGGAGCTCTTGCTCTCTCCGAGATTGGTGTACTCCGCTGGTTCGAAGAGAACCATATTCCCGTAGACGCCATCGCCGGGACCAGTATGGGGTCGATGATCGGCGCCTTTTATGCCACGGGAAAGACTCCCGACGAGATCGAGCGCCTGATGAACGATCAGGCGATTACTCAGGTCTTCCGCCTGAACCCGGACTTCCGTGCCCTCAGCTACCGACGTCGCGACGATCGCCGCTGGGCTCCCAATGCGCTCAACGTCGGCCTTCGCCACGGTGTTTCCTTTCGCAGCGGCGTTCTGATCGATTCCGGTCTCAATTCATTCCTCTCCCAAAACTTTCTGGCCTACGGCTCCGATCTTCCGTTCAGCGAACTTCCCATTCCGTTCCGCTGTGTGGCTACGGACATTGCACAGGGAGAAGAGGCCATCTTTCGTGACGGAAGCCTGGTCGATTCCGTGCGCGCTTCTATCTCCCTGCCTGGCATCTACAGCCCGGCGGAGCAGGGGGAGCACGTCTATGTAGATGGAGCGATCCTGGAAAATCTGCCGAGCGGGACGCTGCGTTCGGAGCTGCATCCGGACGTCGTGATCGGTGTTTCACTTCCACTGGCACCGATGGAGAAGGGCCAGGGCAACTCGATTCTTGGCGTCCTGCAGCGCAGCTTCAGCGTCGCCTCCTGGGGAAACGAACTGCGCTCGCGCAAGCTGGCGGATCTCGTCCTTCAACCCGAGACCACGGGGATGGATACGGGCAGCTACACCAAGACGAAAGAACTCGTCGCTGCCGGGTACGCTTCGGCGGAGAAGCAGCGCTCCGCTCTCCTTCGTTATCGCTTGAATGATGCCGACTGGGCGGCTCATCTCGCGCATCGTCATAGTCTGTTGCGGCCCGCACCGCGTCTGCTTGCGGGTGCCACAGTGACCGCGCCCCATCCCGCCCTACGCCAGGCGGTCGAGACCTCCCTTCGTCCCATCACGCACCAGCCGCTGGACCTGAAGAAGGTCGAAGAGAAGATGGACGACATCCGCAGCGACGGTCGCTACGACGCCGTCTACGCCGTGGCGGTCAAGCCTTCGAGCTCAACGCAGGCCGCTCCAGAGGCCGAGCTTCATGTGGATGTGAAGGATAAGACGACCGGGCCTCCTTTCCTTCTGCTTGGAGCCAATCTGGCCGCACAATCGGGTGTGCCCGCTCGCGCTACGCTGGATACGGCGTTTCTCTACCAGGACTTCGGCGGATTCGGTTCGGAGTTTCGTGCGCGTGTGAGCGCGGGCTTCCAGACGTCGGTGGGTGCGGAGTACTATCGCCGGATTACGGCGGCTGGCTTGTTTGTTGCGCCGCACCTCGACTTCAACCGGATGCCGGTCTATATCTACGCCGATCAGACCCGCGTGGCCCAGAGGCTCTCGCAGTCGCTGGGTGGCGGCGTCGATGCCGGGTTTACCTTCAAGCGCTCCAGCGAACTGCGTGTGGGCTGGCAGGAGCGTTTCCAGCGCTGGAAGACGGACACGGGTAGCGACGGGTTGGCGGACTTTTCCGGAAAATCGCAGTGGGCGGGCGTCCGCTATCGCATCGACGACCAGGATCGTGCGCTGATTGCGACGCATGGCCTCCGCGCGCAGGCCTCTGCCGGATATCTCTACAGTACGGTGAACAGCCGGAACGCGCCCCGCGTGGATTTTGCGGGAAGTTACGCCTTCACTGCAGGCAAGGGAAATCTATTCTCGATGGGGCTTGAAGCGGGGAGCCTGTTTAATCGCAACGTCGCAGATCCATTCCGCTACACGCTGGGCGGGCCTTCCCGCCTGTCCGCTTCGGCGATGGATGAGTATCGCGGCACGGATTATTTTCTGGTGCGGCCCGCCTATCTGCGCCGGATCGCCACGCTCCCTGCGCCGTTGGGGCAGTCCATCTATGTGCTCGCGATGTATGAGGCGGGCCAGATGCGCGCGCCGAACCTGAACACGATCACCCGGCAGGATGGCTATTTAGGCCTCGCGGCGGAGACGCCCTTGGGAGTGATTACGCTGGGGCCTTCGATTGGGGATGGCGGACACAGGAAGTTCATCTTCACGCTGGGGCGGTTCTTCTAACGATGGGCAGGAGATCCGGGTGCCCCGTACATCGCGTTTTTGCGATGTGCGGGTGGGGATGCTGGTTTTCTCTTTGGTTTGAATGGGCGGAAAGATTTAGAGCGGTTCGCGCTTTGCGCGAATACCCACACATCGCGATGAAGCTGCGATGTATGGGGCACCCGGTTTGACGGCTGCCTAGCGCCCTTCGCGCAGGCGCAGGGCGAGACGTTCAGGCAGGTCGGCCATCAGGATGCGTCCCTGCGCGCGAGCCAGGTCGTAGGGTACGCGGTGGAAGGTCACCGTGGCAGCCTCTTCTTCCAAAATGGCAAAGGCGGCGCGCCAGTCGCCGTCGCGGGGCTGTCCTACGGAGCCTGGGTTAATGAGGTAGTGTCGGTTCTCTTCCAGCGTCATCTGCCACTGGGCGGGGTGACTGTTGGCCTCGTAACGTGGCCGAAACTCGGTCCAGCTCTCTTCCAGCCAGCTGAAGCCGCCCTGGACATGCGTGTGTCCGAAGAAGGTCGTGCGCCGCTGCATCTGCTGCAGTGGTGCCCAGGCGTCGCGGATGTTCAGGATGTAAAGGTCTTCGTTCGTGGGCGAACCGTGCGAGATCACGGAGGAGAAGGGATCGCAGGAGACGGGGCCTTGCGGCATCTCTGCCAGCCAGGCGATGTTTTCCTCGGTCAGTACTGTGTGGGTCCAGGCGGCAGCCTGTCGCGCGACCGGGTTGAAACCCAGCGCCGACGAAAGTCCGCAGCAGACGCGATCGTGGTTCCCGCGAACATGGACCGTCGCCCGTTCGCGGATGATGCCCACAACCTCATTTGGGCTTCCGCCGTATCCGACCACGTCGCCGAGATCCCAAATGGCGTCGAACGGGCCTGTCCTGTCCGCAGCGGCGAGCACTGCCTGCAGGGCTTCCAGGTTCCCGTGAATGTCGGAGAGGATCAGCGCTCGCATAGGGTGGCTGCGACCGTTTTGGCCGCAACCACTCACTTTACGGAAAGCGCTCCGAAATCACAAACTTTAGACGGTTGCGAGCGGCAGGGTGCGGTCCGTCCGCATGGTCGGTGCCGCGGCCAGGAGGCTGCGGGTGTAAGCGTGCTTCGGAGCGTGAAATATCTCCTGGGTCGTCGCCATCTCCACGATCGCGCCTCGCTGCATCACGGCCACGCGGTCCGCGGTCTGCGACGTTACGGCGAGATCGTGCGAGATGAAGAGCATCGCCAGTCCATGCGTTCGACGCAGCTCCGCCAGAAGGGACAGGATCTGAGCCTGTACGGTTACGTCCAGAGCGGTCGTCGGTTCGTCAGCGATCAAAAGCTTTGGTTTGTTCACGATAGCCATAGCAATCAGGATTCTCTGGCGCTGCCCGCCGGAGAATTGGTGGGGATACTGGCCATAGCGCCGCTCCGGATCGGGGAGCGCCACATCGTGCATCGCACGGATCACCTGCTGCTTCACCTCGTCACGTTTCAGGTGGCGATGGTGCGCACGGACGGCCTCGGCGATCTGCTCCCCCACGGACATCACAGGGTTAAGGGCGGTCATGGGCTCCTGGAAGATCATGGCGATTTCGCGCCCGCGCCGGGAGCGCATGGCGGATTCCGGAAGCTGCAGAAGGTCTTCTCCGGCGAAACGGATGCTTCCGCCAATCTCGGCGTTGGGCGCGAGCAGGCGAAGGATGGCCAGCGAGGTCGCCGACTTTCCCGAACCCGATTCGCCGACCAGGCCGAGGACTTCGCCCGCCGCGATCTGAAAGCTGATCCCGTCCACGGCGGTGTGCATCCCCTTTTCCGTGCGGAAACGTACGGTCAGGTTCTTAACGTCCAAGAGCGGTTCGCTCATGCCGAAAGTGCGGCCAGCGTCTTCTCCAGGCTGGCGCTGTCTTCCACATTCAGGCACGTCTGTGTGCGGTCGATCTGCCGCATCAGGCCGCAGAGCACTTTGCCGGGCCCGGCTTCGATAAAGTGCGTCGCTCCAGAGGTCTTCAAGAGTTCGATGCACTCGACCCAGCGGACCGCGCCGGTAACCTGCCGGATCAGCGTGTCGCGCACGTCGCCCTGCCGTGTGATCAGGCGCGCGTCCACGTTGCTGGCGACGGGAAAAGCCGGGTCCACCAGGGATACGGCTTCGAGCGTCGCTGTGAGCTGGTGCGCCGCTGGAGCCATCAACGGGCAGTGGAAGGGTGCAGAGACGGGAAGCATCACGGTTCGCTTGGCTCCTGCTTCCTTGCACAGCTCCGCCGCGCGTTCGACCGCAGCGGTCGCGCCGGAGATCACGGTCTGATCGGGCGAGTTCAGGTTGGCGGGGGCCACGACCGAGTCGGTCTCGGAGGAGGCCTGCGCGCACAGATCGGAGGTACGCTCCGCGGACAGACCAAGGATCGCCGCCATGGTCCCCTGGCCCGCCGGAACGGCCTGCTGCATGAACTGCCCGCGTGCGCGAACAGTTCGCACGGCGTCCGCAAAGGAGATCGTCCCCGCCGCGACGTAGGCTGAGTACTCACCGAGGGAGTGGCCAGCCGTCATGGAGGCGGAGATGCCATGCTCGGCCAGAACGCGTGCGACGGCGACGGAAACAGTAAGGATGGCGGGCTGTGTGTACTCCGTCTGCTTGAGCTGCTCCTCCGGCCCATTGAAGCAGAGTTCGGAGAGGGAGTAGCCAAGGGCTTCGTCGGCTTCGGCGAAGGTATCCTCTGCGACGGGGAAGCGTTCGGCCAGATCGCGGCCCATGCCGACGCTTTGTGAGCCCTGTCCGGGGAAGAGGAAGGCGATCTTTGAGGTAGTTTTTTCGGTAGCGGACGTGCTGGAATTTTCAGTCATCGGCATTGATGTTAGCGCAGACGCGCGCTCTACAGCCAAAGCCGCGCGCAGAGGCTAAACGCCGACGCTGTACTCCACGTCCTGCATCTTGTCACCGGAGTGAGAGTAAAAGTCGTAGGGCGTGCGGCGCTTGAACTTATAACGGTACCGCAGTTCCCGGCCCACAAAGAGCCCAAGGGCGACCGCACCCGCCGCTGCCGTGGCCCAGCCGACGAGCGCTACGATCTGGTGCGTGGCGTCCTGCTCCGTTGGCTCCGAGGTTTCCATCTTGTGGGCCATCGCTTCGAACTTTCGTGCAATCTCTTGCGTACGCTTACCGAACTTCATACGCAGAATCATAGCGCAGCCTACCCTGTGTCTGCCATCCGTTGGCGGTGAGTTGGATGTAACACTTTTGTATCTTTTGCCGGACAACGCCGATTTCCACCTCATCCTGCCGGGCTCCTCACCGGCGCGTCATTTTTCGAGAAGATGCGTCTACATAGAGGGAGGCTTCCGCCCATGTCGATATCCCTGTCTTCCGATAGGTTTGCTTCTTTTCTGCGCAGGTCCGCGCTTGGCCTGGCTCCGCTTCTTCTTGCGGGAACGCTGCTCGCCCAGCCGCCGGGAGACGCACAGCACTTCGGCTTCGACGCCCTGGTGCAGCAGCCCGCAACGCAGAGTTCCTTCACCTTCGACCGGACCATGCTGCAGGCGGCAGATGGCTTCTTCAATGGCGCTGACCCCGAGACGCGCCGCGTGGTGGCTGGTCTGAACAGCATCACCGTGCATAACTACAACTTCCACGAGCGGGCCAGCTACGACCCCGGCGCGTTTGCGTCCGTTGCCGAGGGCTTTCACGGCGCGGGATGGAAGCACCTTGTGAACGCCAACGGGCATCCCGGACAGACCACCGACCTTTGGATCCACTTCGAAGGCGCAAACATCCGCAACGTGATCGTTCTGAACCGCGGCGGACGGAATATGAACTATATCGCCGTGGATTGCACGCTCCGTCCGCTGGATCTCCTCCACCTCAGCGGCCACTTCGGGATTCCCAAGGTGGATGAGAGCGCCGTCATGGTGCCTGCAAAGTAACTAGCTCAGCGTCTGGCCATGCAGGATCGCGATCGCCGATCCTTCGGCCAGAAGCACGCTGTCCGGTTCACGGTCGGTCAGCGGAGCGAACTGCTCGCCGTAGAGCGCTCCGAAGTCAGCATCCGTAGAGAAAGTCCGCAGGGGATACTGCTGCCAGCGCGGATGCTGCACGGCGTACTCCATCGTTAGGCCGCTACGCTTCTTTGCGTAGCCCCAGTAGTGCTCGGTGATGAACTCCTCCACGCTGCCCGCAGCGATGTCTACAGGGCCCGGTTCGGTTGCCGCTTGCATGCTGTGCCATCGCCCATGGCTCTTCCATCGGTATTCGGTCTGTCTCGTCCCGCCGGTTTCACTCCAAAGATGTGTCATGGGAGCCACGGCGTAGCGTTCGCCGTAGAGGGTGTTGGCCACGATGCTGATAGCGTGCAGCGGAACCAGTTCGCGGACGAAGACCACACCTCGCCGCGCTTCTCCAGTCGGAAGGATTCTGCGCACGTAAAAACGCAGATTGACCTCCTCAAAATTTTTATGGAAGGGAATGCCAAATCCCATCAGACGCACGTTCTGGAAGTAAAACCCGATCAGGCTGACGAAGCACTGGCCGTGGAAGAGATCCAGCTCCGTTCCGGCAGGGAGGTACTCCGCGAGCAATGCAGGCGCAATGGCATAGTTCGCCATGATCAGCCTGCGCCACTCGGCGGTGAGGAATCTGCTGCTCATTTGGCCTGGTAGAACTCGCTCCGTTTGCGGCTGTAGAAGTAGTAAACGCACAGCCCGATGACCAGCCAGACGAAGAACCGTACCCACGTGATCGCGGGCAGACCGGCCATGAGAAGGACGCAGAAGAAGGTGCTCAGCAAGGGGATTACAGGACCAAAGGGCACACGGAAACCGCGATGCCGTGCGGGATCCTTGCTGCGCAGCACGATGACACCGATGGAGACCAGGACGAAGGCGAAGAGCGTTCCGATGTTCGACATCTCGGCGAAGGTGCCTACGTCGAAGAGGCCCGCGGGGATGGCCACAAGGAATCCGGCGACCCAGGTAGCAAACGCAGGCGTCCGGAACTTCGGATGCACGCTGGAAAAGACATCTGGCAGAAGGCGGTCGCGGCTCATGGCGTACCAGACACGCGCCTGACCGAGCTGGAAGACCAGGATGGACGACACCATGCCTACCAGAGCGCCCAGCAGAACGAAGAGGCGTACCCAGTGCAGGCGATGCGCTCCGGGCAGAAGGCTGACGCGCTTGAGCGCATTCACCACGGGAGCGCCATCTCCCGCGATGCTCTGCCAGGGCACCATGCCCGTCAGAACCGCCGCCACGCCCACATAGAGTATGGTGCAGACGATCAGCGTGGCGATGATGCCGATGGGCACATCGCGCCGCGGATTCCTGCACTCCTCGCTCGCCGTGGAAACCGAATCGAAGCCGATGTAAGTGAAGAAGATGATCGATCCGCCCGCCAGCACGCCGGAGAAGCCGTTCGGCGAAAAAGGGTGGTAGTTCGATCCGTGGATAAAGCTGGTGCCGAAGCCGATGAAGAGCAGGATGGCGGCGATCTTCACGAGCACCATGATGTTGTTCGTCCGCGCGGATTCGCGGATGCCACGCACCAGCACGACCGTAAGCAGAAGAACGACGACGAACGCGGGGATATCGAAGCCAAAGTGCCAACCGGAGGCGAAGATGTCTTTTCCGGAGAGGTCCTGCAGGCCGAGCGGAAGAAAGGCGGGCGAGAGCCACTTCGGGTCGATGGGTATCCGCAGCCAGTCGAGTAAATCCACGATGTGCGCCGCGAATCCCACGGAGACGCTCATATTGGAAAACGCGTACTCCAGGATGAGATCCCAGCCGATGATCCAGGCGATCAGCTCGCCGAGCGTCGCGTAGGTGTACGTGTAGGCCGATCCCGCAATGGGGATCATGCTGGCGAGCTCCGCATAACAGAGCCCCGTCAGACCGCAGACGATGGCCACCAGCACCAGCGAGAGCGCCAGCGCAGGTCCCGCCCCTGGGCGCCCTGCCACGGCTCCGTGGTGCAGCAGCAGATCGAGGATCGGAGAGCCCTTCCAGTCCGCGATACGCGAAGGGTTTCCACCGATGGCCGTGCCGATGACGGTGAAGATGCCAGAGCCGATGACGGCGCCGATGCCCAGCGCGGTCAGTGAGACCGGGCCAAGCGTCTTCCGCAGCGCCTTCTCAGGATTCTCGGAATCCGAGATCAGTTTGTCGATCGACTTTGTAGCAAAGATCTGTCTAGGCAGCGTCCGGCCCTCCGGCAGAATGTGGGGTAGTCAATCCATAGTACCGACAAACACACAAAGACAGAGGGCAACCGATGCCGGTTGCCCTCTGTAGTCTTGCGCGAAGCGCGTACGCCTGGACGACTAGTTCTAGCGCTTGGAGGTTCCGCGTGTCATGGCCTTGGGCTTCTTTTTGTTGGAGCCGCGGGGAGTGGTGCGTGCTGCCTTGGCCGGTGCGGCCTTGCGTGCGGCGCGCTTTACCTTCTTGCGCTCGTCGGTATCGGTAATGCTCTTGGTGTTTGCCATGTTGGTAGGAAACTCTTCTCTCTCGTCAATTTCGAAACTTTTACAGGCGCTCCAACTGGGCGAACTTCTCCACCAGCTTCTTCACGCCGTGCTGTGCAAATTGTACTGTAATCTTGGCATCGTCCCCATCCCCTTCGCGCCGAAAGACCGTTCCTTCGCCGTATTTGGGGTGCCGGACGCGGGATCCATTGCGGATGCCGGTAGAGCCTTTCTGCTCCGAGACCTCCAGTTTGGGGCGATCCACCTTCTGTCCGCGCGCTCCAAAAAAGCTGGCGATGTTGTCGATGGAGCCTTCCGCGCCCGAATTCGCCTTGATTCCGAACTGCAGACCCGTCTTTGGTTTTGGAGCGCTGGAGGGGGAAGGTCCGCTGGCGCTCTGGTCCTCGTCCTCGTAGTTGTAGTGCCTTTCGCTGCCGTAACCGTCGTCGTTGCCGCGGCGCGAACCCCACTTTTTGTTGCCGCCGTAACCGTACTCGCGACCAGAGTTCCAGGCGCTTCGGCTGTCGGAGGGACTGCCGAGGTCTTCGACAAGGCGCGAGGGGACTTCTTCCAGGAAGCGCGAAGCGATGCTTGCCTCGGGCATGTCTGAGCCATATCTGCGACGGTACCGCGCCCGCGTCAGGATGAGGGTGTCCATCGCCCGCGTCATGCCGACGTAGCAAAGGCGACGCTCTTCTTCGAGCCCGGACGGGTCCTGCAGCGTTCTGGAGTGAGGGAATAGTCCCTCTTCCATGCCGCAGAGAAAGACCAGCGGAAACTCCAGCCCCTTGGCCGCGTGCAACGTCATCATGGTCACGCGCGCATCGGCGTTGTACTGGTCCACGTCGCTTACAAGGGCAGCGTGATCGAGGAAGGTGGCGAGGGTCTCGCCGCGCTCCTGCGCATCCTGCGCTGCATTCGCGAGTTCCTTCAGATTTTCAATTCTGCTGAAGGCCTCGGGGGTGCCCTCTGCTTCGAGCGTCTTGATGTACCCAGAACGGTCGTTGAGAAACTTAATCAGCTCTGGCAGAGTGGCGGGATCGCCCGGCGCGCGGAAACCGTCCACGCGGGTGGATGTTTCCACCTTGGCGATCTCGGCCTTGATCTCGGTGACGCGCGTCTCGTGCTTCTGCGTGGAGGCGGCGAAGGGATTGAAGGCGGCGGCGTCGAAGCTTGTGTCGACATCCGCATCTGAGTTGACGGAGTTCTCCGCTGCGATCGTGGAGATCTCTTCGCTCGGTCCAAAATCAAAACCGAAGTTAAAGCTTGTATCAAACGAGGTATCAACATTCTCGTCTTCGGTAGATGCGTTCTCTTCCTGCCCGATGAACTGAACGCTCTCGTCCGCGGCCTCTTCGCCTGCGGCATCCGCTGCAAGTGTCTCTGCGAACTCGCTGCCCAGCATCGAGCGCGCATCGAGAATCAGACGTCGAAATCCAGCGAGTGCGGTGAGCGCACGTGCGGGTAATAGTTGCTCCTGGATGGCGCGTTCGATCGCGTCCCATGTGCTTAGACCGGTGGACAGCGCCATGCGCTCCAGCGTCTCCATCGTGGTCTTGCCGATGCCGCGCGCGGGTGAGTTCACAACGCGTCCCAGTGCAATCGAATCACGCGGGTTCTGCACGAGCTTCAGGTAGCTCAGAAGGTCCTTAACCTCGGCGCGTTCATAGAACGAGAAGCCGCCGACCATGTGGTACTGGATCTGATAACGGCGCAGGGCTTCTTCTACCAGTCGTGATTGCGAGTTGGTGCGATAGAGCACAGCGCATCGCGGTGCGTCTTCCTTCTGCCCGGCCTCGCGCAGATAGGTCTGGATGCGGTCTGCGATAAAGAGCGCTTCGTTCTCGCCGTCAGGGGCCTCGTAGTAGCCGATCATCGAACCGCCTTCGCGTGTCGTGAACAGCTCCTTGCCCTTGCGCTGCACGTTGTTCTTCACCACCGCTCCGGCAGCTTCCAGAATGTTCTGCGTAGAGCGATAGTTCTGTTCGAGGCGAATCACCTTTGTGTCAGGAAAATCTTTTTCGAACTCAAGAATGTTCTTGATGTCCGCGCCGCGCCAACTATAGATGCTCTGATCTTCATCGCCGACGACGCAGACGTTGCTGCGATCGCCTGCAAGCAGCTTCATCAACTCATACTGCGGACGGTTCGTATCCTGGTACTCATCGATCAAAAGATACTGGTAGCGACGGTTGTAGCGCTCGCGCACTTCGCTGGAAGACTTCAGCAGACGCACGGCTTCGAGCAGGAGATCATCGAAGTCCAGAGCGTTGTTCTTGAAGAGTTCTTTCTTGTAGCTCTCGAAGATGTGCGCGATCTTCTCTTCCAGCGGATTCGCGGACGCAAGAAAATACTCCTGCGGATCGATCATGTGATTCTTCGCCCAGCTGATACGGCCAAGAGCAACGCGTGGCTTCAACTGCTTGTCGTCGATGCCAAGCCGCTTGAGCGCCTGCTTAACGACAGCCTGCTGATCGTTTTCGTCGTAGATCGCGAAGCTCTTTGTAAGGCCGACGCCGTTCACGCGCAGAGCTTCGATATCGCGGCGCAGGATACGTACGCACAGCGAATGAAAGGTCGCAATCAACGGCTTCGCCAGCGAGGTGTGTCCGATGAGCTTATCCACACGCTCACCCATCTCCTTCGCGGCCTTGTTCGTAAAGGTGACCGCAAGGATGGAGTCTGCCGCGACGCCGCGCTCCTGAATCAGGTAAGCAATGCGATGCGTAATCACGCGTGTTTTACCCGAGCCAGCACCGGCCAGTAGAAGTACAGGTCCATCGACCTGTAGCACGCCTTCGCGTTGCTGCGGATTCATTTTGTCCAGAAGTTGCTGCACGTCCCACGCCCCTCGATCCTTCTAGTTTACCGCTGTACGAACGCGACGAGGGAATCATGGCGTTGGTTAGCAAAACAAAGCGGAAATATATTCCCTAATTTTTTTCGAAATAAATGGAACCGGTGCGGAGTCTCTACCGTAACTGTGTTTGCGTGACGAAGCCCACCTGAAGTTAGGCAAGTGTGACTCCGTCGCAGTAACCACACACTTTCGGAGAACATCATGATTCGTCATATCGCAGCTCGTCTCGCTCTTGTAGCCATCGTCTCTATGCCCTTCGTCAGCAATGCGGCTCCACTTCTTCTCGTCGCGAACGACAAGGTACCCCATCAGAAGATGGTGAAGATCACCCTCAAGAACGGATCGACCGAAGCACGCACGGTCCACGTGGGTGATCAGACCATCACTTTGCAGCCGAATGAGAGCACAAAGCTCAGCACGCCGGCAGGCACCACCGTAACGTCGGTGGGTGAGCAGGGCAAGCACAAGGACGGAGAGACTATCTTCCAGATAGGCGAAGCCCTGAACGGCGCTATCTGCACCATCAGCTAACCCTATTGCGGGGCAGTCACCACTCACCGCTCTGCATTCGCTTTGGTACTCCGGGCGAATGCAGAGCCTTTTCTTGCATACTGGATGCATGTCTTCCCTTCGCGCTCTCTGTGTCTTCTGCGCTTCGGCAAGCGGTCGAGATCCCTTGTGGACGAAGGCCGCCTTTGAGCTTGGCTCTGTCCTCGCATCGCGCGGGATCGATCTCGTCTATGGCGGCAGTAAGGTCGGTCTGATGGGCACGGTAGCCGATGCGGTGCTTACAAATGGAGGCAGAGTGCGCGGCGTCATTCCGCATGTACTCGTCGATCTGGAAGTGGCGCACGGCGGCTGTACCGAGTTGCATGTCGTGGAGACCATGCACGCGCGCAAAGCCCTGATGGGTGAACTCTCCGATGCCTTCCTGATTCTTCCCGGAGGTTATGGAACGCTGGAAGAGCTCTTCGAGGTGCTCGCTTGGCAGGGGCTGCGTCTGCATGAAAAACCGATCTGCCTGCTGAACCTCTCTGGCTTCTACGACAGCCTGCTCACGTTTCTCGATCACTGCGTCGCACAGGGCGTTCTCAAGCAGCGCTCGCGGGAGACGCTGCTCGTGGCTAGCACGGTTGGAGAGGCGCTGCGGCTCTTGGCTGAAAGTTGAGTCCGGCACGATCTAAGGTCGGCGGGATTGGAGCGAACACTGAAAACCTGGCGCCTCACCCGTATTGGATGTATGGGTGGGTGATTCGTACATGGGGGCGTCGTTTTGGTTTGTGGATCCTTATTTTTTCAAGGCCACAAACGAACCGAGAGCGAGTGACGCCGTTATCACTATTCCAAAGGATAGGAAATCCAATCGTACATATCCCGTCTGGCGCGGAGTGGTGTATGTGATCGTACCGATCTTGGGCATCGCCATTAGCAGAACCACTGATAGGACTAGACCGATCAGAAGGATAAGAATTGCCGACTTGTACTGTGTCATGGTGACTTGTCCTTCGGGTCACTAAAGTTTGAGGTATCCAGCTGGGCCGCTAGGCCGAACGCACAGGCTTTTGGATGACGTTGCGGACCATATTAACGCTCAGGATGAGCATAGCTGCGAACGCCATCCTAATTACGGGTTCTACGAGGGCGCTGCTCATCGCCAGCACGGTAGATGAAGCTCACGCACCTAAACGCAAAGAAAAAGTGTGGATGAGGCAAATACGTCGAATCATAGGGAATAAAACCAACATCCTATCCCCAGTTGAGGAAAAATGATGCCCACCCTGTTCGATCCCATCCGTATCGGCGATCTCGATCTGCCCAATCGCATCTTCATGGCTCCCCTCACGCGTCTGCGTGGCACGGTGGACCACGTTCCCACGCCCATTATGGTGGACTATTACCGTCAACGCGCCAGCGCCGGTCTTATCATCACGGAAGGCACACCTGTTGACCCCATGGGCGTTGGTTATGCGCAGGTTCCGGGCATCTGGTCGCAGCAGCAGGTGGAGGCGTGGAAGCCGATCACGGAAGCCGTCCACGCTGACGGCGGTCACATTTTCATGCAGATCTGGCATGTGGGCCGCATCTCGCATCCTGCGTTCCTCAACGGCAAGCAGCCCGTAGGCCCCAGCGCCATCGCTGCCAAGGGGCACGTCAGCCTCCTTCGTCCACTTGCAGATTTTCCAGAGCCTCGTGCGTTGGAACTTTCGGAGATCCCCGGCGTGGTCGAAGCCTTTCGCAAGGGCTCAGAGAACGCGAAGGCAGCGGGCTTCGACGGCGTTGAATTGCACGGAGCAAACGGATATCTGCTGGATCAGTTTCTGCAGAGCGGATCGAACCACCGCGCGGATGAGTACGGCGGCAGCGTAGAGAATCGCGCACGCCTGATGCTGGAATGCACGGACGCTGCGATCAGCGTCTTCGGTGCAAATCGCGTGGGCATGCATCTTGCGCCGCGCAGCGATCTCCACAACATCAGCGATGCCAACCGCGCCGAGACCTTCGGCTACGTTGCGGAGCAGCTTGGCAAGCGCGGCATCGCCTTCATCATGGCACGCGAAGCGCAGGGGCCGGACAGCCTTGGACCAGATTTGAAGAAAAAGTTTGGCGGCGTATACGTCGACAACGAGGCCTTCACGCTGGAGTCGGGAGAGAAGGTTCTTGCAGAAGGAACGGCAGATGCTGTTGCCTTTGGCAAACTCTTCATCTCCAACCCGGATCTGGTGGAGCGCTTCCGCGCGAACGCAGAGTTGAATCCGCCGGAGTCTACGACCTTCTACTCGCACGGTCCAGAAGGCTATATCGACTATCCCACGCTCGAGGACTAGGACGGAAATAAAGGGCCTTGTCCCGCAAGAGGACGAGGCCTTCGTTCGTTACACGCTGCGCAGGAACTCTTCGACGAGGTTTTGCGCCACGGCGACGCGGTACTTCGCCGTCGAACGAATATCGTCGATCGGCGCAACTTCGCCCACCAAGGCAGCGCGTGCTGCGCGAATGGTTTCGTCTGTAGTGGCGCGGCCTTCGAGAGCCGCTTCTACGGCAGTCAGGCGCACAGGCCGGTCGCGCAGACTCGCCGCACCCAGCCTTATGTCGTAAAGCAGACCATCTTCCACGCGCGTCAAACCTGCAATCGCGATCTTCGAGATCGCCTGTGCGTTGCGCGTCCCGACCTTGCGCACCCACTGCGTGTATCCGGCAAAGCGACGCGGCAGGCGCACAGCGAAGACCAGCTCATCCGCCACCAGCGCGGTCTTTTTGTATCCCAGATGAAACTCGCTATAGGGAAGCGTCCGCACGCCGCGCACAGAGATCAACTCAACCGCTGCGTCATAGGCCAGCAGAGCCGGAGGCGTATCCGCCGCGGGCGATGCATTGGCGATGTTCCCACCCAGTGTGCCGCGATTCTGATTCGCAAGCGATCCCGTCCAACTCGCGGTCTGCGCAATCAGCGGGAACTCACGTGCGATGACTTCACTCCGCCGCAGGTCGGTGAAGGTTGTGCCTGCCCCGATGCGCAGCACTTCAGGGTTAGAGTCATCCAGGAACCGCAGCTCCTTCAAACCGCCCAGGCTCACGAAACTCTTCTGCAGAAGCCGCCCTGCACCGAGCGCCACCATCAACTCCGTGCCACCGGCAAGCGGTGTCAGTGCGCCTGGATGCTCTGCCATGGCGGAGAGCACGCCGTCTAAAGTGCCCGGTGCAATCAAGTCGTATTCAGCCGCATTCGATCTCATAGCCGCGCATCCTCGGCAGCTGCGCGGACGGATTCGAAGATGCGCATGTAGCCCGTGCATCGGCAGAGGTTTCCTGCGAGACCCTCGCGGATCTGCTCCTCCGTCGGCTCCGGATAGCGCGCGAGCAACTGTGTCGTCGCCAGGATCATGCCGGGTGTGCAGATGCCGCACTGCGCTCCACCGCGCTGTAGAAAGCACTTCTGGATGCCGTGCATGCCCTCTGAAGTGGCAACGCCTTCGATCGTGCAGAGCACAGCACCCTGCGTCTGTGCGATGGGCACAAGGCAGCTGTTCACCAGCTCTCCGTTCATCACCACGGCGCAAGATCCACACTCGCCTTCGCCGCAGCCTTCTTTTGTGCCGGTCAGATGCAGGTCCTCGCGCAGCACATCAAGCAGGCGACGCATCGGCGGAGCGTCTACCTGCGTTCCGTTTCCGTTCAACGTGAATGCAATCTTCTGCGTGGCCATCAGGAGGTACTCCCGGAGAAGACCGGACCGGCGACCGCAGGATCGAGATCTTCGCTTCCGCCATTGTGTCCCGTCATTGCTTCGAAGATGTCTTCCGGCAGCAGTGGACATTCGTTGAACGCAATCCCTGTCGCCGCCTCGATCGCATTCAGAATGGCGGGGGCGGGCCCATCCATCGGCAACTCGCCGATGCCCTTCGCTCCAAACGCTCCGTGAATCGAAGGGATCTCCTCGAACAAAACATGGATGGGCGGGAGGTCCGCACTTGTGGGCATGATGTAGTTCGTCATCTGATTGTTCGCCATCGCGCCTTCTTTCCAGACGCACTTCTCGTAGAGCGCATAGCCGATACCCTGCGCTACACCGCCTTCGATCTGCCCCGCCGCCAGCACAGGATGCAGCACCTTGCCGACCTCCTGGAGCGCCCAGAAGTTCGTGCAGGTTGCGGCATAGGTTGTCATGTCGACCGCCACCTCGGCCACGTACACGGCCCACGCGAACGCCGGATACGCATCGCCACGATAGTTTTCGTCGTCCCAGAAGATTTCGTTTGCGGGCTCGTAACGCGCCGAGGCATGTAACTCGCCGTGCCAGGCGAGATACCGAAGTGCTGCCTGACGAAATTCTTCGGAGGTGTAGGCCACCTTCAGCTCTGCGCCGGTTTGCAGCGTCTGCACCAGGCTCTCGCAGGCGCGCTCCACGAGGCGTCCCACGATCATTGCGGTGCGCGACGCCACGGTTGGACCAGAGTTGGGAACACGCTTCGTATCCGGCTGAGCAATCAGGATCTCTTCATACGGAATCCGCAAAGCCTGTGCCGCAACCTGGCAGAGAATGGTGTTGGTGCCCTGTCCGAACTCGGTGGACGAAACGAGAATCACGACGCGTCCTTCGGGGTTGACCTCAAGCTTCACGAGTGAGTTCAGGCGACGCTCGCCCGATCCCGTAAATCCAGCACCATGAAAGAAGCTGGCGAAACCGATGCCTCGCTTGATCGTGCTCGTACGGTTCTCTTCGGCAAAGCGCGCGGTCTTCGCGTGATAGTCGCTCGCTTCGAGCGCGCGCGTGAGCATGGCATTCATATCGATCGGATCTTTCACGATCTGTCCCGTTGCGGTGGCATCGCCGGGATGGAGAAAATTCCGGCGACGTAGTTCCTCCGGTGTAATGCCAACGACCGCGGCGATCTTGTCCATGTGCCGCTCCAGCGCGAAGAGACTTTGCGGTGCACCGAATCCGCGGAAAGCACCATGCGGTGGAATGTTCGTCGCCATTGCTTTTGCGCGGATACGGAGATGCGGCCACAAGTACGCTCCAGCCGCGTGAATCGTGCCCCGCGAAAGAACGACGGGCGAGAGCGTGGAGTAGGCGCCACCGTCGATGGCAAATTCGATCTCTCCGCCCAACAGCTTGCCGTCGCGCGAAACCGCCGTTTTATGCCGCGTTCGCGAAGGATGGCGTTTCGTTGTCGCGGCCATATCTTCGCCACGGTCGTAACAGATTTTTACGGGGCGTCCGGCCTTCTTCGCCAGAAGCGCCGCATGCGTTCCAATCACGGAAGGGAAATCTTCCTTGCCACCGAAGGCTCCACCGGTCTCGGTCTGGATCACGCGGCACTTATCTTCGGGCAGATCGAAGGCCACCATCAGAGCATGGTGCAGGTAGTAAGGGCACTGCAGCGAGCCGTGTACGGTCACGCCCTCTTCTTCGCTGTACTCCGCAATGCATCCGTTGTTTTCAATGTAGAGCTGCTCCTGCGCGCCGGTGCGGTACTCGCCTTCAACGATGAAGGCGGCATCGTCCCAAACCGAATCGACGTTGCCCTTCTCCATCACATAGCTCTTGAAGGTGTTGTCTTCTCCCCACACGATGGGGTCCATCCGCTCGCTCTCTTCGATTGTGAAGACCGCGGGCCATGGCTCGTACTCAATCTTGACGGCGGCAACAGCCTGCGGAAGCCGCGCGCGATCCGGATGGGCGAGCAAGAGAATCGGCTCTTCGGGATGGTTGACGAACTCATCGGCGAGGCAGGGATGGTCCTGGATCAGATGAACAATGGTGTTGGTGCCAGGAATATCTTTCGCTGTAACGACGACAAACTCGCTCCAGTTGATTTCTTCGCCGAACTTGATCGAAACAATACGACCACGCGCGATTTTCGACCGTACTGTCGCCCCAAACCACATACCCGGGAGCGAAAGGTCATCGACGTACTTCGCTTCTCCCAATACCTTAGCCGCTCCCTCTTTACGAAGAGGAGAGGTGCCGACGATCTGTTCCTGTGCGGGATTCATGGGGTGCCTGGTCACGTACAAATTTGTCCAAGCATAGCAAAAGCAGCGTGGATGAGTTTCGCTGCCCTAGCGTCCGGGGCTGACCAGCTTCTTTTCGATCAGAGAAACGCGGTGTGCGACATCCTGCATCCCCTCCAGCTCCGCCGTCTGAAACTTGACGACGAATCTTTGTTCCACGGCCACGGTCAGGTTGATGTGGTTGAAAGAATCCACTCAGGGCCGTCGGCTGCGGCCGGGTCAGGCGCAGCACCAGGGGCATCGGCTAGAAGTGGCGCAACACGCGTGTCTTCTCCTCGGAGCTGCGCGCGGCCACGGTGCGCTCCGTGCTTCCCGGGTTTAGGTCGGAGACGCTGCGATCCAGCGAACGCGCCACGATATCGCGCGATCCCAGGCCTACAGCCAGCGCCATCGTGAGCACGATGCCGCCGAAGAGGATGCCAAAAGCGAGATCGACCACCATGCCGCCGATGCGCAGGTTGTTGAGCACCATCGCCCCCGTAAAGACGAGAACCAGCCACTTAACACCGACGGAGAGCCCACGTGCATACTGCAGTTTGGCGTTCACAGCGCCAATCAGAACGCTGCGCGCAAGGAAGCGTGCGACCACAGTCCCCGCAAGCAAAAGCACGATCGAACCGATGGAGTGCGCGATATAGGGCAGCAAGAACGCGGAGATGTCGGCTTTCCCGTCGTACGCCGCGTCAAAGGCGGAGATGCCGACGGCCACGCCCAATGTGACGCAGGCCCAGAAGACGACGCGCGTCGCCAGAAGCGTGGGACTATGTCCGGGCGACCAGTCGGAGACGCCGGCCGAGTTTTCCAAGCCTACGCGCTCGTCAAATCGTATCCGCGTCAAGAGCCGCTTCACAATCCATGCCAGACCTGCACCTACAAGCGTCAAAAGAATGACCGCTAAGAGCAGCGCCATCACGCCTGGCAGAAACGTAGCCAGCTTCGTCAGCACGCGCTCAAGAGATCCTGTCAGAGCAATCCGTATCTGTGAAAACATCGTAGCTTCCTCTCACTGCAAAACTCGTTGGTAGAAACTTATCGGAGACGCTTCTTGTTTACGGATTGAAGCGATCCGGCCAGCGCCATCGGGAGACCAGGTAAGGTTTGTCCGCTTCGAACGCCGCGGCCAGGGCATCCATGCAGCGTTTCGCGTCCTCCGCGCTCCGACACTGCAGGATGTACGAGGCAACCCAGGCCAGATAGAGCGGTGTCAGCGCGCCCAGAAGATGGCCGCGATTGAGTGTGCGCAGACGGTGCGCCAGCGCGAAGTCATACACGATCCGAACCCAAAGCGCATCCGACATGCGAAAGCTCTCGGTCGACATGAGTGACAGCTTCTTCAAGCCCAGAAGAGAGTTGGGCGGAAGCACCAGGGACCAGATCTCATGCAGGTTGCCATACGCAAGGCGAAAACTATCGATGAGCGGATCCGCGTCATGTTCGTCCATGGAAAACTCCGCCAGCGTGTCAACAGATGTGCGCACATCTTCACCGGCGCACATCTGCAAGGGCGCGGGGCGGTTTCTCTGCCAGTAAGCGGCCTTGGTCTCGATATCGGAGAAGAGCGATCCGGCCACCAGCGCAAGCGCGGCTTTTAGATCCAGATCCGGAGAGACAGGCTCTTCGCGGCGACCGGCAATCACTTCGCCCATGCTGTAGCCTGCAACTGCCGCTTCGGCCACTGGCCAGAGGATGGCCGTCGCCTGCGAGCCCGCTGGAATTCGCGCTGTCGCGGCACCCATGCGCTCGACCATACGGGCCGACATGGCGATATCCAGGGCCAGCGGTGTCCGCACCTCGGAACCAAACAGCGAACGGGAGAGAGGATAGAGCATGGCGGAGTTGAATACGCCTTCGTCGGGTTCGATGAGATAGCGCGGCACAGCGAGATCGCATCCCGATTCGATCACCATGTGAATCATGGCGGAGATCGTGTCCGGCACAATCGACTGCGCCTCTGCGCCCAAGAGAACACAGCAGCTGCAGTCGTTCTGTTTCATCAACGTGGAGGCGCGTCGGAAGTCTTCCGCACTATGCATCCAGACGCTGCGCGTCTCTCCTGGAGCGGGATAGGACACCGTCTTGTACCCACGGTTCTCCTGTGCCTCCACGTCGGTTGTGTCATAGGCAGGGAAGGCCACCATTAACTGCGAGTTGGGTCTGTCCAAACGCAGTCGGGCGGCAACATCTTCCATCAGTCCTGCAACCGATTTCCCTCCGTGGTCAGCGTCCGGCTCTGTTGCCGAAGCACTCAGGCACACCAGGACGCGGAGCCGAGGTGTCGCCTCTGCCCTCGCCGTTTCGTCACTCGCTGCTTCGCGAGTGGTTTCCGCTATCATGTCCACGCTTGCCATCGTATGCCCGTTCGCCCCGTTCCTGCTTCAGCCTAACCAGCAATTCCTAACAATCTCAAAATACCCCCGAGCGGGATGTGCGCCCACGTGGGGCGGCTGTCCAGCTCGTACTGCAACTCGTACATCGCCTTCTCCAGAAGGTACGCCTGCAGCATCACCCGCCGCGACGCGCTGAGCCGACCGCCGGAGGCAGTTTCGTAAGCAGCCAGAAACTCCTTGGATACCTCGGCCTCCCACAGAGAAGCCCATCCGGTCGCTTCGCCATGTTCGTGCGCGTATGCTGCACCAGCGTAGCTGAAGGATCGCAGCATACCCGCGACATCGCGCAGAGGGGACTGCCGCTTCCGGCGCTCCACAAGTGACTTCGCCGGCTCACCTTCAAAGTCAAGAAGAGCGAAGTCGTTCTCCGTGCGAAGGATCTGACCCAGATGATAATCCCCATGGATTCTCGTCCAGAGCCCCGCCTCGGTTGCTGGCAGCTTCTCCAGTCGTTGCACGACCTCGTCCATCGCAGATCGCTTCGCCAGCAGGCCCGCCGCAGTCTCTTCCAGATCTTCGGGAAGGTCGACGAACTTGTGCTTCAGAGTAGAAAGTGTGCGCTTCACCTGCGCCCGAAGACGCGCCGCATCCGCAGCGAGCTTGGCCGAATTGGGCTGTTCCGGTGCGATCTCCGCGCTTGTGCCTGTCGCAAAGGCGCGATGCATCTCCGCCGTCCGCTCTGCCAGAACGCGTGCGGCAGCAATGTACGAAGCAAACTCCGTGATTCCCGGTTGCCCGGCTGTGGCGATGCGGGCCAACTCGGCCTGCGTCCACTCCCAGCCATCGCCGACGTTTTTCACCTGCGCCTGCAGAAGACCCAGCGTGTAACGCTTCTCCGGAGCGTCATTGGAACCTGGAACGGTGTAGGCGATCTCACCGGCAAATGCTGCTGTGTAGGCAAAGCTGGTCTCCTCCGTCAGGAAGCGTCCAAGCTCCACGTCCGGATTCACACCCTCTTCGATTCTGCGGAACACCTTCAGAATAAGCCGATCGCCAAAGAGCACAGAGGTGTTGCTCTGCTCGGCGGAGGTCAGACGCGAGACAAGGCCGTCTGCTGTTTTTAGCGCAGAGCCACGAAGGCCCTGCAGAGTTCCGTGCTGGGTCGTCAGCATCTCGTTTTGATCGATGAGGGCAAGCACGGCATCGCGCACGGCCTGAATCGAAAGCGCATCAACGAGCACGCCGTCCTGAAGACTCTCGCCTGCGACCGAGGGAGCGACAGAGCCGGCATCGCTTCCTCCGCGCACCTTCGTCAGAACGAAGCGATCGTCGACAGCGGTGTCATCAAAGCGCACGGCCACGGGCAGGGTGTATCGCTCGCTGGGACCTTCCACGTAACAGACATCCACCAACAGGATGGCTGCGTCCTGCACTGGCAGAAGGACCCAGTCGGCTACGGTCGCGCTCTTGATCGTGCGCGTCTTCGCTCCAAACCAGCGTTGACGGGCCATGTACTTCGGAAGGATCGCTTCCTGTAGCAGTTCGAGCCCGGGACCGCTCAGTACACCTACGATGTCGCTTGCGGGAATGACCACCTCGGGTGGAGCGCTCGGCAACGTCTCCGCTGCCTTCGGTGCATCCTGAAGCTCCAGCCAAAGGAAAGCGTACGGTCCAAGTGTGATGGCATAAGCCGACTTGTCGATCGGCGGGAAGGGAACGTAGCCCAGCATCTCTACCGGAACCATGCCCTCCCAGCGTGAGAGATCCAGAGTCACGGGCTGCGCGAAGCGCGAGAGGTTGGCCACGCAGACGACGCGCTCGCCGTTGTACTCACGGACATACGCCAGCACCTTGCGGTTCTCCGGCTTGAGAAACTCCTGCGTTCCTCGACCGAAGACCTGGAAGAGTTTGCGCAGAGCGATCATGTTGCGCGTCCAGTGCAGGAGGGAAGAGGTGTCCTGCTCCTGCGCCTCTACGTTGATCGCCTGGTAGCCCCAGATGGGATCCATGATGACCGGCGAATAGAGGGCAGCGGGAACAGCGCGGGAAAAGCCCGCGTTGCGGTCACTGTTCCACTGCATCGGCGTACGCACGCCGTTGCGATCGCCAAGATAGATGTTGTCACCCATACCGATCTCATCGCCGTAGTAGAGGATCGGCGTTCCCGGGAAGGAGAAGAGAAGCGAGTTCAAGAGCTCAATGCGGCGACGATTATTGTCCAGCAGCGGCGCCAGCCTGCGGCGAATGCCCACGTTAATGCGCATGCGCGGGTCACCCGAGTAGGCGAGATACATATAGTCGCGCTCGTCGTCGGTGACCATCTCCAGCGTCAGCTCATCGTGGTTGCGAAGGAAGAGACCCCACTGGCACGATTCCGGAATCTCAGGTGTCTGCGCCATGATCTCTGTGATCGGGAGACGGTCTTCCTGTCGCAGCGCCATGTAGATGCGCGGCATCAGTGGAAAGTGGAAAGCCATCTGGCACTCGTCGCCGTCGCCAAAGTAGGGGCGCACATCGGCGGGCCACATGTTGGCCTCTGCAAGGATCAGGCGATTGTCGTACTCCGCGTCGATGGCTGCGCGGATCTTCTTGATGATGACGTGCGTCTCGGGAACGTTTTCGCAACTTGTCCCATCTCGTTCCACGAGATAGGGAATCGCGTCGAGACGAAGACCGTCGACGCCCATGTCCATCCAGAAGCGCATTGCATTCAGGACCTCTTCCAGAACGCGCGGATGGTCGAAGTTCAGATCCGGCTGATGAGAGAAGAAGCGGTGCCAGTAGTAGGCTTGCGCGGTCTCGTCCCACGTCCAGTTTGACTTCTCCGTATCGGTGAAGATGATGCGAACGCCGCTGTAGAGCTTGTCCGTCTCGCTCCAAACGTACATGTCGCGCTCGGGCGATCCCGGAGGCGCAAGACGCGCCTGCTGGAACCAGGGATGCTGGTCGCTGGTGTGATTGATGACGAGTTCGATCATCACCTGCATGTCGCGTGCATGGGCGGCTTCCAGGAACGCCTGAAAATCTTCCACGGTCCCGTAGTTTGGATTGACGCTCATGTAGTCGGAGATGTCGTAGCCGTCGTCGCGTCCCGGTGAGGGGAAGAACGGCAGAAGCCAGATACATGTAACGCCGAGCGCCTGCAGGTAGTCGAGTTTTTCCATCAACCCCTGGAAGTCGCCGATCCCGTCGCCATTTCCATCGGCAAACGCCTTGACATGCAGCTCATAGATGACAGCGTCTTTGTACCAGAGCGGATCGGTCGCGCTCCCCTGCTTCCTACTGACAAACTCACTCACGCCCTTACTCCGTCCTGCTGATCCTGCTCTGTGGAAACGCGGTGCAGATGCAGCACATGCGCTGGCATCTTCTGCGGGTCCAGCAAGACATAATTATGCGGCCCACTCCATGGAAATACCGCATCGGTCAAAAGATCGTGCGCTTCGAAGCTTTCATCCTGCCCAAGACCGAGCTCCGATAGAGGCAGGTTGGTCCAGGCGCTCTGCGGATTTTCCAGATCGAGGTTGACGACCATCAAAAGGACATCCGCCCCCGCCTGCTTGCTGTAGCAGAGCAGCTTCGGGTTATCGATCGGATGGAAGCGCAGGGTGTCGTCCCTCTGAAGCGCTGGATGCAGCCTTCGTCCCCAGTTCAGCTTCCCAAGGAAGGGCATCAGCGAGTCTTCGCTGGTCCGGTTCCACTCGCGGAGCTGGTACTTTTCGCTGTCCAGATACTCCTCGCTGCCAGGCTTCACCGGGACCGAATCCATCAACTCAAACGCCGGGCCGTAGACGCCGTAGTTAGCTCCGAGGGTAGCGGCCAGGACCGCACGGAGCGCAAACGCAGCGCGACCGCCGATCTTAAGCGATCCGGGGAGGATATCCGGCGTATTTGGCCAGAGATTTCCACGGAAGAAGTTCCGCACCGGCTCGGTCGTGATCTCGGTCATGTACTCCGTGATCTCTTCCTTCGTCTCGCGCCAGGTGAAGTAGGTATAGCTCTGCGAGAATCCACGCTTAGCCAGACCGTACATGACGTGCGGACGCGTAAACGCTTCGGCGAGGAAGATCGCATCGGGATACTGCTCCTGCACACGGCTCAGGCACCAGTCCCAGAAGGGAAGCGCCTTGGTATGGGGGTTATCGACACGGAAGATCCTGACTCCACGCTTCGCCCAGAAGAGGAAGACGCCAGCCAGCTCATTCCAAAGGCCCTGCCAGTCGCTCGACTCGAAGTTCAACGGATAGATGTCCTGGTACTTCTTGGGTGGATTCTCCGCGTACTGAATCGTCCCGTCGGGACGGATGGAAAACCACTCCGGATGTTTCTTGACCCAGGGATGGTCCGGCGAACATTGGAAGGCGATATCCAGAGCAATCTCCACGCCCGCTTGCCTGGCGGCGACGATCAGCGCATCAAAATCCGCGAAGGTTCCCAGCTCCGGAGCGATCTCCGTGTGACCGCCCTGGGTATTGCCGATTGCCCAGGGGCTACCGACATCGCCCTCAGAAGCTTCCGTACTGTTGTTTTTTCCCTTACGGAAGGCCGTACCCACCGGGTGAATGGGCGGGAAATAAATCACGTCGAAGCCCATCTGCCCCAGATCGGGAAGAAGCTTTGCCGCATCACGTAAAGTACCGTGCTTTCCGGCGGGTCCGGCGGAGCGCGGGAAGAACTCGTACCAGCTTGAAAATCGGGCGCGTTCACGATCCACCCAGAGCGGCATCTCCTCGCCCTCGGTGGCGTATGCAAGGTCGGGATACTTATCGACAAGAGCGGCAATCTCTTCCGTCAGAGGATCGTCATAGCGCTCCAGCTTCTTTTCAGCCAGCCATCGCAACGAACTCGCAAATCCTTTCAATTGTTTGGCATCCTCGCCGTCGGCACGAAGAGAAGCTTCGTCCAGCAGAAGAGCGCCGGAAAGGAATGCGAGGGGAATGTCCTTGGAGATCTCTCCGCTGTCCGTCGCAGCAGGCTGCGCCGCGATACGCTTTGCCAGGTCCGACCGCCAAGTGTCGAAGTGGTCCACCCATCCCTGCACCTTGAACTGCCAGCTACCGATGGTGTCTACGTGAAAGCTTGCCTGCCAGAGGTCATTTCCGACCTCCTTCAGGCGCACTTCGTTCCACACAGGGTCGTTGGTCTGTCGATACAGCACACGCGCCGCTACATGATCGTGCCCGTCGCCATAGACGGCTGCGGAAACCTCTACCATGTCACCCACAATGCGTTTTACCGGAAACCGGCCACACTCCACCTCGGGCTTCACACCCTCTACCACGACACGATTTCTACCTTCGGACGGCTTCAACGCAACCCCCTGCGACCTCTGACTGGAAACGTCGCCTGTTTTCTGAAGGATGCTACCAACCCCAATCGCGTTTGCCCCTTTACGCCAAATTCACCTCTTTCGCGGCACTTTTGCCAACCTGTGACTAAAGTGCAACCCGCGCCTTGGCATAAGGCTCTAAGCCAGAAAGCGAATTAGTTCACCCTACAACCCACTTCCCCCAGGACAACGACACCAGAGCCCAGGAAATTCATGCCTCGTACGCCACTATCGACCTATCGCCTTCAGATCCATGCTGGATTCGACTTCAGCGCGGCCACTGCCATGGCAGATTATCTCCGCGACCTCGGCATCACGCACATGTATAGCTCGCCCTATCTTCAGGCGCAGAACGGAAGCATGCACGGGTACGACGTCGTCGATCACCATACCGTCAATCAGGAGCTGGGTGGCAGGGAACAACACGAGCGCCTCTGTAACCGTTTGAAAGAGTTGGGTCTGGGTCAGATTCTCGACATCGTCCCCAACCACATGTCGATCTCCGGGCAGAACAAGATCTGGCTCGACGTTCTGGAAAATGGACCCTCCAGCCGCTTCGCTTCTTTTTTCGATATCGATTGGAACTCTGCAGAGCAGCGTCTGCGGGACAAGGTAATGCTTCCCGTCCTGGGTGACCAGTATGGCCGGGTTCTGTCCAAGGGCGAACTCACCGTCGGGCGCGAAGGAAGCGCATTCGCCGTCCGCTACTTCGAAAACAGTTATCCCCTGGAGCCGCGCAGTACCGCTCACCTTCTCACGCGCGCGGCAACGATTGCAGCTTCCGACACGCTGAACTTTCTAGCGGAGTCTTTCCGCCGTCTGCCGTCGCCCGATTCCACCGATCGCCTCTCACAGCACGCGCGCCATCGGGACAAGACCGTGCTCCGTGGGATGCTCGACCGTCTCTGCGCGGAAGAGGAAGGTGTCTGCAAGGCCATCGACGAGACCCTCGCCGAGGTGAATGGAAGTACCAACGCGCTGGACGATCTGCTCAACCAGCAGAACTACAGGCTCGCATTCTGGCGTACGTCGGATCAGGAACTCGGCTATCGCCGCTTCTTCGATGTAAACAACCTCGTCGGTCTCCGCCAGGAACGCGAGCACGTCTTCGAAGAGACCCACGAACTGATCTTCCACTGGCTGCAGGAGGGCGTGCTGGACGGCGTCCGCGTCGATCACCCGGATGGCCTGCGCGATCCTTCGCAGTACTTCGAGCGTCTGCGCAAGCACGCACCACAGGCGTATGTCGTCGCGGAGAAGATCCTCGAACCCGGCGAGTTCCTTCGCACCACATGGCCCGTGGAGGGAACTACCGGCTATGACTTCATGAACGTCTGCAATGCTCTGCTCGTGAACCCGGAAGGGATTGCGGAACTGGAGTCGATCTACCGCGATTTCACCAAGATGCCTACAGACTTCCCGCAGATCGCCTACGAGAAGAAGAGTGCCATCGAACGCGAGACCCTTGCCTCGGACGTCAATCGCCTGGCGAACCTCTTTGTTGAAATCTGCGAAAACAACCGCGACTTTCGCGACTTCACGCGGTCGGAGATCCGCCGTGCCATCCGTGCCGTCGCCGCCTGCTTTGGCGTGTATCGCACCTACGTGGTCGCGGCTACCGACGGCCCCGACGAGATCACCGCCGAGGACCGTCAGCAGATTGCGGAAGCCGTAGCGGAAGCCAAGATCCGCAAACCCGACATCGATCCCGGGCTCTATGACTTCATGGCGGATATCCTCTGCCTGCGCAACCGTGGCCCGCTCGAATCCGAGTTCATCGCGCGCTTCCAGCAGTTCACCAGCCCGGTGATGGCCAAGGGCATTGAGGACACGGCCTTTTATACCTACAACCGTCTTGTGGGCATGAACGAAGTGGGAGGCAACCCCTCGCGCAATGGTCTTGCACTCGCCGACTTCCACGCCTATCAGGAGACGATGCAGGCGACGCATCCCATTACGATGACGGCGCTCTCGACGCACGACACAAAGCGATCGGACGACGTTCGCGCGCGCCTCGCCGTTCTTGCAGAGATCCCCGATCGCTTCCGCCTGGCAATTCGTCGCTGGTCGCGTATGAACCACAGCTTCCGGACAGGTCGATTTCCCGACGCTAACTCGGAGTACTTCCTCTATCAGACGCTCATCGGCGCGTGGCCCATTACGGTCGAACGTACGCAGGAGTACATGACAAAGGCGATGCGCGAGGCCAAGCTAGAAACCGCATGGACGGCCCAGAACGCCGACTTTGAAGACGCGATGCACAGCTTCATCGCCAGCATTCTTCAACACGAGCCTTTCCTTGCAGATCTGGAAGCCCTTGTGGCTCGTATTAATCGCGCGGGTCGCATCAACTCGCTCTCACAGACGTTGATCAAGTACACGGCTCCCGGCATGCCTGATCTTTACCAGGGCAGTGAACTGTGGGATCACTCGCTCGTCGATCCTGACAATCGTCGCCCGGTCGACTACGATCTGCGCCGCAGGCTCCTCGACGAGATCAGGAATCTCTCGCCCTCGCAGTTCACGGAAAACCTTGAATCGCGCTTCGAAGACGGCAGCCCCAAGCTCTGGACCATCTACCAGGCCCTTCGTGTGCGCAACGAACGTCCGCATGCCTTCGGTGCGGAAGGCGCTTACGTACCCTGCGAGGTTGCAGGACCCCGGGTCGACAATGTCGTCGCGTTTACGCGCGGCGGCGAGGTACTCAGCTTAACGCAACGCTTTCCGTACAAGATCGCCGGGGCATGGCCAGTCACCACCGTCGTCATTCCTCCGGGACAATGGACCAACCGCCTCACCGGCGTCACCGTCTCCGGGGGGCGGGTACGCGTGGGCAGTCTTCTTGACCGCTTTCCAGTCGCTCTGCTCGTTCGCGAGCCATAACGAGAAGCCACAACCGTCTTCTGAAGGAATCAAATGAACCGCTTCTCCGTCTGGGCTCCACAACGCAAATCTGTCTCCGTCCACGTGGGCGGAAGCGTACTTCCTCTCATCGGTCCCGACGACCGTGGATGGTGGTCGCTGGAACATCCCACGGCCGCTCATGGTACCGACTACGCCTTCCGTGTTGACGACGATGAGGCTGACTATCCAGACCCGCGCTCGCCCTGGCAACCCGAGGGCGTGCATGGGACCTCGCGCGTCTACGACCACTCCCTCTTCCAGTGGACGGATAAGAACTTTCAGCCCACGCCGCTGGCCTCCGCGATCCTTTACGAGATGCACGTCGGCACCTTCACCCTTGAAGGCACCCTCGACGCCGCCATCGCGCGCCTCGACTACCTCGTCGACCTCGGAATTACGCACGTCGAGCTTCTTCCGATTGCGTCCTTCGAGGGGCACCATGGTTGGGGCTACGACGGTGTAGCACTGTACGCTCCGCACGAGCCCTACGGAGGTCCCGACGCAGCCAAGCGCTTCGTGGACGCCTGCCATGCGCGTGGCCTGGCGGTTCTGCTCGATGTCGTCTATAACCACTTCGGACCAACGGGAAACTACACAGGCATCTTCGGCCAGTACCTCAACGAGAATCACCACACCCCATGGGGCGCGGCCATCAACTTCGAGAGCACGGGAGCGGATCAGTCCCGGCGATTCTTCGTGGACAACGTTCTCCTCTGGCTTCGCGACTACCACTTCGACGGACTCCGCCTGGACGCGATCCACGAGTACGTCGACCGCTCTGCGATTCACATCCTGGAGCAGATGTCTTCGGAGGTCGAAGATCTCTCTGCGGCCATGGGCAAGAAGCTCGTCCTTATCGGAGAGAGCGATCTGAACGATCCCCGCGTCGTCACACCGCGCGCGGCGAACGGTCTGGGGCTCGAAGCCCAGTGGTCGGACGACTTTCACCACGCCCTCTTTTCGCTCATCACGGGAGAGCAGGCTGGATACTACGTGGATTACGGTGACTTCGAGGATCTTGCGAAGTCTCTGGAGAGTGTCTTCGTCTTCGACGGCCAGTACGCCCGCAACCGCTCCCGCGACCACGGACGCCCCGTTACCGGACTTTCCTTTCACCACTTCCTCGGCTACGTTCAGAATCACGATCAGGTCGGCAACCGTGCGAAGGGGGATCGTCTCAGCGACATGGTCTCGTTCGAGTACGCACAGATCGCCGCTGCGATTGTTCTCACGGCGCCCTTCGTTCCCATGCTCTTTCAGGGCGAGGAATGGGCTGCTTCGACGCCTTTTCAATACTTTGCAGACCATCAGGACCCCGATCTGCGCGAAAACGTGGCGAAGGGCCGGAAGCGGGAGTTCGCAGCCTTTGGATGGAAGCCCGAAGATGTTCCCAATCCGGAAGATCCGACTGCATTCCAGGTTTCTAAGTTGAAGTGGGAGGAGGTCGAGCAGGCTCCTCACTCCACCATGCTGGCCTGGTATCGCGATCTGATCCGTCTGCGCCGCTCTACCCCGGATCTGAACCGTGGCGAGTATGGTTCGGTTTCGGTGAAGATCCAACCGGAGCGCCGGACCATTCAGATCGGCCGCCGTAGCGTATCCACGCTCGTCAACCTGGGAGAGACCCCGCAAACCTTTCCACTGGAGACCCCCGCGACGCTTCTGCTGGCAAATCGGGAGGGTCTTGACCTGCAGAGGGAGAGGGTGACGTTACCCCCTGGTACCGTAGCGATTCTGGGATTTAAACGGGAGTAAAGGGGATGAGCCCTAAAATAGACTTACCGTCCCTTCACGATACGAAAATCTGGGCACGCAATCCGAGTCTTATTCCCTTTGGAGGGAAACTTTTAGATGTTGGAAACGTATCTCAGTAACGTACCTCAATAGGTTCGGCCGGATTCGTGTGATCGTTCCCCCACACGTCGCCGAGATGTCTTTTAGGATTCCTATCGTATGCGCGTTCTCCACCACACGTTTGCCCTGATCCTTGTCCTCTCCGACTCGACTGTGTACGCACAGGCGGCCCCAGATGCCTCGGCGACGGCGGCCCGTACCAATCAGCGCGGCACCGTGAAGTCGATCACCGGAAGCACACTCGTCATCGCGACCGATGCGGGTGTGCAGTACACCGTATCTGCGGATGCTCCCGCGAAGATCGTTGTCCTGGCTCCCGGCAGCACCGATCTTAAGACGGCAGAGCCCGGAACGCTGGAGAGCATCTCCGTGGGTGACCGCGTTCTGGTCTCCGGCAAGCCCGGAGAGGCGAACGCCATCGTTGCCCAGCGCGTCATTGTGATGCGGTCTGCCGATATCGCCTCGCGCAACGCAGCGCAGCAGGCCGACTGGCAGCGTCGTGGCTCCGGCGGCATCGTCTCTGCGGTTGACCCTGGTACGGGTTCCGTGACGATCAAGGCCGGCGCGCGTACGGTGCAGCTTGTCACCACGCCCAAAACGATCTATCGCCGCTACGCTCCCGGCTCGGTCAAGTTCGAAGAGGCCACGGCCAGCAATCTGCAGCAGATCATGCCCGGCGACCAGCTTCGCGTGCGTGGCGACAAGTCCGAGGACGGTACCTCGATCACTGCGGAAGAGATTGTGAGTGGAGCTTTCCGGAACGTGGCTGGAACCATCGCCTCCATCGATGCTGCGAACTCCTCTGTTACGGTGAAAGACCTTGCAACGAAGAAGAACGTTATGGTTCGCCTCACGCCGGAGAGCGATCTGCGGAATCTTCCCGAACAGATGGCGACCATGCTCGCCGCACGCAACCGCGGTGGAGCAGCCGGAACCGCTGGCGCAGGAGGTCAGCGGCCCTCTGGTGGACCTGTTCCTCCGGCGCCCGCTGAGGGTGCAGCACCGGCGGCAGGCGGTCCTGGCTCAGGTCGCGGTATGGGAGCAGGTCGCGCCGGTGGGGGAGATCTCTCCCAGATGATCGCCCGCCTTCCTTCGACCACACTCGCCGAACTCAAGCCCGGCGCGGCCCTGATGATCGTCGCCTCCCAGGGCGCGCCCGCAGATCCGCTCACCGCAGTGACGGTTCTCTCTGGCGTTGAACCCATCCTCGCGGCGACGCCTTCGGGCTCGCAGCCCATGTCCCTCTCTCCCTGGAACCTTGGTGCCGGTGGCGCCGAGGCCGGTGGCGGTGGTCCCCAGTAACGGTCTTTTCCAGTTTTTCCGCGTCCTTATTTTGTATGTAGTGTGCAGATTTTCCCCAGGAGTAATGCGTGCCGTCTTCCAAACTGCTGAACCTTGCGTCCCTTCCCGTCCTTCTCTGCGCCACGGCCCTCATGGCACAGACTACGGCCGCACCGGCGCCCACAAGTTCAGCCACCACACAAACCACGGCGGCTTCGTCCGCCACGACTCCTACCGTTCTGCGTGGCACCGTAACCGACCCCGACCTTGCGGTCGTACCCGGCGCGACCATCACAGTGACACCGGCCAAGGGCCCGGCGCTGACCACAACCTCCGGCGAAGACGGCACCTATAAGATTCCCAGCGTACCGCCGGGTACTTACTCTGTCACGATCACCATGCCGGGCTTTGCCTCTGTGGTTCGCCAGGGACAGAAGTTTGGCCTCGGCCAGGTCGTCAACATGGACGTCAAGCTTGCCATCCAGGAGAACTCCACGGAGATCAGTGTCACGACCTCCTCCAACCAGGTTTCGGTCGATGCCGACTCGAACGCCAGCGCTGTGACGATCAAAGGCAAGGACCTTGACGCGCTCTCGGACGATCCCGACGAGCTCTCCAGCGAACTCTCTGCGCTCGCCGGTCCCGCTGCGGGACCCAACGGCGGACAGATCTACGTCGACGGCTTCACAGGCGGTCAGCTTCCTCCAAAGTCTTCGATCCGCGAAATCCGCGTGAACCAGAACCCTTTCTCCGCGCAGTACGAGCGTCCCGGTTACGGCCGCGTTGAAGTGCTCACGAAGCCCGGGACCGATACCTTCCACGGGCAGGCAAACGTGCAGGGACTTCACTCCTCCTTTAACACCGCCAACCCCTTTTTGAAGGGGCAGGATTTCCCGGCCTACCATACGTTCTTCTTCCTGGGTTCACTTACCGGCCCCATCTCCAGCAAGGCGTCGTTTTCTGCCGCTGGAAGTTATCGCAATATCGCAGACAATGCCATCATCAATGCGACGATTCCGGTGGATGGGACAGGCGCTTTCTGCCAGCCCGGAGATATCACCTGCACTTACTCAGCCAGCAACTTCCGCACAGCTGTCACCCAGCCTCGTCTGCGCTACGACTTCACGCCCCGCATCGATCTTGCTTTGAGCGAAAAAAATACCCTCATCGTCCGCTATCAGTATGAGAGCAACACTCAAAATGGAAGCTTTAATGGAGGTTTGAACCTTAATAGCACGGCGAGTAACATGGCCAGCAATGAGGGTGAGATCCAGATCTCGGACAGTCACATCTTCAGCCCTCGCGTCATCAACGAAACGCGTTTCGAATATCAGCGTGCCCGTGCTTCGCAACTGCCGCTTTCTACTGCGCCGACGCTTATTGTGAACGGCAACTTTACGGCTGGTGGCACAAACACGCAGACCTCTTCCACGCATACAGACCACATTGAAGTACAAAATTACACTTCAATCCAGCTTGCAAAGAACTTCATCCGCATGGGTGGTCGTCTCCGCACCACGCGCGAAGCGCTGAACTCTAATTCCGGCGCAAATGGTATGTTCACCTACTCGTCGTTAGCTGACTATATTGCCAACAGGCCGAACCAGTACACCATCACCCAGATCAACCAGGCGAATCTGGAGCAGAGGTTGAGCGACGTTGGCCTCTATTTCGAAGACGACTGGAAGCTGAAGCCGAACCTGACCGTGAGCATCGGTACACGATTTGAAGCCCAGACGAATATCAACAGCAACCACGACTTCGCACCCCGCGTCTCCATCGCCTATGGCATTCCTCGGAAGTCGGGTTCGCCCATCACAGTCGTGCGCACGGGTTTTGGCATCTTCAATAACCGCTTCGATCTGGGCAACGTCATCAACACGACACGACAGAACGGAATCAATCAGATCCAGCTGATCAATTCCACTCCGGCAGTAGGATGCAGTCCGTCGAACCTGGCTGCTTGCGGTGGAGCGGCCGCCTCGCGCAACACCGTCTATACGCTTGCTCCCAATCTTCGCAGTGAATATAACGTGCAGTACGCCATCGGCGTCGACCAGCAGTTGTCCAAGACGGCTTCTCTTTCAGTGAACTACATCGGCAGCCGCGGATTCCATCAGTTCATTTCGCGTGTTGTTGGCACGACTGCTACCGCTTACAACTATCAGTACCAATCCGCGGGTGTTTACAAGCAACATCAGATCATCGCCAACGGAAATTACCGACCTTCGCGCAATTTTTCGCTCTTTGGCTACTACGCCTTCAGCATTGCGAATGCGAACACGAACGGTGCCAGCTACTTCCCAACGGATTCCACCAACTCGCGCACAGACTACGGTCGCGCCGGGTTCAACAACACACACCGTCTCTTCCTCTTTGGTAACTTCGGCCTTCCATATCAGTTCAGCCTGAGCCCTTTCATGAACGTTAACTCCGGTTCGCCTTACAGCCTGTCCACCGGAAGTGACGTCAATGGAGACTCTCAGTTCAATGACCGCCCGATGTTTGCGAACGGTGCCTCCTCTGGAAGCTGCTCGGCTACGGTGATCGACCCTGCAACCGGCCAACCCGTCGCCAGAGATTTCGTTGACCCACTCAAGGGAACGCCTCCTGGAACGGTCATCGCAAATTACAACCGAATCCCCGTCAACTACTGCACCGGGCCGACGAACGTCAGCTTCAACCTGCGTGTTGGTAAATCCTTCGGCTTCGGCAAGCGTGCCGGTGCGGCAACAACCCCTGACGCCGGCGGACCTCCTGGCGGAGGACGCCGTGGCGGGGGGGGAGGCGGTGGACGTGGTCCCGGCGGCGGTGGTCCGGGTGGTGGCGGACCCTTTGGTGGCGGTGGAAACAATAACCATCGTTACAACTTCAATCTCAGCGCTCAGGCGTTCGATCTGTTCAACTATGTGCCTTATGCCGCTCAGGTTGGAACCATCAACAGCCCCAACTTCGGTAAATCGGTTGCGATCGTTGGAGGCTTTGGCGGAAACCAGTCCGCTGTCCGTCGTATCGCCCTTCAGCTCACTTTCAACTTCTAACAAGAGATGCAACAGAAAGCCCGACGCGGATGCGTCGGGCTTTTTGTTTTGCTTTGTCATCCCGCAGCGCAGCGGAGGGATCTGCTGTGTCTTCGTGACCATTCTTTCGTGGTTACTGCGAAATGTTGTGACCGGCAAAGCAGATTCCTTCGCTTCGCTACGGAATGACAAAAGATCTCTGACGAACTTAGCCAGAATCGGCTAAGCCACGACGACGGACTTGGCATTCAGGAACTCGCGCATGCCTGCCGCGCTCAGTTCTCTGCCATAGCCCGAACCCTTCACACCACCGAAGGGCATGCGTGGATCGCTTGCCACCATCGCGTTGAGAAACACCATACCCGCTTCGATCTCCGAGAGCATCCGCTGCTGTTCGGCCGGATCGCTCGTCCACACGGAGGCGCCGAGGCCGTACTCCGTATCGTTTGCAATCTCGATCGCCTCGGAGGTGTCGCGCGCGGAGAAGACCATCGCTACCGGTCCAAAGATCTCTTCGCGAAAGATGGCGCTTGTCCTGGGGACGTCCACGATCACGGTCGGCTCGAAGTAAAAGCCTCGGCTCATCAGCTTTGCGCCTCCCACCACAACACGTCCGCCCGCCCGCACCGCGTCTGCGACCTGCCGTTCTACTTCGGCCAGACCTCGCGCGGACGCA
>Ga0157290_10000022_pt1 | contig 76557 bp, 65 predicted proteins | sample NitcycUS149409B1_FD_108389 | JGI IMG/M metagenome (GOLD analysis project Ga0157290, IMG submission 108389) | Soil microbial communities from Arlington Agricultural Research Station in Wisconsin, USA - Nitrogen cycling UWRJ-S149-409B-1 | ecosystem: Environmental > Terrestrial > Soil >...
ATGAGGGTGTTTTTGTTGACCTGGTAGGGGATCTCGGAGACGATGATCGCCTCGCGCCCGCCGGAGATGTTCTCGCGGCTGCACTTGGCGCGCATGAGGAACTTGCCGCGGCCAGTGCGGTAGGCGTTGGCGATGCCGCTCTTTCCGTAGATGAATCCCGCCGTAGGGAAGTCCGGACCCTGGACATGCTCGAGAACCTCGGCCAGACCGGCGCTGGGGTTGTTCACCAGTGTGATGCAGGCGTTGATGACCTCCGTCAGGTTATGAGGAGGGATGTTCGTCGCCATACCGACGGCGATGCCCGAGCTGCCGTTGACGATCAGGTTCGGGTACCGCGCGGGGAGCACGGTGGGCTCCAGCGAGGATTCGTCGTAGTTCGGTGTGAAATCGACGGTGTCCATGTCGATGTCGGCGAGCATCTCGCCGGCGATCTTCATTAGGCGCGCTTCGGTATAACGCATGGCGGCTGGCGGATCGCCGTCGACTGAGCCGAAGTTTCCCTGACCGTCGACCAGCGGGTAGCGCATGGAGAAGGGCTGCGCCAGACGGACCATGGCGTCGTAGATCGCGGAGTCGCCGTGGGGATGGTAGTTACCCATCGCGTGTCCGACCACCTTGGCGCACTTGGTGTATTTCTTGTTGGCCTGCAGACCCATCTCCTGCATTGCGTACAAGATACGCCGATGCACGGGCTTCAGGCCGTCGCGTACGTCGGGCAGGGCGCGACCGATGATCACGGACATGGAATAGTCGAGATACGAACGCCGCATCTCGTCTTCAATGTTGATGGAGATCATGTGGAGGGCGCCGGGGCCGGTGGGAACGTTTTCGCCGTTATTGCCGTCTCCACCGAGGGGGAGTTGTGGGTCTTTTTCGTCAGCCATGTGTATCTATAAGTATAACTGTTGGCGAGCCCGAAAAGGGCCGGAAGAGGAGTGTCCCATGCGGTTTGGCGGGGTGGCGTGTGCCGCGATTTTATTGGGTTCTTTAGGGATTTCGAGGGCTTTTGCCCAGATGCCGGCAGGTCCCGTTCCGGACCAGTTTCTGACGGTTCCGGCGCAGGGCGTGAAGACGCTCCGGCTGCCGGGAACGCTGGTCAAAAAGGCACACTGGAAGGGCAGCTTTCAGGCGCAGGGAGGCGGCGGTGCTCGCGTGGCGTTTTCCGTGGCGAACGAAAAGGGCGTTCTCTGGCAGGTGGACAACGTGGCGACGGGCGAGTTCGACGTGCCCATCGGCAAGGACGGCCTGATGCTGACGGTCCGGGACGATTACCCGTCGGGGCGGCGGGTGGTGGTGAAGTCGCGTGTGGAGGCTGGGAAGTAAATCCGCAGGCGATCGCATCTCTAATCGAAAGAAGCAAAATAAGAGCCAGCCCCTAGAAGGCTGGCTCTTTACCGTGCCTCCGCTCTGAGCTACTGCACGGTTACCACGATTCCCCCTGAACCCACTGCGTTCGGGTTGGTCGCGACCAAAGTGCCACTGCCTGCAGCGGCCAGATCCGACGCCGGGATAGCCACAGTGACGTGGGTCGCATCAACGATCGTCGTGGTGCGATAGCTGCCGTTCCACGTTACCGCCACACCCGGGAGGAAGTTGCTTCCGGCCAGCGTCAGCAGGGTATTCCCTGCACCATGGGCAATTGTCGAAGAGGAAGCCGACACAAGCGTCGCCGCCGAGTTGCTCTGCAGCAACTGCGGCGCAACAAACGCTCCTCGAAGCAGGTAGATGTGCCCTGTCGAAGTCAGGACGGCCAGCCCGTCCTGTCCCCAGCGAATGACATCCACGGGCGCGTAGGACGTCGTTCCTTCCGTCGCGGCCATATTCAACGAAATGCTTGAATCTGGGAGGAAGGTCGAGAGGTCATAGGAAGCAAGCCCGTCTGCCAGACCCGAAGTAGACGACACTCCCGGATAGAACGCCCGTTTCAACGCCAGGTCTGCCTCAAATGCCTGCGAGGTGGAGTAGCCACCGCCAAGGCTCACGTTGGGAAGCACTGCCACCGGCCTTGCCGGGGATGGGGCAGGATCGGCGATGCCACCACCATTTGCAAACGCCAGACCACCGCTCAACTTGAAGCAGCCGAAGTGATTCAACGTGGACTGCGTGTACTGCCGGTAGTCGTAGTATGTGAAGCCCGCGTTCGTGACGGTGTAGTGATCCAGCGTGAAGCCGCTGGTATCCGTATCAAAGGCAAGCAGATTCGTCGCATCCAGGAACGACAGGCACGATCCGCTGTACGGGCCAGAGGCCTGTCCGCGAATCGCTGCGGTCTTTGCGGTCGGATTGAAGTCGTAGATGGCATTGCCTGTAAAGGACGCGATATCCAGGGCGATCGTATCTTCCGTGCCCGGCTGCGCTGCAATGCCACGCAGAGAGATCCCACCAGCGAAGCTGCTATTACCTGGCACCGCGTAGGTGTACTCCAGTTGCTGCGTCAGCATGTTGAATCGCGCCACACTCTGATTGCCGATCAGGATCGTGTACAGCACCTGTCCGTCCGACGTAAGCGCCATGTTGGTGGGCTGGCTTCCAATCGAGACCGGAGTGCCGATATCGCCGGTGGCCGGATCGATCGTTGCAATGCTGTTTCCGGTTACGGTAGAGGATCCAGAGCCGACGCTGGTGATCAGCTTACGCGAGTAGGGGTCATACAGGATGTGATTTGCACCCAGCGTCAGCACCTTATACACCGTCAAGGGAAGAGCCTTGGACGTTCCGCCACCAGGGGCAGGCGTTGCCACCGAGAGAGGCAGCCATCCGATCGTCGACAGGTTCGCCGCCGGCACGATGGCGGTCACCGTCGTGCTGTTCACGAAAGAAGAGTTCAGTGCGGTGCTGCCCAGCATGACGCGGGAACCAGAGTTGAATCCGCTCCCGGTCACCGTGATCACCGTATCCGACGAGCCTGCACTCAGAGCGGAGGGTGTGATCGCAGTAATGGATGGAGTCAGGCTGAAGCTGTCTCCGGTGATCGCCGCTGAAGCGGTCGCAGTATCGTTGGTGGAGTTTGCATCCATCGTCGAAGCGCGCACGCTTGCCCCCAGGGTAGACGTCCCCGCTGTCGTCTGCTGCACGGCGATCGTAACCTGTACGCTCGCACCGCTCGGCAGAGCACCCAGCGAACACGTCGGCGTAGACGTGTTGTAGCAGGTGCCACTAGCGGATGTGATTGAGAGCAACACGCCAGAAGAGGGAGGAACCAGGCTGAGAACCACGTCGCTCGCGCTGGACGGCCCCGCATTGCTGACGGTTGCAACAAAGTTTGTCGTGCCTCCGGTCAGAGCAGAGCCGCTGGAAGCCAGTGCCACACCGAGATCGGCCTTCGTCGTCGAGAGATTCTTCACTGCATTCCAGTGGAAGGTCACGACTCCACTGTTCGTGCGGAAGGCCAACCCGTTTGCACCCCAACGAACCAGGCGATCAAGGGAAGAGATATTGCCCCCGTAATTCGGCCCGGAAGGAGGCACGCCAATCGAGAGCGTTTCACCAGTTGCCGTGAAGTCGCTTGTGTTGAATGCCTGTACCTGGCTGTAGGTGTAAGGGGAAGCGGCAGCATAGTTCACCATGAACGTCTTTCCGGCGATCTCATCCGTGATCTGCGGGCCTTGTGACACAGACGTTCCACTCGAGTAATACGTCCCCAGGACGGAGCCGGACTCAGCATCCAGAACCTTCCCGATGTCCGTGTAGACACGCCCACCAAGCACTTGCATTTCGTCGAAGCTGTAGCTGGCAGGCGAGATGTTCGTATTGCTTGCCTTGGCTGTGATGCTGGTCGATGTGTAGTTGAAGGTGGCAAAGGCTGAACCGCCGCCATAGATCTCGTTCTTCGATCCGTCGATGGTCAGCGTGTAGAAAGGATTTCCAAAGCCAATACTGCTTCCGGTATAGCTTCCCGTGGAAACGCCTCCGTCATACATCATGAGTGTCTGCGATCCAAAAGTACCGATGCTGCTTGAAACCAGAACACCGTCTGTCAGGCCGGGAATCGCCGCAAGCGCAAGCGCCATTGCCGGGGAGTTGTAGACACCGGAATTTCCCGCGTTTAGAGAAAACTGGAGACCGGCGGTATGGTTGACCAGATCCACCTTGCGGACCGCCGAAGCGCCGTCAAGTCCAACCCACAGGTATCTTCCATCTGCGGTAAGCGCCAACTTGTTTGGCTCGCTTCCCACTGCAATCGGAGAGCCGAGGGCCCCTGTAGCAGGGTCCATCGAAACCACACTGTTTCCTAATGGCGCTCCGACCGAGCCCGGTATGGACAGGTAAAGCAGGCCATTCACGGGGTTGTACACCATGCTGTTGTTCACAAGTGCAATGTATGAGGTAAAGCCCACGGCCGCCGAAGTGCCACCGCCTGGTGCAGGAGTCGAAACCGTCAAGCTACCCACACCGGGTGAGGAATTCTGTGCCGCCGAGAGCGTGACACTCAGGGTTCGCGAGTCGCTATACGTCGTGGTCAAGGCAGTGCCGTTATAACTCACGACAGATGCAGCCGTGAAGCCACTGCCATAGAGAGTCAGCTTCAGTTCGCTTCCAATCGCCGCGCTGGACGGAGAAACCGACGTCAATACAGGGACCGGAGGATTGGTGATGTAGAGATTCACGCTGTTGGAGATAGCGGGAGCACCCGGTGTGTTCACCGTGATGGTCGCGCTTCCTGTAGCAGTCAGCAGACTAGCGGGGACGCGAGCCGTCAGGTAAGTCTGCGTCGTATAACTGATGCCATTGAACAAAGACTGGCTCACCAGCGACGTAGTGAGGGCTGTGCCATTCCACTGCACCTGGGACGTATTGACGAAATTCTGACCGAAGACGGCCAGTGAACTGTCTCCCGCTCCGGCAAGGAACGTAGTCGGGTTTAAGCTGGAAACGATTGGAGTCGTGGACGCTTTGGAGGTTACCGTAAACGCCACACCTGCTGAACTGCCTCCACCCGGTGCAGGATTCTGAGTTGTAAACGTCAGCGATCCCGCCGTTGCCAGGTCAGCCGACGTCAGGGTCAACGTCATCTGCGTCGAACTCACATACGTAACGGCACGCGTCGCGCCGTTGATCTGCAGTACCGTGCTCGGAAGGAATCCCGAGCCCGTAATCGCGACCTGCGTCGCCGCTGCGCCAGCCACCACCGTGCTCGGCGACAGGGCTGTAATGGCTGGAGCGGGATTGTTCACGGTCAGAGAGCTCGTGCCGGATGTTCCACCGCCCGGCTTGGGATTGATCACATTGAGCGGCAGCGAACGTGCCGAAGCAAAATCATCCGCCGTAAACGCGGCCGTGAGATTTGTGCTGCTCACATAGGTCGTCACGCGCGGGCTTCCATTCACAGATAGCGCAACACCCGGCACGAAGTTCGTGCCTGTCACCGTTACGCTTGCCGCAGTCGATCCCAGCAGTACACTGCCCGGCGCCACCGACGTCAGTGTCGGCACAGGATTGTCGACCGACAGGGCTAGCGTCGCCGGGTCAGCCGTGACTACTGTCGACCCGTTCGCCACCGAAAGCGTCAAGACTGCGCCTGTTTTCAGCTGCACTGACGGCACCGTGGCATGGATCTCCGACGCACTCACATAAGTCGTCGGCTCCGACGTTCCATTCAACGACACCACGGACGCAGACGTAAAGCCCGTTCCGGTGACGGTGAGCGCGGTATCGGGTGACCCCACCGCAACACTGGTCGGCGAAAGGGCGGTTACTGAGAGCTTAGCCGTCGAAACCGGAGGTGTCGTCGAACCGCCACCACTATTACTTCCTCCTGCTCCCGCGCAACCGGTGAGCACTGAGACAGAAGAGAGAAAGACAAGCGCAGAAAAACTAAATAGATTCAGGCGTTTAGCTAAAGGGGAGACCATAGGAGAATGCCAGCCTAAGCGACATTTCTCCACAGGCCAAGCGAAATCTGAAAGCCAATCCGCAAATGGTAACGGACTGTTCGCTATCCAGGCCGTTGCGAAGAGCTTCTCTTTGGCGGCACATGGAGCAGACCAGCTTCACTCCACGCGTTAGGATCCACCCCAATCCGCCGCCCGACGCAACAGGCAAAAGCAGGAAGCCCAACCAGAGATAAATCCGGCTGGGCTCCCTGCATCGGCCACTGCTAGAAGTACCAGGACATCGTGCCGCGGAAGATGCGGGGCTCGCCTGGTTTGACGTAGAGATCGCTATACGAGCCACCGTAGTAGCGCTGGTTGGTGATGTTGTTGGCATTCAGTCGCCACTGCGCGTGGCCGCGCGTGTACGTCGCAGAGGCGTCGACGAGACCATAGCCGGGCAGGTCGAAGGTGTGCGCCAGATCTCCGGACTGGTCGGTGTAATGCCGTCCGCCCAGGCCTACAGAGAACCCGCGAAGTGCTCCCCTTGGAATCTCATAAGTGCCCCAGATGTTGAAGAGATGCCGCGGAGCATTCAGCGTGGGCGTGCCTGCAGCCAGCGTAGAGTCATTGGTCACAATGGCGTTGATGAACGAGTAGGACGATGTGATATTCCAGCCCGCGAGCGGATGGAGCGTGGCTTCCAACTCCACACCCCGGCTCCGCTGTGTTCCCGTGACGTTGTAGAAGTTCGGATGCACGGTGTCGGTTGTGGCGACGTTGCGCCGTTCCAACTGGAAGAGGGCAAGGGTCGTGAGCAGGCGTCCTTTAAAGTAACTGGCCTTGGCCCCACCCTCCCACTGCTGTCCACGCTCGGGCGGAATGAAGTGACCGCTGGTGGTCCCGTCATAGACCAGCCCGGACTGCGGGAGAAAGGACTTGCTGAAGCTGGCGTAGACGGTCGTCGACGGAATGAACTGCCACGTCACGCCGAGACGCGGTGTCAGCCCCGTGTCGTTCTGGTTGGGGGAACCGGCGTTTTGGTTCTTGGCGAAATCCACACGTGCGCCACCGGTAATGACGACATGCTGCGGCAGACGGATGTGGTCCTGGAGATAGATTCCCGTGTACTGCGTCACCGTTTTGCTGCTCGTATAAAGCTGCAGAGGACGCACGGGATTCAGGCCGTAGACCGGCTGGTAAAGATCGATTCCTTCATATTGCGAAGGGTCGTTGAAGTCGATGGAGTAGCCGAGGGCGTTGCTGGGCTTGCGATAGAAGTCGACCCCCAGCAGAGCGTTATGCTCCATATGAAAGAACGAGGCGTGACCTTCCATACTGGTGTCCACCTCGTGCGTCTGCCATGGACCATGCCAGCTCAGTGGGTAGCGGTAGAGCGTGCGCTGGTCCGCGCCAAGAAAAGACGGGTAGTAAACACGATTCCAATCCTGTTGATACCAGGCGAAACGCGCGTTGGAACGAAGCGTGAGGCCTTCTTTGAAGGCATGGCGGAACTGGTAACCGAACTGCTGATTCGCCTCTGCGCCCTTGTTGGCGTTGGCCTCGAGTTCGCCGTTGTAAACACTGATGCGCAGCAGACCGTTCGGATTGGGCAGAACAGTCCCCACTGCGGGCAACGGCATGCCCTGCCGGTAGTTATCACGCTGAATGCGACCGATCAACGTGAGCTGCGTGCCGTTCGCCGGCTTCCATGTGAGCGAAGGCGCAAAGTAGTAGCGATGGCGATAGGCGTAGTCCACAAAGGTATTGCCCGTGTGATAGAGCGCGGACAAACGACCATAGATGCTGTGGGACCGGTTCAAGGATCCGCCTACGTCCACCGACGGGTCAAAATAATTGAAGGTGCCGCCCGTGAACTGGACATGCGCGAAGCGGTCGGGTACGGGCTTGCGCGTCACAATGTTGATCAGACCGCCGAGGACGCTTTGTCCATAGAGGGCAGAAGAGGGTCCCTTCAACACTTCGACCGACTCAAGCCCCCATGTCTCTTCCGCCACGCCATTACCGCCGCGCAGGCCGTCGATGTACGTGTTGAACGAGGCGTCGAAGCCACGGATACGGTAATAGTCCCAGCCATCGTAGTAGCCACCGGGCATGACGCCGGCGACGTTCTTCAGAGCGTCATCCAGCTTGACGGCTCCCTGCGCATTCAGTAGCTCGCGATTGACCACGCTGATGGCCTGGGGTACCTCGTTGAGTGGAAGCTCCGTCTTTGTGCCTGCGCTGCTTACGGCGGTGGCGTACTGATTCCCTGCATTCACGGTCACCGCGCTACGGACCTGTCCGGGATGCAGCACGGGATTGGACAGAGTGCCTGCGGGAGCGTCGCTGACGACGAGGTTCAACGTGACACCTTCGAAGTTCGGCGCGTCCACCTGCATCTGATAGCGGCCCGCCGGCAACAGGATCGAATATGAGCCCGCTGCATCGGAAGTGCCGGTGCTCTTGAAGTTGCCGCAGCTCAGAGTGATATGGGCATTTTGAATCGCTGCACCCATCGTGTCCGCCACCGTCCCGCGCAAGGGCCGCACCGGTCCCTGCGCACATGCGTTCGCTTCACCTGAAATCTCCTGCGGTAGCGGCGAAGCTGAGCTATCTTTCATCTCCGTTGCACGCAAGCAGGGACTTAACACTAGAGCCAATAGGCCAAGGAAATACCAGCGCGGAGAACCCGGAAGGGTCTCTCCGTTCTTTTGCCAGAGCATGATCGTGCATCCGGTCCCGAGATTTAACCGCCCCGTGATCACACGGACCACAACCTCATCGGTTCTTGCCGCGCAGCGGCAGAACACGGTAAACAGAAGGGCGATATGGGGACTGCTAATCCCCATCATATATCGGACCGAATAGGTCCTCAATAGATTTGAAGACTGTGGACGTCCTAAGGACATTCCTCAAAACGTGTGACCCGGAGAAGGAGCGGTCACCAAGCTGCGGGGAGCAACGGTAAGACCAAAGTTCCGACCCAAAGAGCCGGGCTCCTTACTCCGCCCGAAGCGCCAGCATGGGTTCGACGCCGGCGGCGCGGCGAGCGGGGAGGAGGCACGCGACTGTGGCTACGACAAGCAGCACGATCACAGCGGATCCCGTCAGCAGCGGATCGTAAGGACTTACCTCGAAGAGCAGGCTGCTAAGCAGACGCGACGAGCCGAACGCCAGAGCGACTCCTGCGATCGCACCGAGGAGGACCGGCAGTATCCCATCGCGAAGCACGAGGCGATATACATCCGCCCGCTTTGCACCCAGGGCAAGGCGCAAACCGATTTCGCGATAACGCTGCGAGACGGAATACATGAGCACGCCGTAGATGCCCAGACCGGCGAGGAAGAGCGCGCATACGGCGAAGAGGAGAAGGAGATTCATCTCGAAGCGCTGGTTCGCCACCGAGTCCTCCACCATGCCACCCAGGGCGCGCACAGAAGGAACCGGCACACCTGGGTCGACGCTCCAGATGGCTTGCCGCATCGTCTCCGCCATCGCGGAGGGTTCCATCCGTGTTCGCACTACCAGCCCTGCGCCGGGTTCGGTGCGGTACCAGTACGGCACATAGACCATCATCGGGTCAGGCTTCGCCAGGGAGACCGTCCGCGCATCCGCTACAACGCCGATCACGAGAAACGGCTTCTCTCCGGGTTCCCCGCGATGGAATTGCTGGCCAACAGGATCTTTTCCTGGCCAAAGGGTTCTGGCAGTCTTTTCCGATACCAGCGCGAGATACTTGTCCCAGTCATTCGGACGGAAGACTTCTCCGCTGACGATTCGCAGCTGGATCGCCGAGAAGTATTCAGGACTGACGGAGCGGAAACTCGCAAGCGGAAGCTGCGTTAAGGGGCGATGGTCCCCGTTCACCCGTACTAAGTCTCCCCAACCATCCCCCGTCAGCGGAAGCATGCTGGTCATTGCGGCATGTTCCACACCCGGCAAACGCGTGATGCGATCGAGAACCTCTCTGTAAAACGCAGAGCGATGGCTGTCATCGCGATAAGACTCCGTGGGTAAATTCACGGTGGCGGTGAACGTCCGCTCTGCGCTGAATCCGCGGTCTACCTTCATCAGCTTGATGAGACTCACGGTGAGCAGTCCGGTCAGCAACACCAGGGCGACACTCACCGCCGTCTCAACTCCTACCAAAACGGAACGCGCACGTCGACTTCCCCGTGACTCGCTGCTCAAGCGAGAATCGCTCTGAAGTACCTCCTGAGGCGATGTACGCGAGACCATGAAGGCGGGCGCTGCTCCTGCTGCAACGGTCGCAAGCATCGCCAGGAACAGCGCGCATCCCACACCGGCCAAGTCCAGGTGCAGAGGTCCGCGGAAATCAAGTGCCGCAGGCAGATACCGCTGCATGCCGGGGACGATGGCCGCGGCCAACAAAACTCCCAGACCGCCTCCCAGCACGGACAGCAGAGTGATCTCACGCATCGCCATGCGGATCATCTCGGAGCGGCCTGCACCGAGTGCGGCGGCAATGGCAATCTGTTTCTTGTTGCCGATGGCACGGGAGAGCAGGAGGTTGGCAACGTTCACGCGACCCACCAGAAGCAGTCCTGCCACAGCCACGAGGAGGAGGATGAGGGGTTTCTGATTGCTCCCTACAAGCTTCTCCTGGAAAGGCGTGACCACGGCGGAGAGCGTCGCACTTTCACCCGCAGGCAGATTCGCGGAGATCCTTTTCTGCAGTGCGTTCAACTCGGCGTTCGCCACAGGAAGGGATACCCCATCTTTCAAACGCGCCAGACCGAAGTAATTGAGATCCCCCATCGCTTCGGCCAGCCGCTCCTTGGAGAACGCCAGAGGCGACAAGATGCCAATGGGAAGATCCCTGTGACCGCTCCCCATGCCCTCTACGATCCGGGGCATATGGAAGGAGGGCGGCATGACCCCGATCACTTTCCAGGAAGATCCATCCAGCAGAATGGACTTACCCAGAATGGCGGGGTCGCTGCCAAAGTGCTCCCGCCACGTGTCGTAGGTGAGCACGGCGACAGATCCCCGTCCCACCTGTGCTTCTTCGACCGTGAAACTGCGTCCCTGGGATGGCTGCACCTGAAGCACGGAAAAGATCTCCGGCGTTGCCTGAAGCACCTCAATCTGCATAGGCCGTCCGCTTCCTCCGAGCGGCATGGTGAACTGCCGCATGAGCGCGATGGAAGCAAAACTCTTGTTGTGCTGCCGCCAGAAGCTAAAGTGATTTGCGCTCACCGGGAAGTTTGGCGAAAGGCTGCTCCATTCCTCCACCTTTTCTTCGATTGCAACAATCCTATCCGCCTGCGCAAACGGCAACGGACGCAGCATGACATCGTAGACCAGCGTGAAGATCGCCGTGGTTGCGCCGATGCCTAGCGCGAGCGTCAACATGGTGACGATGCTGAAGGCCTTCGACCGCCAGAGCTGTCGCAGCGCATAACGGGCATCCTGAAGAAGACGTTCGAAAGTCGCCACACCCCAGGCCTCGTGCGTCTGCTCGCGTATGAGCGTCACGTTTCCAAAGGCGCGACGAGCCGCGAAACGCGCTTCTTCCGCAGAGAGACCCTTCTCGCGCTGCTCTTCTTCTTCCAGTTCCAGATCAGATTGCAGCTCCCGCTGGAGATCCGCGTCGCGCTTCCGTATCCGCCACCAATTCATCTCAGCTCTCCTCGACTGTGGGCCACATCACACGCGCCACAGCCTCCGACATCTGCTTCCACTGCGACTCTTCGATCACGAGTTGCTTTTTGCCCTTGTCCGTCAATCGGTAGTACTTGAATTCGCGGTTCCGATCAGGAGCGGTCTCCCATCTGGCGCTCACCCATCCCCTCTCCTCCAGACGATGCAGAGCGGGATACAGCGACCCGTGCTGCATCTGCAGAAAATCCCTGGTGGTTTGCTGAATATGCTTGCCGATTTGGTGACCATGTGCAGCTCCATGCAGAAGTGTCCGCAGGATCAGCATGTCCAGCGTGCCTTGTAAAAGATTTGCCCGGTGCTGCACCTGTTTAGCCATGGAAGAATGTCTACCCTCGATATGCAGACGAGGGTAGACATTCGACTATCACATGTCAAGAGCTTTAAAAAGCTTGCCCGGGAGATCAGTTGCTCCGCAGCGCGACCATCGGGTCGATTCGCGAGGCGCGCCGCGCGGGGAGATATCCAGCCAGCAGAGCCACGCCCAGCAACAGAACGATCATGGCGACGAATGGAACAGGGTCGCCCGAGGATGTACCAAAGAGCAGCGAACGAATCCCTCGCGCGACGACGAGCGAAGCGACTGTTCCCACTGCCACACCGCACATCGCCATCCTCAGTGTCCGTACAATCACGTCTTTCTGAACGCGTTCGCGCGTAGCCCCTAATGCCATGCGAATGCCGATCTCCTGTGTCTGCCGCGTCACGGCATACGAGATCACACCGTAGATCCCGAGCGAGGCAAGGATCAAGCCAAGACCGGCGAACAGTCCTACAAGAATGGCAAAGAACTTCCGCGGCGCCGTAGCTCGGTCTACCAATCCCTGTACCGGCTTCAAGGCCACGGTCGCTTGTTGGGGATTCATTGTGCGCAGACGCTGCAAGGCGCTTGGTGCAAGCACCTCCGGCGGGAGCTTCGATCGCATCACGACCTCAGCTTTGGCAGGCTCTGCCTGGGCCACGGGAACGAAGACCGCGGGACTCGCGGCCTCTTCCGCGCTCGTCTCGTGTACATCTTCCACAACACCCACAACCGTGGTATCGCCGTCACCTATGCCCTGCGCCAGCTTGCCAATCGGGTTTTGCCCGGGCCATTCTCTGCGCGCCGCGGCCTGGTTGATCACGATGACATGTGGGCCCTGAGCGGTGTCCTCCCAGGTGAAGTCTCTCCCGCTCTGCAGGCGCATGCCCATCGTCCGCATGTAGCCGGGCGTCACAATCGAGATCATTGTGTCCAGATTTTCATCGTCTTTATGTGCCTTGTTTTTTGCGCGCAGATCCCAGCTCCGTCCATGCTCAAAGGGCAGATTGTCCGTGAGGGCAACCGAATCCACACCCGGAATCGCCGCCATCTGTTGGACGGCTTCCTGAAACAACACCGCACGCGGACGACCGTTGTCCCCGCCCATGCGATAGTCCATTCGAATGGAAGACACGCGCTCGGGCTCAAATCCAAGGTCGACGCGCAGCACCTGCAAAAAGCTTCGGAGCAGCAAGCCAGCCCCGACGATCAGCACGCATGCCAGCGCTACTTCGGAGACCACGAGCGTCGTTCGCAGCCGATCGTGCGCACGTCCGCCACTCATTCCCTGGCCCTGATCTTTTAGAGTGTCCTGCAAATTTGAAGCGGACATTTTCACTCCCGGCACCAGACCAAAGACCAGACCCACACCTACGGCCAGCAGAACCGTCCACAGCAAAACCGCTCCATCCACACGCACCATACTCATCAGCGGCAGATCCACTGCGCCCTGATGCGCAAGATAAGTCGTCACGGCATAAGCAAGTCCCAATCCCAAGACAGCGCCCGCTCCGGAGAGAACGAGACTCTCTGTGAGTAGTTGCCTTACCAGGCGACCGCGTCCCGCGCCCAGAGCGATGCGGAGCGCAAACTCTTTCCTCCGCGAAGCGCCGCGTGCGAGAAGAAGGTTGGAAAGATTGACGCACACGATCAACAGAATCATTGCGACCGCGCCCCACAACACTTGGAGCGACCTCCGGAGCTTGCCACTCACATGTTCCTTCAAGCCGACGATGGTCACATCGTAATCCGACCGCCCACCGAGCTTCAGGATGTCGCGCAGATGCGGGAGCAGAGTATTCGCCTCGGCCTCGGCCTGGGTTATAGAGACGCCGGGCCGCATGCGTCCCACCAAAGACAACATATGTCCCCAGTCCTTCACGTTCTCTGTGATCAACGGGATGAAGTAATCCATCTTCGTGCCTGGAACAAACACTGCACCGAAATCAAAGCTTGCAGGCAGAACACCCACCACCGTGCGCGTATCCTTGTCCAGCGTGATCGTCTTTCCGATAATCTGCGAATCGCTGTGGAACTGGTTCTTCCAAAACGAATAGCTCAGCATCACGACCGGTGCCGCGCCTTTCACGGCATCGTTCTCCGCAAATTGTCGCCCCAGGGAGGGCTCCACTCCCAGCATCGAAAAGAAATCCTGCAGCACCCACACGCCCGTAATCGGCTTGGGATCGCCTCCTGCCTGCATCAGCTTCGTCTCTCCCAGTGCGGAATAGGGAACGTAGCCCGACAGGTTCTGCAGCGACTGACTATTTCGCCGGTAAGCGTCCCATGTGTCCACGCGAAACGTCGTATCGGACAAACCACCTTTGCCAAAGTTGCCCGTGACCCATGTCAGTTCGTCGGCATGATGGAAAGGTAGTGGCCGCAGCAGAATCGTGTTTACCACGCTGAAGACCACAACGTTCGCGCCGATGCCCAACGCGAGAATGAGTACGGCCACGAAGGTAAATCCACGATCTCTCTTCAGCGTGCGCAATGTGTATTGCAGATCATGCTTCAGATTCTCCAGGCCTTGTCCGGGCCTGACCTCAGCGCATTGCTCACGCGTCTTCTCCACTCCGCCAAACTCGACCATCGCCCGCCTCCTGGCCTCGCCTGCATCGAACCCTTGACTGACATACATCTCCGTCAGCCGCTCCAGATGCTCGCGCATCTCTTCGTCCAGCTCATAGGCAGGTTTGCGCCTGAAGAAATAGCGAAGCCATGTCACGAGCGCGGCGATCATGCCTTCTCTCCGTCGCCTTGCGCCAGCACCAGCCCGATCCCCACACTCAAGCGGTCCCATTGTCGCAACTCTGTCTTCAACTGCTTCTTACCCGCAGCCGTCAGGGAGTAGAACTTCGCACGCCGGTTATTCTCCGAAGCGCCCCAGTCAGAAGCGATCCAGCCCTTGTACTCCAGCCGATGCAGTGCCGGATATAGAGAGCCCTGACCGATCTGCAACGCATCCTGCGAGACCTGCTGGATACGCAGAGCAATGCCCCAGCCATGCATCGGCTCCAGCGCAAGCGTCTTCAGGATCAAAACGTCCAGCGTTCCCTGCAACAAGTCGGTAGACGGCGGCATATTCTTTCCCTCCTCGACATTCGACAGCAGCATGGATCGGCTTCCTGTCGGCTGTCAAGGGAAGATACGCTCGGCTTTTACATTTGTTCCGTCCGTCTAAAAATAAATTCGCTACTCCGGACTGACGACGAGCTCCACCCCATTGGTATGCGTGATACTGCCGCTGATTCCAGTGATCTGGAACGTGTAAGTTCCCGGCGGCGTGTAGCCCGGCAGTTTGCCGCTGCAACCGCTCAAGAGAAGCAGCCCTGAAGATGCGAAGAGAATTGTCGCCAGAAGGCGTGGGAGCCTGCGTCTTCTGAAAAAAGCGAGCGCGGCGGCGGGAAGAAGCGCAAGCAGCGGAGCTCCGGAGGGACTTCGCGTCTGGCTCTTGTAGCCCTTCACATCCGAGGTCTCCAGATCGACAAGGACCGAACCGGTGCCGTTCTCCTCCAGGTTCACCGTGTTGCCTTGATCGAAGTAACAGACGGCGTGCGCAGGCAAAGGGCCGCAGGCGAGCTGGACCGTTCCACGGAAGTCACCGATTGAAGTTACGCTGAGATTGATCGACGTATGGTGCTCGGCAACGACGGTTACGATGGGCGGCGAGGTGAGCGCGAAGTCGGGGACGGCCGCCACACCGACCACCTGGGTGAGAGACACCGTACTCGTGGCAAAGACAGCGGCTGGTACATACGTGGCGGTAATGATGTGGCTGCCTACGGAGAGACTGGGAGCAGTGTAATTGGCATAGCTCGCGGCCCCGCTGGGAATCAGCGTCTCGGTCGCCAGGGTAGTCGTGCCTTCGCTGAAGATCACAGAGCCGGTAGGAGGCGGAATAGGTCCAACCTTGATTGTCGCGACAACGGCAGTGAAGATGATGGGCGCTCCGCCGGGCGACGGATTTGCCGAACTGCTGAGAGCTATCGTCGAAGGAAATCCGAACGGTGTCTCCTGGGCCAGCGCGGGAGCAGCTGTGAGACCGAAAGACAGCCCGAGAAAAACTCCGAGAAGAAGATAGATCCTGAAACCGCGGCACGCCGGTCGCTCGACGATCTTTGCATTACTTTGGAAAGCCATAAGGCTAAGACGGAGAGGATGCCCCACGGGTATCGGAAAGTTGCCGTTGGATGGCGGCGACCCTTCTTGAGAAGGGTACCAACGAATGGACGAGCCCTTATAGGCCACTCAAACCATGGAAGTTAGCCGCGCATCGGAAGGTAATCACGCTGTTCGATACACCCCACGCTTAGACAGAACGCATCCAATTCCGCTGATTGGGGTTTGTATGGAGTGGACACATTAGTCCAGGCCCGGTAAATCCCGGCGGGAGAACGTTATGAAGCTCACGAAACGTTTCACAGGTTGGGTTTTAGGAAGTGCGATGTTGATCGGCATAGCGGGCCCCATGGCGCAGCCCCTCACGGCGCAAAATGGATACTACAACGGAGCGCGCAATCGCCATCCCTACAACGATCGCGACGATCGCCGCTACTATGACCAGCGTCGGAACCAGGGCGGCATCGGACCGGGTAAAGGCGCGCTGATTGGCGGTGCAGGTGGTGCGGCTCTCGGCGCACTCTTTGGCGGCGGCCTCAAAGGCGCATTGATCGGTGGCGGTGTCGGTGCGGGCGTTGGCGCCATCGCGGGCAAGGCACATCAGAACAATCAGCGTCGCGACTATCGTGAGCGCTATGACCGCTACGGCCGTCCTTACTAGCCTGAAGCTTCCCTAAATTTTTTCTCGGTATTTGTCACAGGAGATGGAACGATGAAGATGATTCGAGCAGTAGCAGGGATGGCGCTAGCAGGCGCCTTGGTCACGGTTCCGGTACGCGCGCAGGCTACGCCTGCCGCTCCGGTAACAACACAGGACGCAGGTCGGGATATCAGCAACAGCGACCTCGTCACGATGACCGTGCACGAGGCCTGGCTGGCCAGTGGACGGAACGAAGATCGTTTCTTCGACATGGTGAAGCGTCTTGCGGAGATGAGCGCACAGAAGCGTGGCGTCTCTCTGCCGGAGACAGAAGCCGCCGGATCCAAGGCGGGCGACTGGATCAAGAAGCAGGCGCGCAAGGATCCCGACCAGCTTCTCTACGCCGTTGTGGATAGCGCCGTGAAGCACACGGCGATGATGAAGAAGATGTAAGTGCTACTTCGGTACGAAATGGCCGTCCTGCAGGACGGCCATTTTCTTTGCCGCGAAGCCGGTTTCGATGGCAGTCACAAAGCTGATACCGTGGAGTCGCACATGTGCCACCGTGCGATCTCGTTTCGAAGAAGAGCTAAGGCTATGGCGAAGTTTGTTCTGGCGCTGGATCAAGGCACCACCAGTTCACGTGCGATCCTGTTCGATCACGACGGCGCGATCGTAGGCACTGCGCAGCACGAGTTCACTCAGATCTTCCCAGCGGGCAAGAACGGCTGGGTAGAGCATGACGCCTTCGAGATCCTCACCTCGCAGATGTCCGCCGCCGTGGAAGTGATGGGCAAGACAGGCACACGTCCGCGCGACGTCGCCGCTCTGGGTATTACGAATCAACGCGAGACCGTCGTAGTCTGGGATCGCGAAACGGGCAAGCCGATCTACAACGCCATTGTCTGGCAGGATCGCCGCACTGCCGACGTCTGCGCGCGCCTCGTGAGCGAAGGTGCGGAAGAGACTGTACGCGCAAAGACAGGTCTGCGTCTCGACCCCTACTTCTCCGGCACCAAGGTCGCGTGGATCCTCGACAACGTGGACGGCGCGCGCGCCAGGGCCGAAGCGGGCAAGCTTGCCGTCGGCACAGTGGACAGCTGGCTTGTCTGGAACCTCACCAGCGGCGCCCGACACGTTACCGACCGCACGAATGCGTCGCGTACGCTCCTCTACAATATCGTGGAGGACAGGTGGGACGACGATCTTCTGGAGCTTCTCAACGTCCCGCGCAGCATGATGCCGGAAGTTGTCTGGTCGAGCGAGAAGCTTGGCATGGTCACGACAACGCTCGGTCTCGGTGAGATTGAAATTGCAGGCATCGCAGGCGACCAGCAGAGCGCGCTCTTCGGCCAACTCTGCGTCGAACCCGGCAGCGCAAAGAACACCTACGGCACCGGCTGCTTCCTCCTGCAACACATCGGCTACGACTTCAAGATCAGCGATCAGCGGCTGCTCACCACGCTCGCCTGCTCGGTGGATCGCAGATTGGAATACGCGCTGGAGGGCTCGGTCTTCATCGGCGGCGCAGTAGTGCAGTGGCTGCGCGACCAGATGAAATTCTTCGCTAAATCGAGCGACGTGGAAGCCATGGCCGCAACGGTAAAGAACTCTGGCGGAGTCGTCTTCGTTCCTGCCTTCACTGGTCTTGGCGCACCGCACTGGGATCCGTATGCCAGCGGAACTATCATCGGCCTGCAACGCGGCACCGAGCGTGGCCACGTGGCACGCGCCGCTCTGGAAAGCATCGCTCTGCAAGTTGCCGACGTGCAGCGTGCGATGAACAATGACACACCCGTTCCGATGAAGACGCTCCGCGTGGACGGAGGCGCAGCTTCGAACGACATGCTGATGCAGTTTCAGGCGGACGTCCTCGGCGTGCGCGTTGAGCGGCCAGCGGTAGTGGAGACTACCGCGATGGGCGCGGCGTATCTTGCAGGCATCGCCACCGGTTTCTGGAGCGGCGTGGAAGAGATTCGCAAACACCAGGGGATTGGAAAGGCCTTTGAACCGAAGGCCGATCGTGCAGAGATGGATTTGTTGATCGCGCGATGGCAGGAGGCTGTCAGCAGGTCGCTCGGGTGGAATACACCACGGCCCTGATTCCTAAAAGGGATCACAATAGAAGTAAGGAGTTCCAGATGAAGCGCGAAGAGATGTTGCAGCGAGTCAAGACCCGTGGCGAGAAGCCTTGGGACATCGTCGTCATCGGCGGCGGAGCTACAGGCGTGGGTGTAGCCGTCGACGCGGCCGTGCGTGGCTATGACGTCCTTCTCCTGGAGCGTGAAGACTTCGGCAAAGGCACCTCCTCGCGTTCCACCAAGCTCGTTCACGGAGGCGTGCGCTATCTCGAACAGGGCAACGTCTCGCTCGTAATGGAGGCACTCAAAGAGCGCGGCCTTCTACGCCAGAACGCTCCCCATCTCGTACACGATCTGCCCTTCGTCGTGCCGAATTACTCCTGGTGGGAGGCACCCTTCTATGGCATCGGCATGAAGATCTACGATCTCCTCGCCACCAAGTACAGCTTCGGCAAATCGAAGATCCTAAGCCGCGAAGAGACCATGGAGCGCCTTCCCAACATCGAAACCGAAGGCCTGCGCGGTGGAGTCGTCTATCACGATGGCCAGTTCGACGACACACGCCTCCTCACGCATCTTGCGATGACCGCCGCCGATCACGGAGCAACACTGCTGAACTACGCTGCAGTCACGTCACTCAATCTTGGCGAAGACGGTTTCATTCAAGGTGTAGTTGTCGAAGATCGCGAGAGCGGAGAGAAGATCTCCATCGCGGCGAAGTCCGTCGTCAACGCCACAGGCATCTTCACAGACGAAGTGCGCCGCATGGCGGAACCGGAGGTGAAGGCGATGGTCGCTCCCAGCCAGGGCATCCATCTCGTCTTTGAACGCAGCTTCCTGCGCGGCGAAACTGCCATCATGGTGCCGCACACCAGCGATGGCCGTGTGATGTTCGCCATTCCATGGCACGGACACACCGTTGTGGGTACAACGGACACGCCCATCGATGGCCCAAGCTACGAGCCCAAGCCCTTCGAGCAGGAGATTGAATTTGTCCTCGAAACCGCAGGTCTTTATCTCAGCCGCAAGCCTACGCGCGCGGACATCCTCAGCATCTACGTCGGCATTCGGCCTCTTGTGAAAGCCGCTGAGACGAACGAAAAAGGCGGACAGACCAAGACCTCTGCGCTCTCGCGCGATCATACGATTCACATCGACGGCAGCGGCCTACTCACAATCGTCGGCGGCAAGTGGACGACCTATCGCCACATGGCGGAGGACTGCGTCAACCACGCGACCACGCTCGGCACACTCGCCGACGTGCCCTGCGGCACGCGCGATCTTCACATCCACGGATACCTTCCCGATGCCGAAGCCACGCTCGGCGAGATGGCCGTCTACGGCTCCGACGCAGCGGCCATCGAGGCACTCGCTGTGGCATCGCCGGAACTCGCGGAGAGGCTGCACGCATCACTTCCCTACCGCCAAGCCGAAGTCGTCTGGGCCGTGCGCGAAGAGATGGCGCGGACGCTCGACGATGTACTCGCACGACGCACGCGCGCTCTGCTTCTCAACGCACGCGCGGCCATCGAAGTCGCAGAGGTTGTAGCCAAGTTGATGGCGCGCGAGATGGGACGTGATGAAGCCTGGATCGCCACACAAGTCGCGGAGTTCCGCGCGATGGCGGCACAGTATCTACCCGTGTAACGAGGACGATCACTGGGCGGTGATATCGCAGTGATATCGTAGGGCGTTGAAATTTTGAGGTGAGAATGCGCAGTCCGTTTCTCGGCGAGTTGATGGGAACGTTTGTGATGATCGTGCTCGGCGGCGGTGTCGTCGCGGGCGTTCTGCTCAAGAAGACCAAGGCCGAAGACGGCAACGCCACAGGCAAATGGATGGTCATCACCACGGCATGGGCCTTCGCCGTGCTCTGCGGCATCTTCACCGCGCAGCTCTTCGGCAGCGTAGACGCACATCTCAATCCTGCTTTCACCCTCGCGTTCGCGGTTAAGGGTGCCGAATTTTCCAAGCTGCTTCCCTACGCCACGGCGCAGGTGATCGGCGGATTTCTCGGTGGCGTCTGCGTCTGGCTCTTCTACTTTCCGCACTGGAAGGTCACGGAAGATCAGGGCGCGAAGCTCGCTATCTTCGCTACCGGCCCTGCGATACGCATGCCGCTGGCGAATCTCTTCTGCGAGTTCTTGGCGACGTTTGTCCTGGTCATCGTTGCAGGTGGTATGAGTTCGAAGCTCGTTCTTACGACAGGCGCCGCGGCAGGTTTGAGCCCTCTCCTTGTGAGCTGTCTCGTCTGGGGAGTTGGTCTTTCGCTCGGATCGACGACGGGCTACGCGATCAACCCGGCACGTGATCTCGGCCCCCGCCTCGCCCATGCCCTTATGCCCATCGCGGGCAAAGGCAGCAGCGACTGGGCCTATGCCTGGGTGCCTATCCTCGGCCCCTGCATGGGGGCCGCACTGGCTGGATATGCTTTGCGTTTGTTGAATGCGTGAGCTAAGACCTAAGACCTTTTGCCAAAGCGTACGAAAGCATTCGAGTGCTCTATCGTGAACCTACGGACGAAGGCTGTCGGAAGGATCCGGGAGCTTGATTAGGCTTGTCGGCTGAATGTAGGGATAAAAGCAATGGGTGTGACAGCAGGAAAACGCGCAATAGTCACGGCCCTATTGGCGATTCTTTGGTCTGCATGTATCTTCTACTTCGCTTGGATCAAGGGGTGGTGGGTATTTGGATACATCGGTCTACCGGGATCCATTGTCGACCTCTTAATTGAGGGCTTCCATGGAGGGGACAGCTTTTTTTCGATCGTTGTAGGCCGAACTCTCGAAATCCTCGTGAATTCAATTGTCTTTTATTTTGTATTTCGCGCGTTGCTGCCTAAGCAATGGAATTTCTCGGGTTCAAAGCCTCCTCTTTAGAGACGTCTACGCTAGAAATGGCGAAGGAAAGCAAATCCCTTCGCCACTCCCATGAGAGCTACTTCTTCCCCAGCTCCACTTCAATCGCCTTCACGATCACAGCATCGTCCGGCAACGTATCCGGAGAGAACCGCGCCACGATCTGCCCGTCCCGTGCGACCAGAAACTTTTCAAAGTTCCAGAGAAGCTCCGGCTCCTTGTTCGGCGAGATGCCGTACTTCACCAGACCTTCGATAAAACTCTGCTTGCCTTCACCAACGGATGTGGGCTTGGCCGCAATCAGAGCGCGATAGAGTGGATGCTTCTCCGGCCCTGTCACGGTGATCTTCGAGAAGAGGGGAAAGTCCACGCCAAAAGTAGACCTGCAGAAGGTGGCGATCTCTTCGTTCGATCCAGGCTCCTGACCGGCAAAGTCGTTCGCCGGAAGACCGAGGACTTCGAGGCCACTCTCACGGAAGCGTTTGTAAAGTTGTTCGAGCGCGTCGTACTGCGGAGTCAGGCCACACTTGGAAGCAACATTGACGGCGAGCAACACCTTGCCCCGATACTGAGCAAGAGAAGTCGCCTCACCGTCGATGCGCTGAAGAGGAATGGAATAAAGATCGTTCGCCATAGACTCTAGAGTACATTCGGCGGTCTGCCCGGATGTCTCAAACGATCTAGGAGGCTTCTATTGGCAGTTTCTGGCGACGCTTTTTATAGGCCGCGAGATCGCTCTGCCACGCACCAAGGGGACTTTCACTGTCTGTCTGCTTCTGCAGAAGGGCAATCTGCTCGCCGAATGTCGTCGGTGCAGAGGTCTTACGGAAGACGGCCTCGTCGCTCGCCGTCTCCGCAGAGACAGACGCCGCTTCGGCCGCCGCCGCTGCATTGGCGACTGTCGTCGCCGCATCGATGGGTTCGTCGGTACGGAACGAACGGGGAAGCTCTGAGGGATGGAACTCGATACCGAGCGCCGCCAGCGAGCGTGCCTGGTTGGCAAGCTGTTCGCGCTTGGTCGTCGCCTTACGGACAGCGGCGTCACGCAAGGTCTCCGTCGGGAAGACTTCGTGCTTGACGAGGTGAATCAGTTTACGGTCAAAGAGATCGATTTCGCGATGGATGTCGCGCAGGGTGTATTTATCTTGCGGAAGTGTACGCATACGGGTGACTTGCTCCGTGGATCGCGATTGGCGTTGGTTGAAAAGCGACTGCAGGCTAACAATTCGCTGCGGGGTGCAGCATTTAGCCTGCTTCTAGATAAGATGCCAACTGCAGGGAAGATGCGAGCGGAGAATCAATTAATTTTGCTGGGAAGAGGGTTGACTGGGAAGACGTTCAGAGAAGAGGCTTCAGGATTAAATGCAGAGGGGGAGACGGCAGTAGTGCCATCTCCCCTCTACGAAGCTGTGTGACGGGGCGATTTAAGCTACAGCGCGGACGTTCTCTGCCTGCCAGCCCTTAGGACCCTTCACTACGTTGAATTCTACGCGCTGTCCCTCTTGCAGGCTGCGGAAGCCCTGTGCCTGAATAGCGGTGTGATGAACGAATACATCTTCGCCGTTATCGCGCGAGAGGAATCCGAAACCCTTGGCGTCATTAAACCACTTCACTGTTCCCTGTTCCATTTTGCGTTTCCCTTGTCGTATTACTATGAATTACCGCTGGATCATGGACTAGGGTTTGCTGGTGTAGCAGTAGTGCGGACGAGCAAAGGACCAAGATCGGATCTGCGATTACGGTTAATATTAGCACGAATGTGTAAAAAGGTTGCAAACCTTATTTCACCTCATACGTCCAAGACGCGTTTCTTCCCTGTTTCTTCGGCATTGTTCGGCAGCATCCGCTCCAACAGTAAGCGAAGCTCCGAAACCTCTTCCTCAAGACGCTGTACGCGCACCGCCAGGGACTCGCCAGCATCCTTCCAAACGGGAGGCGCAGTGTCGATTTCCACAGCCCCGCTCAACAGATGTGCATAACGCGACTCTTTGGACCCCGCCTGCCGGGGCAGCACCGCCACCAGCGCATCCTCGCGCTCGGCCAGGCGATTCAGTGCCGAAAGCACCGCCGGAATATCGTCGAAGCTGAAGAGGCGGTCCGACCGCTGGCGCAGTTCTCCAGGTGTCTGCGGTCCCCGTAGCAGAAGAAGACATAACACCGCCGTCTCATCCCGCCGGAGATTAAAGACCGTCCGTGCACGGTTCTCATATCGAGGCACACGTGTGTCATGAGTTGTGGAAACCAGGTCGGCGTCTTCGAGATCGCGCAGCGCCGACCGAAGGTCGCCCTCCACCAACGACATCACCGGATCGCGGGAAGACTTCTGGTTACACGCGGCCAGCAGAGCGTTCAACGAAAGTGGATAGTACTCCGGCGTCGTGATCTCTTTTTCGATCAGAGCACCGAGCACACGTGCCTGGATGGGAGTCAGTTCCATTGAATCATGTTACGGCTTCGGCGGCGGCTTCTCCTCCGGCGCCGCTTCCTTCGTCATCGATCCCACAATGTGCGCGCTCACCTGCGTGCGGTGGAAGTCCGTATAGGTGGCTACGAAGGTCCACGTCGTGTGCCCATCTCCGATCCTTGATGGCGGCCCTGCGCGTCGTCCAATGCCGCTCGAACTCAGCTCCGCGTTCGTATCCTGCCTGGCCTTGGAGTGGATCTTGACGGGCATCCAGAAGAGCTCATTCCCCAGAAGCACCTGGCCGTACTCCGCAGTCCATGTCCACGGTCCGAAGACACCCGGAAAGATCTGATATTCGGGGACGTGCCTTTCAATGCGGATGACCTCCATGCTGGCGGGATCGATGATCACTTTGCCACTCACGTTCTCATACAGAGGGCAGTCCGGCCCTCGCTCGTTCTTCGGCAGGTCGGCAAAGTCCACCTCGATTCGATCTATTTCGCCATGCGACCGGTGCACCTTCAACTTGTAGCGAAAGCAGGCCCGCGAAGGCGTGGAGACCGTCTCCAGTCCCGAACCGAAGACACCCGTCAGAATGCTGGGCCCCTTGATCGCCTGTTCTTCCCTGGAGAGAGCCTGGCCATTGATCGCCTTCACCGAGCGCGATTCCTCGAACTCTGCCACATGCTTCACAACGGTGCGCCGCAGACGGAAGATCGAATCCGTGACAGTCCGTCTCCACCCCCACGTACTTGCCGCTTCCATCTCGGAGACCACATGTTCGCTGCAAAAGAAGTTCGGAACGGAGTCGTAAAACGCGATGCGATTCTGGTCCAGCCGAGCCAGCACCTCGTCCAGCGTCGGATCGGGAGAGGTTTGTGCCTGTGCATTCGCGCCGAGCCATGCCACGTAAAGCAGCAGGCTTAGGCTTTCACCGCGAATGAAGCTCTGGGATCTCATTGGATGTTGAAGTTGACCGTAATCGTGGTGCTAACTGAGGTTGGAATACCGTTCAGTAGATAGGGGCGGTACTTCCACTCTCGCACCGCCACCATTGCCGCAACCGCCAGATCCACATCCGGAGCGGAGACTATGCGCAGTTCCTGCATGTTTCCACCTCTTCCAATGACGGCATGTATAAGCACTGTACCCTGTATACGATTGCGCCGAGCGCTCTCCGGATAGTGTGGCGCGACTTTATTCAAAATACCTCCTGCCGCCACGGTGCCCGCCACGCCGGCGGGTTCGTTGGTTACGAGATGAGCTTCCGGTCCGTGTGCAAATGTATCTTCGGGAAGATTCGTTACAGCTTGCAGCTCCGTAACTTGCACCTCCACCAGTTTTTTCCCGCCACTCATTACAGACAGATCCGTTGGGACCTCATTTCCCCGGAAGCGGCCGATCTTGTTGTAAACCGCAACGATGTCGCCACCGAAAAGGTAGGCGATCCGCAGGGTCGGTCTGTCTGGTCCGACGCAGTAACCAGGGAAGAGGCCGATCGGGATGCTCTCCGGCTTCGGGGCATCCTCGATACGGCCGTTCAACATAACGCAGGTGAGCGTCGTGGTGTCGAACTTTGCCTCCCTTATGGCTGGCGTAACACCCTCGTAATCCGCAGCAGCTGGAGCGGGATGGAACATCTCACGATACGCAAGCCCCAGCAGATAGGGCGCGTCGTCCTGATTGCCCTCCAGAAACGTACCGTCCTTCGTCTTCGTCTGCTTAAAGTCCGGGAAGTCGTACCGGATGCGCCACTCTCTTGGCCCTGCGTAGATCATGTCGAGCGTCCCCTGTTGCGGGTGCTCTCCCTTGCTATCGAAGACGGTTATCATCGCCGACAGATGCCACGGAGTTGGGGTCGGGCCGAACAAGTGATATCGGGCAAAGGCGGCATCCAGAATTTCTCTGGGCCCCGTGGGCATGGGGACCGCAAAGCCCTGGGTCTGCGCGTTTGCGGTCGCCGAAATGAGCGATATCAGGGCAAATAAAATCCGGCTTCGCATGGTGCGTCCATCCTATAGCCAGAAGAAGCACGAAACGTTTCGACATCTTCTCCAGACGTGAGGCCCGAACATAACGCATTCAGTAGAAAAGCATGCTATTAAGACCAGCTCAATTTAAGGAATAACAGGCAGTTGAGCGCGAGCGCTACAAACCCGGCAATGCTCCAGAAAGTGTGAGCGAGCGTTGTCGACGGAACGAGATAGAACGCAATTATGACGCCCGCACAAATTCCCGCTTCGGCGCTCACAACAAACGTCCTGCTGGCTTGTCTCATCTCGATTCGCATCTTCTACCTGCAGGTATAAGGTCCAAAGACGGCGCGAACGCTGCCATTCTCCACCGCGCTGTCCACCACAAAGATGCGATAGCTCCCTCCGCCCGGAGCGACGCGCACCACCACGTGTCCGCGTCGGCTCTTCAGCATCGGCGTAAACCGGCGATTCATCAACTCATTCGCCGGGAGCACGTCCAGCGCAAAGACATCGTGCGTTGCTCCGCGTCCCCACGCACCCAGCATCCGCTGTAGCTGCGACGCGCCCGCGTGGCCCACATCCCACGCCTGCACGATGTACACCTGCGCGTCGAGATTGCGCACGAACTCCGGCCCGCAGGCGTCGAAGTAGCCGTGATGATCCGCCGCCGCAACCTCGCTTCGACCGGCGACCTTTGTCACCGGCGACTCGACATCCTGCCACGGCGCGCGGCCGTCGTGCGTGTCCGCCGAAAGATCCCCGCCTGCAAAGTAACTGAACCTGCCATACGAAAGCTTGAGCGCCACGGACGAAAGATTTTCATTAGGCCGATCCTGCGGGGCGAGGCTCTGCGCCGGTGGAAAATCCGTGTGCGTCCCATCGCCCTTGCCGTCCCAGATCACCCCATTCGCCGCCAGCATGCGCACCGAGAACTCCGGATACTTTTCCGCACCGCGCAGCTTCACCTGCTCCTTCGAACCGACCTTTACCTTTTCGACCGTGCGCGCCGTCTCCACTCGATGCTTCAGATACGCGATGTAGTTTGTGGTGAAAGCCCCCGGAGGAGGAGCGAACGGAGCAAACTCCGGATACCCGCGATCCAGCAGCGTCGTAATCGGCATCAGCGCGTCCACATCGCTCACGCCGGTGAGATGAAATCCACCGCTCGGTGCCATCGGCGTCTCCGCGCTCACATCGCCCACGTGGTCCGGGTGTACGTGCGTTACCACCATGTAATCCAGCTTCGTACTCGCAGAGTGTTGAAGAGCATACCGCGCCTGCCACTCACCCGCGCGCCGCGAAGCATCCGGCCTGGCTTCGCTGCTCGTGGCCACGCCGGCATTGGGAGATCCCACGGCCGACGCGCCTGCATCGATCATCAGCGTCGTTCCATCCGGACCGACGATCAGGGTGCTGTTGCCGCGTCCCGTGTCGATGTGATGAAGATCTAGCTCGCCTTCGCGACGCGGCGGCAGCGGAGATCCAACCTCCGTTGCCGTATCCGAACGCATTACCCCACCCGCCATCGCAGCAACCGCCAAGGACTTCAACATTACACGCCGATCCATACTCGCAGAGATTCTCCTGAGATTGCGTTCAGTCTCTCATCTCCTGCCAGTGCAAGAAAAATCAGCTCTGTGCCCCATTCTTTCGCGCTTTTTGCGAAAGGGTGGGGTCGCGCGGAGCGCATAAACCTGATCTCAAGGGAGGAAGGATGCCCTTTGCGCGCATTATCCACGTCCCAAAAGCGGGGCATGGGGGCACCCGGTTTCCTCGGCCAAACGACGATTGCTACGAAATCCCCGCCGCCTTATAGATCGCTTCCATCGAAAGATGGTCCTTCAACCCCACTTCTCCATTCGCCCTCGGCTCCGTATTGGTACGGATGTTCTCCGCCAGCGCCTCCGCTTCGAGCCGAAGCTGCGTGGCCTGCTTCGGGCTGCTCAGGTCGATCTTGGCGTCGCCCGTCCCGACCAGATGAATACCGCCGTTCCCATAAGGACTCTCGAACGAGAGCATGCCCTTTTCGCCATGGATCTGCAGCGTTCCCGGCAGGTTGGAGCCGTAACTCGTCGTGCAGGCGGCCAAGGCGCCGGAGGGAAACTTCATCGTCCACGCCACCGTCTCTTCGACTTCCTTGAAGCGCCCGGAGGTCGTGTCCTGCGTCGTCGCCACGGCGGTGTAGGCCGCGGGATCTTCGCCCAGAAGGAAGCGGATCGCGTTCAGCGGATAGACGCCCACATCCAGCAGAGGCCCGCCGCCCGCCAGCTTTTTATTGAGACGCCATACGTTCGGCCTGCTGTTGAAACCGAACGACCCCTGCGCCTCCACCACCCTGCCCAGCGCTCCGGACGAGATCATCTCCCGCGCCTTCAGGTGCAGCGGTTCATACTGCATGCGATAGGCGATCATCAGCTTCACATTCGCCGCGCGGCAGGCATCGATCATCGTGCGAGCCTCGGCCGATGTGCTCGCCATCGGCTTCTCGCACAACACGTGCTTCCCTGCCTTGGCCGCAGCGATGGTGTTTGCCGGATGGATCGCATTCGGCGTCGCCACGTAAACCGCCGTGATCGCCGGGTTGTCGCGCATCTGGTCCATCTGGTCGTAGGTGTAGATCTTCGCGTCGGGGCGGTTGTATCGCTTTGCCCACTCCTTCGCCTTTTCGGGATGGCCGGTCACAAACGCCACCACCTCCACAGTCTGCGAGGACGCAACCTCTTCCATGAAATCCTTGGCGATCACGCCCAGGCCAATGACGGCAAAGCCCATCTTCTGCGAGGGCGCGGAGGTCTGCGCACCCAACCGTGCGTGCAACTGGGTGGCGGCCAGCGAAAGGGCGGAGAGTCGCGTGAAACTTCTACGATCCATAAAATCTCAATGCCTCCTGCCGAATGAGTGTGCCACAATCTGTGGTCTATGATGTCAGCGACATTTCTCGCCGCCAATCTTCTTCTGCTGTCGCTCGCCGCCCCGGCACAGACACCTTCCGCGCCAGCCGTCCCCAGCCCCATGCTTGACCCGCTCCGCTTCAACGACGGCACCCTCGTCACCAGCGCAAAACAATGGCCTGCCCGTCGCGCCGAGATCTTCCAGATCTTCGAGCGTGAAGAGTACGGCCAGCGGCCACCCGGAACCGAAAAGAAGCTGCGCTGGCACGTGGACGAGGTCGCCCCCGTAACCTCCGGCTCCCTCGCCGGAATCGCTCTGCGCAAGCGCATCACGCTCTTCTTCCCCGCACCCTCCGCCGCCGTGGCGCGCCAGTTCCCGCACACCGCACGCGAGATGCACCTGCTCCTCTACACTCCGCTTTCTAAGAAATCGGAGCGTGTCCCCGTCATCCTCGGCGTCTCCTTCGCCGGCACATGGGCCACTGCGGACGACCCCGGCGTTCCGCTCGGCACGGCCTGGCCGACGGGTCTGCCCGATCGCGATCTCGCCTTCACCGACGCCCACCCCGCGACGGAGGCCGATCGCACACATCAACTCATCCAGGGACACAGCCAGTGGCAGGCGAGGAAGATTCTCCAACACGGCTTCGGCCTCGCCACCTTCTACTACGCCGACCTCGAACCCGACGGAAAAGGCGGATGGCCCTTCGGCGTGCGCCCGCTCTTCTTCCGCCCCGGCCAGACCGCTCCTGCTGAAGGCGATTGGGGAGCCTTCAGCGTGTGGGGATGGGGATCTTCACGCGCCTTGGACTATCTGCAGACCGACCCCAACGTCGATCCGCTCCACGTCGCCATCACCGGCCACTCGCGCCTCGCAAAGACCGCTGACTGGACCTCCGCCACGGACACGCGCTTCTGGCTTCTACTCAGTAATGAAGGCGGCAAGGCAGGCGACTCCATTCTCCACCGTTTGCAAGGCGAACCTATCGCTCATCTCTGGGACAAGTTTCCCTACTGGTTCACACCGGCCTTCGCGCACTGGTCTGGCCGCGACGCCGAGACACCCTTCGACGGCAACCTTCTGATCTCCCTCACCGCGCCTCGCCCCGTCTACGTGGGCTCCGCCATCGGCGATGCGTGGAGCGATCCGCTCGGCGAATTCCTCAGCGCAAAAGATGTGGGCCGCGTCTACGCTCTCTTCGGCAAACAAGGTTTAGGCGTCGACGAACAACCGCCGCTCGACACACCAGTAATGCACGACGTCGGCTACCACCTGCGCAGCGGTAAGCACGACGTCACGGCATTCGATTGGGACGCATACCTTAAGTTCATGGAGATGCACCTGCACTAAACGTCAGGCAGGAAACGCCTCCAACAGCATCAACGGCGTTTTCGTCGGCAGCACACGGCCCAGCAGGAACCCGGCGCGCGCAAGCAGTTCACGGAACTCATCTTCCGTGCGCTCCTTGCCACCGACAAACGTCATCATCTCGATGTCGATCAGCTTTCCCGGACTTGGCGCGGCAGAGTCATCCAGGACGGACTCCGCCAGGATGAGCGTTCCTGTCTCGGGAATGACCTTACGAATCTGGCGCAGGATCTGCAGAGCGGATTCATCGGACCAGTCGTGCAGGATGTGTTTCAACAGGTAGCAGTCGCCACCCTCCGGCACGGCAGCAAAGAAGTTGCACTCCACCGCTTCGCACCGCGACTCCAGGCCATCGCCTGCAATCGCCACACACGCGCCTGGAACTACGGAAGCCATCTCCGCAACGACGCCGCTGACCTGCGGATGCGCCTTCAGAATCGTGCGCACCAGACCGCCATGACCTCCGCCCACATCGATGATCTTTTCAAAGCATCCGAAGTCATAGGCCTCTAGAAACGCAGGCCCACACATCTCGCTCAAGCCGACCATGGCTTGATTGAAGACCTCTGCCTCTTCGGCATTCTCCGGTTGCGAAGCCCACTGGAAGAAGGGCTCTCCGTGCATTGCTTCGAAGGTCGTCGTGCCCGTCTCCACGGTGCCGCGCAGTTCACTGTACAGACTCAGATGCAGCGGATCGGCGATCCACTCCGCCATGGCCGCCATCGACCCCGGCACTCCCGTCTGCAGAAGCAGACCTGCGGGGCTCAACGAAAAACTGCGGCGCCTGCGGTGAAACATCCCATGCGCTTCAAGCACGCGCAGGATGCGGAAGAGATACTCTGCCTTTGCGCCACTCTGCTGCGCAAGCACTTCCACCGACTGTGTGCCCGTGCCCAGCAGATCGGGAATGCCGAGCTTCACGACTACATTCAGGCAAGCGGAGACGATATACCCTAAGCCCGCCTGCATCAGAATTGCCTGCGGAGGCACGGGCATGGCCGGTGCTCCAACGATGTCGATCTCTCGTGCGACGCTCGCGACGAGAGGCTGTTCCATAACTGACATAAAAAATCCTCTGAAGATATAAGTGTGCAAAGACACGAGGAAGCGCACGTACGTCCACGCCCGTCTGTCTTCCGGGGCCCGTCTTTCGTTTGCATGGAGGGAGGCAACTACCCCTGTAGCTGCGGTGCAATGGGATACATCAGGAGCTGCGCGGCGGTTCCGAAAGAAATCTCAGAAAAAACAACTCGCGCTCTCAACTTGGCGACGGATGGAAGAGGTCAGTTCCCCGCTCGTTTACAGTCAGAACGGCACATCCGGGCTTACTTGCACTTGGGAAGAATTGTTGCACAGTCCTCAACTTTCAGTCCACGACAAATTCGAGCGATGTAGTCTTTCGCCGACGCTAGGAACGAAAGGGATCCAAAACCAACGCGCCTGTGCGGTTCACCTGTGGATATGAATAAGTTGATGAAAGGATCTTACTCACCTTCGCGCTCATCCAAGCTCCAGTGTCCTTGGAGAGATATGCAAGCAGCGTTAAGGGTTGGGATCATCGGTGCGAGTGCGAACGGCGGTTGGGCAAAGGTTTCTCACGTCCCTGCCGTCCAGAACCTAAAGGGCCTTGAACTCACAGCGGTAGCGGGCAGCAGTCAGGCCTCTGCGGACAAGGCCGCGAAGGCCTTCGGAGCAAAAACGGCTTACGGCAACGCGGCGGATCTGGTGCGCGGTCCTGAGGTCGACATCGTAGCCATCTGTGTCAAAGTTCCGGAGCATCGTGATCTGGTGCTGGGCGCACTGGCCGCGGGCAAGCACATTTATTGCGAATGGCCCCTGGGGCGCAACCTCGAAGAGGCGGAAGAGATGGCCGCTGCGGCCCGCATTGCAGGAGTCCACGCCGTCATCGGTTTGCAGACACGAATGAATCCTGTGGCCCTTCGCGCGCGGGATCTCGTCAACTCTGGGAAGATTGGCCGTTTGCTAAGTGCGCGCGTCTACTCCAGCACTGCAGCCTTCGGAGAAGAGGTGCCCCCGTCGATGATCTACACGGAAGATCCAGATAATGGTGCAAACCTGCTCAGCATTCAGGGAGCACACACGCTGGACTTTGCGATGGCACAGCTCAGTGCCTTTGCCTCGATGAACGCACTCACCACGATCCAATATCCCGACACCAAAGTGGGCGAAGACGCAAAACCAGGCAGGCGGTCCCTTCCCGACCATGTGCTCGTACAGGCGCGTCTCGCGCAGGGCGCGGCACTCTCCCTTGAAGTCGCTGGAGGCCGCCCACCGGAGGAGCCCTTCCGCCTGGAAGCGGTTGGGACAGAAGGCGTCCTTACATTGGAAGGCGGCTCTGCCCGTGGGTTTCAGGCCGGACGTCTGCGCCTCTTCCTCAATGGCGAACCACAACGGGTAGACGAAGGAGAGACCGCATCGATGCCCGACGAGAGCGCAAACGTTGCGGCAGTCTATGCAGCACTGCGCGAAGACATCCTCCACGGGACATCCACCTCGACCGACTTCGATCACGCCGTCCGTCTGACGCGCCTTGTGGACGACGTAGCTTTGTCCGGACGAAACGGGACACGCGCTATTGCCTCGGATTGGCCAAGGCAGTAGCTCGTCCTTCGAGTGAGTGCATTCTTGGCAAAGGCCTTGGACCGGGTCCGTCCTTCGTCATCTTCACCGGTACGATCTTGCCGTCAGCGTCGAAGAACATCCGGTCGATGGCCATCACGCGCTCATTCGGCCCACTCGTGCCGAGCGGATGGCGATGGTAGACGATGTACCAATCATCCGTTCCCGGAATCTGTACTACCGAGTGATGTCCGGGGCCGTTCGCAATCCCGGGATCAGTCTGAAGGATCTTGCCGACACGTTCAAACGGCCCCGTCGGGCTGCTGCTTCTGGCATAGGCGACGCCGTAGCTCGATCCGCCCCAGTCGCCCTCCGACCACATGAAGTAATAAACACCCTTGCGCTTGATGACGAAGGGGCCTTCGACATAGTGCTGCGGCGTGATCTCCTTATATATCGCACCATCCTTCATCGGGATCACGCTCTTGAGATCAGGCGCAAGCCGCGCAACGACGCAGTGCCCCTGTCCGCCGTAGTAGATATAGATCGTTCCGTCGTCGTCCTGGTAGACGAAAGGATCGATGGGCTGCGCTCCGTTATGAAACTCGCCGATGAGCGGTTTGCCCAGCAGATCGCGGAACGGACCTCCTGGGCTGTCGCTTACAGCGACGCCGATGCCGCCCGGTCCCTTATCGTTCTTCTGGAGGTCGTTCGCCGCGAAGAAGTGGTAGTACTTTCCGTTGAGATGGATTGCCGATGGAGCCCACAGTGCGTAAGCCGCCCACGCGACATTCTTGATATCCAGGACAACGGGATGCTTCGTCCAATGAACGAGGTCAGGCGACGAAAAAGCATCCATCGACGTGTGCAACAGGTAGACCGGATGCACCACGGGCCTGCTGCGCAACTCCTTCTGCAGGGAATTGAAGACGCGGTGGTCCTGGCCATCCGGCGTCGGGCTGGAAGAGGTCGGATAGATCCAATACTGCCCGTCAAAGATACGAATCTCGGGATCGGCGTACCAACCCTGCTGCGAGAGATTGGTGGTAGCCTGCGCCGCTCCGCTGAGAGCGAACGGCAGGGAAGCAAGAGCAGTCAAAACGACGCGAAGATATCGGGTCACAGAGTTCCAATCTGAAGGTCCGCCTGAAGAACCCTAAGCGGCGCACTGAAGACCATTCTATGCACCAACGAATCGAAGGCTGCTTACTCATACCGAAGCGCCACGATCGGATCGACTCGCGTTGCTTTTCGCGAAGGAAGATACGCCGCGATCAGAGCAATCAAAAAGAACATCATTGAAACTCCAACGAACGCTAGCCCGCTATCCACCGTGCTTAGGCCGTAGAGAATCCCTCGCAGCAGATACGTCGCTCCCAGAGAAAGCACCATCCCTGCGAGAATCCCCACCATGACAGGCCGTGTACTTTCACGAAGGATTAGGCGAACGATGTTCGGCCCGTTGGCTCCGAGAGCCATGCGGATGCCTACCTCGCGCGTGCGCAGAACAACGATGTAGCTGACCGTTCCGTAGATTCCCATCAACGCGAGAACCAGACCGACGGCACCGATGGAAGAAGCAATTGCCGCAGAAAAGGTGGACACCAGAAAGCGCGGCGTCTGCCGCAACATCTCCTCCAGGGAGGCAGAGAGGAACACAACGTCCGGATCGAGGTCTACCATCACGGGACGCAGCGCCTCCTTGAACGCTGCGCTACTCATCTGCGTACGCACCAGCAATGGCCCGGTCTGCGTCTGGTCTGCGTGCATGGGTACATAAATCTGTTCGACGTCGCTTCCGTCGGTCATCTGGCCCAGCACATCGTGGACGAGGCCAATCACCTGGAAACTCGGCCCGTCCGGCAGTTGCTCTCCCTTGCTGTGGTACAGGTCACCCACGCCAAGGCGCAGGCTTCGACCGATTGGATTTTCTCCGGGCCACAGGCGCTTCGCGGCAGACTCGCTCAGGATCACCGACGCCTCAGACTCTCCGCCCTGAACTGGAAAGTTTCGACCTGCGACGTGCTCTATGCCCAGCGTCTGGAAATAATTCGGCTGAACATAGGTGTAGTACAGGAATGCCTTCGCGTTTTGATTGGTAGGAACTTCTCCATTCGTCGTGACCGCAGCGGTACGGACACCGCCCCCGTCTGGTGCGCGACCAACAGTCGTCTCAACCACGCCGGGCATGGCATTCACGCGAGCGCGGAGCTCGGCGGTAAATACGCGCTTCCGCTGTAAGTCGTACTTCTTTCCTTCCGGAAAACCCCACTCGATGTTCACTACATGCGTTGTCTCGTAGCCGGTTTTTGCGAAAAGCGCCTTCACGGAACTCCGGATCAACATACTGCCCGCGATCATCAGCATCAACGAAACAGAGACCTGCGCTGCGATCAGGACTCCGCGAAGCCTTCGGCTGCGACTGGGCGAGGTCTCTGCATTTGCCTTGAGGGAAGAAGCCAATGCCGATCGCGAACTTTCAAGCGCCGGCGTCAGGCCAAACAACACACCCGCCACCAGCGAGATAGCGAACACATAAGCGAACACCTGCATATCCGGGGCAACGCGATAAACCAGTGTGCCGTACTCCGGAGGAATAATTCTTCCCATGGCGCGCAACAGGATCTCGAGCAGGCCCCAGGTCACAAACAGCGCCAATACACCGGCGATCAACCCCAATAAAACACTTTCCGTGAGCAGCTGTTGAATCAAACGCGCGCGACTTGCACCGAGACTCAACCGCATGCGCAGTTCGTTCTGTCTCGCCGCCGCGCGTGCGAGCTGCAGACTCGCAACATTCGCACAAGCAATGACCAACACCATGCCGACGGCGATCATGATGAGCGTAACAGCGAACTTCAGGCCTCCATCCAGCTTGCGTGGAAACGGAGATGCCGCCCACGCCAGCACGCTTCCTGGTTTGCTCATGGAAGAGGTCGAAGCATGGAGTGGCCGCAGACGCTCCGCAACCGCCGTCATCTCCTCCTGTGCCTGCACCATCGAGACGCCCGGAGCGAGACGTCCGAACAATCTGCAACACGCCTCATTCACATCGCGCAGGCCCTTGTCGTCCGGATGCAGGAGCGGTTTATAGACCAGCGGAACCCAGAAATCCGGCACGGCCAATCCCGTCCCCGCGAAGTTGTGCGGAGTTACGCCAATCACTGTGAACGCCACACCATTCAACTGAAGCGTCTGTCCGATCACGGAGACGTCTCCGCCAAATCGGGTCTGCCAGTAGTTCTCGCTTAACATCACCACGGGATTCGCCACAAGCTGCGAATCTGTCGTCCCGTCAAAGGTGCGACCCTTCAGTGGCGCAATACCCAGCACGGAGAAGTAGTTACCGGAGACAAAAAGCGTGCCCGCATACTCAGCGTTCGTGACGCTGCTTGGAAACAGTCCCAGCTTCCCCATGAGGGAGTCGGGTTCGCTTTGCTTTTGGCTGAGTGTCGCACCCACACCCGACAGCTTCAGCATATCGACGCTTTGGCCCTGCGCGATCAAACCATTGAGCGAATGGAGGCTGGAACGATACGCAAGGTAGTCGGGATAGCTGAAAATTGCATCGACATGCCCGTCACCGTGCATCATGCTCAGGTTCGCCATCGAAGCAGGATCGCGGCTATCGATGGAACGAGAGAAGATCGTTTTATAGGCGGTGTATGCCGCCGTATTCACGCCGATGCCAAGTGCCAGGGCAATCATCGCAACGCACGTAAATCCGGCATTGCGATAGAGCATCCGGAAGCCATAGCGCAGATCCTGCAGAATTGTCTGTGGCAACACCAGCAAGTCGATCTCGCTCATTCGTTCGCGCCACACCTGTGGATTTCCGAAGCTCTTGCGGGCCGCGCGCTTCGCGTCGTTTCTCGGCATGCCCTGGGCCATGTTCCACTCCTCGCGCATGGCGAGATGGAACGCCATCTCCTCTTCCAGATCGTGCGAGAGCTCGCCTTTCCTGAACAACGCGCGCAGTCGTGAGCTAAATCCCATGGCTGTCTCCTAAGCCTTTGCCAGTCCAAAATCGAGCACCATCGAAACGCCCGCCATGACCTTCTGCCAGTTCTCGTGTTCCACACGCAACTGCTTGCGGCCCGCGGCGGTCAACGTGTAGTAGCGCGCTCGTCTATTGTTCTCGCTTTGGCCCCACTCCGAGGCAATCCAGCCCTCCTGCTCCAGGCGGTGCAGGGCGGGGTACAAAGAACCCTCTTCGACGCGAAGTGTCTCGCGCGAGACGTTTTGAATATGGAGGGTGATACCCCAGCCGTGCATCGCACCCTGCTCCAGACTCTTAAGAACCAGAAGAGCAAGCGCTCCCTGAAGGCCGTTCTCACTCTTTGCGCGCGCCATCGCTTCGCCTCTTTCCCTAGATATCTAGGGAAAGAGAATGACTTATTTGCGAAGAAATCGTCAAGGTATTTTTGCGCTGACCTTTTTATGAAAAGGAAACATCCGTACAGCCTGGTTCTTTGTTTCTTGGGAAGATGAGTCCTTGGCGTGGTCTGGCGCAGCAAATGAACCAAGCTGTGACACAAAAGTGACACCTCAGGTTGCCTGACTTGGGGTATTCTTTTCGTGGCAGGCGAATGCGGTTCAGCAAATGCGATTCACGTGAACCGATTGCACCGATGTTGAGGCAATCAGCTTTTGCCCCCAAATCTCAGGTTTGGAGAACTTCCCCCTTTGCTCTCAACGATCCGTTCTTCCGTCTTTGCCCATAAGTCTTTCCGTCGCATCGCACTTGGAGTCGCCGCTCTCACCTTCACCGCCGTTGCCGTAAAGACGCCGGTCCGGGCGGAATCTGGGGACGCTCTCCCCACCGTCGGCATCGCCCGCGTTGCTCCCACGGAAGTCAAAGAAAGCTACGTTCTCCGCCTGCGCCATCTTCACACGGGCGAAGCCCTGAATGTGGTCTACCGCCAGGGCACGGAGTACTCCGCCGAGGGCATTGCCAAGCTCAATACCTTTCTCCGCGACCATCGCACGATGGACACTGCCAACTACGATCCCGCCGAGTTCGACCTGCTGCATAAGCTCATGGTTCGCCTCGGCCGTCCCAACGGCGAGATCGACATCGTCTGCGGCTATCGCACGCCGGAGACGAACCACATGCTCCGCACCCGCGCTGCGCTGACCGGCGTCGCCGAGCACTCGCAGCATATGCTCTCCAAGGCCATCGATATCCGCGTCCCCGGCATCTCAACGCGTGCCCTGCGCGACGCTGCGCTTTCGCTTGGCATGGGAGGCGTTGGATACTACCCGATCAGCCAGTTCGTCCATGTAGATGTTGGCCCGGTCCGCCAGTGGAGCTTTGGCGAACGTGGCGGCACACTGCTGGCACGCGCTCGCCACAGACGTCACAAGGGCCACTCTCGTAACGCGTAAATCCTCTCTTCCCGGTCACAGAAAAGCGGCAGCCCTCGGGCTGCCGCTTTTGTTTCTGCCATAGATCCGGGTGCCCCGTACATCGCGGCTTTTGCGATGTGCGGGAGGGATGCTGGATGCGCTTTGGCTTTGAGTAGATAGAGATCGAAAGGCGGTTCGCGCCTTCGCGCGAATACCCAAACATGCGCGATGAAGCTGCGCATGTATGGGGCACCCAGATCTTTGTCATCCCGTAGCAGAGCGGAGGGACCTGCTTCTCTCGTTTCCTGAGAAACCAGTTTGTGCGCTCTGCGCGACCCCACCCTTGCGCAAGAAGCGCGAAAGAATGGGGCACAGATCAGGCTAGATATCCGCTTCGACCTTCTCCGCGATCGGAGCCTTCGGGTACGGCGGACCGTGCCGCAAAGCGTCTTCCAGTTCCTTGTCGTAACCGTAGATGTCGGAGAAGAAGTGCATGTCGCCGTCTTCTCCGGGATAGGCCGTGGCGTAGAAGATCACGATCGGGATCGGATGCGAGAGAAGGACGGTCTTGTTGTCCTGTCCGTTCTCCATCGCCTCATGGATGCTCTCGTCGTTCCACTTCGCGTTGTCGCGAAGCACCCACGCCGCCAGCTTCTCCGGCTCCTGCACACGCACGCAGCCGTGAGAGAAGTCGCGCTTGGAGCGGGAGAAGAGCTCCGTCGCAGGCGTCGAATGAAGATAGACATTGAAGGTATTCGGAAAGAGAAACTTCACCAGGCCGAGCGAGTTCTTCGGTCCGGGCTTCTCGCGGACGATCACGTTCGCGTGCGCCACCTGCTCCGCGCTGGCGGAGACCGGCTTGCCTTTGTTGTCGACTGTCTCGAAGTTGTGCGAAGACAGGTATCCGCTGCTGGCGCGCATGTGCGGCGCGATCTCGGCCTTCATGATCGAGGGCGGCACGTTCCAGAAGGGACGGAAGACAAGGTACTTCATGTGGTCCGTAATGACGGGCGTGCGATGTTCTTTCACGCTCTGTCCCACGACGACGCGCATGGAGAACTCCTCATGATGACCATCGGAGAACGCGCGCAGCGTGTACTCCGGCAGGTTCACCATAATGGCCGGGTTTTGATACTCATCCGAGAGCCAGCGCCAGCGCTCAAGCGTATCCGTCAGTTGGTTGATGCGCACACCGAGCGGCGTGTTGATCGCGTTGACGGTGTCCTTGCCGATCTTTCCATCTTCCTCAATGCCATGCCGGTGCTGGAACTTTTTGAGGGCATCGGTAAGCTGCGGATCGTACGTCGTTGGGCTGATCGTATCCGGCGTGTTGCTTAGATCTCCAAAGAGGGCAAGCCGGCCTGCGAGCGCCTGAGAACCGGGCCACGCCTTCCCGGGCTCGATCGATTTCCCCGTCACCATGGGAACGGGAGAGGTGTGATCCTGCGGAAGCAGGCCCACGTAACGCACGATGGCGGCCTTGGTGGTGCGGTACTCCGGAGACTGCGGCTCTGCGTCGTTGAGCGCATCGTCCACATCGGTGGAGTCGATCAGGCGCTCCTGCACAAATTGGGCGAGATCGTACTTCTTCGCATCGACGTTGACGCCAAAAGCGAAGTGCGACGGGTTGACGCGGCCGATGTGAAGATCCGAGATGAAGCGCATGGCCACGACCGTCATCATCACATCAAACTGTGCGGTCTGCTCCGGATCTTTCTTCTTCAGCATGCCCATGCGCTCATCCCAGCGCCAGGCGTCGTAGTCATCCGGAATCAGGCCGCGCTCGGAGGCGTGCTGGAAGTTACGAACGAGAGCATACGCCTGCTTGGTCGGTTTGCCGCCGTCGCTCCAGACGATATCCCAGTCTCCGTTTCCGTAAAAGGTCTGGATAGCGGTTTTGTAGTCGGAGAAATCAGGCCAGCGGAGCTGCGGCAGCGTCTTGCCGTCTGCGAGCTGATGAAGCTGGGGCGCAAAGTCGGGAGCGGCTTCGCCACCGGACTGGTGGCGCTTGCGATGCTTGCAACCTTCGACGGAGACCAGAAGAGCGAAAAAGCTGAGAGCGGTGAGCGAACGGCGGAGCGTTGAAGTCACTAGGTTCCGTTTCAAATGCGGGGATATTTTGTGAGATGCAGATTTACCGCGAATCGCTTGGAACAAAAATCAGGACGGCATGCTGAAAGTAATCACTGGGGCGGTCATACCGCGCAGGGCGAGGAAGCAAAAGGTAGCCTGCGCCAGGAGAATCGCCGCGGAGAGAGCCAGATACAGCTTGCGCGAACGGGTTTCGAGCGCATCCGCGAAGACGCCGGAGATGAAGGTGAAGAGAAACGGCAGCGCCCAGAGCCAGGGCGAGCTCGCAATCTGCGTCGTGGCCAGCGGAAGCAGGCAGATCGCGACCAGAAGGGGTGTGGTATTGCCAAAGTAGCGCGAGCGCTTGAGGAAGAGATAAAGCACGAGCGCAACGGTGAGCGCAGCGATTGTCGGCAGATTCTGCTGATTCTTCACATAGAGCAGAAACGGTGTGGTGCTCAAGACAAAGCGCGCGGCTCCTCCGGTGAAGACATACAGGAAGGCGTGCAGGCGGAAGGCATACGACGCCAGGAGAATAAAAACCGCTCCTATGGAGGTGAAAGCGAGCAGCGGCAGAACGGCGGAGCGGCGGCGCTCCACAACGTAGAAGAGAAAGATCGTGGCCGCGATGAAGCCGAAGAGTGCGGCCAGCACGTGTGCCGCCGCGGTGAGACCGAGAGCCAGCGTGAAGATGAGGATGCGCGGCTTCCACTTTCGGCGCGGGCCGTACATGGCATGCGCGATCCCGATGGCCGTGTAGATGAGGCCGTAGAGTCCCCAGAGAGCGAGGATCTCATTGTTCGGCGTCGTGCTGGCGCTGACGATGGAGGGAGAAAAACAGAAGAGACCAAGCGCGAGAAATCCGCCGAGATTGCCGAAGAGACGGCGCGCGACCCACCAGACTCCGCCGGCGATCCAGACGCCGAAGAGCGCAAAGGGAACGCGCAGGAGATAAGGGATCCCTTTGATCTGGTGGCGGAGGTCGTGGGTCGATCCACCCACGGGATTCGGAACGTAGGTACGCTTGTCGGGCGCTTTGAGGTGGTCGAGGCCCAGACCGATCTCGTCTTCCAGGCGAAGCACAAGGATCGCCGTGGTGAGCGGCAGACCGGCCACGCGATATGCCAGCGTACCGTCTCCCTGCATGTTGCCGCAGGTGGTGAAGTATCCGGCGACGGGTGCAGGCTTCTCCCACATCTCGCGGCCGCAGAGAGCATAGCGATAGTCTGTCTCCGAGAGCGGCGTGCGGCCGATCACGTAGAGACACTCTGCGAAGAAGATCAGCAGAAAGATGGCCGCGATGCGCTGCGGCCAACCGATACGGATATGGGGAAACCTCATGTTTACTTCGCCGCTTCCGTGGAACGGATAAAGGCGGCCACGTCGTCGTGGAAGCGGTGGAGCACTTCCTCATTCACGTAGACCATGTGACCCGCAGGATAGAAGTGGTAGCTGATGTTACCCGCGAGCGAGCGTGGAATGGGGAGATGGTGCATCTCGTACGTCGCCGCGAAGTAAGGCGTCGCGAGATCATAGTATCCACCCGCGAGGAAGACCTTCATCTTCGGGTTGTCCTTCATGGCGAGGGCAAGATCCGACATCACATTAACGGAGGTAGAGAAGTTGGCGGCGGGGCCACCGGGAGCGCCGTGGCGCAGATCCCAGCTAAATCCGGGGGCGGAGTACGCACCGGGAAGGTAGGTCATGTCTTTGCCGAAGTTCAGCGTGCCACGAACGTACTGATTGATGGCGGTTGTGTAAGCGGAGGAGATGGCGTTCGACTGCGGATCGTACTCCGCCTCTTCACTGGTACGGCTGAGGTCGGGGCCTGCATAGCGCGTGTCCAGGCGTCCGGTCGTGGTCCCCGAGTCATCCTGCACGTTCTTCGAGAAGAAGCCGCCGGACAAACGCAGGTCGGTCTTCAGAATCATCGCCGTGGAGACGCCGGTGTAGTTGTGCAGCTTCTCCGCAATGGCGTTGCGATCCGCATCGGAAAGGTCGGAACCCTGCATTAGCGCCTGCGCGTACTCATTCAGAGCGAAGTGCTCTACCTCTTTCAGAAAGGGTTCGAGCGCCGCTGGCTGCGATGGAAGTTTGTGATGGTAGAAGGCCGTCGCCGCGTACGTAGGAAGGGCAAGCTCATACGGATAGTCGACGCCGGGATTCCAGCGTGGGCCATCGGCGGAGTTGTCGAAGCTGAGAATCTGCGAGAGAAGAATAACGCCGTTGAGATCGACGTTTTGCAGAGCATTCGAGAGCACGGCGGAGCGAGTAGTTCCGTAGCTTTCGCCCAGCAGATACTTCGGCGAGTTCCAACGGTCGTGCTTGGTCAGGAAGCGGCGGATGAAGCGCTCGAAGGCGTGCGCATCCTGATCGGTTCCCCAGAAGGCCTTTTCCTTGTCCTTTCCGAAGATGCGCGAAAAGCCCGTGCCGGGCGCATCGATAAAGACAACATCGCTCACGTCGAGAAGCGAGTAGACATTGTCCACGATCTTGTACGGCGCGGCGGCGTCATGCTGCGTGTCCGTAGTGACGACGCGCTTGGGGCCGAACGAACCCATGTGCAGCCACATGCTCGCCGAGCCGGGACCGCCGTTGTAGAGGAAGGTGACGGGGCGCTTGTTCTTGTCCGCGTCCTTTTTGAAATACGCGGCGTAGAAGATGCGGGCCGTCGCCGGAACATCTTCCGGCTTATCCAGTTTGACGCCTGCTTCGGGAAGCCACTTGCCGTCGAGGTCGAGCTGAATATCGTGTCCGTCGTCACTGGCAACCGTGAGGGTACCGGCGACGGCGGTGTACGCGATGCCGTTCACAGAACCCGAGGTCTCGGAGTCCTGCACTTCGCCCGGCGCGGGCTTGATGGCACTGGCCGTCTCCGCGGGTTTGGCGTCGGCAGCGATAGCGGGCTTGTTTACTTTGGGAGCGGCAGCTTTGTCGGCGGCGAAGGCAGTGGACGCGATAAGGACGAGAGCGAGGACGGTGGGCTTCATGGACCTTCTTAGTCTAATGGCCTAGTCGACGGTCGTAATCAGGCATTTCAGATACGCGGTCTCGGGCAGGGTGAGCACTTCGGGATGATCCAGGGCGGCGGCGCGTGTCTCCAGCAGGCGGACGTGGCGTTTCGCATCGGCGGCTGCGGAGGCGATCGTCGCCGTAAACTCCGCCAGTGAAACGTGATGCGAGCAGGAGCAGGTGACCAGGGTGCCGCCGGGGCGCAGCATACGCAGAGCGCGGAGGCTCATCTCCTTATAGCCGCGCATGGCGCCTTCGGCGGCGCGCTTCGACTTTGCAAAAGCCGGGGGATCGAGCACGATGGTGTCGAACTTCTCCATATCGCTGTCGTAGGCGCGGAGGAGTTCGAAGGCGTCGGCTTCGATCCATTCGACCTGCGCCTTAAGCTGACCGCGATTCAGGTCGAGATTGCGTTCGGCGACTTCGAGGGCGGAGCGGCTCTGGTCGACCCCGGTAACGGAGTCGCAGACCTTGGCCATGTGCAGGGCAAAGCCACCCTGGTAGGTGCAGATATCGAGCGCGCGTCCACGGGCGTAGCGCGCGGTGGCGGCGTAGTTCAGGCGCTGATCGAGGAACGCACCGGTCTTCTGCCCGGAGTTGGCATCGAAGTGGAACTGCAAACCGTTGAGATGGAAGATCGTGGCGAGCTTTGCCGTGTCCGGCGTGTCGGCCGTGGTGAAGAGCGGCGTAGGATTCGGTGCGGGCAGCTCTTCCAGTTCGCGAATACGCGCGTCCGGGCGTTCGAGGATCGTCGCCGGGCTCAGCGCCATGGCGAAGGTCTCGGCGAGAAGCTCGCGGACGTCGTCCTGTGCTGTGGCCTGTGTAAGCAGTTGCAGGATCACGAGATCGTTGTACTTATCCGCTACGACGCCGGGAAGATCGTCGGCTTCGGAGAAGACGAGGCGGCATGAGTCTGTCCCATCCGTCAGCATGGGTTTGCGCATGGCCAAGGCTTGCAGGGCGCGGGATTTCACATCCACCAGATACTCTTCGCGCGAAAGCCGTGGCGTATCGGAGACCTTGCGCAGGGCGATCTGCGACGATGCACTGTAAATCGCGGAGCCCAAAGGGATTCTGCGTGTGTCCAGAAGGGTAACGATGGAGCCGTTTTCGAGTCCTTGCGCTCCCAATGCCGGAAGAAGTTCCTCCGCGTCGGAGCGGTAGACCCAGAGATAGCCTTCCCGGAGGCGGTCCGAAGCCCGTCGCGAGACGATGACCGCCGGACCAGCGGCATCCGGAGGGGACAGACGCGGTTCACGCGCTTGAAGGGGTCGGGTATGTTCACGCCGGGACGGATATTTCGACTTCTCACGCATAGGTTCTATGGTCGCATGTCAGCGCGCTTGGGCCTTAGATCGGCAATTCCGCTCAAACCATGCCGTCATACTCTCTTCGTCTTCAGTGCCCTCGGCGAGCCCAAGAAACTGGAGGTATCGCTCTTCTTTGGGGGCAATAAGTTCAAAGCCGTTGATGAGAAGAAAACCGACGGAAACAACGAGAGCAGTACGCTTATTGCCATCAATAAACGGATGATTTCGAGCCAGACCGAAGGCATAGGACGCAGCCAACCGATAGATCGATGGTGAAGGATCCATGTACGCGAAAAGGTTCTGCGGTTTGTGCAAGGCAGATTCCAGCAATCCCAGATCTCGGATGCCTGCGGATCCGCCATGATCGGCAATCTGTTCGTCATGCGCAAGGCGAACAGATTCGGTGGCGATCCAGATCGGCGTGTTCACTCAGCCAGTTTCCGTAACACATCTCGATTTTCGCGCATGACCCGGCGCAGAACATCCATCTGCTCCGAGACTCCGTGTTCGTAGGGCGTGAGGGCGAAACCATCAGGGACGTCCGAAACGTAAAGCTCGTCGCCCTTTTCGAGATTGAACTTCGCCAACAGCTCTTTCGGCAGCACCACTCCCGCAGAGTTTCCGACCGTAACGATACGCAGGGTCATTCCCATGGTTTTCACCTCGGGTTCCATTATAACAAGCGTATGTACGGCGGAATTACTTCTTTGCTTTGACTATCTTGATGGTCTTGTGCAACGTGCGGTAGCAAGGAATCATCTCGTCGGCGCGGGCGCGAAGCGTGTCCCGCGTGGAGGCGTCGAAGACACGGGCATCCGCGGGAAGATAGATCTTCGACCCCAGGGTGTCGCACTCGGTCACGCGAACCAACTGGATTTTCAGCAGTTCACGCGCTTTCAGGACGGCGGGACGGATCGGATAGCCGTAGCCCTCGTACTGGTCGACGACCTTTGCGAAGCGGTGTTCGCCGTCTTTCATGGAGATATCGGCGAGGTAAACGTCCTGGTTCCCGGCCCAGCTCTGGTGTGTGGAAGTACTGACGGCGAGGACGCTGACCGTCGCCGGGTGCGCATCGGCGTAGTCACCAAAGACACTCTTGCTCTGTGCCATGGCAAATGCGGTCAGTGAGGCGGCGAGAAATGCGGTGAGCAATTTCATGGAGGTTCCTTTACAGCTTAGACGCTCCCACCCCCACTGTGCGTCAAAGTCCGTCATCTTTCCTGCGATATCGTAAAGAGATGGATTCCATTGAGTTTCAAGCTGGCAAGGTCAAGTTGGTATCGTTCTCTCCGCTGCCCGAGCATCCCTGGCGTGTGATCTTTGAGGATGAGGGCGACGCAGCCTACTGTTACGCCTGCGACGGCCGACTGGAGCGAACGGGCGAGGGTTTTGACGTCACCGTTCTGGATGCCATGCTGGTCTATAACGTGCAGGCACTGCGGTCTGCCGACGAGCGGGCGGGCGAGACCTTCGATCGAACGCGCCTTGCCACCATCGAATGGTCCCGCGACGGGCAGCGCGCCGTGCTGCGTCTGGATGGCGTACCGCAGGTTCTGATCGATTTCGCGGAACGCTGCGGATACTCGCGCTCGAACTTTCCCAACTTCGTCGCGGACGGTCACGGCAACTGGCGCAAAGATAGCCACGCATGGAGCGATGCGGCGATGCAGGCCTTCGAATCCGAGAGCTATGTTTAGCGTTTAGCCCGCTGGAAAACCATAGCTTTCTGGCATGAGATGGCGGGGCGACCCGCCTAGGGAACATCCCGTCCTACCCCTTGAGTGAAGCCAGACTGCTTTCACTCTGAGGGGATGGCCTATGAGCACAACACCTGCTTTCGATTCTTCCACTGTGAGATTTCCGATCTCCGGTGCCAACTACATTCCGCTTCCCGATGAAAAGAAAGACGGCCACGTCCGCGCGCATGCCGTGCAGACCGTCAATGCCGACGCAATGACCCTCTATAACCTGTGGCGTAACGAGACGGTGCTGCCGATCTGGATGGAAGGCGTCGTCTCTGTGACACGCACGGGAGACACGACGAGCCATTGGGTGATGCAAGCCCCCGGCACAGACAAGCAGTTCGAGTTCGATGGCGAAGTGACCGAAGATATTCCGGGTAAGAAGATCTCCTCTTTTGTGACCAACGGACCCACGGAGGGGACAACGAACACGGTCACCTTCGAACCGCATCCTTTCGGCCGCGGAACAATTGTGACGCTGCTGATCGACTACGTCGTTCCGGGCGGGCTCCTGGGCAACGCGGCTGCAGCCATCGCTTCGCGCAGTCCGGAACAGATCGCGATCGAAAACGTCCGTCACCTCAAGGAACTCGCGGAGAGCGGCGAGATCCCGCGCGTCACCTCACAGCCTGCCGGACCGCGCGGTGTCATCGGCAAGTGGAAAGAGTTCATCCTTGGCGAGACCAACCCCACACCTCCTGGCACAAGCGAAGCGGAGCAGCCGGAAGATTTACCCCGCAAGAACACGCTAGGAGGCACACGATGAAGGCAGTTTGCTGGATGGGAACAGGCAAGGTAGAAGTTCACAACGTCGACGATCCGAAGATCCTCAATCCCCAGGACGCGATTATCAAGATCACGCGCACGGCGATCTGCGGAAGCGATCTCCATCTTTATAACGGCTACATCCCTTCGATGGAGTCGGGCGATATCCTCGGCCACGAGTTCATGGGCATCGTGGAAGAAGTGGGCAGCGAAGTCAAGAAGCTGAAGCGCGGCGATCGCGTAGTCATCCCCTTCACCATTGCCTGCGGCAACTGCTTCTTCTGCAAGAAGAGTCTCTGGAGCTGCTGCGATAACACCAACCCCAATGCGCACATCGCTGAGGTAGCTTATGGCTACACAGGCTCAGCGCTCTTCGGCTTCTCGCATATCTATGGTGGATACGCCGGTGGACAGGCGCAGTACGCGCGCGTTCCGTTTGCTGACGTAGGTCCGATCAAGATCGAAAACGATCTCCCGGATGAGAAGGTTCTCTTCCTCTCTGACATCTTTCCGACGGGCTACCAGGCCGCCGTCAACGCGAACATTGAACCCGGCGATACGGTTGCTGTTTGGGGTGCCGGACCTGTGGGCCTCTTCACCATCGCCAGCGCGTACATGCTCGGCGCGGGTAAGGTGATTGCGATTGATCGCTTCCCGGAGCGCCTCGCTCTGGCGCGTGAATACTGCGGTGCAACCACCATTGATTACTCCGATGGGAAAAGCGTCGTGGAAGCTCTGCGCGATCTCTCTTACGGTGGCGGGCCTGACAGTTGCATCGATGCTGTCGGCATGGAGGCGCACGGAACCGACGTTGCCGCGACCTACGACAAGGTTAAGCAGGCGCTCATGATGGAGACCGACCGTCCTACCGTTCTGCGCCAGGCCATCCAGGCTGTGCGCAAGGGTGGATCGATCTCGATTCCGGGTGTTTACGGTGGCACGCTGGACAAGGTCAACTTTGGTGCTGCGTTTGCCAAGGGCGTCATCATGAAGATGGGCCAGACCCACATGCACAGCTATCTCCAGCCTCTGCTGGAGCGCGTGGAACAAGGACAGATCGACCCCAGCTTCCTGATCTCACATCGCATCGGCATTGAAGATGTGCCGGACATGTACAAGGTCTGGCGCGACAAGGAAGACAACGTCACGAAGATCGTGATCGATCCGTGGGTCGATACGACCGCGGCGTAAGCTCTTTTCGATTCACCAAGCCCACACATGAACTCCATGTGTGGGCTTCTTTTTTTGTGCTTTGGCATATCAGCAAAGGAGATTTCTCCGCTTCCGCTGCGCGGTCGGTCGAAATGACGGTGGCGATGCGGGGCGGTCATGTCGTCGAAATGACGGTGTGTGATGTGGGCCGAGTGAGGTCGGTCGTTCGAGATGGCGTATCAGGTCTCGTCATCTCGACCGGAGCGACGGCTTTATCGTCGCGGAGCGGAGAGATCTGCTTCGCGTCCTGGCCTGTCCGGTTTGCGCTCCGCCCGACACACTCTTTCGCAAAGAGCCTGAAAGGATGGGGGGCACAGGATCATCGCACCAACCGATAGATGCTGCAGTCTTCGTATCCCACCGTGACATACATCCCGTCGGCATCATGCGCAATAGTAGCCTTATCAGCGTTGGCGTCTTCGCGTGAGAGATGAACGCGTCCCCGCCAGAGCTGCGTGAACTTCGGATGCTCCTCTGTGATCACAGCACGCTGTTCATCGTTTACATAGAGGATGTCCAGCTCTCCGGGACGATCAGCAAAGATGCGTTCGAGGTGTGTGAGGAATCGATCCAGCAGAACAAATCCAAAGGGATTGAAGAGAAAGAAGAGGCACGGTCCCGAAGGAATCCGCAGACGCATGACGTCGTCTTCCACCAGGGTCATCTTCGGCGCGTCAGGATAGAGCGTCTGCCAGTGATCCAGGTTTTCGTACGTCGCTGCCGCAAGCGCGGGATGCAACTCCACACCGACGATTCTGCGGAAGGGATACTCTGCTGCGAGCAGCATGGCGCGGCCCTTGCCTGCGCCGATGTCCATGAAGGCGGTCTTCTGCAGTGGATGCAACTGGTAGTCGTCCTGCCAGCGCTTGAGCAGCTTACGAAAGAGGGATGGCGCTGTACCGTGATACGCCGTGATGTGCCGGTCATGCGGATGGCCCGTCGCCAGATCATCGCCCGGGATAAGCGAACCGGTGTCTGTGCCATGAAGCACGTCGAAGGGATGTGGTGGCCTGGGAGTGCGGCGTTTACGGTGGGCGCGCGGCGGAATCATTCCACCTTAGTTTATCTTTCACGCTGCATGGAGTTGGCATACAGGGTACGTAACCGTTAGATTTCTCCTTGGGTTTCTATTCGATGCCTCTCGGAGTCTTCCTTTTGAAAAAATCTCTGCTGCTTGCTGCCGCTGTCACTCTCTCTGTGTGCTCCGTCGTTGCCCAGAACGAACGCGCACCTGCAACGCCGCTCATTGCGTTCGATCCCTACTTCAGCGTCTGGTCTATGGCGGACAAACTGACCGACCAGCCTACGAAGCACTGGACCGGAACCGAACAGCCCATGCGCGGCCTTCTGCGTGTGGATGGCAAGGTCTATCGCTGGATGGGACGCGACCCGCGCGATGCCGCCGCGATGGAGCAGAAGTCCCTGACCATTGCGCCGCTGCACACCATCTACACCTTTGAGGCGGGTGGCGTTCGTTTGACGGCGACGTTTCTGACACCGTCGATCCCGACCGACGTCGATCTGCTGGCGCAGCCGGTCACGTATCTTTCGTGGAAGGTCGCATCCACCGACGGACAACGCCACTCCACGGAGATCTATCTCGGTATCGACGCGCGCATCGCCGTCAATAGCGGCGATCAACAGGTGACGTGGAGCTCTGCGCATACCACGGGCCTGCGCGTGTTGAGCGTTGGCTCACGTGATCAACAGGCGCTCAACCGCTCCGGCGACAATCTTCGAGCGGACTGGGGCTACTTTCATCTGGCCGTTCCAGATGACCAGATGGCTACCCTGGTTGCTGCAAGTACCGAACGAGGCCCACAGAAAGAAGGCTTTCCCTCTACCAAGGACGACGATATGGAGATGCCGCAGACCGCTCACGACGCTCCGCTGCTCTCGGCGATCTTCCCCATCGACCTTGTAGGAACGGAGACGGCGGAGCGACACGTTCTTCTCTCCTTCACTCAGGACTATGCGATCGAATATCTCAACCGCAAGCTCCGTCCTTACTGGCGGCACAACGGAGCAACTGTTCCGCAGATGCTCGCCTCGGCGGAGCGGGAATACTCAGCGATCGAGGCGCGTTCAGCGAAGTTCGACGCGGACCTGATGTCGGATATGGAGAAGGCGGGCGGTCCCGTCTACGCTCGCCTGACTGCACTCGCGTTCCGGCAGACCCTCGCAGCGAACGGTCTGGCAACCGATGTCGACGGAACGCCCCTGCAGTTTCCCAAGGAGAACTTCTCCAACGGCTGCATCTCCACCGTGGATGTACTTTATCCTGCCTCGCCCTTCTTCCTCTTTTTCAACCCCGCTCTGCTCGAAGCACAGCTCAAGCCGGTGATGGCCTACTCTTCTCTGCCGCGCTGGAAGTGGCCCTTCGCACCGCATGACCTTGGCCAGTATCCGTTGGCAAACGGGCAGGTCTACGGCGGCGGTGAGCGCACCGAAGAAGACCAGATGCCCGTCGAAGAGAGTGGCAACATGCTCATCATGATCGCCGCCATGGGACGGACGCAGGGCGATATGCACTTCGCCAAAGAGTACTGGCCGATCCTGACCAAATGGGCGGAGTATCTCCGCGCCAAGGGTCTCGATCCGGAGAACCAGCTGAGCACGGATGACTTTGCCGGCCACCTCGCGCACAACGCCAACCTCTCCATCAAAGCCATTGACGCGCTGGGAGCGTACGCAGAGATGGCGCGCGGGCTTGGGCACAATGACGTTGCGCGCGACTACAGCCGAGCCGCGAAGGAGATGGCCACCAAATGGGAAACCTTGGCGAAGGAAGGCGACCACTACAAACTGGCCTTCGACTCCGCCAACACGTGGAGCCAGAAGTACAACCTCGTCTGGGATCGCCTGCTGTCGCTCAATCTCTTTCCACCGCGCATCCGCCAGACCGAACTGACCTACTACGCAACAAAGATGCAGATCTACGGTCTTCCGCTCGACAGTCGCAAGGATTACACCAAGCTGGATTGGGAGCTTTGGACGGCGACCCTGAGCACGGATCGCGCTCAGTTCGACGCCCTGGTGACGCCGCTGGGCAAGTGGCTGGACGCGACGCCGACACGCGTTCCGCTCAACGATTGGTACGACACGAAGACCGGCAAACAGGAGAGCTTCCAGGCTCGCTCGGTTGTGGGAGGTCTTTACATCAAGGCACTCAGCGACGACGTCTTAGCAAAGAAGTGGCGGGCTCGTACGGAGTAGACGAAAGAAGAAAAAAGAGGCGCCGTGAAGTTTCGCGGCGCCTCTTTTTTTATCCCTCAGGAAAGACTTAGACGCTGGTGGCTCCGCCTGCTACGGAGATCAACTCGCCCGTGATCCAGCGAGCGTCATCCGATGCGAGGAAGGCGACCGGGCCGGCGATATCGTCAGGAAGACCTGCGCGTCCGAGAGGAGTCTTCTCGATCGCACCCTTTTCAAAGTCGCTGCCAGCAATCCCGGCGCTGACCGTTCCTTCTGTGACGACGTAGCCGGGGTTGATGGAGTTTACGCGGATCTTGCGTGGTCCGAGCTCTTTTGCGAGCACCTTGGTGATCACATCGACAGCCCCCTTGGTGCTGGCGTAGACCGCGGTAGCTGGCGGAGCCATCGTGCTGACGACCGAACCGATGTTGATGATGCTTCCGCCCGTCTCCGGAAAGTGTGCAGCGGCGGCCTTCGACGTCAGCAGAAGACCGAGAACATTCAGACCGTGCTGCTTCAGAAAGTCTTCGGAGGTAACGGCGTCAATCGGAGAGAAGCCATAGATACCGGCGTTGTTCACAAGGATATCGACCTTACCGTAGGCCTTCGTCGTTTCGTCGAAGAGCGTCTTGATCTCGGCTTCATTCGCGACGTTTGCGCCCACCGCCACAGCCTTTCCGCCAGCCTTCACGATCTCCGCGACAACCTTGTCCGCGCCCTCTTTGCTGCTGGAGTAGTTCACAACAACGGAAGCACCGTCAGCTGCGAGCTTCTTTGCAATCGCTGCGCCAATGCCCTTGGAAGCGCCCGTAACCACTGCTACTTTATCTGCAAGCTTTGCCATAATCTTCCTTCTTTCGGTCGAGCGCTCAGGCATCGACATTTCGATAACTGTCGAATTGATGCGCGCCGATCAGGGGAGGATTCTGGATTCTGACTAAATTTCTGCGAGCCGCTTCAGGTAGGCTGCCCACACGTCACGCCGCATCTCCATGTGAACGAACTTGCCGATGCGTTCGGTCCGGATCAAACCGGCATGCTCAAGCTCTTTGACGTGGTGCGAGATCGTGGGCGCGGAGATGCTGATACTCTCGCGCATCTCCGAGCAAGGCAGGGTGTCCTTTGCGCTGCCGATCTTTTGCAGAATGGAGACACGGTTGGGATCCGAGAGTGCCTTCGCGATGAGGTTAAAGCTACGATCATCAAGTTGGAAGGGCCCGGACATATTTATTGGATGCTATCGCAGCAAAATGGCTTCTCGCGCCCAGGTTAACGCGAAAAGAGGCGCTGCGTAGCCCACAGCGCCTCTTCTTTTGATCGCTCGAAGGTTTATTCGAGTTCCGTGTAGTGATGCTGACCCATATCGTAGGTTCCGCTGATCGGAGCCTCTTCAAGCTCCTGCTTCTGCGAACCGGGTATGTAGTTCGGGTCGTCGCTCTTCACAGTCACCTTCAGGTGAGCCGTCACTTCGCGATGCAGCTTGATCGGCACGTGGAACTCGCCGAGCTGCTTGAGCGGCTCGTCGAGCGCGATCTTGCGGCGATCGACCTTGAAGCCCTGCTTCGCGAGCTCAGCCGCGATATCGGACGAGGTGACCGAACCGAAGAGGTGATCGCCAGCGCCGACCTTGCGCTCGAAGGTGAGCTCGGCTGTCTCCAGCTGTGCTCCCAGCTCGGCGGCACCGGACTTGTCGCCTGCGGACTTGCGCAGAGCGGAGGCCTTCATCTGCTCGATGACTGCCTTGTTGGACGCAGTGGCTTCGATTGCCAGCCGCTGCGGGAGGAGGTAGTTACGGCCATAGCCGTCGGCGACTTTGACAACGTCGCCGGCGTGGCCGAGCTTGTTTACATCTTCTTTCAGAATGACTTCCATTGCGATTCTCCGAACTTTCGTGCGCGCGCAGGCGCGATTTTAGAGTGCGCTTAGAACTTTGCGGCAAACGGCAGCAGGGCGATGTTGCGTGCCTGCTTGATGGCGAGCGAGAGCTGACGCTGGTGCGTGGTGCAGACACCGGTCAGACGACGCGGAACGATCTTGCCGCGCTCTGCAACGAAGCCCTGCAGAAGACGGACATCGCGGTAGCTGATCTGGTCGATCTTCTCGACGCAGAACTTGCAGACCTTCTTGCGGCGGAAGAACTTGCGTCCACCAGGTCCACCTGCGCCGGTACGCGGGCGCGGCGGTCCGGAGTGTCCGCCGGGGCCGGAGTGGCCGCCCGTGCGCTCAGGACGATCGGAGGGGGTACGCTCAGGACGCTCACTGGGAGCGCTGGGAGTTGCAACTGCGGTGCTGGTTTCGTCAGCCATTGCTGAAATCCTTTCGTACAGGTTAGGGCCGATTTCGCGCTTCGGGACTGCATGGAGTCCCACGGTCTAAACGGAAGCGGTGTGCGGCAATTAAGTGCATTCCATAGCGGTACATCTTGAGATCGAAGACTTTATGCGTTTGCGGTCGCTGCGGCTTCCGTCTGCTCAGGCTCAGCCTGTACGGGCTCTGCGGGCGCGGCTGCAACGGTCTCAGGAGGCGCAGCAACAGGCTCAGTAATCGAAGCCTGTGGTGTGGAAGCAGCCTCAGGGCGCTGGTCGGAGACCTTCTTATGCGCATCGCGATGCTTCTTCACCTTGGCCAGGCGCTTGTTCTCTTCGTCCGTACGGACGGTGATGAACTTGATGACCTGCTCCGTAACGCGGAGGCGACGCTCGAGCTCGAGGACTACCTTGCCATCGGCCGTGATCGTCAGAAGGATGAACTGGCCATCCTGGAACTTGCGTACGGTGTAGGCGAGACGGCGGCGGCCCATCTTCTCTGCGTTGGTAACTTCTCCACCACCATTGGTGACAACGGCGTTGAAGCCTTCGACAAGAGCGTCGAGGGAGGCTTCGTCGATGTCCGGACGGACGATGTACATCACTTCATAAGTGCGATTCATATGCTTCTGCTTTCTGCGGAGTTCTGCTCCGCGCCCCTATGACGAGGCCTGGAAATACTGGTCCTGCTCACTGCTCCACGGTGTTACTCACTGCTCTCCACCTCGCGGCGGTTGTACTGTGTCATTGCCTTCGCAATGCCATCTTTCAAGATCGCTTCGACTGCCTGGAGAGCACGGTCGAGAACCTCATCCATCTGCGCAAGATCTGCCTTGCGCATCGGCTGGAGGAGATAGTCTTTTCCTCCGGCCTTAACCTCTCTGCCATCCGGTGCGTTGGGTCGCCCCACGCCGATCCGGACTCGCATCCACTCTTCCGTGCCCAGGGAGGAAGAAATACTCTTCACGCCATTGTGCCCGTTCGCGCTTCCATTCTGTTTGAGCCGAAGCTCGCCGAGGGGAAACGCCAGCTCGTCATACAGAACGATCAGATCCTTCTGCGGATCGAGCTCAAGCTCCTGAACCAGAGCGGCCACGGAGGCTCCACTGCTGTTCATGTACGTCTCCGGCTTGGCCAGCAGGCACTCGTATCCTGCCAGAATCGCCTTGCCGGTAAGTGCTCTTCCTCTCCGGTTGTTCACAACCGCGTTGCGATCCTCTGCAATCCGATCGATCGCCAGAAAGCCGGCGTTGTGCGGCGTGAAGACGTATTCGGGACCTGGATTTCCCAGGCCAACAATAAGCTTCACGCCGCGCGCCCTTTACTTCTTGGCTGCAGGCTTGGCTGCACCGGCGGCAGGAGCTGCTGCTGCGGCTTCCGGCTTGCCCTTGCCCTTGGTCACTTCAGGCTCTGCGGCAACAGGCGCGGTCACATCGGCCGCTGCCTCTTCCTTAATGATGGTCACGTGCGCCACAAGAGCGGTCTCCTCCTCAAGGAACTTGATCTTGCCACCGTGCGGCAGATCCGCAATATGAATCGCGCCGTAGAGCTCGAGCCCTGCAACATCCACATCGATATGCGAAGGAATGTCTGCGGGCAGGCACTCGATCTGCACTTCGCGCAGAATCTGGTCCAGGATGCCGCCGCTGTTCTTCACGCCGACCGGAACGCCGGTCAACATCACAGGAACGGAGACGCGCATCGCCTTGTCCATCGCGATCCGCTTGAAGTCGATGTGCAGAAGCTTGCCCTTGATGGGCTCATACTGCCAGTCCACGATCATGGCCTTTACAACGCCCGTACCCTCGACACTCAGATCGAAGATGGTGTTGTGTCCGGACTCCGAGTGCAGAATGCGGGTGATGGCCTTGGGGTCGACCGTGACGGCGACCGAATCTTGCCCTGCGCCGTAAACGACGGCGGGGATCAGGCCGGAGACGCGCACGCGACGCGCGTGGTTCTTATTGAACTTGCCCGTACGGGGTACGGCTGCGATTGCTTCTGGAATTGTGGTTGCCATGTTGTCCTCTGTCGGGCGAAGAAGCAGTTGGTAGTTGTCAGTCCTTAGTTGTTAGTGACTTCGAACCAGCTCCAACTCTGTCGACTCCCTTTGCGGCTCTTACGTCAGCCGCTGCTATATGGTTTCGTTTACCTCAGGGCTGATAGCGTGCACTAACAACCAGCCACTGAGAACTTAGAACTCAACAACTCAGGAGAAGAGCGTCGAAACGCTGGTCTCCATATGAATGCTTTCGATCGCGCGTCCCAGCAGACCGGCGATCGAAAGCACTTTAACTTTGCCCGTCGCGATGGCATCTGCGCGGAGCGGAATCGTATTCGTCACCACAAGCTCTTTCAACGGCGAAGCCGCAATGCGCTCCGCAGCAGCGCCGGAGAGGACGGCATGCGAAGCGCAGGCGTAGACCTGGGTCGCTCCGTTCTTCAGCAGCGCGTCCACCGTCTTCATCAGCGTTCCCGCCGTGTCCACAATGTCGTCCAGGATGATGCAGCTGCGTCCGGCGACATCGCCGATGACGTGCATCACTTCGGTGACGTTGATATCCGTGCGGCGCTTGTCCACAATGGCGAGCGGAGCTTCCATCTTCTGCGCGAAGAAACGCGCGCGCTCCACGCCACCGGCATCGGGCGAGACGACGGTAAGGTTCGGCAGCTTGAGATCGCGGAAGTGCGAGACCAGAACCGGCGAAGCAAAGAGATGATCCACCGGAATATTGAAGAAACCCTGAATCTGCGCCGCATGCAGATCCACCAGGAGAGCGCGATTCGCGCCTGCGGTCTGCAGAAGATCGGCGACGAGCTTGGAACTGATGGCGACGCGGGGCCTGTCTTTACGATCCTGGCGCGCGTAGCCGTAGTAAGGTATGACCACCGTGATGCGTCCCGCCGAGGCACGCTTCAGGGCGTCGATCATGATGAGCAGTTCGACCAGATGCTGGTCAACAGGAAAGCACGTGGGCTGCACCACAAAGACATCCGCGCCACGCACATTTTCCAGAAGCTGAAAGTGAATCTCGCCATCGGAGAACGTCTGCATCTTCGTCTGTCCCATGGACACGCCGACGAAGGCACAAACCTCTTCCGACAAAGCCTTGTTTGCAGAACCACTAAAGATCTTGAAGCGCTTATCGTCGGAGAGCCGTCCACGCTTGCGTTCGGCTGCGGCTTTTACGGGTTGTCCCCCAGCGGCGATCGCTGGCAGAATGCCAGGATCTACGATGGTTGCCGTGTTGGGAGTCGCCTGCGTCATCTCGTCCTGCGTCATCTCTTCGCTCACTAAAACCTCCAAGCCGGTTAGCGTTGGTTGCTTCTTTACTTCTGCCACGGCACGTTTGCCATGACAAACCTCATGCCCTCAACGTCCGCCTGCGGACGGTTGAAAGTTTGGCTGGGCGACTAGGATTCGAACCTAGACAAAGTGCGTCAAAGGCACTTGACCTACCATTAGTCGATCGCCCAATAACCCAGGTAAATCCGAAGCAGACAGCTTTTTCTGCTCCTTCTTACACCTCTTCGAACATGGTGCTCCAGTATTGGCTGCGCGGCAAGGTCGATGTGACGATGGCCCGCGTGCCCTGGTCCAGAACGCGCCGCTGTGCCGCAACGGCGTCCGCTTCAGTCCGATAAAGACCGAAGAGCGAAGACCCGGAGCCTGAGAGCATGGCCGTAACGGCCCGTTTCTCGACGGGAGTTTCTTCCGTGCCCTGAAGGGCGTGCAGGATGTCGCGCAAGGGGGGATGCTGCTGAAACACGACCTCTTGAAAGTCGTTTTCAATCCCGGTGCGGACAAGCGCAGGAAGCAGGTTCCCGGCCAGGTCTTCACTGATCTCGTCAGCAAAGACACCGGAGGCGCCGGAACTACCTGTGCCCGCCGGTGTAAAGGCAGACGCGTAGACGCGGCTCAACTCCTCAAGTCTATCGAATCCATTGGCTTCGGTCAAAGTTTGCAGCCGGTCCCACTCCTTGAAAGCCGCCGGCGTGGACACCCCCACCGAAGGCACAGCCATCACGCAAGGCGTCGGCGGAAGATCCGGGTAAGGCAGCACGACCTCCCCCCGAGAAAGCCCCACGGACGTCCCTCCCAGAAGGAAAAGCGGCACGTCCGAACCGATCTCGCCCGCCAGCATGAGGCGGTCCGATCCGGGAAGCGCCTCTCCCAACTCCCGCTCGAGCCCCAGCAGCGCCGCCGCCGCATTCGCGGAACCCGCTCCCATGCCCCCCTGAATCGGCAGGTTCTTCTGGATGTGGATCGTGACGTCGGCGGTAATCTTCATTCGCTCCAGCGCCGCCAGAACCATACGCCAGGCGGTGTTTTTCGCGTTGGCAGGAACAGCGGGATGGTTCGACTCCAGCAAAATCTTCGTCTCCGCCGCTCGGGTCGCCGAGACAGTCACAAGATCGTGCAACGCCAAGGTCTGATACAGGGTGCATAAGCCATGAAAGCCGTCCGGACGTGTGGGTCCGATGCGGAGGCCGAGATTGATCTTGGAATAGGAGCGAACGCGAACAGGCACACTTCGATTGTAGAGATTTGCAGAGACAAAAACGCCAAACCCGGCCAGAAGGGAGATACAGCTTCCCGCAGTTTGATAATTATTATTATTTGGAAGAGAATCGACGTACGGTAACGGTGACGCTTCCCGGAACCTCCTCACAGGAGAAGCTCTATGGCAGACAACAAAAGCAATGGAAACGGACAGAGCGGTAGCGGTAACTCCGCCCCGATTCTGACGACGCGTCAGGGACACCCCGTTCCCGACAATCAGAATCTCCGCACCGTGGGCAATCGCGGACCGGCGGTCCTGGAGAACTACCACTTCCTGGAAAAGATCACGCACTTCGACCGCGAACGCGTTCCTGAGCGCGTCGTCCACGCCCGCGGCGCAGGCGCCCACGGCTACTTCGTTCCGACCGGCAAGGTGGGCGACGAGCCCATCAGCAAATACACCCGCGCCAAGCTCTTCCAGACCGCGGGCAAGGAGACTCCCCTCTTCATTCGCTTTTCGACCGTGATCCACGGCGGACACTCGCCCGAGACCCTGCGCGATCCCCGCGGCTTCGCCATCAAGTTCTACACGGAAGACGGCAACTGGGACCTCGTCGGCAACAATCTGAAGATCTTCTTCATCCGCGACGCCACCAAGTTCCCGGACATGGTCCACGCCTTCAAACCGGATCCCCTGACCAACCGCCAGGACATGGGCCGCTTCTTCGATTTCATCTCCAACACCCCCGAATCGACGAACATGATCACCTACCTCTTCTCGCAGTGGGGCATTCCAGCGGCTTACCGCTTCATGGAAGGCTCCGGCGTAAACACCTACAAGTGGGTGAACGAAGAGGGCGTAGCGCATCTGGTGAAGTATCACTATGAGCCTAAACAGGGCGTCAAAGGCCTGACCCAGGCAGAGGCGGACAAGATCCAGTCCACCAACTTCAACCACGCCACCCAGGACCTCTACGACGCCATCGAGGCAGGCGACTTCCCCGAGTGGGAGATGTTCGTTCAGCTAATGACGGACGACGCGCACGAAGAGCTGGACTTCGATCCTCTCGACGCCACCAAGATCTGGCCCCGCGAGCAGTTCCCCTTCCTTCCCGTGGGCAAGATCGTTCTGAACCGGAACCCCTCCAACTTCTTCGCGGAGACGGAGCAGGTTGCCTTCGGAACGGGTGTCCTGGTCGACGGCCTGGACTTCTCCGACGACAAGCTCCTGCAGGGACGCACCTTCAGCTACTCGGACACGCAGCGCTACCGGGTGGGCACGAACTACCTGCAGCTGCCCATCAACAAGCCCATCGGCTGCCCGGTCTTCACGGGACAGCGCGACGGACAGATGGCGTACGAGGTGAATGTGGCTCCGGGACAGAATCCGCACGTCAACTACGAACCCTCGTCCCTCGGCGGCTTGAAGGAAGCGAAGCTCTCGGGAACCGAGTACACCCCCGCGGTCAGCGGCAACGTGGTGCGCCAGAAGATCTACCGCACCAACGACTTCAAGCAGGCCGGCGATGCGTGGCGTGATCTCTTCACAGAGGAGTACCGCGCTGAGCTGGTGAGCAATCTTTCGGGCGCCTTCGCACAGTGCTCGGAGACGGTTCGCGAGAAGATGCTCTCCCACCTGGACCAGGCAGATGTCGAGTACGGCCGCCGCGTCCGCGAGGCGACCGAGAAGGCCCTGGCGATGCACAAGACGCCGGGGGCTGCTCAGTCCGCCGCCGTAAAGAAGGGCATCGATCACTCGACCGCTCTACCGATTCGCTAAACCCTGCTATATCAATGCAAAGAGGCCGCCTTCGGGCGGCGGCTTTGCACGTGGGCACCCGGCTGGCTTTGTCATCCGTAGCGAAGCGTAGGGGATCTGCTGTTTCGATAAATCCGCGCGCTCGCAACTCATAAATCGGAAAAATGGAAGCCGGAGAGTGAGCGTACTCCACTCATATTTTCTGCAACCTTTTACTCACCTGCTGCGTCAGATGTTGTGTGGGCAGCAAAACCCACCAAGCGACCGAGGGTCGCGAAAATTCTTGATCCAGAGGATTCTGACGATGACGATCACTCGATTCAGCCCCCTTCATGACGTAGCCGTTCTGCAAAACCGCCTCAACTCCATCTTTTCCGACTTTGCCCGCCCCTCCACAGGAGAAACCGAGAGCCTGAACTCCGGCTCCTTTACGCCACCAGTGGATATCTACGAGGATGCCCAGAAGCTGGCGCTCAGGATTGAAGTTCCCGGCATCCGGCCGGAGGATGTGGACATTCGCGTGGAAAATACCACCCTGACCGTACGTGGCGAGCGTAAATTTGCCACAGAGGAGAAGGAAGAGAACTTTCATCGCGTGGAGCGCCGCTACGGTTCGTTTGTCCGCAGCTTCACCCTTCCCCAGACGCTGGACACCGAGCAGATCAAGGCGAACTACGAGCACGGTGTACTGACCATCGAGCTTCCCAAGAAACCCGAGGCCAAGCCGAAGCAGATCAAGGTAGAGATTGGCACAGGCGCAAACCCGAAACAGGTAGAAGCCGCAAAGTAACAGAGCACGTCGAAGCAAAGATGCGCGGTCATGGTCTCTTTGAACCTGACCGCGCATCTTTATAGCACCATAGCACCTGGATTCTGATCGAAAGAGGTATCGAAGGCAATGGCAATCAACTGGGAAAAGATGACAGTCAAATCGCAGGCCGCTCTGCAGGGCGCGGGGCAGCAGGCAACGGAGAACGGTAACCCCGAGATCCTGCCGCTGCACCTCATGGCGTCTCTGCTGGAGGACCGCGAGGGCATCGTTCTGCCCGTGCTGGAGAAGATCGGTGTACCGCCGCAGCAACTTCTCTCAAACGTGAACGCTGCCATCGAAAAGCTGCCCAAGATCCAGGGAGCGCAGCAGTCTCCCTCGCTTGGGAGCGCACTGAACAAAGTATTAGAGCAGGCCTTTAAAGAGGCACAGAACTTCAAGGATGAGTACGTCTCCACCGAGCACCTTCTTCTGGCGCTCGCGCAGGGCCGCAACGAACCCGTGCAACTCGCGCTGGCCGCCGTAGGAGCGACGCACGATGCGATTCTCCGCGCCCTGACCGCCGTTCGCGGAAACCAGCGCGTCACCGACCAGAACCCCGAAGGCAAGTTCCAGGCGCTCGAAAAGTACGCGAAGGACGTTACGGCCCAGGCCCGCGAAGGCAAGCTGGATCCCGTGATCGGCCGCGATGAAGAGATTCGCCGCGTGATCCAGGTTCTCAGCCGCCGCACGAAGAACAACCCCGTACTGATCGGCGAACCCGGCGTGGGTAAGACCGCCATCGTCGAAGGGCTGGCCCGCCGCATCATCTCTGGCGACGTTCCGGATTCGCTCAAGGACAAGCGCGTGATCTCGCTCGACCTTGCCTCCATGCTGGCGGGCGCGAAGTTCCGTGGCGAATTTGAAGAGCGTCTGAAGGCTGTTCTGAAAGAGATCGAAGACTCCAACGGCGAGATTATCCTCTTCATCGACGAGCTGCACACGCTCGTGGGAGCAGGCGCGGCGGAAGGCTCCATCGACGCCAGCAACATGCTGAAGCCGATGCTCGCGCGCGGCGGTCTACGCGCCATCGGAGCGACAACGCTCAACGAGTATCGCAAGTACATCGAGAAAGATGCCGCACTGGAGCGTCGCTTCCAGGTGGTCTACGTCGGCGAACCCAACGTGGAAGATACCATCAACATTCTGCGTGGTCTGAAAGAGCGCTACGAGGCGCACCACAATGTGCGCATCAAGGATGCGGCCATCGTCGCTGCGGCAGAGCTTTCGCACCGCTACATCTCGGATCGCTTTCTGCCCGATAAGGCCATCGATCTCGTCGACGAAGCTGCGGCTTCGCTCGCCATCCAGATCGGCAGCGTACCCGTCGAGATCGACGCTCTGGAACGCCGTGCCACGTCTCTCGAAATCGAGCGCACAGCGCTGAAGCGCGAAGAGGATGTGAACTCACGCGAGCGCTTCGCCGCGGTAGAAAAAGAGCTGGCCGAACTGCAGGAGCAGGCAAGCGGTCTGCGCGCGCGCTGGCAGCGGGAGCGTGACGCGATCACGCTGATCGCAGAGCTGAAGAAAAAAGTCGAAGCCCTGCGCTTCGAGGCCGAGGACCAGACACGTCGCGGCAACCTGGAGCGTGCGGCGCAGATTCAATACAGCGATCTGCCACGCGCCGAAGCCGAGTTGCGCCAGCTCGAAGCCACGCAGGATGGCTCCGACACCTCGCAGCGCATGCTGAAGGAAGAGGTCGACGAAGAAGACATCGCCGCCATCGTCTCGCGCTGGACGGGCATCCCCGTCAGCAAGATGCTGGAGGGCGAGGTGCAGAAGCTGGTGCAGATGGAGGAACGTCTCCGTGAGCGCGTCATTGGGCAGGACGAAGCTCTTTCCGCCGTTGCGAATGCGATCCGTCGCAGCCGCGCGGGCCTGAGCGATCCCAAGCGTCCCATCGGCAGCTTCATCTTCCTTGGCCCCACGGGCGTAGGAAAAACCGAAACCGCGCGCGCTCTCGCCGAGTTCCTCTTCGACGACGAGCAGGCGATGGTGCGCATCGACATGAGCGAGTACATGGAGAAGCACGCCGTGGCACGTCTCATCGGAGCGCCGCCGGGATACGTAGGCTACGACGAAGGTGGACAGCTTACCGAAGCCATTCGCCGCAGACCGTACGCCGTAGTTCTCTTCGACGAGATAGAGAAAGCGCATCCCGATGTCTTCAACGTGCTCTTGCAGGTGCTCGACGACGGCCGCCTCACGGACTCCAAGGGCCGTACGGTGGACTTCAAAAACACCGTGCTCATCATGACGTCGAACACAGGCGCGAGCCAGCTTTCGACCGCATGGGCGAGTGGCGAAGATGGTTTTGAAGACGCCAAGGTGCGCGTGATGGATGAGCTGCGTAAGCAGTTCCGGCCGGAGTTCTTGAACCGCGTGGATGACATCGTGGTCTTCCATCCGCTGGCCGAATCGCAGCTGACGCACATCATTGATCTGCGTTTGAAGGACCTCGAAAACCTGCTGGCGGACCGTCGCATCACGCTGGACATGACGCCAGCGGCGCGACACCTGATCTTCAAATCAGGCTACGACCGCGCCTACGGTGCACGTCCGTTGAAGCGCGCGATTCAGCGGCTGGTGCAGGACCCGCTCGCGATGCGGATCCTCTCAGGCGAGGTGCTGCACGGCGATCACGTGGTGGTGGATGCGGAGGGCGACAAGCTCGCCTTCCGCGTCGCGGAACGAGTGTAAGGTAGAAACCTATCAGAAGAACTTCTCGAATTGCGGAAGCATGTCATAGCCGATGAAGTTACTGACTATCTCTAGCGCACTAACGACTTCAAGTTTGTGTGCGATCCCCCTTTAAACGTAAGAAAAGCCACGAGCCGCTCGCCCGGCACTTCCTTACCATCACCCATACGGGTGACCTGGTACTCCGCGAAGGCGACCGGAGGGCGCACGCTTGGGAACTGCCCGAGAGCAATCGCAGTGAATAGAACCTGACGATGTTTATTTTCGTTTACCAACTCTTCAAGAACGGAGAGAGGGTGGGGAGCCGTCGTGGACTCTTCGTCGAAGCATGGCTGGAAGGAACGAATCAAATCAATGGCATCCGGATGAACTCCTGCTAGCCGATTCCGCTCCATATTTTCCTTCCACTTGCCTGGGGAATCACAGACTGGAAACTGGTTTCCTCTGTTCGGTGTTTCGCAATTGGCAATAACGAGTTGCCAGACCAGATAGTCCAAGCAGCTTCGTACATTCTGAAGGAAGTCTCCCGCTATAAGACCAAACCTGGCAGGTGGATCGGTCTCGGACTGAACGATATATCCGTTTGGCGTATGAGGATCTTTGTTCAGCTTTACTGGAGTGCTTTTCCAATATTCACGCAGTACGTCCCGGAGTTCATCGTAGTGTTGCTTTGCGCGATAGAACTTCCACTGTATCTGCTGGGGTATACGTTCTGGCATCGACATGCCGAGCAGCTTATCAGAGCCTGCGAAGGTTCCTCCAAAATCTTCTCCAGTTCTTTGTCAGAGAAGTACGCATGCCTCCGGATATCGTCAACATAGACGGTCCAGACCGAGTTGCCACTCTTCGACAATTTAGACACTAAGAGAACCAGGTTCCAGTCTCACCATCCAGAGCGTATCGAGATCGAACTGCATCCTGCGAAGAACGGTTCTTTAGATTCCAAGGACGTCTACGAGATCCACTTCAGCAGACGGATGATACCCATGGCCGCAGGCTTGCGGTGCGCCGAGACATCCGTGCGTGAAGCGATCTCTTTGCGGTTCTTCTTATAAAAGCTGTACGCGCGCAGAAGCATGTCCTGGTTGGTCATCGTGGGTGACCAGCCAAGCTCTTTCTTTGCCTTTGCCGTGTCAAAGACGAAACTCTCCGCGATCATCTTGTAGTGATACGGTCCAAGCGGTGAGACGCGCAGCTTATGCGCCGCGATCATCGCGGCGATCGTCGGTCCCTTGGGCAGGGAACGGACCTTGCTCCTGCTTCCGCTGGCGCGAATCACGGACTCGTACACGGCGCGCATGCCCTGCACATCGTCCGATCCGAGATGAAATAGGCCGCTACGGCCATGTTTCGACGCGAGAAGGCAGGCGGAGACGAGATCGTCCGCGTAGACGAACTGGTACTGATTCAAGCCGTCACCCACGACCCACACCGTCTTGTGGTCGTCGATAAACTCGTACAAAATCGCGAGCAGGCCGAGACGGCCCTCGTCCATGATGGTGGGGACACGCAACATCACGACATCGAGCCTGTCGGTGAACTCCTCCAATACCTTTTCCGCCGCCAGCTTCGAGCGTCCGTAGATCTCGATCGGCTCTGGCATATCCAACTCTTCGTTGACCGGATGGCCGAGGTTTGACGCCCAGAGACAGTTGGTCGAAATAAAGACAAAGGGCTTCACGCCATGCGCTACGGCGAGCTCCGCCAGAAGGCGCGTCGCGTCGACGTTGCTCGTCCAGAGCAGATGCTCGTCCATACGCATACCGTGGGCGAGTTGCGCCGCACAGTGGAAGATCGCGTCAAAGCGATGTTCCTGGAAGATCCCTTCCATCAAAGTCCGGTCGCGCAGGTCGCCCTGCACGCTTATGAGTCCCGCAGCGCCCGCGGCCTCATCTACTTCCAGATCGACATTTACGCAGGTGTGACCTTCGCGCAGGAGCCGCCGCTTCAGAACGCCTCCAAAGAAACCGGAGGCCCCGGTAACGAGATAGTGAGCCATCTTTCTACCCTCTCACACTCAGGGTCGTCCGTGTTGGCCCGCTTCCAGAGGCTGCGGCGGCGAATGTCGCTCAATCGCGTTTTTACATTCTCCTTACAGGAATCTTCCCCACGTATACAAAGTGAGCACTTTCTGCGTCTCTAACTTAGTAGGATGGAATGAGACCTTACGTCGCGCCTCTCCCAGGTGTAACCGATCGGATTTTTACGTGGCGGAAACCGCACTTATCATTGGCGCTGGCCCAGCCGGCCTGACTGCAGCCCTTGAATTTCAGAAACTCTCCGAGGTGAAGCCCGTCGTTCTGGAGGCGAGCCACGAGATCGGCGGCATCTCCCGCACCATCCGCTACAAAGGCAACCGCATGGACATCGGCGGCCACCGCTTCTTCTCCAAAAGCGACCGCGTGATGGAATGGTGGCTGGAGCAGATGCCCACGGAGGCAGGCGCGGACAACGCTGCCGCCATCAGCTATCAGAACCAGTCGCGCTCCATCGCAGGCATGGGAGACAGCTCGGACAAGACCGCCGAAGAGGATGACCTGGTCATGCTCATCCGGCCACGCAAGAGCCGCATCTACTTTCTGCGCCGCTTCTTCGACTACCCCATCACGCTCACCAAAGACACACTCGCCAAGCTGGGCGTTACGCGCACGGCAAAGGTTGGCGTCAGCTACATGGCCTCGCGCGTGGCGCAGATCAAGCCGGAGAAGAGCCTCGAAGATTTCCTCATCAACCGCTTCGGTCGGCAGCTCTACCTGACCTTCTTCAAAAGCTACACGGAAAAAGTCTGGGGTACGCCGTGCGAGGAGATCAGCGCGGAGTGGGGCGCGCAGCGCATCAAGGGTCTCTCGTTGACCACAGCGGTAAAGCATTTTTTCAAGAAGGCCTTCACGAAGAAGGAATCGAAAGACCTCTCGCAGAAGGGAACGGACACTTCTCTCATCGAGCGATTCCTTTATCCGAAGTTCGGCCCCGGCCAGCTCTGGGAGCACGTCGCCAACAAGATCGTCGCGGGCGGCGGCGACATCCACATGGGATGGAAGGTGAACCGCGTCGTCACCGAGGGCCAGCGCATCCTCTCGATAGAAGCAGTGAACGATGCGGGCGAGACACAGGCCTTTGCCGCCGACCACTTCTTCTCCACCATGCCCATGCGCGATCTCGTCAACGCCATGGAGCGCGGCGGAACGACGATTCCGCAGAACGTGAAGGAGGTCTCCGAAGGCCTGATCTATCGCGACTTCATCACCATCGGCCTGCTCATCGACAAGCTCTCCGTGACCGAACCGGATGGCGGTCTGCTGAAGGACACGTGGATCTACATCCAGGAGCCTGACGTGCTCGTCGGCCGCCTGCAGATCTTCAATAACTGGAGCCCCTATCTCGTGGAGCCGGGAAAGATCTGGATCGGCCTCGAATACTTCTGCTACGAGACCGACCCACTCTGGACGATGCCGGATGACGAGTTGAAGAAGTTTGGCGCGATGGAGCTGGAGAAGATCGGCATTCTGAAGGCGGACAGCGTTCTGGATGCGCACGTCGTGCGCGTGCCCAAGACATATCCTGCGTACTTCGGCACCTACGACCGCTTCGATGAACTGCGCGCCTTTACAGACAGCTTTGAAAACCTGTTCCTCGTCGGCCGCAACGGCATGCACAAGTACAACAACCAGGACCACTCCATGCTGACAGCGATGCAGGCCGTGGAGAACGTTCTGTCTGGTGTGACGAGCAAGAAGAATCTCTGGAAGATCAACACGGAGATGGAGTATCACGAGGAAAAAAACGGCGAGCAGGAGATTCCCGACGCGGAAGAAGACTCCATGCGCAGCAAGGTCCTTTAGACATGCGGAAGTTTCTGCTCTTTCTCTTCGTGACCACGGTGTTACCCGGCATATTGCTGTATCACTATCGCAATCGCATCTACCTGTGGGATATGGTGGCTCGCGTCCGCGTGGACGGTACGCGCATCGTCAGCTTTTTTCCTCGCCCCTCGGATGCTGTGTACGCACGCATCTACATCAATGCGTCGAACGACATCTACGTCGAACGCAAGGGCTTCGCTCCCGACCGGCTGGTCCTGCAAAAGGGCATGACCGCACCGGCCGATCCCGGCGGAGAGATGCGCTGCTGGGCGAGGAGCTTCTGCCTGGCCAGCGCCGATAGTGTGCCTGTGTCCGCGGCGCTGTATAACGCGCACACTGCGATGTCCTCCCGCACAGTCGAGTGGCTGGACGCGGAGCACCACAGCTGGCAGGTGCAGTTGTACTAGGTCACTGCTAGCCTGAATGCGATGAAGAAGAAAGCCCCTAAGCGCGCCGCCGCTTCCACCTCTTCGGAGACCGCGACGACACGAACGCGTCTCGACACGCTGCTGCAGTGGTGTGGGCGTCACGCCTCGCTCTGCTTTGCCGTCGCCTCAGCCGTCTGGGTTCTGGCTTTGTACTGGAAGGCGTTCAAGTCTCCCTTCGTCTATGACGATCTGGAGCAGATTCTGAACAACCCGGCGCTGCTCACATGGCGCGATACCTTCGCGCGCTTCTTCTTTCTGCCGGTTGGATTCACAAGCGATTTTCTTGGCGGAGGCGGCTTCACCTACCGTCCGCTCTATTGGGTTACGTTCGGGATGGACAGGCAACTCTGGGGCATCACTGGTGTGAGCGGATTTCACTTCACCAATCTGCTCCTCCACTGGGTCAACGGCGTACTTCTCTTCCAGCTTCTTCGGCGCGTCAATGTCTCCACCAGAACAGCGGCCATCGCGGCGATCCTGTGGCTGGGACTTCCCATCAACACGGAAGCCGTGGTCTGGGTCAGCGCGCGGGCCTACCTGCTGAGCAGCTTCTTTCTCCTGCTCGGCCTGCTCTTTGCAAACTTCTATCTGCGCAGAGAAAAACGCATCACCCTCGCCTGCTACTTCGCGCTCTCCATCGGAGCGATCCTCAGCCACGAGCAAGGGTTTTTACTTCTTCCGTTGACCCTGCTGTTGCTCTACGGAACAAAACAGGGGAATCGGCAAACGTGGATGAAGCTCACCGGCATTGGGCTCGCGGCGGATCTCTTCTGTGCCGGTGTGAAGTACTGGGTCGGCGCTCATGGGGGAGGTGGATCGCACGCTCTGTGGTCCGTCGGTATCGTTTTCTGGAGATATCTGGGCTGGATCGCGGCACCGGTCCATATGAGTGTTGAGCGTTCAACCTCGCTCCCGCCGAATAGCTTTTCCATCGCAGCGATTGCAGCTTGGATCGCGGCACTCGCTCTCATCACGGCAGCGCTTCTCCTACACCGCAAGGCACCGATCGCGGTGACCGGAATCGCATGGGTCTGCGTCACGCTGCTTCCGTTCTGCGGCTTCGTCTTCATCTACCAGGGCATGGCGGAGCGTTTTCTCTATCTCGCTTCCATAGGATTTACGCTGGCCATCGCCTCGCTCGCCGAGATAAATCAGCGGCAATGGAAGGGAATCGTCCTGGGTGGCCTCTTCATCTGGATGGCGTGGGGAGCATGGCGTGTGAGAGCTCGCGTGCTCGATTGGGAGACGCCGGTCTCTCTCTATCAAAGCTCGCTCGCAGCAACGCCTCACAGTGCGGCGATCTTTTACAACCTTGCCTTCTCGCTGCGCGAACAGGGCGAACTGGACAAAGCGATCGCGAACTACAGACAGGCCATCCACTTCCGGCCAACGTACCAGCGGGCCTTCGCCAGCATGGGAGAGATCTACGTGCAGCAGGGTAAGCCCGCAGTCGCGCTCAAAGAGTACGAGCGCGCCCTGCAGCTGCAACCGGACGACACCAGTACTGTGATCAACTACGCGGTCGCCCTGGAAAACCTCGGCAAAAGGCAGCTTGCCGAAGAAGAGTTCAAGCGCGCGATTCGACAGGCACCGAAGAGGAGCGCCGCCTACATCGATCTTGGCAATCTGTATGTGCAGGAAGACCGCGAAGATGACGCCATTCGGTGCTTTCAAAAGGCCATCGAGATCAACCCGGACGACCCGCTCTCCTACTTCGATATGGCAGTCTTATTCCAGCGTAAAGGACAAGACGACCTGGCCCTGCCGTTCTACAAGAAGGTCCTTCGCCTGAAGCCAGACGATCCGGACACTCTTCTGTACATGAGCCAATTGCACATCCGGCCCCAGAGCAACTGAGGCGCTACGGTTTACGGGCTACGATGAGCCGCGGCAGGCCCTGCAGATCGTTGACCGTATAGATATCGCTCCAGGCCTTCAGATTCGCATTCAGAATCTGTCCCGGCTTGCCGATCTCCAGAAAAAGCATGCCACCAGAACGAAGATGCTTCCACGCCTGCGGGATCAATCGCGTGTAGATCTCGAAACCGTCTGCGCCGCCATAGAGAGCAAGATCCGGCTCGTGATCGCGCACCTGCGGGTGCAGGCTGTCGCGCTCGGATGCAGCGATGTAGGGCGGATTCGAGACAACATAATCGAAGATGCGTCCACCAAGCGCGGAGAAAAGATCGCTCTCGAAGGTGCGCACGCGGTCGGAGACGTGATGCCGAAGTGCATTCTGCTCCGTCACCGCCAGCGCTGCGGGTGAGATATCGGCGGCGGTGATGCGCGCCATCTCCAGCTCCGCCGCCAACGTAACGCCGATGGCGCCCGAACCCGAACCGATGTCCGCAATCATCACCAGCGCGCCCGGATCGATGTAGCGCTTCACCTCGTCGATCAGCAGCTCGGTCTCGGGGCGAGGAATGAGAACGTCCGGCGTCACAAGAAAGTTGCGCCCATAGAACTCTTGCTGGCCGCGCAGATACTGGATCGGCACAGCCCGCAGGCGCTCGGTTACAAGATATTCAAAGATCTCGCTCTGCCTTGGCGTAAGCAAGCGCTCCGGCCACGCCATGATCTGCTCGCGCGACACACCGAGCGCATGCTGCAGCAGCAGATGGCTATCGCGCACAGCCCACTCGCGAATATCTTCGCGCTCATGGAGCCGCGCGACGCCCTCGCCTAACGTCTCACGAATGGATCGTGCTGCTTCAGGCAGCGGCATTGGCGTCGGCCTTCAAACGCTCTGCGATATCTTCGGCAATCAGGGCATCGACGACGGGCTGCAGCTTGCCTTCCATCACATACTCCAGCTGGTGCAACGTGAGACCGATGCGGTGGTCCGTAAGTCGGTTCTGCGGGAAGTTGTAGGTGCGGATCTTCTCCGAACGGTCGCCAGAACCGACCTGCGCCTTACGGGCCGTGGCCTGCATCTGGTGAACGCGCTCCATCTCGACCTCATACAAGCGCGAACGCAGAACGCGCATCGCCTTCTCGCGATTCTTGATCTGCGACTTCTCATCCTGGCAGGAGACGACGGTATTCGTCGGCAGATGCGTGATGCGGATCGCAGAGTACGTCGTATTCACGCTCTGTCCACCCGGTCCGGACGAACAGAAGGTGTCGATGCGAAGATCCTTCGCCTCAATCTTTACGTCCACCTCTTCCGCTTCAGGAAGAACGGCAACCGTGATCGCCGAAGTATGCACGCGGCCCTGCGTCTCCGTTGCGGGAACACGCTGCACGCGGTGCACGCCGCTCTCATACTTGAGCTGCGAGTAAACCTGATCGCCTTCGAAGATGGCGGTCACTTCCTTCATGCCACCCACAGCGCCTTCGCGCTCGGACAGGACTTCGACCTTCCAGCGGTGCTGTTCGGCGAAGCGAAGGTACATGCGGAACATCTCCTCGGCAAAGAGCGCAGCCTCGTCTCCGCCGGTACCCGCACGGATTTCCAGAACGACGTTCTTGGAGTCGTTCGGGTCCTTCGGAAGCAGCATGATCTTCAGTTCTTCTTCGATCTCGGTCTTGCGCGGCATCAGGGTCGAAAGCTCTTCTTCCGCCATCTCCTTCATATCCGGGTCGGCGAGCATGGTGTGAGCATCGGCGATGCCGTTCATCACTTCCTTGAACTCGCGGAACTTCGCGATCAGGATTTCCAGATCGCGGTGGGCCTTCATCGCCTTCTGGTAACGAGGCTGGTCCTGAACGATTTCGGGCTGGGCGAGCTCGGTTTCAAGCTCCTGGTAACGCACTTCCATCTGCTGCAAACGATCAAACATGGCGAAGACTCCTCCCGCTTATGGGGTGCGGGGATGCATATCTCAAAATTTTGGAAAGGGAAAAGGAGCGACGGAAGGGCGCAGCTAGTGCAAGCTGTGGATCGAGGCCGGAATGGAGATCGGCGTAAACATTGCGTCTATTGGATGATATCGCGGAGCGCGGGGATGCGGCACGGGATTTATGCGGAACGCAGCAACCTTCCCGGAAGGGTAAAGATCCCCAGGATCAGCTGCAACACGCCTTCCACCGCAAACCCAAGGATGCGGAAGGGCAGCAGGATCAGCCAGATGAGCGGGTAGAGGATCACCAGCGCCACGGCCAGCGGCCAGCAGAGCACGAGCAGGATGAAAAAGAGTAGAAGCTTCATAAGTCCCTCGCAAAAGAATACGAAGATCCGGGCTAGTTGGTTCCGACGGCCGCCTCCGCGCGCAGACGGCGCTCCTGGCTACGATCGTAGGTGCGGCGCGACTTCGTAAAGCGATCCAGGTTGACGGCGGCCCACATCCACAGCGGATGGACCTCCAGCACCATGGCGCGGCCAAGGTCCGTCGCGTCGTAGTCCACGCGGATAGGAACCTGCGCCGTCACGGTGCGGGTGATCAGACCGTCGCGCTCGAGGTGCCGGAGGGTTGCGGTCAGCGACTTCTGACTGACGCCCTCCACACGCTCGAGCACACGCGAGAAGCGGAGAGGTCCGTGCTGGGCCAGTTCGCTGAGCGCCCAGAGCGACCACTTGTCCGCGACGCGCGAAATCACGTCCCGAATCACAGCCTCCTGCTCGTCGGTCATGCTGCTGCAGAGACTGATATCTTCCTGCGGAATCAGTTCTTTCATGCTTTGAATACGCTCTTTTGTCGCCATTTAGGATCCTCGCTGTTGCCTTGTTACCTTAAGGTACCTGATTGCGTTTGGATACTGCAAAGCGCATATTCGTCTTCAAGGACGGTATGCAGACAATGAGTAAACAGAAGATCTGGATTGTGACAGGAAGCTCCCGTGGTCTGGGGCGGGCGATTGTGGAAGGCGTAGCCGAGCGCGGCGATATCGTCGTCGCAACAGCGAGGAAGACCGAGGATCTGAAAGATCTGACCGAGAAGTTCGGCGACCGCGTCGTCGCTGTTTCGCTCGACGTGACCGACCCCGAGCAGGCGCGACGCGTCATCGACGAGACGGTGGCGAAGTTCGGGCGCATCGATGTTTTAGTGAACAACGCCGGGTACGCCTCGACCGGAGCGTTTGAGGAACAGACGCCGGAGCAGTTCGCCGCGCAGATCGACACCAATTTCTGGGGCGTCGTGCACACGACACGCGCCGCCATTCCGGTTCTGCGCCAGCAGGGTCACGGCCAGATCTTTCAGATCAGCTCCGTCGGTGGTCGCCGCGCCAGCAGCGGTCTCTCCGGCTACCAGACGGCGAAGTTCGCCGTGGAAGGCTTCAGCGAGGTGCTCTACAACGAACTCAAGCCGCTCGGCGTGCGCGTCACGATCGTAGAACCCGGTGGCTTCCGCACGGACTGGTCCGGTGCCTCCATGGACTTCGCCCCTCCCATGCCGGAGTACTCCGAGAGCGTCGGCAAGTGGGTTGAGTTTCGCAAGCAGTACGCGGGTACAGAGCCCGGCGATCCCTCCAAGGCCGCCGCGGTTCTCTTCGAGCTCTCGCGCGAGACCGATCCGCCGCTACGTCTGGTGCTCGGAAAATTTGCCAGGCAATACGTGAAAGAAGGCTACGAGGCTAACCTCGCAGAGCTGGAAAAATGGAGCCATCTGACGCTGGCCACCGAGTTCGACGAAGAAGGAGCGCAAACTGCGGTGAGCAAAATCCTCTAGCAGAACGCGAAGCGGCCACCATGCATCAGATGCAGGGTGGCCCTCTTTCTTCAACTCGCAGAACTCGCGGACGTGCTCGCAGCAACCTCTTCGCGCCTGAAAAAGCGCGCCGCCATCGCGGAAGGTATCTCTGCCGTTCACACTGAAAGCCCCGAAGAAGCCGGGCTCTTCGCTCTCTACCTGGCGGGCCAGCCCTTTCCCGAAGCCGACCCACGCAAGCTGAATGCGGGCGGCGCGGTGCTGTCTCGGATCATCGCCAACATCTCACAGGCGACAGAAGCCGCCATGACCGAGGCCTACCGCAGGCACGGTGATCTGGGCGCGGCCACGCACGATCTCTTCCGTGACGCAGGACACACCCCACCACCGACGCTCACCTTCACCGATCTGCACGACGCCTTCGCGCAGGCGTCCGTCGCTCGAACTACGGTCATTCGACAAGTCGTTCTGACCGACCTCCTCACACGAGCGACACCCGTCGAAGCGAAGTACCTCATCAAGCTCATGCTGGGTGACATGCGCATCGGCGTAAAGCAGCCGCTCGTCGAAGAGGCTATTGCCGTAGCGGCAGAGGCCTCCGTCTCCGAGGTACGCAACGCCGTCATGCTGCAGGCGGACCTGGCCCGCGCCACGGAGATGGCCTTTGCCAGAACGCTGCAAGAGGCGCGCATGCGGCTCTTCCACCCCCTTGGGTTCATGCTCGCCTCACCCGTAGAAACACCCGAAGAAGCCGTCGAACGCTTCGCAAAAATCCCCACCGAATCCGATGCCTCCACACCTCCGCCGACGCACGTGGAACCAAATCCTCAGAGCATCTCCGAGGACGCGTATGCCGTTACCGCGCAGGAAGAGGTCGCACCAGAAGCCATACACATCCACGCGCAGATCGAAGACAAGTACGACGGCATGCGCGTACAACTGCACTGCGGCGATCCCACGCAGCCCGGACGCGTCGCTCTCTACTCGCGCAATCGAGAAGACGTGACCGAAAGTTATCCAGAGATCGCGGAGGCCTTCGCGCATGCGGAGTCGGGCGCGATCATTCTCGACGGCGAGCTTCTGGCGTGGGACGTGGAGCAGCGGCGCGCTCTCCCCTTCGCCGTGCTCTCGCCACGCATCGGACGCAAGCGCGTCTCCAACGAAGTGCGTATCGCCACGCCGGTCGTCTTCATGGCCTTCGACGTACTCTATGCCAACGGCTCTCTCCTGCTTGAGCTTCCCTTGCGCGAACGGCGTAACCGTCTGGAGGCCATTGCAGAGAAGCTGCTCGCCGTCACACACTCTCTCCTGGCGCTGCCAGCGACTGCGGACACAGGCCTCTTCGCCGAGGGCAACGACGCATCGCAAGCAGGCGTGCAACGCCTTCTGCTCTCACCGGTATCGCTCGCCTACTCCGCGGAAGATCTCGACCGCGCTTACAACGCGGCGCGCGAGCGCGGCAACGAAGGCGTGATGATCAAGGCCGCCGACTCCATCTACCAGCCCGGACGTCGCGGCATCGCATGGGTCAAGCTGAAGCGCCAGTTGGGGACGCTAGACGTCGTCATCACTGGAGCGGAGTACGGCCACGGCAAGCGCTCGCAGTTTCTTAGCGACTACACCTTCGCCATCCGTGGCCCCGAGGGCGATCTGCTTAACGTGGGCAAGGCCTACTCCGGCGTCACCGATGCGGAGATCGTCGAACTCACCGCCTGGCTGAAGGACCACACGCTCGAAGACCACGGCCACTTCCGCACCGTTGAACCCGGCCTCATCCTCGAAGTAGCCTTCAACAATGTGATGCGCTCCAGCCGCCACGCCAGCGGCTTCGCTCTGCGCTTTCCACGCATCCTGCGCATCCGCACGGACAAACCTCTCGAAGAGATCGACACCCTCGAGCGCGTGGAAGAGATCTATCAATCGCAGCCCGACAAGCCCGCCGAAGTCTGACTCAGCTACGCCCCAGTCAGATACCAAGGGATATTGATGACGATAATGCGTCCGTTGCCACGCATCAGAAGCAGCAGCTTCAGCAGTTGTGCGCGCTGATTGTGCAGCAGCGTCTGCCACCAGAAGTGCACCACAAGTTCTGGCACGAGCACAGCGATCTGCCGTCCGGGATGCTCGCGCTCCACCTTGAGGATGTACTCCACCAGCGGTGAGATTACGAAGCGAAAGGGCGAGTCCAGAACCACCAGCTCCGGCGCTTTACGGTCCGTCTCCGCCACAGGTTCCGCGACATACTGTTGCCACAGAGAGCGAATCTGGGACTGATTCTCTTCTTCGCCCACGTGCACGGCCTGCACCTGGTCGGAGAGCTTCATGCCAAACCGCAGTGCCTTCGATGTGATCCTCGTCCATCCATCCATCGGCACAATGACGAACGGCTGCACAAGATTCGCCGCGTTGAGCGGCACTTCACAAGCGATCTGCGCCTGTACACCCGCATAGTGCCGCTTCACCGAATTCATCAGTAACACGAGCAGGGGAATGAGAACCGCAATCATCCATGCGCCTTCAGTGAACTTCGCCACCAGCACAACGAGCAGGGTGATGCCCGTTGCCACCGCACCGATCCCGTTCACAAACATCTTGAAGCCCGTGCCTTTACCGCCCTGCTTCTTCCAATGGATGACCATGCCCGCCTGCGACAGCGTAAAGGCAAGAAAAGCACCGATGGCGTAGAGCGGAATGAGCTTGTCCGTGACTCCGTGAAAAGCAATCAGTAGAAGAGCTGTGAACCCGACCAGTGCATAGATGCCGTGCGAGTACAGCAGCCTGCGTCCACGAATCTTGAAGACGTGCGGCAGATAGTCGCTTTGCGCGATCGCACGCGTCAGCCGTGGAAAATCCGCATAAGCCGTATTCGCAGAGAGCGCCAGCACGGCAAGGATCGAACCGATGCTGACGTAGTAAAACCAGCCGCGCCCCATCACCGCTCCAATCAACTGCGAAAGTACGCTCTGGTAGCCCGCGCTCGAAGGGTCGGTTGCACCGATACCGTACGCGCGGCACAGAAGGGCAATGCCAGCCAACAAGATCATGAGCAGAAGGATGATGATCGTGAGTGTGCGCTTTGCGTTCTTCTGCGTCGGTTCGCGAAAGGCATTCACGCCATTGCTCACCGCCTCAACACCCGTCATCGCCGTGCATCCGCTGGCGAAGACCTTCAGCAGAATCCAGTACGACAGCATGGAAACACTCGCAGGCAGGACCGGAGGCGCGACCA